>Ga0315281_10000986_pt1 | contig 41190 bp, 37 predicted proteins | sample YL17G07_0_MG_FD_204540 | JGI IMG/M metagenome (GOLD analysis project Ga0315281, IMG submission 204540) | Sediment microbial communities from Yellowstone Lake, YNP, Wyoming, USA - YL17G07_0 | ecosystem: Environmental > Aquatic > Freshwater > Lake > Sediment | place: USA: Wyoming | collected...
CTTAGAGTCGTCGCTGAAGTTCGGTTTCACTCCTACCGCTCCGACAGCCATTGGGTGGCTTTCTTATTAAACAAGGGTTACTCATCGACTGGCAGCTTTCTCAATGGGAGAATTTAAAACTGTTGCCTGGCAAACAATAAATTTATGCTCGATATAGTGAACCTGCTGCTTTTCCTGCTGCCTGTATATGTCGCAAATGCAGCACCTGTGCTGCTTGGCGGAGGGATGGCCCTTGACCTTGGCAAAAAGTTTGCCGATGGGAGGCCCATGTTCGGCAATGGGAAGACGGTACGGGGCTTTATCGGCGGGGTCGTTAGCGGTTGCCTGATCGCATGCGCATTCGCCATTTTCTATCCGCTAAGCTGGTTCGCCCCTGCTGCATGCGGGGCTACGGTTTTCGGTTTCATCTTCAGCCTGCCTGCCCGGCAACTGCTCGGGGGAAGCGCGATGGCACTCGGCACGCTCGTCGGTGATGCCGCAGGATCCTTCTTCAAAAGGAGGCTTGGGATAGAATCAGGAAAGCAGTTCATACCAGATACGTTTGTTTTCCTGGCGTTCGCTTTGCTGTTCGCTTATCCGTTCGTGCTCGCATCCGTTTATTCGCTCGAGAATATGGTGTTCCTTTTCGGAGTGACGATAATACTGCACCCTTTGACGAATTTCCTGGCGAACCGGCTCGGGTTGAAGAAAGTGCCGTGGTAGGAGCTGAGCAATGGACCGTTTAGCTGACCAGCTGATCGTTTCCAGTTTCCCTGATCAACTGATCGTTTCGGGTTTCCAGTGTCGATGAATCTAAACCCAAAACTCTGAACCCTAAACTCAAAACCCAGAACCCTAGACCCATAGCAAACCACGAAAGTTTTGCAACAGATTCTGCTGGTGCTCACCTTAGGGCGGTTTGCCATGTCGGGGTCGACGTTTCGACCCCGAGCATGCTCGCGATCGGCGCTCCGATCGCGACATAGACGCCGCATTTTTTATTGCGGCGGCTACAAAACACAAGACCTTGCTTTTCACAGCCAGTTCTCGAATGATTTTGCCTCAGTGCTCTCCTTTGGCGTGGTGCTGCTCTCGCGCGGCGCGAAAGTCACCCCGCTTTCCCGCTTTATCGCGATCCCCTCGAAATTGCGGACCACATGCGAATAACGGTTCCTGATGTCGTTCATCATCTCGGTGAAAGACTCGAACGATTCGCACTGCGCCTCGATCTCGATATCCCAGGGCCCGACGCACCGGACGACCCCGGTGACTTCAGGATGCCGAAAGCAGTAATCAAGCAGCCGCTCTTCCTCCTCTTTCGAGCTCTTGGTGATATACACGAACGATTTGCAGTATGTCCTGTTGAACTGGCTGAGGTCAAGGTCTATCCTGAAGGATAAGATCACGCCTTTTTTTTGCATCTCCTTTATCCTGCGCTCGACTTCCTCTGCATCTATGCCTGTCATCTCTGCGATGTCGATTATCGGGGACCGGCCGTTCGAGCCAAGGCAGTGGAGGATCTTTGAATCCGAGTCATCGATTATCCGGTTCGGGACCCCCCAAACACGCACGACATCGCTTTTCGCTTCAGGATCGAGCCATTTCTTGTTCGCGAGGTAGAGCTCCACGGTTATTGAAAACTCTTTGGACAGCACATACTTGTGGTACCTGGAGAGGAAGTTCTCATATATGCTGTTGAATTCCGCTACATTGTTCGCCCATACCGCGAAGATCATGTCCCACCTGCCTGTGCATAGCACCACCCAGCCCATGCTTGGAAGTGTGGAAAGATAGGAGTACATCTCATCAAGTTTTTCAGGAGGGACGCTCTGGAGCTGCAAATAGACCTTGAACGGGTAGTAGCCCAGTTTGGACCTGTCTATTTCAGGGTAACACCTGGTGATCGTCTTATTTTGGAACATTAGCTTAAGGCGCTCTTCGACAACCGAAGGCCGCAGGCCAGTGAGCGTCGCGATTTTCTTTGCCGGAGTCCTGCAGTTGAGGTCAAGATAATAGAGGATCTTGTGGTCTGTTTTGTCCATAATATATTATGCGTATTCTTTATTTAAATACGGATTGTGGGGCTTACGTTACCGTTTTTATATACTAAATACCAATTTAAATGTTTTGTAGCACAATATATATTTATGGGAGGGCGCAGGAGCCAGGGCATAAGGAGGCCTGGCGACAGGGATTTCATCAGCAAGGAGAGGGCCAAACTCGGCAGGGACGCTTTCAGGAGGCCAGAACCTCACCAGAAGAAAGCCAAAGACAGGAAGTTCAAGGGCAAGAGCGGCTATGCCGATACTCCATTGCTGGAACCGGCTTCCAAAGAAGCCAATGGCCAGGAAAGGAAAAGAAAGTCGACTGAAGAGCTTCAGGCTTTGGGCGATGATGAGATTTTGGAGGCCATAAACAGGGAGGCCGAAGAACTAAAAAAACTGCACACGAAGATAGAACAGCATATCGACAGAATCAAAAAGAAATACAGCATGTTAAAAACTGAAGAGGGGCGGAAAAAATTCTGGAGTGAAACGTATGACATTTTCGCACCGCTATATGATGAATACATGGAACGGTCCGGCCACTACAAAGCGATGTGGCAGGTGCTGGAAGGAAGATTCGGGTTGATAAAGCCGCCGATCCTGTTCATTGCTGCCGGAACGGGAAAGGTAGCCAAATATATACTTGAAAAAAAGGATGAGCCAAAGGACCTTGACATCCTGCTGAATCAGTACAGGATCATAGCCAACAGCTATCCTTCCTGCCCTGTTTTTGAAAATATGAAGCTTGCAGAAAAAATAGCCAGCTCGCTAAAATCGCATCTTCCCCAGCAGCAGGACAAGGTGTTCATAAATGAGACCACGGACTACACTGTCGTCATAAACGACGTGTCCGAAAAGATGCTGGAAAAAGCGCGTGAAAACCTTTCCGAGCACCCTAACGTCAAGTACATGAATTTCAACGCTACAAAGTTGCCCGAAGAGCTGAGGGGCAGGTTCGAGACCGTAGTAATCTCGCAACTCATGCACCTGCCCACATTGGAAGACAAGATGAATATCATAAAATCCGCCTTCCAGGCACTTAAGCCAGGCGGGATTCTGGTTGTTATTGAGGAAGTGGATTTCCGAGTATCAAAGGGCCTCACCTCGCTTATAGAAGTCGCAGCACGCCTGAATGCTGTGGCATGCCCTATAAACAGCAAATCAGACCTTATCGCATTGTTCACGCGATTCGAGGACCGGGACGGAAACATTAAGGGGTTCGAGAATATGGACGCGGGCTCTAACTGGAAGGTCGATCCCCAGCCAAAACACGTGATGAAATCATATTTCTTCCGAAAGCCTCTGCTTGCGTCCCACCTTTCGGATGCAGCATCGCGGATATTCAATTCGCAGGTCCTGCAGGGGGAAAGGAGCCCGGAGCGCAACGCGCAGCATATGCTCAGATGCGCTATTGCCGCAGCAGAATATGTCAGCAATTATGAAGACTCCGAAATTGCCGATAAGGAAAAGTTGGCAAAAGCCGCTGCTATTGCTGGCATACTGCATGATCTTGTAAGAAGGCCCTGCGGCGACAATGGCAGGAAAGGCGGCGAGATCGCAGCAGACCTCCTGGAATACATCGCAGGTACAGCCCCTGCGCAAAATGAGATGCCTGCTGAACACCAAAATGATGATTACCGGTCAGAGCGGGGACGGCTTGCTGAGCAGTATCCGGAAGAGCTCAGGATAATCTCTCTTTTCCTGAGGGACCAGAAGTATTCTGCTTATGTGCCGCTTATAGCCGAATCGATACGCGCGAACGAAGGCAACACCAGGGAGATATGCAATGAGCTAAGGGCGATGAGAAAGCGCGGGGAGCCCGATAAGGCGCTGCTCACTGAAGCGATGATGTATGCTGAACAAGGAGCAGAGCGGTTTGGAAGCCCGGCTGTGATACGGCGGTCGAAGGCCGTGATCGGAATAAGAACAGGAGAAGCGGCGCAAGTGGGGATGAATGATCCCGGGAACGAACCCATTGCCCGGGATTTGGCCGGCCTGGGTTTTGATGCCACGGATTCAAGGCTCCTCGCATTCGTCGGAGAGAGCATGGCAGGCATTTACTCCGAAAAGGTGCCGATTGACTTCCCTGCAGGCGAGCCATGGGCACAATTGAAGGGAAGCAGGGAACCTGAAACAAAAATATACCGCGCCATCCTTCAGTACTTCAGGGATCTGCACGGCCTTGATGAAAGCGGGCTATTCGACCTTCTGCAGCATGTGGATTTCCCATTGATCAGGAAATTTGCAAAAAAAATCGGGCGCGGGATCGACAATGCGTCCGAAGAAGAGTTCGATGACCCGTTCGTTGATGATGCGACCAAGCTGGTTGTCGGCCTGGCTTATTCACAGAGCACGAGCAATGAGTTGCGCTCGGATAGCGAATCGCTCTTGAAGAACATCAGGGACAGTGATTTGCGCAGCATAGTGGCTGAGGCGGATATCCAAAAACTTAAAGAGCGCTTTATTGGGATCTTCGATCAACAGGTTTGAGTCATTCTTTCTTGAACCCGCATTTCCCGATCAGCGGCACGAACATCACTGGAAGGATCTTTTCCATGCTGCCGGACTTTTTATCATATAATATAAGGTCCTGGAAAATACGGTCCCCGACAGGCGCGATCAGTTTCCCGTTTTCGGTTACCTGTTTCGAAAGAGGATGGTCCGGACCGAAATAAGGCATCGCTGCTGTCACGATTATACGATCGAATGGCGCTTCTTCTTCGAATCCGCACGATGCATCACCAGTTGCCAGTTTCCAGTTTTCAGTGTTCAGCCCGGCTTTCTTCATGTTTTCTTTTGCTAGACCGGTCAGCTTAGGGACGATATCGAACGAGTATACTTTCCCTTTTGGGCCGAGCAGACAGGAAAGCAAAGCGCAGTTGTATCCTGAGCCTGTCCCGACTTCAAGTACCTTCATGCCTTTTTTCACTTCCATCTTGTCCAGCATGAACGCGACGACCGATGGGGCTGATATCGTCTGCCCGAACCCGACCGGAAGCGCGTTGTCGGTATATGCGAGCGGGCGCCCGGATTCAGGGACGAAATAAACCCTGTCGATTTCGAGCATCGCTTTCTCGACAGAACTAGTGCTGAGGAATCCGCCTTTGCGGAGCCATGCAACCATATCCCTCAGTTCGCTCTCAGGCATACGGTTAAAAAGAAACTAACTGCTATATAATCGTATATGGCCAAGCAGACTTTCGGCGGAGATGACGATGAGGGCGCTCCGGTGGAAGAGAAAAAGCAGAAGCTGCGGCTCGACCGGTTTTCAGGCGGGCCTGATATGAATGTCAGGGAGCTGTTCTGGAAAATAATCGGAGAGTACGCGAATGGCAAAGGGGGGAGTATAGATTATCCTGCGCTGGAATCAGACCGGTTCGCGATAGCCCGGGCAGCGATAGGGGCAATGGAGCGGCCCTCTCCGATGCACGCGCGCATGACACAACCACGGATTGCGCGCTATTCGCTTATGATGCTTCTCGATTCAGGATGGCAGGACTGTTTTGTCGAGTTCCTGGATGAGTGCATGCGCAGGCATAGGGAGATCCTGATCAAGGCCATGCAGAAGCTGGCAACCGAAGAAGGGTACCAGCAGAAAGTCGCAGAGAACCTGAAGGCTATGTTAAGGTACAGGGAAAACGGAGAGACTGCATTAAAGTATCTTGGCGGTATGGATGTGCCTTCTCTTGCGCAGGAGCTGAAGAAAGAGCTCATAATCCTCGCACGCGGTGACATAGGAGAAAACCAGCAGAACGCGATCAGTGCGCTATCCTGCATAATGGAGGACGATGAAGTGCGCAAGACCATGGTAGTGCTCCTGTCCCACTGGGATGAGTCGGCAAGGTACGCGGCAGCAGAGATGCTCACCAGAAGCAAGACAATAAGCGAGGATGTCAAGGCTGCAGCAAAACGCAGGCTGGAGAGCGAAAGCGACCCTGATATTAAGAAACTGCTTGAGAAAATATCGAGGTGATTTTAATGGAGATAATAAAGATACCTGCAGCGCGAATAGGCGTACTGCTTGGAGAAGAAGGGAATAACAAGAAGCTGCTGGAGCGCAAATGCAAAGTGAAGGTCGAGGTTAACTCAGATGGGGATGTCGAGATCGATGGGGATTCGGCGGATGTCTTCTTCGCAAGGGATGTTGTGAAGGCGATAGGCAGGGGATTCGATATTGAGGATGCGCTTTTGCTGCTCAAAGAGAATTACCAGTTCCAGCTGATCGACCTTAAGGATGTCCTGAAAAGCGACAAGGCGATAACCAGGATAAAAGGCAGGATAATCGGAGAGAAAGGGAAGATGAAGATGGAGATCGAGTCTGCTGCTGACTGCAGGCTGTCCATATACGGTTTCACTGTGGGCATCATTGCCCCGATGGATAGCGTCGATTACGCGAGGGAAGCGCTCGAGCGCCTGATCAATGGCGGAGAGCATGCGGGCGTGATCGCCTATCTTGCAAAAGTGAAGAAAGATTTGTTCGTGGAACGGCTCAGATGAATGTCTATCAAAGGCAAACTTTTTTTTTACTCCTGTTTTTAAACATTTTGCAACATAATCCCCTTTGGTAGGAGCATGGAGAAAAAGGATCAGCAGAAAGGGAAGGTGATCAGCCTTCGCTTTGCCGGGGAACATGCAGATGACCCACAATCGCGAACATCCAAAAGAAAGGGATACCCGAACAAGACATCCCTGAGCAGGCTGAAAGTGGATCCTGATCCTGCAGAAAAGACAGAAGGAACGACGAGTGAAGAGAAACTGAGGATGTGCGTGCTGACTGCATCCTACCTCGAAGCGGAAAAAAACCTTCGCTGTCCCCGCGATGCGGATAGGAAAGAGGTTGACATCGCTTTGCTCGCTGCAGCTGCCTACCTTGTCGGAGAGGCTTTCGATGCGCTCTCTTTTTGTGGAGATGGAAAACACGGAAAAGATGAGCTCCTGGAGCTGTCCAATGCATTTGACCTGGTCGGAGATTTCCTCTCAAGCGTCAAACAGAGCATATTCACAAAGAGTAAGAAAATGATCCATGGGCAAGTCCTGGATGAGAAATATTCTGCTGCTGCTTATGCGCTTCAGGCCATCGCATTGAAAAGAGGAGACCAGGTCGAGATAATCATTGACAGGAAGATGGCTATGGATAGGATGCGAAATAAAGTGCGATCACGAATCGAGGGAAACGAAGAATAGGATTCAATCAACACGCGTGAATTTGCCCTGCCCTTTTGCATATCTTTGGAATCCCGTTTTCTCTGCGAGAGCCCCATTAGCATCTTTTACAAGGAAAAACTTCTTGCCACCCGGAGCATTAAGCTCTATATTTCTGGCAGGATCCCGAACCCATCTGGCTGCTATCGGATCGGCTTTTGCAAGCTTTTCTATTCCTGACTCCGGAACCAGAACAAAATGATCTCCTGTAAGCCGCCTTTCATGGCCTTTTGCAAGCGCAGAAAATGGAATGTCTGTCTTCGATAATGTCACTGCTTGCGCTGCAGCCGGAGCAGGGGCCGGTTTCACTTGCGGAGCAGCCGGCTTTGCTGCAGCAGGGGCTGGTGCAGGCCTCGCTTCCTTTGCAGCTTGAGCGAGTTTCGATGCTTCTTCGTCGAGTTTTTTCAGTATTGCCGGCTCTGCATTTTCGGCCTTGATATTATTGAAAAGTTTTTCATTGTATGCCCGGGTATAGTACTCATTCAGCACGCTTTTGTCAGTGGAAACCTGGAATATGGTTCTTTCTCCATGCACTCCTTTTACCAGCATCACTGCCTCAATATCAAGGTCACTTTTTTTCCATGCAAGATACACCTCCCCGTCAACCACAAACTTTTGGGGATGATGCTGCATGATCATTTTTTTCACAGGCTGCTGGATGGCTCCTTCTGGCAGGACAAGTATCCCTTCCCCTGGTTTAACCTGAATCTTTGAAAGTGCGGTTTTCGTTTCCACTGATGCGAGGACAGATTGAGAGGATGCCGGACTTTTCATGATAATCCGCGGATCAAGGGCTTTGCGGTCCGCGGCCTCTGCCAGCCCTTCTCGTAGCGTAGCTGCCATTTCTGGCGACGTCTTGGCCAGATCAGCCAGAAGCTTAGCCTCGCGCCCGGCTTGCATTCCTGCCTTATATCCCTCCCTTAGGGATTTGGCAAGAACTCCGAGATCCAGCCCGGCATAAAGTCTATTTCGGGTCATTCTTTCTGTTACCTTACCCATCTCCTTGACTCCTGCTTTTATTCCTGTCCCCACAACTGTTACATCTAGCCCGGCTACCCCGACTGCTTTCTCCATGCCCGGAACCTTCAATATCTTTTCTTTTGCTATTGCCGCAACGCGCCGCCCGACCGGGGTTCGTACAACCTTGCCGATTACCTTAAATGCTGCAGACGGACCAAATGTGAGCGCAATCCTGAGGGCGATATCGCCTTTAGTCATTTTATCGTAATTCACCAAGATATCGCGCGCCGAATTCGCGATGTAAACTGGCGGAAGGAAGGAAGCTACGAAATGGAGCGCTTTCCCGGCAGCATCCAGATGTATGTTCATCCTCCGCATGTCCGCGAAACCGCTAGCAAAATCCCGCTCGGCGTTCGCACTCGCGTTGAGGTGTTTCGCCGCCGCAGCGAAATCACCCATTAGTGCCGCAGCGAAACGCTTTGAGGCAGCGTCCATGCCGCGGCTGAGCGCGTCCAGCGCGCGGAGCTGGGAATCGGAAGAAAGTAGCTTGCCCTCCATCCCGGTGAGGAATGCCAGTTTCTGGAAGTCCGCCATGTCTTTGCGCGCATAGCGGGCGATCTGGTTGGATCTCTCAGCCGTTTTGCTGTCCTTCGGCTGGACAGGGGAAAGAATGAGGGAGACGTTCTGGATACTGACCTGGGCAAGCTGGCCCCAGATCATGTGCGATCCTGAAGCGCCCTTGCCGTATGCGATAAGGCCGACCGAAGTCCATGCCCTCTGATATGCCTCCTGCACCCGGTCGCGAAGGCTGAACTCGCCACCGAACATTCCGTTCGTGCGATAGGCCTCAGCAAACTGCTTGGGTGCGGATGCCGCTCCCCTGGAGAATTCATCCAGCCTGTCTGCATTGCTCCTCAGCGCCCTGGCCGCAGCCGAGTCCTTCTTTTCCATCTGCTGCGCCATTGCGCGCTGTTTCTGCACATCGTCTTGTACGCTCAGGGATGCCTCCAGGCCTTGGCGTAAGGCATTGTACTCGCTCTGGGTTTTTGAGAGCCTTCCGGCCAGTGCGAGTGTATCCTTCCGGGTTTCTTCTCCTGTTTTCAGGACGCTGGCATCAAGCTTTCCGCCAGGGACCATGCGCTTCACCAGGGCATGCGCCTCTGCAGCGCTGGCTGCTGCTTCCTGCTGCACAGCATCCGATGAGCCAAGAGTTTTTGTGGCCCTATAGTGCATGTCCACATCGGCAGTGAAAGCGTATATGCTCCGGGCAGAATCAAGCACTAACCTGGCTTGCTCCGCCTCAGCGTTCATAGATAGCGCATCTTTTGTCCTGCCATCCTGGGCTGCGCGTGCTGTACGCTTGTACTGGAGCGCGAGCCGCTCATAACCTAATGCGAGCTTTTCAAAATATTCAGCTTTCACTGAACCTGCAGGCTGTTTATTAAGTTCCTGTGCAGATTTTTGAGCGGATTCGGCATTCTGCGAAGCCTCCTGCGAGCGCTTTGAAAGTTCCTGGAGCGAGAGTTGCTTCGTGACTGAAAGATCACCAATGCCTTTCCTGATATTTAGCACTCCGGGGATTCCTTCCTCCTTTGCCCGCTGCACCGCCAGCCCCGCAGCCCGCTCCTTCTGCTGCGGTGTGAGGGGCCGGACCATCGCGCCATGGAGGATGTCGCGCATTTTTGGTGCTGGCTCGAGTACGGGTGCTACTGCTTCGTGCGCTGCGGCAACTTTCTCTATCGCTTTAAGCTCCAAGCTTATCCACCACTTTCAAACTGGGAGTATTTCTCCTCAAAACGCGAACAGAGGTAGAGGAAATGCTCCAGGTTCTGCACCCTTTTTTCCACTCCGCCAGCACGGCGGTCCAGTATGGACTCCCTCTGCCACTTGCTGAACGCGTCCTGGAACTCGAGGAAAAATTCTATATCTTTCCTCAGATTAGCCGGTTTCCTGCCAGCAGATTCCCACGCACTAACCGCCTGGTCAATAAGAAAAATCGCGTGGCTTACTTTCTTTTCAGCAAACTGGGAGATCAGCTCCACCACATCCTCATAGGTTTCGCCGATCTGCATTATCTCGTCCAAAGAAGAAACGTTCTCAGGGAGTTGGATTGCCATACGACACCTTTATCATGAGATATCATAAATAAGCTTAATAACCTTTTATCGGAAATAAAATCATCCTCCCTGGCAGGTCAATGGTGTGGTTATGGCAGATGGCGAAGCGATATTCAAGCAGTTCAAGGAGCATTCAATTGCCGAATTCTTCAAGAAGAACCAGCAGATGCTCGGATTTTCAGGGAAAGTGAAATCACTGACTACAGTCGTCCATGAGTTCGTCACGAATTCCCTTGATGCATGCGAGGAAGCGGGTATACTTCCTGAGATCGAAGTCAGGCTTGAGGAATTGGGAGAGGAGCACTATCGCCTGACTGTGAAGGATAATGGTCCAGGTATCCCAAAGACGCATATCGGGAAAGCGCTTGGCCAGATGCTTGCTGGAACGAAATTCCATCGCTACGTACAACAGCGTGGCCAACAGGGGATTGGAGCTTCAGGAGCATGTATGTTTTCCTATATCACAACCGGAAAACCAACAAGAGCAATTTCATGCTACAAGGGAATAAGATATGAAGTGGAAGTGCTGATAGATTTTAAGACCAACAAGCCGCTGCTGAACATTATGAAAGAAGAGCCAGCTGGAGAGGAGCATGGGCTAACTGTAATTGCAGAATTCAAGGAAGTCAAGCATGAGAAATCGAACAAGGGGATATTTGAATACCTGAGGCGCACTGCGCTTGCGAACCCGCATGCAGTGATAACATTCACAGACCCGTTGAATGAGCGTATGGTTCTGCCAAGGTCAGTAGAAATCATACCTCCGAAACCCGCAGAGATCCAACCCCATCCGTTAGGGATTTCCACCCATGACCTGCTCGAGCTCGCGCACCACAATATCGAATACGCGAGGCTGTCCTCTTTCCTCCAGAATTCTTTTTCGCGCTTTAGCGCTGGGAAAGTTTCTGAATTGCGTGAGTTAGTACCGGAGATAGATTTCAACAAAAAACCTTCCAAGCTGACATGGGAGGAATCAGAGAAGCTTGTGAAAGCATTCGGGCAGGTGAAATGGATCGCGCCAGCGACAGATTCGCTCGTCCCAATAGGCAAGCAGCAGGTGGAGACTTCATTTCGGAACATATTCTCACCTGATGAACTTGTAGTGACTGAGCGCAGCCCGAAAGTATTTCGGGGCGGAATCCCATTCATGGTAGAGACTGCTATCGCGTATGGTGGAGGGGTGGCAAACGCTGAGAAGCGGGGCGAGATAATGCGCTTTGCCAACAAGGTGCCGCTTTTGTTCGATACATCTGGCTGCGGGATAACAGAAGCTGTGAAATCCGTTGATTGGACGCGCTACGGATTGAAGGATTTCGACCAGGAGCCGCTTGTCGTGCTGGTGAATCTCGTCTCTGTCCATATTCCATATACCGGTGCGGGCAAGCAGGCGATATCGAGCGAGGAAGAGGTTAATGAGGAGATACGTTTCGCGGTGATGGAAGCGGCTCGCGGCATTCAGAAATACATTTCCGGAAAACGACGGGCGCATGAGATCGCGAGCAAGAAAAAAGTCGTGTCACGATATGTGAGCCAGCTTTCATCTGACCTTGCTGACCTTGCAGGAAAGAAAAAAGATACGATCGAGAAAAACCTCACAATCATAATAGAGGAGAAATATGCGAAGACACCCGGTACGGATGAAGAAAATGAAGAGGAAAGCGAAGGCAAGACCCAAGACACAGAACCCGAGACAGCTGATTCTGAAGGAGGCGAATGATCATGGCAGACAAGAATACCACGAAAAAGCTGGAAGAGATGGGAGTGAAGATGGTGAAGCAGATCGATGGCGGAGATGGCCCGACATTCGAGACTGTCCTTCGTACGAAATCAAATACGATATATGATGAGGGCGTTGGCTGCCTGCGCACAGGCAACAAGACCGAAACAAGGAAGTTCCTGAGCGTTGCGCAGGCAAGGACATTCATGCAGACTGTTGCGATTGCTTCTAAAACCCGGAAATTCCTGAAGGAGGATCTGCATACATCTATCAGGGGCTTGTTCTACCAATTGAAATTCTCCCTAGGGGAGGATATGGATGAGGATATTTTTTCTGAACAGGCAGAAAGCAACGCGTTGATAGAGGACCTTGAAGTTGCCCTAGGTATCAAGAGGGAAGACCTCAACCTCACTACGGATAGGAAAGGATTCGTCGCAGGGCCGATCGTGATAAAAGATAAGTTCGGCGGCGATGAGACGGTTATTGACGGCACGAAACAGGGAAGGAGCGGCTGGGCAATTCCATCCGACGTAGATAATGGGATGGAGATTGAGAGCGTGGATGCTGATTTCGTACTGATTGTCGAGAAGGATGCGCTATGGCAACGTTTGAATGAAGATAAGTTCTGGAAAAAGGAGAACTGCATTTTGATCACTCCGAAAGGGCAATCCACGCGAGGGACGCGCAGGCTGCTGCGAAAGCTGGCTGATAGGAAAATGCCGCAGTATTACCTGATGGATTGCGATGCCTGGGGATGGTACATCTACTGGACGATCAAGACAGGGTCGATGAATCTCGCTTATCTTGGCAGAGATTTCGCTGTGCCTGAGGCCAAGTTTATCGGCGTGACCATGCAGGACATTAAGGATTATGATTTCCTTGACAAGCTGACGATCAAGGCAAAAGATGTTGACATCAAACGTGCTGAGGAAATGCTCGGCTATCCCTGGATCAATCGGCATCCTGAATGGGTCAAAGAATTGAAAGAGGTTTTGAAGACGAAGAAGAAGATAGAACAGGATGCGCTGCAAGGACAAAGATTAACTTTCGTCGGAGAATACATCAAAGAGAAGATATCGAAAAAGAAATGGTTACCTTAGTGCAATGCAATATATTGTACTAATTCGTACAAATATTGTATTAAAAGATACATTTATATACTTATACTGCGTAACAATATTTATGGAAGTCGGCTCTGATAAACTCAATGAGATAATATTAGAATTTGATAAGCACCTGACTAGGGAGATAACAATCGTTGCCATAGGAGGGACTGCGCTGACGCTTCTTGGAAAAAAGGAAAGCACAAAAGATATTGATATCTGTTTCTTGACTGATGAAGACAAAGAAAGGTTCATCGAATTGGCTAAAATGCTGGGCTATTCTATTGAATCGGGAAGAATTGTTGGCCATGGGCTTATCATCGATGCTTATTCGGGAGGATATATCTTCTGTGTACAGTTGCCAGATGATTACAAGGATAATGCGTCATTAATAGGGAGTCTTAAGCGAATAAACCTATTTTCGCTATCACCCGAAGATCTGATTATTACAAAAACAGCACGGCTAAACCAAAGAGATTTCTTAGATATTAAAAAGATATTCGAGAGTTTCGATATCGACAAAGAAAATCTCGTTTCACGTTATATGCAGATCATGGAAAATTCGGTAGTCAGAGATGCAAAATTGAATATGATATGGATCGCAGATGAGTTCCAATTTCCAAAAAAACTGAAAGAGAAAATCGAAAGGTGGGAATATGCCTAGCTTCAAAGAGATCTTCGCCAAACATGGATATGAATTGTTCGAGCCCGAGTCGCTGGAAGCAGCGATAATTGATGCTTTGATACAAAAGAACCCCAGGTACCTATATGGCATCCCAATTCTTTTGGAAAAATCAGAAATTGATTATGCATTGCTTGGAAAGCTAGCAGACAAAGAAAATGTCGGGAAAGAGCTCAAAGAAATCTTTTTTATTACTTCCAAGATCATCAAGGATAATCGATTGGCCGGGAATCTAAAGAAGCGATCTTCACCAATCAAAAAAACAACATTGGATATCAGTGAATTCGAAAAAGCTTATTCAGACTATGACTTAATCAAAGAGCACGAAGGTTTCGCATCAGATCTCTACTACCAGTTATCATTTATTTTCGCAAAAAAACAGATAAATATCCTCTACAAACTAAAGATCGGGCAACGGCTGACTAAAACAGAGAAGGAATATTTCAGCAGGGTGATAAAGAAAAAGCTGATTGCGATAAGGGAGCTGTCTTCTTTTGTGAAGGAGATTCTGGTTAAAGGCTAGGCTTGCTATCCTCAGGTTGTCTTCTTCTTGAACACTTCGCCAGGCGGAGGCGGCCAGCTTGTCGGAGTTGTCGAGGATGTCGCGGTCGCAAGCTTTTTCCATGACGGGCAGCCTGCGCTTGCGCATTTATCACTGAGGTCAAGATAGTAGGAGAGCACGCGGGATGCGTAATCGCCGTACATGACTTTCGAATCTGTATATATCTTTGAATCCAATTTCAAATCGTTTTTTATTTTGAACCTGCACTCGCGCACATAATATATGAAATCAGTCTGGCCGCGGCATTCTGCCGGCTCGCTTGCCATGATGTCTGCGTCCGATTCCCCTGAGTGCGCAGCGATATAGGTTGCATCATATTTTTTCTGGGTGGAGAATTGGCTAATCCAGCCGCTGACATAGTTGCTATAGCCCCTGTAATAATGAAGCGCGATGTAGTAGGATAATGCCCGCTGCTTTGAAGAAGTATCCGCATTCAGTGCGTCTTTATTTTTAGTGACGATGGCGGTTGCAGTGACGAGATTCTGGCTGAATTGATAAGTACCGAGGCAGATCGAATGCGTAGCATTGAAAGGGTTGAAATGGTTTGAACATTCGGAGATTGCAGTTGAGATATTGCCTGAACGGCCGGCTACCACGTTAGCTTCATAATAAAGATAATCGCCGCTTATCTGGTAGTATAACGGTCCTGTCCCTTTATCAGCCGGGTAATATATCGCAGGCCAAAACTCATATGGGGGGACAAGCGTCTGCATCATTCCAATGGCGCAGTAGCGCGTACCCGCCACTTTCGTCTCGAAACTATTGCAGATTTTATCCGGGTCAGGAACGTAATCATACGCCTTTGGATAACACCCTGGATCCAATCCGCCAGCTGACTTTACAGGCGCTGCTAAACATGGATCGAATTTTGTCTCTGCGATTATCAAAGCCCGTATCAGCATCGGATCGATATTCCGTTTTCCTGAGAAAAATTCTATCATTGAATAATTTTCGCAATATGTGAAGTTGGTTGCTGCCGTGACGACGGTGGTTTTCGGCACATCAAATGGGAACGTAACATTCTCATTCACGCATGCATCGCATCTGATGTAAGAAGCATTCTTGTCTGAGAGATTGGGAGTGACAGCATTCAGATAGCTGTCATACTGCATCAGGAATGTGCTGCCCATCACATTGTAATCGCACACGCCCGATCCATTGGAAAACACCATCATGTTGTCTCCCCCGTTCTTGCCAGCGATCAGCTTGTATGCCTTGCATGAAGCGAACCACGCAGCCATCCTCGCATCATTTGCGCCGAGTGCGCAATCAAGGCAGCCAAGCGGGTTTGTTATCCCGTACTGGGATGAATTGAAATCATAAGGAGCGACTCCGATAACCCCGGCTTTCTGGAAAGTCAGGGCATGGCCTGGGAAGAACCTTGCATACCCTTTCACCATATTGGTTTCTGTCCAGTTGCATTTCCCGGATGCGTCCGAGCCGGCCGCATCGAACATGATGTATGGGATCACTGTGGGAAGGGAATGGTTGTATAGCGAATAGCGCGCAAAGGAAAGCGCCTTCAGATAGACCATGTCAGGATTGCAATTCGCATCATTCGTGTCATTCAGGTTCACAAGGTGCGAATTTATGCCGAATGCGATAAGATCCACATTATCCTTTTGTTTTCTCGTATCAAGTATCTCTTCAACAGCTTTATAATCGCCCATCTTCGGGGCGAGCGCAACCATGCATGAGATGTTCCAATCGCTGCGCTTTCCGATGCGGACATTCTGGCAACCCTCATTTATTTTATCTATCTGGTCTGATATGTTGTCTAGCACATTTGAATCCGAGCTGTTGAAATCGATCTCTGTCGTTATTATCACAGGGCCAACGCCTCTGAGCTCTTGAGCGATTTGGAGGGCACGGCTTGCATTGATGTTCTGCCCTTTTGAATAAAGCACATACACAGGGATCTTATCAAATTCGAGCATGCATTCGGCACGATCAGAATCCGGGAGCGAATAAGGCGTATCATTGTCTCCGACAAGCCATTGCACAGGCATGTCAAGGCGGTTGCCGCACCATGGGTTGGCTTGCGCGAAATCCGAAAAGGAATATCCCTGCCCGATCATGAACTGCCTCGGGCCTTCATCAGGATAAGTGCTGTCAGACTGGTTGATAAGGTCCATGAACTTGGAGCGCGTGCAGTTATCCAGGAAATGGCAATACCCGCCTTTTAGCGATTTAACGAACCCGAACCATGAAGTGCTGTTCTTGCATGAGAAACATTTGCATTCGCCGAGCTTGCACTCCTCGATCAGCGCTTCGTCATGTATCGGTGTCGCATTCCAATTGCCAGTATACTGTGCAGTGTAGTCAGAAGGGCCAGTGAATTTACTCAGGCAACCTGAGAAAAAGAATATTGCGAGCGCGATGAAGGCAAAAACCAGCACTCTCCTCATGCTAATCATAGGAGGATAAAAGGATGGAAAAAAATAAAAAGGAAGAGAGTCCGGTCTTACTGGAAACCGAAAACAGGTAACCGGTCCGCTAGTCCGGGAAACCCGAAACCGGAAACAATCAACGGATCCGGGAACCGGTCACGCCTATATCCTGGCGCCGCATCCTTTGCAGACACCGGGCGAGAAGCTCGAGGATCCGCATTTGGCGCAGAACTTCTGCATCGCTGCCATCGATGGGCTGAACGCTCTCTGCATGCCCATGCCGACCTTCTTCATGCCGTTCGATACGGTCTCGCCGATGTTTCCACCATGGTATCCAGGCCTGAACCTGTTCACCGCGCCATAGATTATTTCTTTCCCGCTCAGCGCGGACGGGAATCCGGGGATTCCCATGTGCCAGGGGAAAGTGACTGGGCTGAACCAGGTATACAGCGAGTTCTGGGATATGCCGAAACCCGCAAGCTCCTGCTGCCTTCTTATGGCAAGCGCCTCAGCAGACACAGTCCGGTTTAGCATGTCTGTCATGGCCATCTTGCGCACATATGGGTCCTCCTTGAAATAACCGGACATCGGCCCCATCTTCATCATGGCATACTCTGCCATTGCAGGCGAGAGCTGCTCATTGAATTTGGTGTCGTTGTAGGAGAGGCCGGGGTTCGCGCTGAACCTGGCTATGTTAGCAGCTCCCTTGTATGTGACTTGTATGTCAGAGTAAGCCTGACGCAGGCCCATCTGGAAGTCATAGCCTGAAAGCTGCGCTTTCTCAGCCCTGCTCTCGTACTTGTTCATGCCGGACATCTTCTGAGATGCCCAGTTCCTGCCCCATGAGAATGACATGGGGTTCAGGTTCCTGAACGCCTCCAGCAATCTCGGAGAGGTGTAGTTGCCTGCTGGCCGCAGCGGGTCATTGGTGGAGTCCCACCTTGAAGCATAACCCTGCATCGACCTCTGGAAAGATGCCACTATGTTCTGGTAAGGCCGTATCATTTTCCGCCCTGCGAGCGCTGGCCATCCGTAGATTGCCATGAAGTTGGTATACTCTCCTTGGTCCATGTAAGCCCTGAGGTTCGCCCTCAGCGGGAACGGGCATGCAGGTCCGTAGTTGAACGCGTTCGACCATGCGCCATGCGCTCCGTGTGACGAGGATGCCTTGAATGACCTATCTATCGAATATGCCCAGACCTGGTGGTATGCACCCTGTGAGAGGGCCATTGCACGGTATGAAGATCCGATCTGCTGCCTGTCATATTCAGAGCCGACATCTTTCAGCATGTCATTCCAGTTAGTGGTCAGTATCTCGCTGGATAGCCTCCACTGGTGCATCTTCAGTATGTTGGACTTAGGACACACATCATACTGGCGGGTATAGTACTCTCCCATCCCGTCATACGCTGTCCGCAACAGGTACTGTCCCATCAACTGGCCGAAGTCCCGTATCGGCTTTAGCGTTTTTGAGAGAGCTGGCGCTTCTATGCCGAACTGCCTGAGCATTGTAGGCTCAAGCGGCATTGCCTCATGGCGCGGCACGAGCTTCACTGCGCTGTCTCTCCAGTAGGACTGGTAGTCATGCGTGGTGTTGCCATAGTTCCACAGGACGGTTGCGAGCACTTTCTCGCGCTCATAGCTGTTGCCATTCTCCTTGGTCCATGCCACCACATTCTTCAGGAACGGCTGCCATTCCTCTTTGTTCGTAGTGGACCTGAGCTTTCCATAGGAGTTCGCAAGGTCATCCCTTCCCTTGAACTGCACTGGCGTGCTATCAGGATCGAACCTGCGCATCACTCCTTTTTCATCCCTGATGCCTATGTGCCCGCCGAGTATGCGGTCATTGTCTGACACGGGTATGCTGAGCTTGGACTTCTCGCCCGGCAGAGGCGCATAAGTGCCTTCCCAGGTCTGGAGCCATGCGTGCTTGGATTTGGCTATGTCATCGAGCGTGACGCCCTTTTTCAGCGTCTCGGCGAACTTCTTGCCATGCGCCTCATCGCTCAGCATGAAGCTAAGGCGCTTGAGGTCCTCTGCCCTTGTGACATCCATGCTCTTGAGGAACCTCACATCGCCGTGGTTCTCCTCGAATCCCGCATCGCGCAGGGATTTAAGCAGGAATGAGGCTGCCATGCTCATCTGGTATTTCATGGTGGTGTTGGTTGTGCCGCCATAGGCGTTCATGGCGAACCTGTCGTTGAACGTGTTGTGCAGGTCCTTCTCCATGTTCTCCTTTACCCAGGCTTTCTTAGTCTCCATCATGCGCTGCTCAGGAGTCCATGTCTTTGCGCCAGCATAGCGGCGGTCAAGATCTGCCTGTATGTCTGGCCTGGTCTGGAGCATTGAATGATAGCTTCTCTCGGACTTGGCTTCGACCCATGCGCCCACTTCACCAAGATAAGCGGTGGCAAGGCCATTGTGCCACAGCCTCTTCATGTCTGTCTTCCACCAGCCTGCCTGCGGCCCTATCATCCGGTCCTCTTCCCACCAGAGCGTCTTGCCTGTCTTCTGGTCTATGTGCACACCAGAGCTCTCATCCATCTTTATGCCCTGTGACTTGTGCATGTACTCGCTGCCATAGAGAACTGACATGAAGTCTTCCAGCGTGGCATTGTTCCTGTTCTTCCCGGGCCTTATCATGGCCATAGCGCGCTCCCCTTCATCAGTGAGCAGGCTCGCGAGCGCTTTCCGGTTGGCCTCCACTTTCGCAGCTGCCACACCCTTATCGCGCATGAAGTCTGGAAGCAGGTTCAGGTTATTAGTCGGGTCTAAGCTCCTGTACCTGTTCTCGACATCGAGCCTTAGGGAATTCATGAAATCGCGCAGCGTCACTTCCTTTGCCGCTTGCCCGTTCTCGTGGTCAGATATCATCCTGCGGAACAGCGCGACCTCCAGGAGGTCAGAGCCGTGCAGGCTGTTCCTGCCGACGAGCGAATAGTATTTGTCATCAGAGCGCGCTTCCCCTTCCTTTGCTGCCTTCTGCGCAATATTCTCGCGCTCGACCATCTCCTGGAGCATCACGAGCTTGACATGGCCTGCAGCAGCATCGCTGTTTATGGCTTCTAACCGATCGCGCGCCTTGTAGTAGCCTCCATCTATGTGCCCGCCGAGTGTCTTGAGCAAAAGCTCGAGCTTGTCCCTTTTCTCAGTTATGGACAATGTGTGGCTTGAAAGTATGGCTGCTATCTTGGCGTCAAGCCCTGCATGTTTCGCCGCATCGTAGCCGACAAGCTTAGCGAGATCGAATTCCTTGTGGGCCATCATGGACAGGATTTCATCCGTAAGCTTTGTTGTCTTCACTCCTTCATGGTTGTATAATTGCTTGAGCAGGTACCTTATCTGGTCCCTGTGCATCTCGTCATAAAGCGTGGTGTAGAGGTGCGCCATCTTCTGGTCCACTGGCACCATCTTGCCGAACGTGATCGCCTTGGGCTTCTTTGTCAGCTGGTCGTAGAGCCACGGGCTCGATGCCTTGAGGTCCTGCACTGCTGCCTTTCCCCCAGCAGTTTCAACTGCGAGCCTGCCTGTTTCCCGTACGAGCTGGCCGCCATGAACTGCCATAGCCTTACCGAGGTTTTTCAGCTGGTCCTTGGAACGGAGCATGGAGTCAAGGCTGCCTGTTATCATCGGGCCTATTATCGCATAGCGGTCCACGCCATAGAGCTTGCCCACGGTCTTCTGGAGCCTGGTCTCGATCTTTCCGCCCTTGTATGTGACTTTGTCAAGAGTCTGCATGAGGTTCTGCGCAAGGTGCATGTCTGCTGCAACCTTGGCGAAAAGGGCGTCATCTCCCCGACCCGTCCGCTCCAGCTTGCTGAGCATGCGCCTGTAATGAGCATGATCGGATTCATCCATTTTGTCGAATGATTTCAGTATTTTCCTGACTTCGCTCATCTTCTCTCCTTTTGAGAGAAGGGAAAGCGCGATTGCCTTTTTCACCTTCTCCTCATCACCTGAAAGACCACCTCTACTAGCTTCCTGGTTTACAGCAGATTGCTGGGAAGAGCTTGTCTGTTTTAAAAGTGATGGTAGCTTTGAGCCTGCCACACCTCCGGCAGCCCCCATGCTCTTCCTTGTGACCCTTTTCATTTCCGTGTAACCGAACGGCGTTATCACCTGGCCTCCTGCTGTGAAGCCCTTGGGAGATGGAAGCCTGGGAGTCGTTATGTCCAATAATGATATCGGCGACTTGCCCGAGAAATACATTGATGCGAGCAGCAGGCCGAGTATGACGAAAACGCCAAGGCATGGAAGCTGGCTGCCCGTATTCGCTCCGGTCCCGGTGACACCGCTAAGCGCATCTGAGAAATAACTGGTGAAATTGAGAGAAGTGGCGCTCGCGCTGCTTAGCTCCACCCTTGCTTCTGTCGCTGTTATGTCCTCACCGACACCCGGAAGGTAAAGTATCCTGACGCTCACCTTCCTGCCTTCGTAGATCTTTGGATCCACTGAACAGGTCGCAGTATAATAATCTATAAGTGTACCATTGGTGGTGTATACCTGTGAGAGAGTGTTTGCTGAGACCTTTGAGCATCCTGACAGGGTGCTCCAGCCAGAGCCTCCGAAAGCGAAAGCATTCCAGTACTGGAATGTGAAATTCGCTCCTTTGGCAGTTGAGAAATTGACCGGGTAATTCATTTCTTTTGAAAGTGTTATGCTTGCGTTCTTCATGCACGCATTGAAATCAGATGCAACGCTGCATGCCTTAGTCATGTTATCGTATTGCGCCTTGAGCTCATTCAGCCCTGCCTTCGGCTGGCCTGCCTCAAAGACGAGAAGGGCGACGGAGATGTTGTTCCCAGACACCTGTGTCTGGATATAGCTATCCAGCGTCGTGTCCTGCGATGTCGCGCCGAAAGAGACGCTGGACAGCACCAGCATCAGGAGCATCCCGAACGCCAATATGTGTGATTTCATGATATTATTGACCGAACGGCGCTTTATAAATATGTCGGTATATGGATCCTATTGAAACTACAAAAACTACAAATTTTGTAGTATGTAGTTATTTTAAATATAAAAAGGTGGTTTGAATGAAAGGACCAAACCCGTTCCTGCCATGGACAGGCCCGGATGAGCTTGCTGGCAGGAGGGCAGAATATGATATGTATGATGGCATATTAAACCGCATCGCCGGAGGCACAAGCATCGCTACAGAAGTAATAGGAATACCGGGGATAGGAAAGAGCGGGTTGCTCCGGAGTTTTCAGAAACAGGCGGAGAAAGCAGGGTTCCTGGCTCCGTTTGTGAAGGCAGGGGGCGAAAGCCACGTATCATTCCTTTCAAAGATGAGGTCTGGGATAAGAGGCTATCTGCTCGAGAGGGCGGCAGAAGGGCTGCTGCCAGAAAGCCTGGCCGAGCGGGCTGATCTTGCCGGGGAAGATTTCATCATCAGGCTTGGGAAGGCTGTGCAAAGGCATGCTGGCGGGATGATCATCATAATCGACGATTTCGATGTGCTGAAAGAGCAACAAAAGGCGATGGATTTCATCAGGAGCGGGGCTGGAAGGGCCGGAAAAATCGGCTTCGTCGTCTCTTCGACAAAAGAGCTTGAGGGATTCGACGCAAAGATGAAGCTGAAGCCCTTTGATGAGCACGACATTCGCGAGATGGTCGAATCAGGATTGAAAAAAGGCCCTCCGAAGATGGGCGAAGGCTGCCTTGCGGCGATACTCTCGGATTCAGGAGGGAACCCGCTTGTCGCAAGGACGATCTGCTATGTGCTGTATGATAAGCTGAAAGATGGGGAGAAGATAATCACCGAACGGCACTATATAGTGCACATGGCAGCCATAATGGGCATGCTTTCCCGTGAGCTCTTTGATGGCCTTTACCAGCAGCTTCCTGAAGCCGAGAGGAAAGTGCTCATGGCATTTGCGGAATCCGGAGGAGAAGCGCATATCTCGGACATCGCGAAAAGGCTGAAGATGAGGCACGCGACTACGCTTGCGCTCCGCCTGGAGGAAAGGGGCCAGCTTGTGAGGGTGGATAGGGGGATATACAGGATATTCACAAAGCTGTATGGGAAATATGTGATGCAACGGGGAGGATAGGATTAAATAGTATCTTTGGCATATCATATTATCCGGTGTTTAATGTGGAATACACAAAAGAAAGCCAGGGCGATGTCAAAGCGCTTTTCTACATCCAGCCTAAAGAAGCGCATAACCGGGTCCAAAATATCGGTTGCAGGCTGTTGATAACTGAAAAACTGATTCATTCGGGCTTCAAAAAAGGAGGGGTCTTCAATCTTCCCGACGGACGGGTAGAAGTCATCCTGGAAGGGGATAAAAAGGATATCGAACTATTTTATGAAGACGTCAAAATCCACTTAGTCGAATGGTTAAATGAAAGGACTGAAAATAAGGAAAGATTAAAAAAATTGATCGGGAATCCTGGAATACGAATTTCAGAATTGGAATTTGATGAAAGCCTTCGCGTGCTTGACATAGGATTGTACAGCCACTCGCTTGAGATGGGCCAGCTGGAGAAAGGAGTGGATGTCTATTATGATCTGATGGTGGCTATAAATAAGCTGTCAAGTGTCTTGGATAAGAACCTGAAAAGCTAGATACGGGTTTGGAAGATTTTGAGAATCCACCCGGCTACTTTAAATTGCTTTCTCATACTAAAATGTTTTCTTGAGAATAGTTTTCACGCCGAGGTCTCATCAATCGCAAAGCCGATTGCTGGACCCCGGCTACTACAGACGCCTGTCTTTAGTAATACAGACTCAAGTTTTCACGCCGAGGTCGCATAACCCGGTAGTGCGCAAGGTTGCTAACCTTGTGTCCGCAAGGGCGTGGGAGTTCAAAGGAGTGTCCGGTTTCGTTCTTGGGGTTTCCTGTTTCGCGTTCTGCGTTTCGGGAAACCGGAAACTGAAAACCGGCAACTGAAAATCTCCCCTTCGGCGAATAATTTTTTTAAACTTTTGTATAGCTGTTTAATACAATTTTGTCAAGGATAGCTATACAAAAGTTGTTCAGCCTGCAAAATTAGAAATATTCAGCTGGCCAGCAAAACCGGACACTGGAAACTGAAAACGCTCCTTATGTCAGACTACTTCTCCCCATCCAGCAAGCCTCCATCGCTGGCCGACGCGCTTGCTAAGAGCAGCCCGCATGCCAGGCTCGACAACCACGGGTTTCTTGAGCTTTATTGTCGCGATGCCTTTTGCCAATCCGACGATCGCTCCTACACATGTCGCAGTATGCACATTAACGACGATCGGCTCCCCATCGCGCAATGGAGGGATCTCCACATCCGTGCGCTTAAGAAGGCTGTACTTGATCCGGACCGCGTCAGTCGCATCAGGAAGGCTGCCTGGCTTTCCGATGACCGAACCGACAAGCGCGTCTGATTTTGTTATCGCCGGGTCCAGCGTGGTGCCGATCGCGATCAAACCGCCCGGGTGAGCGGCAGGCAGAGATTCGGTCTCCTCCATAATGGCTTTCGCTTCGCAAAGCATAGGGATCGGCTTTCCGCCTTCCTTGCGAACGATACCAGGCCGGATCTCGACCTTGTCATTCGCATTGAGGCTGCCCTGCACCACTGAGCCGCCGAGCACTCCACCTTTCAAATCATCTATGCCTGTGCCGGGCCGGTTCACGTCGAACGAACGCGAGATGTACATGCGCAGAGGGGAATCCTCCTTCCGCTCCGGAGTCGGGATGGAGCTTTCGATCTGCTTGAGCAGATTGTTCAGGTTCAGCCTGTAGTTGGCGGAAATCGGGACGATCGGGGCGTTCTCCGCGATCGTGCCCTTCAAAAACTTCTTTATCTGGGCATGGTTCTCGAGCGCCTTCTCCTTTGACACCAGGTCGATCTTGGTCTGGACCACAATCAGGTTCTTCACGCCCATTGATTCAAGTATTATAAGGTGCTCCACTGTCTGGGGCTGCGGGCATTCTTCATTCGCAGCGATAAGGAAAAGCGCTCCATCGAGAATGTTCGATGCTGCTATGACTGCAGTCATCAGCGTCTCGTGCCCCGGGGCATCGATTATCGAAATCTTCCTTTTGAATGCTCCCTTGCCTCCGCAGGCGCATTTTTCTGTCGCAGAATATTCGCCGCATTTTGGGCAAAGGAAGACCTTGAAATCAGCATAGCCAAGGCGTATCGAGATGCCCCGCTTTATCTCTTCAGAATGGGTGTCTGTCCATTTCCCAGTGAGGGCGGATGTCAGCGTCGTCTTTCCATGGTCCACATGGCCGAGCATGCCGATATTCAGTTCAGCCTGCAACAAAGCTCACCTATTTCTTCTCCTCTTTGGGCTTTGGCGGGAAGATCTGGTCAAGAGGCGTTGAGCCTGCTGATACGACCTTCGCGTTCACCTGCACGATATCTGGTGAGAAGCTGTTGCCGCGGAGCATCTTCCTCCTTCGCTCCCCTCCGAGTTTGGTGTGGAATCCGACGCCTTCTGTTATCAGGGCGAATATCTTCCTGGTGCCGGGGATGTCCATCCTCATGGGGAATCCGGACAAATCCGAGCCGCCTGTGAGTGAAAACGAATATCCTGCAGCACCTGCGATGCCGCCGTCGATGGTATCGCCGATCTTCCTTCCGACCACCATCGCTTCCTGCTCCTTGGGTATCTCTGCCTGGTAGCTCTTGCCCGTCTTCGGGTCTGATATGACTATTCTCATAGGAATCAACCTCTTCGTGTTAAAATCCAGAATCAAACGATTAATGGATTAGGGAAGGTTCGGTTTAAAAAGAGTAGATATCCTGGGTTTTCTTCGCTAACTTATGCATACTCTTTCCTTCTGTTTCACCCCGCCTCCCTATTGTTCGGCGTTCCGAACAATGGGCCCCATGTCAGCACATGCTGACATGTGGGCGTCGCTGAAGTCCGATTATTCACCTGCCGCTCTGAGGCTTCTCGGGTGGATTACTTGCATTTGGATTTTAAGATTTAGCACAAGAAAACAGAAAATAAAAAGAGAATAGAAAGAAAAAAGATATTGGAATCGCTTTACGCGTTCTTCAATTTGGCCTTGTAGACGTATCCATCTTTGCCGAGGTAATACATGAAACCCCGCTCTTTGGATACCTTCTCAGAGCCGACCTTCTTTTTCCTTCCCTTCTTGTTGTGCTTCATCGGTGCAGCCCAGACGAATCCGTCCTTGCCGATGAAATAGAGGTAGCCCTCTTCCCTTGATATTTTTTCAGATCCGATTTTTTGTCCCATTCATTTCACCCTCTTTTTCGTGTATTCCGCGGAACGGCAACGCCGTAAAAAAACACGGACGATGGTATATCGGAGTATGGATTTTTAAAGCTATCGACGGAGCAACGACGTTAGAGGCGCTGCGATGGCTCCTTTATAAACGTAAGCGGACAAAAGTCACTGGTATGTTCGACGTATTCGCGAAACCGAAACCCTGCCGGGTGATGATGACGCTCCGCGATGGCAACAGCATCTGGCATCTCTCCAAAATCGCGAGAGATACCGGGACGACCTATGTATATGTGACGAAACTGGTATCGAAACTCGAGAAGGCAGGCCTCCTCGTGACAGAGCCGAAAGGAAAGAAAAAGATAGTTAAGCTCACTGAGAAAGGGCTTGTGATCGCTAACGCGATAGGCGAACTGAACAGCAGGTCTGGTTCCTGAAGGTAAGAGAATGGAGAGAGTCAGGACCATCCGAAGCACCTGCAATTGCTACGCATATAATAGTATATTGATAGATGCCGGAGCCGAGGTAGGCGCTGCAATCAAGACACAAAACCCGAGACTGAAGACTCTCGTCCTTACGCACGAGCACTGCGACCATTTCGCAGGCATGGATGAGGTGGATTGCGATTCCATTGCCGCAAGCAAATTCTGCGCAGATGTTGTGAATGGGAAAAAAGATGAGTATGGATTGTGCAGTCATCTCTCGCTCGGATATCCGAAGAGGAAAGTGGACCGCGTGCTGAAGGACGGCGACAACATCGAAGGAGACGGCTGCAACCTGAAAGTGATCGAGACGCCAGGACATGCGAAAGGCGCGATCTGTTTGTTTGATGAGGATGCCAAAATCCTTTTCTCAGGAGATACCGTTTTCCCGGATAATGATATGCCACGGACGGATCTGAAAAGCAGCGAGCCGCAGATGCTTAAAGATAGTTATGAGAAATTGGCTTCGCTCGATATCGAATCGATCTATCCAGGGCATGGGAAAGAGATAATGGAAAAAAATTATATAAGGAAGATCATGAAAAGCCTTGATGGTACGGATGAATGATCAGACAACCCTCAGGCTCGTCTTCCTTTTCACAGAAGCGATTACCTTGTTGTAGTCCTGGTAGTGCGCATACACGCTTATGCCGACGTCATAGCTGCCTTCCCTTGTCTGGTTGTTCGCCCACACCGGGATCGCGACTTCTTTCGTTTCGCCTGGCGAAACGTCGCCCAGCCTCTTCTCCACGATCTTGTTGATGCACGACTGGTCAAAGCCCAGCAATGCATCCTTTGGCACCATCGCATCCACGGACACGATCTGCTTGTCATTGCTCACGTTCGTGAGCTTCACGACAAGGTTCACGGAATTGGATTTTGCCACGCTTAGGCGCATCGGAAGGAAAGAGGTCGCTACCCGGAACGGGACCTGCGGCGACTTCTTCTCGACAAAAACATTCTCGGCCTGATATTCCTTCCTGCCGAGGCTCTTCTCCTCATCTCCGATCAATGAATCCAGGAAACCCATAACAGAATCACCGGGCTATACTATAGACGATTATAATATTAATACTGCTGCCGCGAGCGTTGAGGTCCATTTTCCATGCTTGTCAGATATCGCGGACTGGGTAACGTGTGTCGTTCGGACCAGCTTTCCTGACATCTTGAAATATTTCTCGCGCTCATCCCACCCAGTCTCAGGCTCGAATTCGATCCCGAGGGTGGATGCGAGCATCGAGGCGGCAAGGTCCTCGGCATAATCAGACGCCTTCTTCTCAGTCTGCCCGAACTCATGGTGCTCGCTCAGGTATCCATATGTCTTCTTGTCCGCCGGCACAGCGCATCCGACGCTAGCGGCAAGCAGCCGGTTCGGCTCGTTCGAGGAGCACCGGGACATGACGACGAAGACGATCTGCCCTGGCTTGAGGAGCTTGAGGCCTTCTTTTTTGGAAACGATCTTCGCGCCCGGGGGCAGGATCGACGACACATACACGAGGTTGAACGGGGCGATTCCCGCATCCCTCAGCGCGAACTCGAAAGAGGTCAATTGATCCTTGCTCTTCCCTACTCCATTCGTGAAGAAAATTTTCGTCGGCACAAAATCCATTTGATCACACTTCATCTTTATTCATTCCTTATCCATTCATCTTCCATAAGACTGCTTGATGCCCATCTTAAAAAGAAAAATGCTTTTTAATCTTTGCCAAAGATTACTGCTTAAGGTGTCATTCAAATGGAGATCAAACATATGCATGTGGTTTTAGCGCTGACAATCCTGTTCATCGCAGCATTCTACGTTTACCTCGGGGAACTTAACACCCCTCCTGAGAAGGCGGTCCAGGATCAGGCTATGGATATACTCCTGAAGGCCGTAACGCTTGGCGAGAACGCGAGCAGCTACTATTACTCTTATTATGAATATTCCGACGGATATCCTGAGAAGTACACTCTCATTTCGGATGGGAACGATTCTTCTGTCGAGGTTGAAGGCCCGCTGTCTTTAAGGAAGGCGTATTTCCTTAAGAACGACACGATATTGTGCGTCACGCTGGAAGGCAATAAATCCTGCTCTTCTGTGGCAAACGAGAGCATAACTGCGAAATATATCGCTTCGCTGAAAGCAAGGCTATTCAGCAATAGCAAGATCGCGCTCGCGCGCTCAGACATTGAATATCGGGTATCGAATGGCTTGCAGGTTTTCTCTCCGAAGATGGCGATGAAGGAGCTGTCTCCCGGATATGAATGCACTGAGCTTGGCTATGTGATAGACTACAGCAATGCGACTTATGACCAGATGTCGCGCTTTGGGATCGTGTCCGGAAGCCCGATACGATTTGAAGCCTCTGCATGCATCGACAACACGACCGGCGACATCTACGAGAGCAGCTTCAATTATACCTACCTTGGCAAGCAACACGCATCCAGATTCAAACGTGTTGGCTCAGACTTCGAAAGCAGCATGGCGGTTTATCCACCTTCCGATATAAGCGGAGATGCAGTAGAAGCGATATTATCCGAGAACTCTTACCGCACTGACCTGATCAAATGCTATGCTTATTCAGGGAGCGACCAGGAGAGGTGCATTGCTGTGCTTGCAGGGCAGTTGCTTGACACAAAGCTCTGCGGATATGCAGGCGGAAGAAAAGACAGATGCCTGGTGTCGCTCATGCCATTCCTGAAAAACGAGTCGATCTGCCTGCAGATAACAGATAAGGATTTCAAGGATGACTGCTATATCGAGCTTGCCGGCGCACTAAAGAACAGCACGTGGTGCGACAGCGTCGTTGATAGCGTGAAGAAAAGCCAGTGCCTGCTTGCCTCAAACATCACCAGCTCTAGCAGCACGCCGCTGGTCAATGCTACAACAGACTTTACGCAAAACAGCACAGATGCCGGCACTTTAGGCCAGAACAGCACGATCCCATTGGTAGTCCAAAAGATACTGGAAAACGCATCAGGATGAAAAAATGAAAATCGCAGTGTTCACTGATACATACGAGCCGCAGGTGAATGGCGTAGTGTCAGTGCTGGAGAGCATCCTCCCAAGGCTCGCAAAGGGGAACGAGGTGATTCTTTTCGCTCCTGGCAATGGGAGCAAGATGAGAATGGAGCAGAAGGGAGGCATCACGATATACTGGGCGCCGGCATCCCCTTTCCCGTTCTACGAAGGCTACCTGATGTCTGCAGTAGCCCCGCGTGAGATTGACAGGGTTCTCAAGAAAGAGAAGCCGGATATCGTGCATGCGCATGCCCCTGTGCTCCTTGGCCTGCAGGGCATACTTGTTGCCAAACGGAAGAAGATACCTATTGTTGCTACATACCACACCCACTTCCCGGATTATCTCCCTTACTTGCTAGATGGCAAGCTGCCTGGCTTCCTGAGCCCGATAAGCACAAAGACAGTCGAGGGCCTGATCCGGCTCGTCTTTTCGCTGGCAGATGTATCTACTGCTCCGACCCAAGAGCTGGTCAATGAGCTGAAAAGCTACGGGGTGAAGAATGCGGTGGTGCTCGCTAACGGGGTTGACCTCTCGTCGATGAAGGCAGATGCGAAGTTGTGTGAAGAGTTCAGGGAAAAAAACAATATCCCGGAAGGCAAAAAGATTATCCTCTATGTCGGCAGGGTGGGATTCGAGAAAAGGCTGAACGTCCTTCTGGATGCTGTGAAAAAGATGGAAGCGAAGGATTTCGTGCTCGTGGTGGTAGGCTCAGGCCCCCAGATGGAGAATTATCGCCAGTATGCCTCTTCGCTGGGGCTGAAGGGCGTGATCTTCACAGGGTTTGTGGACAAAAAAACCCTTCCTGCGGCATATGCGAGTGCGCATGTGTTCGCATCTGCTTCGGATTCAGAGACATTCGGCCTCACATTCATCGAGGCTATGGCGCTTGGTGTGCCTGTCATCGGAGTGAACCGGCTCGGCCCAAAAGAGCTTATTAATGACGGGAAAAACGGCTTTTTGGTGGAGCCCGGGGACAGCAGCACGATGGCGAAACGATTGGACCAGCTGCTTTCGGACAATGCCCTCAGGAAGCGGATGTCGGCAAGCGCGCGCGAGATGGCTGAAAAATTCTCGATCGAGCGCAGCGTCGAGGAAACGCTAAGCATATACAGGAAACTGGTAAAAAAATAGGGAGAAGCGGGCCTGGAAGAGGACGAATGAAGGAAACGTTGGTGTGATCAATTTAGACGCCATGAAGTTGCAGATTCAATCAACATTTATCAGTCCACTATTATGGCTTTCAGGAAACTGTCCACCCGGTTAAACGCTTCTCTTCTAGAGACTTTACTATTTGTAAAGTCTTCCACTTGGTACGGCCCAATAGTCTCTTCATCCTCAAATTTTTCTTTGAGAACAGATAGGGAATGTTTCATAAGTCTTGACTTATCGGAAATCAAAGTTTTGTCTTTAATCCGTGTGTTCATGTACTGCGCTGCTTTTTGCGGGGATCCGTTGAAAAAAGTCAATGAATAGATATCATAGAAATCTTTTGCTTTTGACCGCCCGTCTATAGCCTGCCCTTTTAATATCAAAGAACCTACCAGATCGACAACCTTAACTTTTACCTTAGCTTTTCCATTTTTCGGAAGGACGGTTGCAATTTCTTCTTCGAAGTTAAAATCAAAAGCGATGTTCGACCCAACAAATGCAAAAGCCCCCAAATCGCCCTGAACATTTCTTATATTTGTGTATTTCAGGCCTTCCTTGTCACATAAAAAATCTACGTGGATGGAATAATCCTTCTTATCAACAGGTGAAATGACATCTTTCGAAAACCGGAACTCATTTTCTCTTGTATAACCAAGATCCTGAATCGTCTTTTGAATTGATTCGTATTTCTCCATTATCTCGGTTTTCAGCACAAAATCTATGTCTATCGAACCGCAATGGCCAAAGAATTTATTCGTGATGAAATACGGTGCCCAGCCACCTGCCAGCACCATGTCATCTTTATACCGTTTCAATGTTATGCCAAGTTCGAGCAACGCGGACTTTGAAGCTTCTGTTTCAGTGTCACTATACATATCAAGCCCTCTTCTTTGCCCATTCTTTTTCTATTTTTTTGAATAACTCTCCTGCTGCTTCTTCTCCACGGCCCGGATAATTTAAAATATCTACGTAAAGCTGGACATCTGAAACTATATTTACACCATTGATGCTTTGACTTCCATAAAAGATTTCTGGATCATCCGGCACAACGAAAGCGATATTGCCTGCCCTTTCAACAGGCTTAAGGTCAAGCAAATGAGCCCATTTTTTTGCGTCTTCTTCGGATTTTACATAAAGATAAATATCTGTGGGCCTCACATATGGTGCGATTTGCAGGGCTCCCACTAACGTGGTCAAAGCATATTCCGGCCCTTTTTTGGATTTCATTTGTTCAAGGAACTTGCCAATATCCTGCTCAAAGGTATAGTAATGCACATATACGTGCCTTTTTCGAAAATCATTGTAAGCTGCCCATCGCTTAAGGACAGTTACAGGATTCATGAGTTTAAGTTCCCCTCTCTTTCTTTCTCTTATTGCATAGTTATCTTTCAGAAGGGTGTTTGCCACTGCCTGTGTAGTGAACAGGGAGACATTGGCTTCTTTAGCAAGAGTACGCAAATCCCATGTTTTTGGCCAGTTTATGAGCAGTACCCGTATGACCCTTGAAGCTTTTCCTTCAAATATATTTTTGGCTTCTGGCATGATTGCATTATGTATGGTGGTATTTAAATATGTATTTTAATACCATACATGTATTTCTAATTCGCTATGTATGGTGTTATTTATAAATGTATTAAACTACCATACATAAATCGGGTCATGATACCCGTTTTCCGATTCGGTTGAAAAATTCTTCCGCTGGTATCATAGTAAACATGTTGTGAGTGATGCGGCTTTTCCATAGCGGCTCTAAACCATCCTGATCCCGAAAAATAAGAATCTGATTGAGTGATTGGAAAAAAGAGGAAAAAAAGAAGAGAAAAGGTTATATGTTTAATGAAGGCAGTCGCATTCCTTATTGGGAAGTCTTCGATTTCATCAGCTCATGCTTTCTGGCCATAGCATCTTTGATCGCCTGTCCGACTAGAGGGCCAAGGGGCTTTTTCGTATATCCTGTTATGTAGTTACCAGATGGGCAGGCACCAGTTCTACAGTAGTCACAATAATCCCCCATATTTATTAGGGACTTATTGAAGTTTCCAACAAGCGTATTGTTGTTTGCCCCACAATAAATGACTACCGTAGCCCATGCGGTCGCATCCCTGACTGCTGCAACATTGTTTCCTTTGAAAACGTTGTTTTGTGCAGGATAGATATATTCACCTATACCCCAGACATCCAGTTCAGACAGCCAAATTGCATAACCCACGTCTCCTTCAACAGTGTTGCTCTCCCAGATGCTGTTGAGAACACCATAACAATCCAGTGCGCCATATGGACTATTTGTCATGTTGACATAGTTGTGTGAGACAGAAAAAACTGCATTTTCTAACTGGTGTCCTCCATCGAGGCAGATTCCATCTGCCCACGGGCATGTGCTGTGAATCTCGTTTCCAGTTACTATTGCACTGCCTTGATAGATACCATGGGCGACTGCACAAGTGCCCTCACCGACTTTAATGCCATAACCTCCGCCTTCAGGGACCATATAAACCTTGTTATTAGAGATGGTTGTAAATCCAAGGTTGTTGTCACAAAAAATTCCACGGGCACTGAAGTTACGAACAGTATTTCCTGTGATGGTGGCGGTTGCATTTATTCCCCAGAGCATAATGCCATCCTGCCAAGCTGAGTTATCAACGCCAGGGTCGAGGGTGTTGCCTTGAATTAGGATGTTTCCTGTGATGTCGTTTTGATTAGATGGAGGTGGATATGTTTCCCATGTAGTAAGGGCGATTGGGAATGAACACCCATATTCCGTTATCACATTCGTTATTGTACATCCGGTGATCTCTGCACCTGATGATTTTATTATATAAATCGCTGCAAACGAAGCACCATTGAAATTGATGTTCCTGACTGCCAGCTTGACTTTCTCATTGCAGTAAATGGATTCACATCCTCCAGTAATTGTCGCTCCCTGGAGGCCGATTATTTCGACGTCTTTGGTTATGCTTACAGGCTGATATTGATCTCCAAAGTTGAACGTGCCTTGCAGATATATAGTGTCGAAGTTGCTAACTGCTGCCTGAACATTCCCAGGGTCAACCGCAGGATTGTTTTGCCCAACAACAGTTGTTGAACCTCCTGTCGCTCTCGCAACTCCGCTCAGCCCCATCACGCCTGCCGCAACACCCGCGCCTGCAAGTCCAAGCCCTCGCATGAACGTGCCACGCGACATCGCGCTGTTTCCGTAATTCGCTACGCTTGTCGAGCTGGGTGAAGTGCCCGTAAAACCCCTTCGTCCGAACCTATTCTGGTTTCTTTCCATATATTCACCTATTTTATATCCCGGTTTATACCGGTTTTACTTTCCATCTTTCTAATTATTCCCCCCGATGGATTGGGAGTCCGTTCTTTTCCTTGCAACTTCAGGCGTTTCAATCGTTCACCATTTCCCCTGACAAACAGGGCTACTAAGGCGAATTACTGAAATGCGTTTATCGCAAGGACATTCGTTCTCATACACATCGACCTCGTTTTTCATTTGCTATTCCGAAACCCGAACAATCCTAAGATCGGATTGTCTGGTGCGCTCGTTTCAAAGCGCTCACTATTTACTTTTCCTGTACATGCGTTTTCCCGTTGCATAGGCGCGTCAGAGCCAACGGTTATCGCAGGCGTGAATATTTTGTTTTAAGGGATTTGTCCCGAAACCGAAAACCCAAGACGGGAAACCGACCACGGGGCACAGGCATCCATATATGGACACCCCCCCCCACATAATCAAACCAAAGTGAATAAACAGATTAGGTTTATAAACGCTTCCTGAGTCTGAAAAACAACTATAATTCTTCAAATAAACCTAATAAAATCAGAAATAAAAATAAAATCAGAAGTCAGGCATATAAACCGTCTTCACTTGTTCAGGAAGCTCGAAAACATCGAAATCACGGATGCTGTCCGGAAATGCATCGTTTACCTCGTGAATAACAGAGTAAAGATCTTTGGAAGATTTCACGACCATGCATGTTTCAACGTCAGCCCAGTTCGCAGTTTTTATGAGATTGGAAACATTTTTCCTGCTCAGAAGATGCTGTTCTATTTTTTCCTTGTTTTCAAGGTTATCGAGGTTGAAATCGACCTTGTAAACCGAAAAGCCAAGCTTGTCCAGGTCAGGAAACGCCCTGTATCCGGTTATGATTTTTTTATCAACAAGCTGTTGCATCCTGTATTTCACTCCACTGGCAGTCAACCCTATGATTTTACCTATGCCAGAAAAGGACGCGCGGCCATTGGAAGAAAGTATCTGAAGGATTTTTCTGTCTCCATCGTCTATTGATATCAGATTTTTCGAAGTATTCGAAAAATTCTCGCCAAGTCGATTCTGTATTATCGCGGAATTGGCGATTGCTTCGCCCAGGCCGACAGAGTTGCAGGTGATTCCGGTTTTCAATTCTTTTGTAAAAGGAAGGCCCGGCACAGTGTCGCCGTAATACGGCACAAGGGCAGCTTCCCGGACATAGTGCTTGAACTCTTTCTTGAAATCATCCCATATTTTTGAAAATTCATTGTTCCTGGACCAGAATATGGCAGCGATGTCAAACCGTCCGCGCGCATGGCCGCACCAGCGGCAGTATGGCGAATTTGTCAGGCTGTCCATTATTTTTTTATTTGTTTCACTGCTGGAATGCTGGAGCTTAAGATAAATCCGATAGCAGGCATATCCTAATCTGAAGAAATCTATTCTCGCGAAGTATCCCTTTATCACTTTCTGCTCTTCGAGATAATCGATCCGGGTCTGAATGGTATTTGAACAGAGATTCAGCCGTTTTGCAATTTCAGTGATTTTTTCACGAGCACCCAAATCAAGCTCAGCAAGAATCTGAAAATCGGTTTCATCAGGTTTTGACATACTGTTCATTTCAAAAAGAATAATTTAAGAGCATGATAGTCGCGAATCGTTTTTCGAATTGTGCAACTGGAAAAAGGAAACTGGAAACCCGAAACCGGTAACTGAACAGGGGGGAATTTGTGTCGCGAACGAATCGAAAGGGAACCAAAACTCGAAACGGGAAACTATCTCAACTTTTTATCGTTCCAACAGCCTCCCCATCCCCCAAGCCGAATACTTATTCACATCCCGCACAGTCTCAGGCTTTTCCCTGAATTGAGCAAGGTCAGCGGAAAGGTCTATCGAATCTGAATTCCTGCCAGAAAGAAAACTGACATAACCAATCAGCGTCCTCAGTTGCCTGTCTTTTGCATAGCACCTGCAGATGGCAAGCACTTTCAGCTTCTCTTCATCATCCATTTCGCGGTCCTTGAAACGCGCGCATCCGATGAGCTTTCTTGTCTTTTCTGCATCAGGATGGAATTGGGAAATCCGTAACTCAAGCAATTTCCGTACGCCGCTATTGATTATGCCCTCTGTTTTCGGCAAGGGAATCTTTTTGTTTTCATTTCCATTTGTTTCGTTTCCGTTCGCTTGTTCTTGTTTTGGATTGGCTTTGCTGATTGCTTCCATTGGATCTCCCTCTTCTTTATGCCATATTTGTCGCGATAGTTATTAAAATCGTTAGTCACAGTGTTTTCTCATGTTCGATATCATCAGGTGCGGAACTGAAACAGGCATTGATCCCAAAAAGCATGGATTTGAAAAATTTTATACTTATGAACAGGTGAAGAACCGCATCGCCACTTTCCCGGAAGTGATCGCCGCGTCACAAAAAAGAAATGTGAAAACACTCTTGATGCTTGATGACTGGAAGTTCGATGAGGGTGCGATCAAGCTTATTGCCGAGAAGAAAAAGATGTGTTTCCTGATTGACCTATCCAGAATAATCAAATCATATGGAATAAGAAGGGCTGTTGAGATATCAAAGCTTAGAAACTTCTTGCGGCTCTGCAACAGATTCGGAGCGTTCTATGCGTTCGCGAGCTTTTCTGAAAAGGAAGAAGACATACGAAGCCCGGAAGAATTGATGCATATTGCCATGCTCTTTGATATCAACAAAGGGCAAGCGAAGTTTGGGCTGATGATGCTAAGGGAATATCTATAAAACGTTGTGGCTCAATCATTTTCATGATTAAAAAATTTTCAATTTCTCCGTCAGTTCTAAAGGAGTATAAATCTCTCATTGCAAAAGGAATTAAGCTTCCAGATATGAGCAAAGGAGACTGGCAGAAATTCATAGAACTTTTCACTTATGATACAAATGCAATTGAAGGATCATGCGTCACCTTAGAGGAAGTTATTGATATTCTTGAAAAAAATAAATTGCCACCATATAGAGAGAAATGGGAAATTGATGAAACGTACGGCCTTGCTGAGGCTTTCAATTATATCCGAAAAACAAAGGACCATATCTCACTCGAACTACTCAAAGAATTGCATAGAATTGTTTTTAAAAGCTCCAAAAGTTTTGCTGGCGAATTCAGGAAGCCTGGTGAGGAGGTCGTTGTTGTAGATCGGTTTGGGAATATTGTTCACCAGGGCGCCCCCTCAGGAAAAGTTGTGCTGCTATTAACGGAGTTAATAGAGTGGTATGATCAAAATAAAGATAAATACCCAGCTTTGATTCTCGCAGCAATAGTTCACAATCAATTTGAAAACATTCATCCATTTGCAGATGGAAATGGAAGGGTTGGACGACTTCTGATGAATAACATTCTGCTGAAATACAGGATAGCGCCAGTGAATATTGAATTCTTAAATCGCGGTGAATATTATTCTTCATTGCAAGCATTTGAAAATAAAGGAGAACTAAAACCGACACTTGAATTGATGGTGAAAGAGTATAAGATATTGAAGGAAATATTCGATAAGAGATGAGAGCAACTTCTTCGATTGAGTTACCCCCACGATTTTACAGCCTCATTTGTGGGGATAGCAGTTATCCACGGAGATGAATATCAAAAAAGGGGTGACCACAGGATACATGGGCGTGGTCACCCGCACAGCCTGAGGATGTTAAAAGAATTCATGCAGTAGGTGCCTGCCCGCTATTATTTATGAGTTCCTTTCCGGTCAGCATCTTATATGCCTGCAGATACCTCTTGCTTGTGTTCTCTATGACGTCCGCAGGAAGCGCTGGCGGAGGCGGCTCCTTGTTCCAACCCGTCTTCTCAAGGTAATCTCGAACAAACTGCTTGTCAAGTGAAAGTAGATTTCCTTTCTCATATTCATCCTTCAGCCAGTACCTGCTGGAATCAGGAGTGAGGATCTCATCGATGATTATGATGGATTTATGGCCAGCAGGGTCAACGTAATTGCCGTACTCGAATTTCGTGTCTGCAAGAACGAGGCCGCATTTCCGTGCATGCGATTTCCCGAAAGAATACAGCTCAAGGCTCTTCTTTTTCAGGAAATCAAAGGCCAGCTCGCCGACGATCTGCTTGGCTTTTTCCTCAGTGATGTTCTCGTCATGGCCGCTCTCCGCTTTTGTCGATGGGGTGAATATCGGGTGCGGCAGCTCGCTGCCATCCTTCAGCCCTTCGGGAAGGGTTATTCCGCAGACTGTGCCGGATTTCTTGTATTCTTTCAGCGCGGATCCAGTTAGATAGCCCCTAACAACGCATTCAAGCGGGATCGGCTCTGCTTTCAAAACGATCATGCTTCGCTTTTCAAGATATGCAGGAAGGTTGGCAGGGATCGCATTGGTAATAAAATGGCTTTTGACGATCTCGGCAGTCGCCTTGAACCAGAATATGGATAATGAATTCAAGACAGCGCCCTTGTAGGGAATGCCTTCCTTGAAAACCACGTCAAAGGCGCTCAGGCGGTCTGTCGCGATGATCAGATAATTGTTGTCTATCTGATAGGTCTCGCGCACTTTCCCCTTTTTCACAAAAGGCAGTTCCAGCTTCGTCCCGGTTATGGTCTCGATCGTCATTTCTTCAACTCTTTTAAAATGCCAATCATTTCTCCGAACATCCCGATATTCAGCAGCGGCTTCCCGAACATCTCCGAATCATCCGCCATGCGCGGGCAAGCGCTGATGATGTAACAATCAAATGATATAAAATTATTTAAAGCTAATGCTGATATTTCCCCGCAAACAAGGATTTCCGCCTTTTTTCCAAGCATCTCCAGCTCTTTTTTGGCTTTGGCTGCGAATCCAGGGTTGAACTGGCCAGGTTTTGTGCTCACTACAATGCCGAAAACCTTCGCATCGATCGCTTTCAGTATCGCCCCTTTCCGGCGTTTTTTCAACCTTTCTATCTCCTGGTTGATCTGCCTCATCTGGCCGGATTTCGGATGGATGACAAAAACAGGCTTGTTTGTGTCAATCGCAAGAGCATGGAAATTCCCGTCTCCAACAAAGATGATCGCGTCTGCATTATTAGCATACTGCGAGACAGCCCCAGCATCGCAGCCGAGCACCTGGCCTGGATATTCTGCCAGCGCTCCTTTTCCAATGAAAACTTTTTTTCCAGATTCTTCGAGGATATTCTTCATTGTGTCTAGCTGATGGATATGCTGAACAGTTGTCGCGAGGACTACGGATCGGGCACTGATGCGCGATGCCGCATCTTTGAATCTCTCCAGATCAGCATCTATGTGATACTCCACATATTCCACTTCGATCGGAAGTTTCTTCCTGATGAATCTCGCGTGGCCGAAATGGATTATCTTGTCCGCTTTGACTGCTTTCGCTTCATCCAATGCGAGGTCGCATGCGCCATAGCATGGCGAAGCAGAGAGGAAAACCTCGTGTCCCTGCTTTTCGTAGCTCTTCGCGTAATCAAGCGCCTCTTTCTTGAGCCCTTCCGGGAATTGAAGAAGAAGAATCATTAAAATATTTTTATGATGTTAGTTTTATTAAGATGTTTGCTTACCCAACAAGGACATGTACACGCGCATTTTATCGATCATGATTGTTTTAATGCTCTTTGCAGGCTGCCTTGGCCAGGGAAACACGCTTTCATCGCAAAATGAGACCGGTCCGCAGGTCTCTAAGAATATTACTACGGATACAAATATTACAGTGAATCAGGTTCCTGATAGTAACGCTAGTACAGGTACGGCGACTATCGGGCAGAACTTAACTAATCAAAGCCCAGCCACTGCTAAAAACAAGGGCGTGCTCATGCTCGGGCGCTCGGTCACAAGGAACTGGATGGATTATCTTGGGGCAGAGTATGTCTGCGATGATCCGGACTGCAATAGCGCCACGCATAGGGCGAACCTCAGCGGCTATCAGTTGATCAATGTTGAATTAAGCAGCCCGCCGGATATCGCTGACTCTGCCATTTCCGCGGTTGACACGTACGGAAATGAAGCAGATACGGTTTTCTTCAAGCTATGTTTTGTGGATTTTGAATCTGATGAAAGCGGCTCGAACCTCGCAGCGAACGAAGGCTATGTACAGAAAGTCTATGATGAGATAGTGACAAAAAGGCACAAGAAGCTCATTATGGGAAATGCACTGCCGAAAGTCAAAGGGGAAACAGACAGTGCACTTGTTGCGAACCATAAGGCGTACAACGCATGGCTTAACAACTTCGCATCAACGCACAGCGATATCAAGGTGCTTGATTTATACGGCACAGTGTCTGAAAGCGATGGCAGCCTGAAAAGCAGTTACGCGGTTGATTCTGAAGACTCGCACCTGAACAGCGCAGCCTATGCGCAGATAACGCCGAAATTCCTCTCATTGCTTGAGAGCTGAAGGGGAGGGGGGCAAAGCAACCCAAATGTCTGACTTTCACCGGGCTCCATACCCCCATAGCGCTGAAGCAGTGCATGTATGATTGCCGGCAATCGCGTGCATGAGCGCATTCATGTTGTAATTGTCGCGCATGTGGATGTCTGCATTCAATTCTACCAAAGTGACCGCCGCTTTCAGCAATCCCTTGGACGCGGCATGCATGAGCGGAGTCCGGCAATACTGGTCTTTAGCATCAACATCCGCCCCCCGTATCACAAGGTCCCTTATTTTTTTCACATTCCCTCTTTTCGCTTCTTTGAGCAGAGCATTGTTGAGGATGTCCTGGTTCTCTATCAGCGGAAGGCTGAGTTGGGATTTTTCATTCCGGTCAATTAGCGGAGGGAATGGGATCACCGAGCCTCCAATCTCCCCCAATCTTAAGCTGGTTTGCCTTTTGCCCCTTTGTCTCATTAGATAAATAAGATGGGTGAGTGGTCCAGGGGAATTGCACCCCTAGACTCTCTCAGAACTGGACGTGAGCCTCTCGACTCATACAGCTCCCATTACCCAACTGCAGGTCTGATACCTAATAATCGCCAATGAGCAAATAGGTCCGGCTCACGTTCTGCAACATGACCAAGCCAATATCTTGCTCTTGTTTTATGACGGCGAAATCTTTTGTATTTCCTCATCACCCATCTTGTAAGGGTGACATTGAAGAGGTTGAAAAGCCGGCAAAGAGCAGTCTTGTAGAATTCGCCATAATAATTAATCCAACCTCCCAAAGTTGGATTAACAAAACATGCGATATCCTCCAAACTTTTGTCGCTATGTAGATGAACTTGCCAGCCCCTCATCTGCCGATTCATTGACTTTTTGGCTTTGTTGCTAACTGCGGGAGTAAAACCAACAAAGATTTTGTTCCCTTCCTTTTTCACTTGGCGGGCTCTGAATGTATATCCAAGAAAGTCAAACTTTTCATTTGGATATGAACCTTGCCGAGCATCGTCCTTACAATAGACAATC
>Ga0315281_10000987_pt1 | contig 41187 bp, 36 predicted proteins | sample YL17G07_0_MG_FD_204540 | JGI IMG/M metagenome (GOLD analysis project Ga0315281, IMG submission 204540) | Sediment microbial communities from Yellowstone Lake, YNP, Wyoming, USA - YL17G07_0 | ecosystem: Environmental > Aquatic > Freshwater > Lake > Sediment | place: USA: Wyoming | collected...
CAACGCTTCCAGTACCATCTGCGCTTTTTGGCTGGCGGTTAGTCTTTTTCTTTTAGGCATGTTTTTCTCCTGAAACCACACCTTAATTATGCCCGTTTTTGTGTCTAAATTCCCTTATCCACTATACCCGTATACCTGTGATACACTCAACCTTAACAAATCACACCACCTTAAATTGACCCGTTTTCAACTCCAAAGAGTCTTATCCACTTAAAGGTTTCTGTTTTGCAGAAAAAATATTCTGTATCTTTTAGTTCCCGCAGACTAATGAAAATCATCGTTTTGACAGTTTGTCCTTCAACAGGTTTTCCTTTTTGTCCACATTTAGGACAAACGCTTATTACGCGAGTCTTGCGCTCGAAATTTTGCGCAGGTAATTCGCAGACACTATTGCCTGCTTCAGTTGAACAACCACATGTGTCAGACATTTGTTTTCTCCTTAGTTATTCACTTCAAATAAATGTTCCGCAGGGAATCGCACATGCACTTGCTCGCCGCGCGGGAACATCGGCGCGGGCATGGGCATACGCGCGCGCACCATCGCGCCGTTGACCTCGACCTGATATTCAACGTACTCGCCGCGAAAAAGGCAATCGCTGACCGTGCCTTGCATGGATTTTTCGCAAGCCTCTTTTTGTATGCGGATATGTTCGGGGCGAATTGCCAATATTTTTTGGGATGAAGAACGCGCTTCATCATTACCCGCAAGTTGGGCGCCGTTTAAGAAAGTGGATACGCCCATGAAGCGCGCCGTCGCCACGTTGCGCGGACGGTGAAACAGCGCTTCGGGTTTATCCAACGCGATGATTTCGCCGTTCAACAACAACGCCATGCGGTCAGACGTCGCCATCGCTTCGCCGAGGTCATGCGTCACAAAAATAGTCGTCACGCCCAACTCGCGTTGAATGGCGCGAATGGCTTCCTGCAAATTCATCCGCACCGCCGTATCAAGACTGCTGAGCGGCTCATCGAGCAAAAGCAATTTGGGATTAGTCACCAGCGCTCGCGCCAACGCCACGCGCTGACCTTCTCCGCCCGAAAGTTACCCCGACTTGCGTTTTTCAATGCCGGGCAAGCCGATTAAATCCAACATCCGTTTAACTTCGGCGCGGATGGTTGCAGACGACGCGCTTTGAACTTTTAACCCAAAGCCGATATTTTCTTCCACATTCAAAAATGGAAACAGATAGGATTTTTGAAACATCAACACCGCGCCGCGTTTGTTTGGGGCAATGCTCAAAATAGACGCGCCGTCAAATTGGACGTCGCCGCTGTCGGGGCGTTCGATACCCGTAATCAACTTCAACAGGGTGGATTTCCCCGAACCCGACGGTCCCAACAGCGCGACCATTTCGCCGTCGTTAATTGAAAGCGAAAAATCTTTCAGCACATGCGCGGGCGGATTGAAATACGTTTTATTGAGAAAAACAAAGTTAACTGCTGTCATTGATTTACCTAAAATGCTCCCTCATCCCCAGCCATTCCCTCGAAGGGAACGTCCCCTCTCCCTCCGGGAGAGGGTTAGGGTGAGGGTTAATATTGCTCTCTAATTTCAACGCCATGTTGATTTAAAGATTGCGCCGTCACCGCGATGATTAGCACGGGCGGAGCAATAAATAACAAAGAAAGCGCCGCAATAGAAGACGGATTGCCGCCCGACGCGGTGGAGAATAATAAAATCGGCAACGTGATAATTTGTCCGCCGCCAATTAGCAAGGTCAGCAGGTATTGACTCCACGAGATAAGGAAGGCGAACAAAACGGCGACTACCAAACTCGGCGTCATTAATCGCAAAGTTACTTTGATAAATATTTGCAAAGGACTGGCTCCCAATGCAAGCGCTTGAAATTCGTAATTCTCGTCAAAGCGGGCAAAAGCGCTGGATAAGGTGAAAATAGTATAAGGCAATGTCGGGATGATATGCGCCAACGCAACGCCAAAAATTGAGCCAGCCAATCCTATGCGTAAAAACAAAATATTCAATCCCATGCCGACTGCCAGCGGCGGGATGATGGTTGGAAGAAAGAGCGCCAGCCATGCCGCTTGCCGTCCGCGAAATTTACGCAACCCCAACACCCGCGCGGCGGGGAAACTTAGAATTAAAGAAATTACGCTGACGAGTAGCGCAATCCATAATCCCTGCGCCATGCTGGTTAAGACGCGCGAATCGTTAATCGCGCGTAAAAATATGGATGAAGTCCACTCGACGGGGAAAGGTTGCGGAAAGAACCAGCGCGTGGAAAATGCGTATGCCGCAAATAACAAAAGCGGGGCGACGAGGATAAGGTATAAAAAGAAACGCAGCAAGTAAGCGAAAATGTTTTTTGTCTTTTTCATTCTTTCCGCTCCCCCATTTTCAAACTGACTATCGCAACCGCCGTCACGAGCAGGGTAATAATCAGGCTGACGACCATGCCTTCGGAACGGGCGCGTAAATCAGGGTCGAGAAAGAAGCGCAACGCAAGGACGGGCAAGGCGCGCGGGTAGCCAATTCCCAACAAGGCGGGGACTTCGTAACTGCTGAAAATAAATCCAAAGACCAGCAACGCGCCCGCAAGCAGGGCGGGCATAACTTGCGGAATAGTCACATAGCGCAGACGTTGCCAGCGGCTTGCGCCAAGATTTTCAGCGATTACGTCGTAGCCAACAGGTTGAGAGCGCAACACCGAAAGGATGATGATTGTCAGAAACGGAATTTCTTTGCTGACGTAACTCAAAATAATCCCCACGCCGAAGCGGTCGCGCACGAGGACGGGAAAATCTGCGGGGACGCTGATGAGACCCAACGTCGCCGCCCAACGCGCGAGTAATCCGCTTTGCGAGAGGAGCAACAAAAGCGCGACCGACCAAACCAAATGCGGGAAAGCCAAATTCCAATTAAGCGCCAGCGTGTCTATATTGCCGCGTCGTTCGGAAAGCCAAACCGCCAAGCCCAAAGCAAGCGCGGCGGCAATGACTGTCGAGGCGACGCTAATCCACAACGAAAACCCCAACGACGTCCAAAATTCTGAATGGGCGTCAAGCGTGTTGCGATAAGCGTCGAGGCTCGGTTCGCTCTGCCCAATAACGCTGATAACGCCGAAACTCTCCGCAACGGCATAGAAAAGACTCGCGCCCAGCAAAACCAAAACGATGGTTAACGCTGGGGCGAGGGCAAGCCAAGGGGAGAAGATAGGGTTGTCGCGCATGGAAGAGCAGGTTGTTTAGTAATCAGTATTCAGTAATCGGTAATCAGTTCACTGAATACTAAAGACCGATTACCGATTACTGGTCACTATTTCCGCAACACATTTTTCGCCCAATCTTGTTCTACCAAACTTTGATATTCGGCGGCAGTATCGCCGACGAGGGATTTGGCAAGATCGGAGGTGGGCGTGGCGGAGTCGCCTAATTTTGTGGAGGCGGATTTGAGCGCGGCAAGAGCCGCCGCGTCGGTGACGCGCGTTACGTCAATAGCGTAACCAAGACCGAAGCCGTTTTCGGGCAAAATTTGCGCGGCTTGAAATTCAGGTTCGAGCAAAAGATTAGCCAGCACAAGCGCGGCGGCTTTATGGGGAGCGTTCAACGGAATGGCGACGTAATTGAAATCGCCAATCATGTATTTGTCAAAAACAAAAGCGCGGGACGTTTCGGGAAGCAAGCCGCTGGTAATGCCCGTGCCTGCGCCAGTAATATCCTGCGTCAAACTGAAATCTACTTCTTTGTTCGAGAAAAGATTTTTCAATTCGGCTTCGTCTTTTGCGTAAGTCTCGCCGTTGCGCCACAAACAGGATTTGAGTTCGTTGAGATATTTCCACAATTCGGGCGACCATTTATCCCATGCGGCTTGGTCAAATTTCTGCCATTGCTCCGCGCCGCCGCTGAGTTCGTATAACGCGCCTTTGACAAAGCGCGTGCCAAGAAAACCGCCGGGTCCGGGCGCAACATAAGTAAAACGTCCGGGGTTGGCGCACGCCCAAGTTTTGAGGTCGGCATACGAGCGCGGTAAATCATTCGCATTCATACGCGCCGAATCGTACACAAATTGAATCTGCGCGGAAGACCACGGGCTTTCCATGTTTTCTACGGGATGACCAAAATCGAGGTTGATGGCGGGGTTATCCCAATTGACCAATTTGCTGTTTGGGATTTTTTGCGCCCAATCGGGATAGAGTAAATTGGCTTGCTTCAACGTGAAAAAATTCTCACCATCGATCCAAATGACGTCCACCGCGCCGACGTCTTTGCCCGCTTGCTTCTCGCTCAACACTTGATTAACCGCGTCAACGGTATCCGCAACGGGGACGCGATTGAGCGTTATACCGTATCTTTCCTTAAGCGCCTTGCCGTAAAAATCATCCACAAAGGCGTTAATGCTATCCGAGCCACCCCAGATATACCAGTTGACGGTTTGACCTTTGGCAGCGGTAAGAACGCTGTCCCAGTTGTTGATATCAAATTCGCCTGCGACAGTTTGCGCGGTTGTAGCAACAGGTTGCACGGTTGTCGTCGCGTTAGGCGCGCACGCCGAAATCAACAGGGTAAACATGACGAGCAAAAATACAATTCGTTTCATTTTCTTCTCCTAGTTTTTTTAATCGCAAGCGCTTGCCCTCACCCTAGCCCTCTCCCATTGGGAGAGGGCTAGGGTGAGGGCGACGCAAAACGATATTTCAAATATGCCGCCAATTCTTTTCCAAGATTTGGCAAGGTATCGCGCATAAAGAAATCGGCAACTTTCAAGACGCCGCTTGAATACGTCGGGTACGGATAAACCAAACGATAAATTTTATGTAACGAAATTTTCTGGCTGATGGCAAGCGTGAAAAACGAAATCATCTCGGAGGCAAGCGCTCCCACAATCGTCACATGCAAAATTTGCCCAGTCAAACGCATGACGTCTACAATGATAAAGCCATTTTCAACGCCGTCCGTATAACCGCGATCCGTATGGTCTTTGAAATCTACGCGGATACGCTTGATTAATTGCGGGTGATATTTTTCGGCAATCTGTTTTTGCGTCATACCTACGTTTGCGACTTCTGGGTCGCTGAAGGTAGCGTTCGGAAAAATCGGTTCGTCCTTTTTCAGCGGCAAAAACGGGAAGGCGATTCGCTGGGTAACTCTGCGTCCTTGCGCGTTAGCCGAATGCGTAAAAGCGGACGTCGGCGTCACGTCGCCAATGGCGTACACGCCTTTGACATTGGTCTCGCCATACGAGTTGACGAAAACCCCGCGCCGCGCGTCCCATTTAACTCCCGCCTGATCCAGCCCAAGCGAATCAATATTTTTCACCCGTCCAACCGCGACTAAAACTTTATCCACCTCATGCAAAGTGATTTCTAAGTCGCCTTGCTTTAGCGTCAACGCGCGTGTGGATTCTTCAAATGATTTTGCCGTCGCGCCGTAATATGCGGTGATTCCTTTTTTCTTAAGTTCAGGTTCAATGGCTTCCGACACTTCGGGAATATACACGCTCAACGGACGCTCGTTCGACGCAAAGAGCGTGACGCGCATTCCAAGTTTTTGAAAAGCAAACGCCATTTCCAACGCAATCACGCCCGCGCCCGCAATGACCAGATGTTTTGGGGCTTTTGTAATATCAAACAAATTTTCGTTGGTCAACATGCGTTCTTTCGGCAATCCCGAAATCTCCAACTCGCGCGGGCGCGCTCCTGTGGAAATGACAACATGGTCTGCCGTAAGTTTGCGCGTCGAGCCATCCGCTAAACTCACTTCGATTTCACGCGGCGCGATAAATTTCGCCCAGCCTTCAATGAAGGTTACATTTTTTAAATGCTTTACTTCTTCAGTTTCTTTCTCGCGCAACGCGTCGCGTTTGCGGGTGACTTCGCGCACTGCTTCATCCGCGTTCATGCCGGGCTTGAAATTCTTCGCCAAATGAATCAAGGTCTTGGACGGCACGCAACCCACGTTGGTACAGTCTCCGCCGACGTGCTTGCCCTCGATAAAGGCAACTTGCTTGCCTAGTCCCGCCAGCCCGACGGCAACGGTCATGCCGCCCGAACCCGCGCCGATTACGATAGTATGAAAATGATTTGTCATTTTGAAACCTCTTCCCGTTTTTTAAAAATTCTCGATAAAACAATACTGACTACAAAAAGCGCCGCCGAAAAAGCGAGGGTTGTCGGATTAAGTTTTGGAACCGCGCCGTCAAATTTTTCAATGGAAGCGCCGAAGCCAACGAACGCAATTGTCCCCGGTATGGAGCCGAGCGCGGTGGCTAAAATAAAATGCCAGTATTTAATCTTCAAAAATCCCGCCAGATAACTGACAAAATCATACGGCAGAAAAATAAAGCGCATGATCATGACCGTTTCAAAACTGTTCTCGCGCATTCGCCGCGCATAGCGTTGAACGATTCCATCTGAGCCGTCGTCCTTCAACATGCCTTCGCCAAAGAATTGCCCGACAAAAAACGCAATCGTCGAAGATATATTGCTGGCGATAATGGTGTATAGCACGCCTAGAAACGGACCAAACACAAATCCGCCCGCCAAAGTTAAAACGGTGGACGGAAATAAAATCAACGGGCGCACGGCATAGAGAACGACATAAATCAATACGCCCCAAAAACCGTTTTGCAAAAAATCCAGTAATTGCTGGACGACCTGCAAAGGCGAAAGATTATTTGCGCTGGCGTACCATTGATACAGTCCAACAAGCGCGATCCAAAAAAACAGCGCAATAATTTTTTGCGCGTTTCTTTGGATGAAATTCTTTTTAAGCAAAGTTTCAGTCATAAAAAAAGTCCCTTTCCTCAAATTAGAAAGCGACCTTCTCGTTCTTCTTACCATATTCATTTTTTAGAAAAATTAAAAAGTAACATATCCCCACCTTTGAACGTCAAACCCATTATGACAAAAGAATTTCGCTACGCATGGACGTGGGAACTTGCCTCTTCGCCTGAGGAGATTTGGTCGCTTGTTTCAGACGCCAATAGATTTGACCGCGACTTGGGTTTGCCCCCGGTAGAATTAATTGAAACCATCAACGGAGTCAGGCGCGTAAAATTCAGAACCACCCTTGTGAATTTTGAATGGGAAGAAGAACCGTTTGAATGGATATCGCCGTATCGCTTTGGAATTGTCCATCGCTACAAAATGGGACCTATCGCGGAAATGCGCGTGGATGCCCGTCTGGAACATCTGCAACCTACGGGTACGCGCTTGACCTACGACGTGACGGCGAAGTCCGCAAATGTTTTGGGGAATGCTTTTATTCCGATTATGGTTGGCGTAATCGGCAAGAAACGCTTTGGGGATGCCGCAAAAGAATACGACTTAATCGCATCAAACGATGGGTTGATTGTAAAAACAATGAAAGGCGGAAAACTATCCGCCACGCGTCGAAGCAATCTCAAAATCCAAATGGAGCGATTGAAGGAAAAAGGCGCAGACGATGCGATTCTTAATCGCCTGTTTGATTTCTTGGATCACGCCGACGACCTTTCTCTGCAACGCATGAAGCCTTACGCGCTTGCCGATATTTGGAATCTGCCGCGTCGCGCCGCGTTAGAGACGTTCTTACGCGCCACGCGCCTCGGCGTTTTAGATATGTATTGGGATTTGCTCTGCCCCAAATGCCGCAGCGTCACCGAAGACATTGCCAACTTGAAAGATGTTCACGCGACTTCGCATTGCGAAGTCTGCCAAATTGATTTCACCGCAAATTTTGATCACAACATCGAAGTCATCTTTCGCCCGAATATTTCTGTGCGTCCCGTAGACGCCGCCGCCGAATTTTGTATTGGTAGCCCGCAGAACCAACCGCATATTGTCTTTTCCATGATTGTTCAACCCGATGAAGAAATGTCTCTATCCACAATGCTTGAAGAGGGACGCTATTTTTTACGCGCTTCGGGAATAGACGGTTCGCAACCTTTACTCGCCGTAAAAGACGGCGCAAAAAAAATCAAGTTGCGCGCCAAGGATACGGGCTGGTCGCAGGATATGGCGGAGACGGGTCTCATGCCTTATTTAAATTTAATCAACGAGACCGAACGCGCATTGACCTTTGAACTGGTTCGCACAGAATGGTCGGATAAAGCGGCGACAGCGGCGGATGTGACCACTCTTCAAGTTTTCCGCGATTTATTCTCCAGCGAAGTATTTCGTCCGGGCGAAGAAATTTCCATTGGCTCGACGGTCTTGATGTTCACCGATTTACGAAACTCAACCAGACTGTACCGCGAGATTGGCGACGCCTCCGCTTTTAGACGCGTGCGCGAACATTTTGAAATTCTGGAACGCGCCGTCGCCGCGGAAGGTGGCGCGGTAGTCAAAACGATTGGAGACGCAATTATGGCGACCTTTCGTTCGCCTAGCGCCGCCATCCGCGCAATTTGGGACGTTCAAAAAGAACTCACAAATCGCGGCGAACCGATTTTATTTATTAAGGTCGGCATTCATCAAGGACCGTGTATTCTTGTAAACTTAAACGAACGCCTTGATTATTTTGGCTCGACCGTAAATATCGCGTCGCGGCTGTCGGGCTTTTCTAAAGGCGGCGAAATCATCTTCTCCAAAGAGATTCACGACGACCCCGAAGTCAAAGCCTTTCTTGAACAGAACTCGTCGCCCAATTCCATCACGCGGTTTGACGGCGATATTCGCGGGTATGATCAACCGATGCAGTTGTGGCAAGTCAAGATGCGGTGAATCTCTTCTCGTAATTAATCAAACAACGACAATTTAAAATCCGCGTTCTCAGCGTAAATCCGCGTCCCATTTTGAAATGTACGGTAGAGAATAATTGAATAGAGTTTGATGTGGCGACGGTAAGAATCAATGAATCCCGCCTGACGGGATTAGGGAAGAAAGATAAATGCTGAGAGACGAAGAAAAACATGCCGTCGCTTGTTGTAATGGCGGCAGTCGGAATTAATTCCGACTTACGCCGCCATTTGGTCGCGCTTCTTAACTTGCTATTCCCCATTCGCAATCTTTCGCGCGCTAAAGGAAAAAGAAGTAAAGTTTTACAAAGCCCCCTGAAATTAAAACAAAATCGCTCGCAGGTTTTGCCTGTGAGCGATTTTGTTTTGTCGCGTCGGGTCAAACGACAATGTAGCGCTGTGTCGGGGTGGAGAGATTCGAACTCTCGACCTCACGGACCCGAACCGTGCGCTCTACCGGGCTGAGCCACACCCCGAACGAGTTGCATTATACCATTGCGATTTTTTTTAGCAAGCTTTACTGCGGTTTCAACAAAATTTCTATCGAATAATAGTAAATATACTTTTTCAAATCTGGATCGGCGACGGATAACGCCGGATTTTCCTGATGAATAGCGAGACGCGCCAGAGTCGGCTTTGTAATTTTGTACGGCAACGTGGTTTCAAACGTCTCAGGCTCAATGCCTTTGAAATTAAGGACGCGCGACGCGATGACTTTCCCGTCGGGGTCAATCAAATCAATAAATACAGGTTGCTTGTTGAAGGGCCAGAAAAGTCCTTTCAGATTCAACGTTCCGCCGATAATTTCCGCGCCGTCTTTCAAGCCGTTAAGCGCGACGCGCTCGTAAATCATATTCCCCGGCAGGTTCAGGCGCGTCTCGCCGACAGAATATAACAGCGTTGGCATAGTGTTAAGCGATTGAAGACGTTTTCGATCGTCCTTTGAACTGATGCGAATGTATCCATTTTCGGAAACGGCGCGAATTTCAAAAGCGATTTGATAGCTGCGATAACTTCCGCCGCGCGCGCGGGTAATGCGATTCATATTGCTATACAAGATGCGCCCGTCTTCGCCGAGCAAATCTATGCGCACGAGATTGCTCTTGCCCGCAGTCAATATCGCTTTGAAATCAATCGGCGAAACAAGGCTAGACATGGGCCCCGGCGAAACAAAACGGAGCTCCGCAAAGCGGGTAAAGCCCGGCGCAATCGTGGGCGTGGCGCTGGGAAACGCAGTTAGCGGAATCGGCGTTTCTGTGGGCAGGAGCGTTTCGGTAGGCAAGGCGGTCGGCTTGTTCGCGTTCGCGCTGGCAGTGGCGGCGGCGAAAGCGGCTTGCCCGGTCAATGCGACGATGGTTGGAAGATAATCGAGCGGCAAAGGCGTCGGCGTTGGCGCGTTCAATTTAGCGCAAGCGGATAAAAGCCCAAGCAGAGACGCGAAGAGAAATATTTTTTCTCCACCGCGCATTTTAAAATGGGACGCGGATTTACGCTGAGAACGCGGATTTTTAATTGTTTTTTCCGCGTTAATCCGCGCTCGTCTGCGTCCTATACGAATTTTGTACAGTAGTGAAAATATTTTTCGTTTCATGGATAATTTTGAATTAATCCCCCGCAAATTCAATTAGACGTTTAATTAAAGACCCTAAAGGTTTTTCTGGCAAACCAGACGGAACCTTTGCAAGAAAATCTTGTTTGAAACGTAAATTTGATCGCAAAGGAAACCTTTAGGGTCTTGGCGTTTACAGCCCGTAAATCTCGCTGTATTTTTTTGTCAAATAACGAACGTAAGCGGCGGCGTCGATTTTTGAGCCAGTCGCCTTTTGCACGAGGTCTTGCGGATCATACTTGCGACCAAAGACGTGAATCTTTTCGCGCAACCAAACCAACAGCGCGTCAAATTTACCTTTGCAGATTTGCTCGTCGAGGTCGGGAATCTCCGCGTTGATTTTTTCCCACAATTGCGCTGAAATCAAATTGCCCAGCGCGTACGTCGAGAAATATCCCAGCGCTCCGCTTGACCAATGAATATCCTGCAAAACGCCCTGCGCGTCGTTCGGCGGAACGACGCCGAGATAGTCGTTCATTTTCTCGTTCCAAATTTCAGGCAGGTCTTTGACGGCAAACTTGCCCTCCACCATGCCGATTTCAAGTTCGAGGCGCAACATGACGTGCAGGTTGTAGGTGGCTTCGTCCGCGTTGACGCGAATGAGCGTCGGCGAGACTTTATTAATGGCTTTATAAAAAGATTTAACGCTGACGCCGTCCAACTGGGCTGGGAAAACTTTTTTCAATTGAGGATAGAAATGTTCCCAGAACGGAAGCGAACGCCCAACGAGATTCTCCCACAAGCGCGATTGCGATTCATGCACGGCGAGGGAAGTGCCGCCCATAAGGGGAGTGCGCTCATACGCGGAAGCGTTGCCTTGCTCGTACATCGCGTGACCCGCTTCGTGCATGGCGCTAAAAAGCGTGGAGAAGGGATTATCTTTTTCAAAGCGATTCGTGATGCGCGTGTCGTTCATGCTAAAGGTGGTTTGAAACGGGTGCGCGGCTTTATCCTGTCTGCCGCGATTCCAGTCGTAGCCGAATTGGGTAATAATGGTTTTGCCAAATCCCCACATTTTTTGCTCGTTGTATTTTTTGCTCAAAAAATCGGCTTTCACTTGCTTGGCGGATTTAATCGCTTTAATTAACTCGACTTGTTTTGGGCGCAGGTTGTTGAAAATTTCCTTCACTTCGGCGGTCTTTAAGCCCGGCTCGTAATCGTCCAGCAAAACGTCGTAGGGATGGTCGGCGGGCGGAAAATATTGAATGTATTTTTGCGTCAACTCGACAATTTTTTCGAGATGCGGACGAAAGATGGAAAAATCCGAATTGCGCCTTGCCTCCACCCACGCTTCAAACGCTTTGGTTGTGATAATCGCCCACTCCGCGACAAACTCGGACGGTACGCGCGTCGCTTTGTCGTAGTCGCGCGACGCGACGCGGACCAGCGCCGCCTCGTCAGAATCGGCTCCTGTGAATTCGCTCTTTAAGTCTGCAAGCAATTTGCCGAGTTCTACGGTAGTCGCTTTTTGATGGGCGATTTTTCCAAGCGTGGCGAGTTGCTGTCCGCGCGCCTCGCCGCCTTCGCTGGGCATGTTGACCTGTTGATCCCATTCCAACACGGCGGCGGCATGGCTTATATCTGAGACTTCGCCAAGAATTTCTTTGAGTTGATTTAATTTTTCGGACATTTGCGAAACTCCTATTAAAACGTACGCGCTATTTTTTGCGTAAGGCGAGATTTATCTCGCCCGTAAACGCGACATTCATGTCGCGTTACTTTTGCCACGGCTTTTTTGGTTTGTAAAAAGTAGGCGGACAGATTTTGTAATCGCCGCCGGCGTCTTCGTGGATTTCAACAGTCGCGCCCTCGCGGATATCCACTTGCTGCACTTCGGTCGTATCGGGCGCGTCAATATCGTAGACCGTGTAATGACCGGGGTAAATTGTAGATTCGTTTGCGGGATAGGCGTAACCAATATCCAAAAAAATATCGCCGGGCGAAATATACATTTGATGAGCGGTGCAATTTCGGATGTAGGCGGCGACGGGATATTCGCTTGGCGTAAATTCAGGCAGGGCGTTGACGTCGCCGTTCACTTGCAAGTATCTGTTTTGAATATAGAGCCAGCCTTTTTTATTTGAATTGGGAATGATAATTTGCGCCCAATCGGAAAGCGCGCTATGCGCGATGACTTTTGCCGTAGCGCCTTTATAAAAAACGCTGATGGAATTATACGCCCAATGCGGACCGCGCCGAATATATGTGTTGCCGTTGACCGCGCTAATGGTGACGGCGGGCAACGCAGTTGCCGTTGGCAGTTGCGTTATGGTCGCTGGAATTTGGGTCGGCGGCGCGGAGGCAGATGGCGCAACTGTTTCTGTCGGCGTGATGGTTACAAATAAAGAGTCTGCGTTAGAAGACAGGGGCTGACAAGATTGAAGCCCCAAAGCGCAAAGCAAAATCCCGCTCCAAAATTTTCGTATTCCGCATTTTGCATTCTTCATTCCGCATTTCTTATTCATACCGCAGGGCTTCCACCGGCTCAAGGTTGGCGGCGCGACTGGCGGGATAAATTCCAAAGAACAAGCCAATCGCCGCCGAGAAGCTGGTTGAGAGAATAATCGCGTCTACGCCGACAATGGGGATAAAGGTGGTGCCCATTGCGGCGGCGACTCTTCCAACCGTGAAAGCGATCAGCCAGCCGAACAAAATCCCAATAAACCCGCCCAGCAAACTCAGCAAGGATGATTCTGTGAGAAATTGAAGCAGGATGTCTTTCTTGCGCGCGCCCAACGCTTTGCGCAGACCAATCTCGCGGGTGCGTTCCGTGACCGAGACGAGCATGATATTCATAATGCCGATACCGCCGACAAGCAGCGAAATGCCCGCAATGCCGCCGAGAAAAATAGTCAACACGCCGGTAATCGTTTGCAGGGTTTGCAAGAAATCCTGTTGCGTTAAAACAGTAAAATCGTCGGAGCCAAGCGGCGTGCGATGACGCTGACGCAAGATATTTGAAATTTCATCCACCGCTTTGGTCACCGTTTCCGCGCTGGTCGCTTGCGCAAGCAGAATGTCTATATCGTCGCGTCCGCCGCGTTTAAGTAGCCGCGCTTTCGCGGTAGCAAACGGAATGTACACGTTTTTATCCTCGCTGCCGAATGAGCCGCCGCCTTTTGCGACGAGGACGCCAATGACGCGAAACGGTTGCCCTTCGATGCGCACCGTTTCGCCTAGCACGCCGTCGTGGCGCCCAAAGATGGTATCCGCCGTGTCGGGTCCTAATACGACGACGGACATGCGCCCCAACTGATGTTCGTCATTAATAAATTCGCCTTCGCTAAGCGCTAGGTTGCGCACGGTGGCGTACTTTGGGGTTACGCCTGAAATGGGCGCGGTGGTAGTCTCGCCGCCAAAGGTGATGAGCATGTTTCCCTGAACCACTGGCGCGACCATCGCAACGGAAGGCGCGGCGAACGCGTCTGCAATGGCGTTCGCGTCGCCGAGCGTAAGCGGGCGTTCGTTGCTGTTGTTGCTGCGCGGAGGTCCGCCGGGACCGGGCGGTCCTCTGCGGTTGCCGCGAAACACAAAGAGTAGATTTGTTCCAATGCTACTGATGGAACCCGTGATAGACTCTTGCGCTCCATTGCCCACCGCGAGCATGGCGATCACAGCGGCGACGCCAATGACGATGCCCAACACGGTCAGACCGGAACGCATTTTATTGCCGTTCAAACTTTCAAGAGCTTCAAGGAGGGCTTGAGCAAATGTCATTTTTGCTTCTCCAATTTTTCAGCTTCCGCTTCTTGTTTCTCCGCTTTTTCTTTTTCGCCCGATGATTCAAGCTCGCCGTCGCGCAAGCGGATGATGCGCTGAGTTTGCTCGGCGATATTGGGGTCATGCGTTATGATAATCAACGTGGTGCCGCGTTCTTTATTCAAGTTGAGCAAGAGGTTCATAATTTCTTTGCCAACTTTAGAATCTAAATTACCCGTCGGCTCGTCCGCCATGATAATCGAGGGATTGTTGACAATGGCGCGCGCCACCGCCACGCGTTGTTGCTGTCCGCCGGAGAGTTCATACGGGCGATGTCCCATGCGGTTTTGCAACCCGACCGCTTCGAGGGCGGCTTGCGCGCGCGCGCGACGACCTTCTTCCAAGCCGGCGTAGCGCAACGGCAATTCCACATTGCCAAGCGCGGTCAAACGCGAAAGGAGATTAAAACTTTGAAAAACAAAACCCACTTTACGGTTGCGGACGCTGGCGAGTTGGTCGTCGTCCATGTTGGCGACGGCTTCGCCGTCCAAAATATATTCGCCCGACGTGGGGCGATCCAAACAGCCGAGCGTGTTCATCATCGTAGATTTGCCCGAACCAGAAGGTCCCATAATGGAAACCATCTCGCCGCGTTCAATCGTAAAAGAGACGCCGCGTAACGCCTCGACCGTAAACTCGCCCATCTTGTAGGTTTTCACCAGATTGCGGGCTTCGATGACTAAATCCATCTTAGCCTCCAAATGGACCGTTGTTTGTGGAAGGCGGATTCAAAATAAGAGGGTCGCCCTCTTTTACTTCGCCGCCCCTCAACTCGCTGTTTGTTCCGTCTGAAGCGCCAAGTTGCACTTTGACCTTTTGCGCCTTTCCATTAACCAGCAAGTACACCACGCGCTCTTTATTAACCAAGCGCACGGCGCGATTTGGAATGAGTAAAACGTCTTTATGCTCTTCGGTGACAACGCTCACGGCGGTGGTCATGCCGGGTTTAACCCGCGCGTCCGCGTCGGTTAATTGAACGGTGACGATGAAATTAACGACGCCTTGCACGATGTCGCCCGCTTGTCCCGCCCCGATAACTTGACCGTGATATTCATGATTTAATACCGCGTCAAAAGTAAGCGTGGCGGGTTGACCGGTCTTAATGCTATTAATGTCCACTTCTGAAACGAGCAGGTCAACTAATAAATGCGAGACGTTATCCAAACGAAACGCGGGAGCGTTCATCGCGATTTGGTCGCCGACGGAGGGGAGGGCTTGCGTGACGGTGCCGTCGAACGGCGCGACGATGCGCCCCGTGTTGATGGTCGCTTGCGCGGCGGCGACTCGCGCTTTTGCGGCGGCGACGTCGGCGGAGTCGGCGCCGGCGCTTAATCGCGCGAGGTTGCGCCGCGCATCGTCCAATTGCGCTTTCGCCAGCGCGAGTTTTTCGTCGGCGGTGGCGATGGTATCCGCGCCAGCGTAGCCTTTATAAGAGCGCACTATCGGAACGCCAAAGCGGAGATAGACGTCCGTGATTGTGATTTTGCCGTTCAAGCTGATGCGGTAATCATAAGCGTTTTGATACGCCGTTTCAGCGGCGCTCAACGTGCGCGCCGCTTGCGCGCGCGCCGTATCTGAATTAAGTAAATCGTCCAACGTTTTTTGGGCATTAACTAAATCGGCTTCGGCGGCGATCACGTTTTGACTAAGCGAAGTTTTGCTGAGAGCGGCGAGGACGTCGTCTTTTTTGACGTTTTTGCCGACGCTGGCGTTGACGATTTCTACTCTTCCGGTAGTTTGCCAAAGAAGCGTCGCGCTTTGTTGCGCGCGGACGCTACCCGTCGCGCCGATGGTGGCGACTAAATTGCCGCGTTCCACAGGCGCGGTTTCGTAAGTGGTTTTTGTTGCGTTGCGCGACCTAACGATAATTACGATGAGCAAGATAACGGCAACCGCGCCGACGATGATCCACGTTCGCCGCGAAAATCTTTCAGTGAATGGTTTTATTTTTTCAAAGAAGGGTTTTGTTTTTTCAAAGAGGGGTTTTAGTTTTTCAAAAAAAGAGTTCATTGCGATTTTCTCCATAACTTAGTCGACGCGCGGGTAAAAGTTCTTACGCCGTTAAATATCTTACCACTAAAAAAAACGATAAATGTCAAAAAATTGTGTGATTATCGTCGGATTTAGCGGGATTACGCCCGCGTTCGTCCGTTGCGCTCGCATTTGTTATAATCTCATCATGCTTCAACGCGTCTTACGCGGACTTGAAATCGCCGCCGCTCTGGTTATCCTTGCTTTAATGGCTAATTATAGCGCCCCGTCTTTGACCGATAAAACCGAGAAGGTGCGCGCATTCACGCGCCAGATTGAATTTAACTACGTCGCGTGGATGGCGGACGCCGCGCTCGTCAAGCTGCGCTCCGCGTCTGTCGGCGCTCCCTACGCATTTGACCACGCGGCGCAAAAACAAATCGTCGCGGAATATTTACGCGTCACGCAATTCATCATTGATAAAGAACGTTCGCTTGAACAAATTTATGCGGACGCGACTATCGTAGATAAAGAAGGCGCGTCCCAAGCTACGCGCGCGGAACTCGCCAATCTTTACGCCCGCCAAACGGAACTTGCCCCGCTGGCGGAATCCATTTTGCAAGAACAAGTATCTCAAATCATTGTGGAAATCGGACTCGCTCCCGCTGGTCAGCCGACGCCGAGCGTTTGGTATCACTCGACGCCGTTGCCGATGGCGCTGATTGTTTCTCCGCGCGACCATATTGAGCAGGTCGCCAATATCTCCGTTGAAACCAACCTCGCCATAGACGAGCAAGCGGCGCTTGAAAATCGCGTGGACGCGGGACTCAATACCTCGTCGCTGGTCGTCAATATTGGCGGCGTCGGCGTTTATCCCACGATGATCATGCGCAGCGCCGACATGAACTGGTTGACCACCGTCATCGCGCACGAGTGGATTCATAACTACCTCACGTTGCATCCGCTTGGGGTTTTATATATGGAGACGCCCGAACTGCGCACGATGAACGAAACTGCCGCGTCCATCGCGGGAGACGAAATCGGCGCGCTCGTTTTGAAACGCTTTTATCCTGAGATCGCCGCCGCTGCGCACCTAAATTCAGGTTTGATTTTTACTTCGTTTGATCCCTTTTTGTCGGGAGATTTTCGACGCTCCGCCTTTGACTTCCGCGAGGCGATGCGCGAAACCCGCGTGACGGCGGACGCCTTGCTCGTTCAAGGAAAAATCAAAGAAGCGGAAGCTTACATGGAAGGGCGGCGCGCCGTCTTCTTGGAAAACGGATATGTGATTCGGAAAATCAATCAGGCGTACTTTGCGTTTTACGGCGCCTATGCCAATACCCCCGGCGGCGCGGCGGGCGAAGACCCCGTCGGTCCCGCCGTGCGCGCCTTGCGCGCGCAAAGCGCCTCGCTGGCGGATTTTATCAAAGCCATATCGTGGATGACGAGTTTTGAGCAATTACAGGAAGCGGTGAAGAAGTAATGAAACAAACTTTTTCTATTTTATTCTTATCCATTCTCGGCGTTTTTCTTTTAAACGCCTGCGGCGCGCCGCAATCAACGTCGAACGCCCCGCTTGTCGCTACCGCAACGGCGTCGGCGCCGATTGAGCCTGCGGTTACTTTTGACGCGTCAACTTCCAACGCGGGTTGTTCCGCCATTACTGTAGAACCGACCGCCGCGCCCAGTTCTAATTCGCTTTTTCCCCCTGTCAGCTCGGCGGATTTTTCTTTTGGGCGCTCCGACGCGCCCGTGACCATCGTTGAGTATTGCGATTTCCAATCGGCGGGTTGCGCCGATATGTCCGCGATTATCGTAAAGTTGATGAAGAGTCGCGCCGACGTTAGATTTATATTTCGTCCCGTATCTATGATTGCGGTCATGGACAAATCCGATAAAGCCATGCTGGCGGCGCTGGCGGCGGACGAGCAGGGTAAATTTTGGACGATGTACGACGTCTTGTTCGCTTTGCGCGCTTCATGGGAAAAGCTCAACCCGTCGCAGTTTAACGCATGGGTCGTCAAAGAATCCGCGCGGTTTGGCGTGGACGGAGGGAAACTGCAAGCGGCGATTAACTCCGAGAAGACAACGACAAAAATGGCTTCGATGAATGAGGCGACGAAGAAATTAAAACTGCCGGCGGTGCCGCTTCTTCTCGTCAATGGAAATCTTCAACCGTCCTATTTGCTGGATTACCCCAGTTTGAGCGACGCCGTCGGTTTAATTGCGTTGGGGCGAAAGCAATTTACGCAATGCCCACCTTTTAGCGTTAACCGGCTCAAGCAATATATTGCGACGCTGCGCACTAAAAAAGGCGATATTACGATACAGCTGTTTGCGGATAAAGCGCCATTGGCGGTCAATTCGTTTGTGTTTCTGGCGCGGCAGAAATGGTACGACGGCGTGACGTTTCATCGCGTGATTCCCGGCTTCATCGCGCAAACCGGCGACCCAAGCGACACAGGCATGGGCAATCCCGGCTATCTCTTTACCGAAAGCAACGATTTGAAATTTGATAAACCCGGCCTGGTCGCCATGACGAGTTCCAGCCCCGACACAAACGGAAGTCAATTTTTTATTACGTTCGCTCCCGCGCCGCATATTGACGGCATGTACACAATCTTCGGACAAGTTCTGAATGGTTTGGACGTCGCCGAGCAATTGACGCCGCGCGACGTCGCGCAAGGCATTAATTCATCGCCAGGCGATCAGATATTAAGCGTGAGCATAGAAGAAAAATAACGCCCATTTCTCTACCGTACACGCAAACCCTAAAGGTCTGCTTTGCCTTCGCAAATTCCCGATTATCGAGAAAGACCTTTAGGGTTTTTTACGAGGAAAATGCACGGTAGCAAAACGCCCATCAACAAAAACAAACGAGGCGAACCTCTTTGGGGGTCAGCCTCGTTTGCGCGCTTATTTTATTTCGCCGTTCAATTGCTTGATTTTGAGAAACAATTCGCGCCATTGGATTTTTGACACGCCCAGCTTCTCGCGCACTTTATCCGCTTCAACCCCGGCTTGATAATCGCGCAGGGCGCAAGTCCAGCGGCACATATCGAAAGAAAGGTGCTTGGTTAATCCCGCTTCTTCGCCAATATCTTCAAGCAAATATTCCAGTCGGCGTTGCGACCAGGGGAAGGCTTTGTCAACGGGTTTGTATTGCGCAAGATATTCCTTGTAAGCGACAACCCAGTCTTCATCCAAATCTATTTTTCGTTCTTTATAACGATGAGCGGGGCTGGCGTATCGAATGAAAACGCGCGGTCCGCTTTTTGCGTTATTCTCAATGTGATTGACGTGAATATTCAAGCATTCGTTTTTCTTAATGCCAGTGGCGAACAAGAGATAAATCAACGCGTAATAACGCGCGTCTGGTTTTTTTTCGCGGCGGTGACGGTCTGCCGCGAGCAGGACGGCTTCGTATTCATCGTCGGCGAGGACTTGCGGAAGCGGACTGATCGCCGAGCGTTGCAAAACTTTTTCCGCAGGATTGAGGAGCAACGCGCCGTTTTTATGCAACCAGCGGAAGAATGATTTTGTGGATGTGATGCGGCGCGCCAACGTCTTTGGGCTACAAGGGACTCCGCGCTCTTTTTCCATCCACAAAAAAAAGCGGTTAAGGTCGTCGGTGGCGATTGAGCCAAGCGTCTGGTCGGGAGCGAGGAATTTGGCGAGCAGGCGAATATCCGAAAGAAAGGCGATTAAGGTGTGATGCGAGCGCCCTTGGTCGCGCATGAACATTTCCCATCCGTGAATGGCGGCGGGGAGCAGAGTTTTAGGCGTAATATGCGCCGAATCAGTTTTTTTTGTCATAAATTTTCCTGTTCAATTATCCGAGCAACCGCGCTTGCGGAACGAGCGGCGCCAAAAACAAGAATGATCATTTTTGGGCAAATTGGAAATTTATCCTGCGTCCGTCATGGCGCAAAAAATTCGCATGTCTCCGCGCTGATTTCGCAACGCGCGACTTCTTCGTTCATCCACAACACGCGGAATTGCGTCGAGCCTTTTCTGGCGTTCCAGAAAATGAGATGGCGGTCTTCTGGATCTTGGCGCGGTTGGACGACGCTGGCGTAACCGCCGCGACAATCGAGCGGGTCTATGTAAGGCGGGGTTTCGTATTTGTAGATTTTTACGCTGGCGCAATGTTTCGACGCGAGGTAGTTATAGTTTTTATTGTCCCAAAGGCTGCCAAAGAAGCGTCCCATTGTTGGGTTGCCGTTTGCGTCAAGGCGCTCAAAGGCAAAGCCAGAGAAACTGCGCGGAGTGCGCGAACGATTGAGCAGATGAAAACTGGTCTCGTTCCAAAATAAAGCGAATTGATTTCCGTCGGGATATTTGACGGTGGGAGGTGGGGTTCCTGTGTCAAGTATTCTAGTGTCCGGCGTTCTAGTGTCAGGCGTTGCTGTCGGCGATGGAGTGGGAGACATACCCAACGCGGAGGCGATAGTCTCGCGTAGAGTGGGCGTGTTGACGGGCGTATCTGTTATGACGGACGTTGCGGTTATCGTAGAGGCGACGGTAGGCGACGGAGTCTGCGATGGTGGAGTCTGCGTTGGGGTTGGCTGAATCGATTCGGTTTGTCGAGGAAGCGCGAAGGTAAAGATTGGGGTTGGCGGTCTTTCTGCAACGGGCGATCCGTTTCGGGCGTACGACCAAAATCCAAATCCCAATAAAAGCAAAAAGATGAGAACGCCAAACCATTTGCTTTTTTGGCGCAAGCGCGCAAAGCCGTGACGAGTGGCGGGCAGTTCTACGGGCGACTGGGCGACAGCTTTAGGTTTTGGCGCCTCGCGTTTGGCAATTTGCGAAACGGTGGTGGAGCTGCGATGAATGGTCGGGACGCCGACGGGCAACGGCGGCAACGCGATCTTTGGCGATGAGCCAGCGGATTGGAAGGCGTCGTCCAGCGCGGACATTAACTTCGCGCCGCTTTGATAGCGGTTTTGCGGATCTTTTTCCAACGCTTTGAGGATGACCGCTTCGACGGCGGGACTGATTTCGGGGTTGATGCTGCGCGGCGGCGGCGGCGGTTCGGAGATGTGTTGCAACGCGATGCTGGCAGGCGACGGGTCGTTGAAGGGAACTGACCCCGTGAGAATTTCGTAGAGGATAACGCCAAGCGAATAGAGGTCGGACTGCGGGACGGCGTCGGCGGAGCGTTTGGCTTGCTCGGGCGAGATGTAATGCGGTGTGCCAAATATCGCGCCCATCGAGCCTTCGCGGACTTCCAACGCCATGCCAAAGTCGCCGATTAATACGCGGCTGTCTTTGGCGATTAGGATATTGGAGGGTTTGACGTCGCGGTGAACGACGCCTTGACGATGAGCGTAATCCAATCCGCTGGCGGCGGCGTGTCCGATGCGGAGAATATCCGCGATGGGCATGAGCGAATTTTCTTCCGCGTAAACGGACATGACGGCGGCGAGGTCTTGCCCATCCACATATTCCATGACGTAGTAAGAGTAGCCTTGCGCGTCGTCGGCGTAATAGATTTGAATGATGTTTTCGTGTCGCCACTTCGCCATCATCTGCGCTTCGTTGACGAAGCGTTGGGAATGCGCGGGGTCGTTTTTGTAGCGTTTTTCAATAACCTTGATCGCGACGGGGCGTTGAAGTTTAACGTCCATGCCGTAATAAACCGTCGCCATGCCGCCAATGCCTAGCACACGCTCGACGCGAAAATTCGCAAGTTGTTGTCCGATGAGTGGGTCTTTCATAAGGTGTCAGGTGTTTCCGTGTCAGGTTTCAGGTTGAAAGTCAAAAGTCAAAAGTCGAAAGTCAAAAGTCAAAAGTCAAAAGTCGAAAGTCGAAAGTCAAAAGTCAAAAGTCAAAAGTCGAAAGTCGAAAGTCAAAAGTCAAAAGTCAGGTTGCCTAATTACCTAATTACTAATTACCTAATTACTAATTCACTTCCGTCTTTTCGCCGAAGGCACAGTCTCTTGTTTAGCGAGAACAATCCGCGTTAACTCGCGGGCGTAGGCGTTGAGATCTTCGGCGTAGGATTCGAGGTAGTCTTGCGCGATGAGGTTGGCGAGGTCTTTGCGCCCGACAGATAATAACACAGCGACGTGCGGACGAAAATCGCGCAATGAAATTCGCATGACGCCTTTCGCGTCGGTGATGACTCCCCAAGCGAGTTGCTTTTGCGCGTTGTCGTCTTTGGCGGTGGTGAAGCGCGTCAACGCGCTAGACGCCGCCGCCGCGCCGACGTTGGAAAACACCTCGCGTCCTTTGAGCATGTTGTTTAGCATCTCAACGCGCTCGGGGATTTTATCCAACATGCGTTGAATGGGTTGCGGCAAATGCGCGAGCAGTTTAATCGCGCCGACGCTGGCGCTTTCGCCTTGAATGGCGACTTCCTTGGCGCGGTTGAGATACAACCCAAATCCCGCCAACGACGCGAGATACAACTTGCGGATGTGGTCAAAGTTTGCGTACATCGCATTGCGGTCTTCTTTAGAATCTTCATACGCCGAGAGTATTTTGAGCGTTTGCGCGTGCAGACTAAGCAAATTTAATTCCATCAACGGGACTTCCATGTTGAGCGGATAAATGCGCTCGCGCGGAGATTTGAGACTCGCGTCCATTGGAATTAACACCGTCGGGTTGGTGCGACTCAACTCTAACACCAATTGATACAGCGACGCGGCGACTTCGGGCTTGCTCGACGCGAACTTATCTATTTCCGTCATTAAGCGATGCGAAGGTTTGTAATCGGCGGCGTGAATCGAGCGATACAAAATCAGCAGGTCGTTAATCGTTAATTGAATCTGGTCGTTGCGTTGTTTGAATTGCTTGCGTAAATTCAAGCAGGCTTTCACGTCCACCTTGTCGGTTTCCGCGCCCGCTTCGGGGGAGATGTGCGGCGCCTGTTGAATGATATTAGTATCGGCGGGTTGCAGTTGCAACGTCAGCGAGGTGTATAAGCGCGTGTCGGCGGGAGTGGGCGCGGGGAGCATGTTCAAATAACGCGCCCACGACAACGCTTCGTTGGTCATAATCTCCGCAAGCGCGCTACCCCACCCGCCGTCGAAGAAAATGTGCGATTGGTCAAAGACGAAGGTTTCGCCCGTGTCAAAAATCGTCAGCGCGTGCGAACCGATTCCGCGCTCCGCTTGGCGCAACTCGGAGAGAGGCAACGAGCGCGAACGGACGTCCGCTGAAATGAGGATGGGCGCGAAACGCAAATTATCAATGTCGTTGATTAACATTGGATTCAATTTGTTTCGCAGACCCGACAAGGCGGAGCGTTTGATGCGCGTCAATGCCGACAACTGCGAGGGCGATGAAAACGGCGATTCCAACAACGCGGCGATTTGCGCGCGGACGGTCATTACATCGGCGGGCGCACCGCCTTCGCTGGCGGGCAGAAGATAATAACTGTCGCGGTAGATGATTCCGATTTGCGCGTCGGCGAGAGAAAACGGAACGCGGGTTTCGTTGTAAAGCCCCGACTCCAAATACGCGAGGATGGACATTTGACGTTGATACGCGGGCAGGTCTTGCCCCTCTGCGACGCGGACTTTTTCCTGCCACGCTTCAAGCGCGGACGGGGAGAGCGTATCCAAGTTTTTTTTGAGAAACTGCTCAAACTTGAAGCGCCGATACGCGGGGTAATCTAAATTGGCGGCGTCTTCTTCGCGGCGATAAGGGCGTTTGATTTCCCATTCGCGATAAAGTTTCTTTGCGTTCTCTTCAAGCAACGAGATGAAAACGCGCTCGCGCCATTCGTTTTCTAGCAGGGCGTTGTATTGATGCAAGCAAGTCGTCGCCGCCATGAACCATGCGGTGAGACGGTCAACGGCGCTGAGGTGAATGTTGTGCTGACGGAGCAGTTCGTCAAATCCGCGCGTTTCGTTGGCGTGACGGGCGGTATCTTCGCGCAAAGCGTAGCCCGCATAGAATTGCCACACGCCTTCGGGAAAAGCCGCTTCGGGATCTTTGCCCGCGAGTTTGAGCAAATTTTGATAACCCCAAATAATCGCGGCGGGACCTGCGAAGACCGCGCCGTAAACCGCTTGATCTAAAATTTGTTCTACGCCGCTGAACAAGGCGTTGACGTCCTGTTGCATTTTTTGCGCGGGGATGCGCCGCCCGGGCAGACGCGCCAGTCCGCTGAGAATCATGCCCGGCACGTTGCCCGCCGGCACAATCTTGGCGATTAAATCCACCACCGCTTCGATTTCGGGCAAGGTCAAGCGCGAGAGTTGCGGAATGGAAATGTCGTTCGCCACCGTTCGCAAGTTGCTGGCGGTGAGTTGGGAGGCTTGCTTGTAGGTGACTTTGGGAGCGGTGGGCATGGGGAGAATTATAAATGCGGAACGATGAATAAGGAATGCGAAAAATCATTTTCCGCATTCGCTCAGCTGATATACTAGACTTTATCGGTAATAAGCCAAATGCTTTGATAGGATGCGGGCGAGCGCGGATTTACGCGGAAAAACTGATTAAAAATCCGTGTCCTCAGCGTTTTTCCGCGTCCCATTTTAATTTCCGATAATTCTACTGTGTTAGTCCTCGCCGATAATTTTTCTGTAAAACTCGCTTAATTTGCGGACACGCAAAAAAGGAGACCGTCATGTGCGACACGCTTATCGCCACCAAACTCGCCGCCGCTAACAACGTCGCTATCTTTGGCAAAAATTCAGATAGGCCCCCGAACGAAGGTCAGCATATCGCGTATTTCCCCGCGCAAAGCCACCCGGCGGGTAGCGCGTTAAAATGCACTTATATTGATATTCCGCAGGTTGAAAAAACTCACGCGGTTCTTTTGTCTAAACCGTTTTGGATGTGGGGCGCGGAAATGGGCGTGAACGAACACGGCTTGGTCATCGGCAACGAAGCGATTTTTTCAAAAATTCCCGCCAATAAAAAACCAGCCCTGCTCGGCATGGATATGTTGCGCGTCGCGCTGGAACGCGCCGTCGCGCCGCGCGAAGCGATGCAAGTCATCATAGACCTGCTTGAAGAATTTGGGCAGGGCGGCAATTGCGTACAAGACGGAGAACTGTATTATCACAATAGTTTCATTATCGCCAACGCCGACGACGCGTGGGTGTTGGAAACGGTTGATCAACAATGGGCGGCGCGACAAGCGAAGGACGTTTATTCGATTTCAAACTGCTTGACCATTAAAGACCAATGGGATTTGGCGTCGCCTAACCTCGTTGACCTCGCCGTGAAAAAAGGATTCGCAAAATCCGCGCAAAGCTTCAATCTTGCGCGCGATTATTCCGATTTCATCTTCACAACTTTTGGCAAGGGGCGCAACCGCCGCGAAACTACCTTCTGTAGCCTTGACGAGCAAAAAGGCAAAATCACCGTTGAAGCGATGATGGGCGCGCTTCGCCATCATAAAAACAAAAATTTTGACCCGCAAGCCGGCATTACCGAAGTGGACGTTTGTATGCACTCTGGTTTTGGACCTATTCGCGTTAGCCAAAGCACGGCGTCAATGGTTGTTTATTTGGACGGAGCCGCCCCGATTATTTTTGCCACTGGAACCGCCGCTCCCTGCACCAGCGTTTTCAAACCAATGTGGATGGACGCAATGCCGCTGAATCTTGGAACTATCCCCGCTTCAACTTACGACGCAAGTTCCATTTATTGGGCGCATGAATGCCTGCACCGCGCCACCATCCTCAACTATTCTGAGCGCGTCAAAACCTACGCCAGCGAACGCGACGAAATGGAAAAGAGATTCACACAGGGCGCGTTGAAACTGACCAAGACTTCCGCAAAAGAGCGCGCGGATTTCGCCTCCCAGTGTTTTCGCGAGGCGGCGCAAGCCGAGGCGGAGTGGCTCAAGCGCGTGGAACAAATCCCTGCGCGAAAAAGATTCCTGCATTCCCTTGCATGGAACAGCGTCAATCAAAAAGCGAAAATGCCCTCACCCTAACCCTCTCCCGTAGGGAGAGGGGACGCTCCCTTCCCCCTGCGGGGGAAGGGGTGGGGATGAGGGCGCATTTTGCGCAAGGTCGCTTCTTAAAATAACGTCGCAAACTCTTTGCGCCTTCTCTTCGTCGAAATGCTCGTCGTTGAACAAGTTGATTACTTCGTCGGCGAGCGCTTCCGCGACGGGGGCTTCGCCATCGGACATAATTCCCGCCAGCGAGACGTAGTGCGAACTGGCGAAAAGTCCCGCTTTGAAGATTGCGTTCAATACTTGGGATTTGTTTTTTACGCGGATATTAAATCGCCACGTTTGGTAACTTGACGGCAGTTGAATTTCCTTCGGCAAACGCGATGCGTAAATTTGATTTAGCGTTGCGCGACGCGTAAGCGAATCTTTTCGTTTGCTCTCGATTTGGTTTTGGTAATCATGCCATGCGAGGGAAGGCGAGTCAGTTTGAAGCCAGTCGCTGTCGCTGTAGACGAATTTTGTCTGATGTTGAATGGCTTGCTTATATTGTTTTTCAATCTCGTCGTGATGTTCGGGATTGAACGGCAGACTTGCGGATTGATATTGAAATCCGTCGCGGAGGAAAGCGTAGCCGCCTGAATTGAGTTCGACGATTTTGGCGTAGCCTGTGCTATATAAAACGACGTCGGCGGCGGAGTCGGCGGGCGGGTTAATATCGGGGACGCAGAGACATCTATCGTCTACGATGATCAAGTTGGGGTCGAGAATCCGCATCGCGTCAAAGAAGGGATGCGGGGTGTATAAATCCCCGTAGGCGTGAGCGTACAGCAGTCCGCCAAATTTACGAGTATGAATTAATTCCGCCGCTTGGTCTAAATCCAAATTTAAGGTGCGGGCGGAAATATCCACAAACTGAAAGGGGACGCCCGCCTTACAAAATGTGATTGGAACGATGGGGCAAATGTTCGCGGGCAAAAGCCACGGACGCGAATCGGCGCGACTGACTAAGACGTTGTAAAGAATTGCCGAAGCGCGGGGGGCTTGGATGATTTGCATAAAAGTAGCGCGATATTAATATCGCGTTACACATCCTTGCGGACGAGGATGGTGAAATCGTACAAACCGTAATCGTGAAGCAACGCGACGTCCTTTGAGAAGTTGCGTTTGCAAAAATCAAAGAAGAACAGCGGGTCGCCGTAAAAGAGATCGGGGCGTTCCGCCATGCGATGCGCGTCGGAATATTTGGTGAGCATGTTGAAGGCGAAACCTTTGGAGCAAAGCGCGTTCATGCGCGGGAGGGTTTCGCAAACAAAATTACGCCAATCGTCATAAGCGGTTTCGAGTTTGATGTTGAAGATGCCCGCCGCGACGAGATAATCCGCTACGGGGCATTCTGTTTCGTCGGTGGTGAAATGCGCGTTGGGAAAGTCTTTGAATTTTTCGCGCCCCGCGACAACCATTTTTTCGATGAGGTCGACGCCGTAATATTCAAAATCCCAGCCGCGCGAGTTGATGTATTCAAACATCGCGCCGTAGCCGCTGCCGTAATCAATGACGGAAAATTTTTGTTTGGGGTTGATCGCTTTGACCAACTCGGCAAAGCGGATTTGTTGCGCCTGCTCGCCGTTGTAATCCACGCCTTTGGCGGTCGCGCCGTGAATCTCCAATTTTTCGGAAAAATACTCGTTCAATTTTTTTTGCGTTTCGTCAATGCTCATTGTTGCTCCTCTGAAGGTTATAAATATATCTTCGCGCGTTCGCCCATCATAAAGAATAAATCAATGACGCTGATGTAATTTTCAAACGGCGGATAGAGTTGGTGGTATTCGGCGTAATTATATTTTTTATATTCTAACTGAACGCCCGCGCTTTCAAACATCTCTGGGATGAGATACGCTTGCGCGGCGGGTCCCGATAGATAGGTCGTTGCGTTCGCTTTTGTCAACATCCCGATTAAGCGCTCGGTCTTTGTCCCTTGCGGATTAAACTCGCCCGAAGATTTTATCGGCGTGTTGATTTGCAAATGTCCGCATGCCCAATGGATGAGGCGCATGTTCAAGTCGGAAATTGTCGCGGCGGGTTCGAGCAAGGCGGCGCTTAGTTCCGCGAAATATAAATCAAAATGTGGAGCGCGACGATAGGCGTCCTTGATGCGATTCAACATCTTCTGCGCCCATTGCGTCGAATAATCAATCGTCGTTTCTTCAATTAATTGGCTGGTGTTTTTATAATTGACGGGGACGGTAATCCACTCCAAGCCGCGCGCGGTTTTAATTTTGTTGCGGTTGCGCCAATCGCCTTTGGTGTATTGCAAATCGTCGTGGATGATGAAAAGATCAACTTCGCGGATAAAATCAAAGTATCCGCGCCAAGGCAAAAAATTAGATTGAATGACGCCGACTTTCATTATTTCTTTTCGCCCGCAATTTCTTTTTGAATAATGTACGTCGGGCGATCCATACTGCGGTCAAAAATTCGCGCCAAATATTCGCCGAAGATTCCCATCGCAAACATTTGCGCCCCGTTGAAAATGGCGATGACCGAAGCGAGGAAGGGAAAGCCGGGCAAACTTCCCGCCGTGAAATAAATTACGACAACGTACACAAAAACCCCAAAGCCAAACAGCGTCATAAAAAAGCCGAGAAAACTGGCAAGGCGCAGAGGCGCGGCGCTGTAGCTAGTGAGGATTAATAACGCGGCTTTGGTTAACGTCCGAAAATTATAGTTGGACGTCTCCGCTTGCATAATCTCCACCGAAACGGAAGTGAAGCGCGACGTCCCCCACGAAAGCAAAACGTCAATGATAAGCGTCGGGCTTTGGAAATTTTCAAAGGCTTGGCGCAACTCGGCGCGGAACATGCGAAAGGCGGAGATGTTTTTGACAGAAGGAATCCCCATGATGTTCGCCAAAATCGTTTTGGTATTGGCGGTGGTTAAGTTACGCCAAAACCCCTGCGGCAATTTCTTCGGCGCGCCGTAGACGACGTCGAAACCTTCGTTGATTTTCGCCAGCAACACGCCGAGCTCTTCAGGCGGATGTTGCAAGTCTTGATCCATCGTCACGATGATTTCATATTTCGCGGCGCGGACTCCGCAGAGCGTGGCGTTGTGCTGCCCGTAATTGCGCATCAAACGGATTCCGCGAGCGAAGTCGTATTGGCGCGTTATTTTTTCAATGACGTACCAGCTTTGGTCAGGGCTACCGTCGTTCACAAAAACAACTTCGTATTCATCAAACCATTTCGGCAGGGATTTTGCCAAACGTTCAATTAAGGGATCAAGGGTTTGCTCGCCGCGATAGACAGGAATGACAACGGAACATCTCATTATGGTTTGTATTTTACCATCCGCTTAGACTGTTTCTTAAAGTACACGGACGCTCACGGAAAAATCTTTAAAAAATCCGTGTTTGCCCGTGCAATCCGTCTAATCCGTGTACAAAAAAGACTTTAAGAAACGCTCTTTTACAACTCAACCCCGTGTTTGTCCGCCAGTAAATAGAGCGCGCGCGTCGTTTCGACGTTTTTCTGCTCTTCATCCCAACCGAGAGAAGCGCTCATAATCTCGGCGAGTTCCGCAATCAGTTCTTTTGTCGCCCGCCCAAGCATAGCAATTTTTGCGCGCCGCAAGAGAATATCGTCAATATGGAACGCCTTTTCATTTTGCGTCAGAAACATGATTTCGCGGCGCGTGTAAGCGGGTAACGATTTAAGCGGAGCGTCTTCGCCGCGTTTGATGAACGCGGCGACGTCCGTAGCGCGCGAACCGTAGCGCAAATATAAAATTTGCAAGCGTTCTTTATCAAGTCCGGTCCACGCGACGAGACCGTCAATTTGGCGTTTCTGTTCGTTGACGTCGGTTGAATAGCCGCGCCCGCCGCCAATGGGTAAGTCGCGCGTGTTTTTTTGGCGCGACTTGTCGAGAAACGCAAGCGCCTTATCGGCGACCAGCTCGGAGAACGCGCGGAAGGACGTCCACTTGCCGCCGACGAGAGAGTAAACGGGGAAGCTGAGACTCGTCCAATCGCCGCTCAACACTTCGAGGCTGTAACCGCGCGAAACTTGCCCGACGTTTTTTGCGGCGGAGCGCGGCAGGGGGCGAACCCCAGAGCAGCGAAAAACAATGTGAGACGAATCAACTTTGAGGTCGGGAAAGACGCGCTGAATCATCTCAAGAAAATAAGCCGCTTCTTCGTCCGTGCAGCGAGCTTCGTCAGGATTTTGGATGGGAATGTCAGACGCGCCGACCAAGACGCGGTCAAAGAGCGGAAAAATTAAAACAATGCGCCCGTCTTTATTTTCAAAGAAAAATTCATTCTCGCCGATTGCGGCGCGCAGTTCTGGATGATTCAAGACAATGTGCGAGCCTTTGGTTCCGCTAATGTAGCGCGTGGGCAAACCGAGATTGTAATTGGAAAAATCAATCCACGCGCCCGTCGCATTGACGACCAATTTGGGACGCGCTTCGTAAGTTTTATTCGTTAACTCGTCGCGCACAATAATTTTATTGTCCTCGCCTTTTAGCGCCGTCGCGTAATTCAGCGCGCGCGCGGTTGGGTTATCGGCTTCGGCGTCCAAGACCAGCTCAAGCGCAAGGCGCTCAGGGTTTGAAATCGCGCCGTCGTAATAGGCGGCTGTATTAATGATCTTGGGATTTAAGCGCGTCCAGCGCTTTAACGATTCGGCGCGCGACAAAAATTGATGCCGCGGCATGACGCGCGTTTTTTCCGCGTAAGCGTCGTACAGCGTCAAGCCGAGTTTAATGACGAGCGCGCCGCGCTCCGCCGGTTTATTTAACCAACCTAAAAACTTAAGCGGCGCGTTGAGCAAACCGGAAAAACGTTTGAAAATGGGGATCGTTGTCGGCAACGGCTTGACAATATGCGGCGCGTTTTGCAGCAAACGATTGCGCTCCTGAACCGCTTCGCGCACCAAACGAAAATTGCCGTTTTCAAGATACCGAATTCCGCCGTGCGCCATGTGCGATGACGCCGCGCTGGCGCCAGAGCAAAAATCTTCGCGGTCAATCAGCAAAACGTCCACGCCGTTGAGCGCGAGGTCGCGGAAAACGCCAATGCCATTAATCCCTGCGCCAATAATCAACACAGAGACTGCGGGGTTCTTTTTGAGATCCGAGAAAATTTCGTTTCGATTCATATCCAGTTTATCCGACGGCGGACGGCATTCCAGCTGCCGCCCCAAGTATAACTTCTCTCGCCGATTTGAGTCTATTTTGGAAGAGCGTTTTGGCTTTGCGCCAATTCACCAATCCCGCGCGCCCGCGCGAAAGGATTTTCCGCTCATGGATTTTTTTCCCGCAGGCTGGACTTCGTCTAAAATTAACGCCCCGTCTGCGGATTGAAGCGCGGGTCTTCCTTCGACTGAGAATCTGGAGCCAGTCTCCAATGTTTTTTCTCCGCTGAGAGCGGAGGCGCGCAACACCTTGAGCGGATTCCCGTTCCACAAAAACCATGCGCTGGGCCAGGGATTCATCGCGCGGACGCGCCGTTCAAGTTCAATGGCGGGGCGCGTAAAATCCAGCAAGCCGTCTTCTTTTTTCAACATGGGCGCATAAGTCGCGCCTTCGTTGGATTGCGGTTGCGGAATTAATTTGCCGGATAAGTAATCGGGTAAGGTTTCAATGAGGAGATTCGCGCCGAGCCGGGATAATTCCTGTAAAACGGAACCCGTCGTCGCGTCTGGCAGGAGGCGGATTTTTTTCATCGCCAGCGTCGCGCCGGCGTCGAGGCCGACGTCCATTTGCATAATCGTCACGCCGGTTTCCTCGTCCCCCGCAAGGATGGCGGCGTTAATCGGCGCGGCGCCGCGCCAGCGCGGGAGGAGCGAAGCGTGAACGTTGATACATCCATAGCGCGGCATTTCTAAAACTGCTTTTTTTAGAATTTGACCAAAGGCGGCGACAACGACGAGGTCGGGGTTCCACGCGCGAAGTTGTTCCAGCGCTTCGGGCTGTTTGAGTTTTTCAGGTTGCATAATGGGAATATTCAATTCAAGCGCCAGCGTCTTGACCGGCGGCGCTTTGAGCTCGCGCCCGCGTCCCGCAACGCGGTCAGGTTGCGTGACGACGCCGACGACTTGATAATTCTTCGTCAAAGCGGAAAGCGGCGGCAACGCAAATTCGGGCGAACCCATGAAGACAACGCGAATGGTCATGCCGCGATTCTAGCACAGTCCATAAAATTGATTTGCGTTTTATCTTGAAAGGTTGTAAAATAATGAAAATCCAAACCAACTTATTCGGAGGAATAAATTATGTCCCAAGCTCCTGTGTCACCCGGCATTACCGACGACGATAAACTGTGGGCAATGCTCGGCTATCTTATCCCAATTATTGCAATTGTTGTCTTGTTCATGGAGGATAAGAAAGTCCGCCCTTACGTCAAGTTCAACGCGGTGCAATCATTAGTCGCCAGCGTTGTGCTTACCATTGTCTCCACAGTAACCTGCGGTTTTGGCGCTGTGGTATTCTTGATTATGCTCTACTGGGCGTATCAAGCTTATCAAGGACAAGACATTAGCATCCCGGTAATTACTGATTTCATTCACAATCAGGGCTGGGCGTAAGTTCATTTTATACGCAAAAAAGACTCGCTGAAAAACGCGAGTCTTTTTTATTAGGACTTTCGCTCAACTTCATGTCACCCTGAGCGACAGCGAAGGGTCTCTGAGACAATCGTAGAGATTCTTCGCTTCGCTCAGAATGACAAGCGAAAGTCCTATTTATTTGATTGTGATAGACTCGGCGCATAACAAAACAAGGAGAATAATTATGAACGAACAAATTCCTCAAACCCCTCCCGCTCCGCTCACGCCTGAAGAAGAGAAGCAGTGGGCAATGAGTGGGCAATGATTGCCCATCTGGGCGTGCTGGTTAATTTAATCACTGGCTTCTTGGGTCCCGCCGTGCCGCTGGGAATTTACATGCTCTATAAAGACCGCTCGCGTTACGTCGCCTATCAATCCTTGCAGGCGTTGATTTTCCAGCTTATTTGGTGGGTCGGCGGCGGAATTATCGCTAGCATTGCATGGACAATTACGATCCCACTTATCACAGTGGCGATTGGTTTGCTGTGCCTTCCTTTTGCATGTATTTTTAGCGCCATGCCTTTGGTCGCGTTGGGATACGGCGTTTACGGCGGTATCCAATCCAGTCAGGGACAGGATTTCAAATATTGGCTCGTCGGCGACTGGGTGCGCAATACGCTCACGGGATAGAATATTGGACTTACGCAAAATAACGCCGATTTCTACGCAACGCAGAGTTATCAACGAAGTCGCGGCGCAACTCCAACTCCAACCGCTACAACGAATGCTAATGCTGAGGTTGCGTTGGCAAAGTCTCACCCCCTGCTCTAAAACGCGAACTCCAAAGTCTTCTGACTTTGGAGTTCGCGTTTTTTTACTTTTCAGTTTCGTACAAATACCCCGTTCCGCGTACGCTGACCACGCGCTCGGATAAGGCTGGAAATTTATCCAGTTTATGCCGCAAGCGGCTAACCAGCGGACGCAATATTTCGGGCGCTTCGCGTTGGGTCGTGTCGTAGCCTTGCACGAGCAAGACCAACTCGCGGTGCGTGAAAACCTTCCCTTCGTTCTCCATCAAAATCCGCAACAATCTGCCTTCGGCGGGAGTGAGATGCTCCACTTTGCTTTTATGCTTAATCTGCCGACGGGAAAGATCAACCATCGTGCCGTCCTTCAAGTTGAACACAATGATCGCTTCGTCTATTACGTCGGTGGTTGTGGCGGTGGTGATGCGCGATTTGCCGGAACGGCGCGCCAACCCTTTTTTGACGCTCGCGATAATTTGGGCGGGCGAGGCGGGTTTCAACAGATAATCATGGATGCGCAAGCGCAAGGCTTGCACGGCTGTTTCAGTGGAGCCAAAGGCGGTTAGCAGAATCACTTCGGTTTCGGGAGCGATCTGATTGACCACCTGCACCACCTCCAACCCGTCCATGCCGGGCATACGCAAATCCACGATCATCAAATCAATCGAGTGCATGCGGACATATTCCACCGCCGCCTGACCATTCGGCGCCGAGGCGACGTTGTGCCCCTCCAGTTTTAAAATGTCTGAAAGCGACTGACGAGCGACTGGTTCATCATCCACTACAAGAATATTAGACTTCATTAGGCTTTCCTCCAATGGGTAAAAAAATGCGGAAACACGCGCCAGGTCCGCGGTCTGTCAGCAACTCCAGCGCGCCTCCATGTGCGGTAACTATATTGTAACTCACCGTCAGCCCCAACCCCGTGCCGCCGTCTTTCGTGCTAAAAAACGGCTCAAAGATGTTCGGCTGTTTTTCTTTTGGAATTCCTTCGCCGCTATCTTGAAACATAATCTCAACGCCGTCCTTAAGCGCGCGGGCGACGATTTTCAATACGCCTCCTGCGGACATCGCGTCCGCCGCGTTTAAAATTAAATTGATAAACACCTGTTGAATCTGACTCCCAACCGCCATGATGGGCGGAATTTTACCAAGAAAATCCACGACCACCGTGACGTTGCCTTCTAAAAGCTGCTTCGACATGAGGTTGAGGATGTATTGCAACATGTCGGTTAGGTCAATTTTTTCGAGCGAGGTCGCGCCGGGGCGATAAAAATCCAACATGCGGCGGACGGTGACGACTAACCGTTCCAACTCGGTGCGGGCGAGGTCAAAATATTCTTTGCGTTTTTCGGCGGGCAAGTCTTCGCGCCCCGCGAGGTGCAAACAGTTTTGAACGGACTGCAACGGGTTGTTCACCTCGTGCGCGATGGACGCGCTCAAGCGTCCCGCCGCCGCCATTTTTTCCGCTTGCAACAAAGCCTTTTGCGATTCTTCCACTTTGCGAACATAATCCAATTGCTCGGCGTACAACCGCGCGTTTTCCAACGCGGCGGCGGCTTGACGCGCGAGGATTTGGAATAATTCAAGGTCTGATTCGCGGAACGAGGGTTCGTTGGTGGCGCGCGCGGCGTACAGCGCCATGCGCAGGTTCGGGCGCAAAATCGGAACAAAAATCGCCGCGCTCAACCCAAGGTCCGCGAGAAGCGATTTGAGAGCGGCGTCGCCGGGACCGTGCGCGTTGATCATCAAAGGCGCGGAAGATTCAACCACGCGCGCAATTAAATCTAAACGCTCCTGTGAGAGAATCGAACCGCGCGAAGTTAATAAAGAAAATTCTTTGGTCTCGATATTTTGCTGATAGCACGCCGCGTGCGAACATTGTAAATGACCGCAGACGGCGCTAATGATAAGGTCGAGCAATGGCTCGCGGCGCGTTTCCGAAAGCAAAGATTCGGTCACGGAAAAAAGCGGGCGTAGCGCCTGCGTACGCGCGGCGTCGCGTTTCTGCTGACTGTCCGCCAGCGCGAGTTTGACCGCGTCAATTAACTCGCTACCCTTGCCAAACGGCTTGAGGATGAGACCGTCCACGCCCTGCCTAAGGGCGCGAATGGCTGTTTCCACCGTGCCGTGTCCCGTCATAATCAGCATGGCGGCGTCAGGTTGAAGGCGTTGCGCGTGTTGAATGACCTCAAAGCCGTCCACCTCGGGCATGCGAATATCCACGAGGAGCAGGTCTATTTTATTTTCTTTGAGGTAGTCAATCGCTTTGCGCGGGTCGGTTTGAGTTTCAACTTTATAGCCTGCGCGCGTCAGCAGACGCTTGCACAAAAGCGCAATGCCGGGTTCGTCGTCAACAATGAATACAAAGGGCGTTTCCATGAATGCTCGTTTTTATATTGGAAGCCAAACCGCAAAAGTAGAGCCTTTGTTTGGCTCGCTTGAAATTTCAATCGTGCCGCCGTGGTCGGTGACGATGCCGTATGTGACCGAGAGCCCCAAGCCTGTGCCGCCGCGATCTCCTTTGGTGGTGAAGAACGGTTCAAAGACGCGCTCTTGGTCTGCGGACTGGATGCCAACGCCGCTGTCTTTAACCGCCATGACAACCCAATCGCGGTCTTCGCGTTTGGCTGTGGATGTGTTCACCGATAACTCTCCGCCTTTGGGCATGGCTTGCAAGGCGTTGTGGATTAGGTTTAATAAAACTTGCTTCATTTGATTATGGTCAATGGAAACCCAGGGTAAAGCGCTGTCGAGTTTAAGAACTAAGCTGACGCCGTTGGTGTGAATCAGGTGTTTGGTCAGGGCGATGACGTCGTTCACCACTTCGTTTAGGCTGGCGCGGATGCGGATGCGTTCGCCTTGACGGGCAAAATCCAGCAAGCGCCGGACGACGTCGCTGGCGCGGCGGGCTTCGCGCAAGACCATTTCCAAATCCTCGCGATGCGGGGATTCTTGCGGCAACCCTTCCAAAACCAGCTCCGAAAAACCAGTGACGGTTGTGAGCGGATTATTCAACTCATGCGCAACGCCAGCCGCCATTTCGCCGACAGCGGCAAGTTTGGCGGCTTGGAGGAGGCGGTTTTCCGCAGAGCGTTGCGCTTCCATGCGCGCATTCAATTCGATTTCAATGGCGCGTAATTGGCTGATGGTTTCCTGTAATTTTTGATAACGGTTCGCGCTGGAAATCACCGCCGTCAGAATGCCCGCCAGCGATTCCATCGCAATCAGGTCGTTGTGCGAAAAAGCGTTCTGTTCGCGGCTTTCCACGTCAATTATACCAAGTATGTTTTCGCCGTCTTTCAAGGCGACGCAAATTTCCGAACGCGCTTCCCACCCTTTGAGCGGTTTGTAGAGTTTGTCTTGTCGCGTGTCGTTAATCAAAACGCTCTCGCCCGTTTGCGACACGCGACTGGTCACGCCGTCTTTGACGATAAACTCTTCGCCGACGAGCGCGCGTTTGACCGTGTCCGCGTGCGTACCGCCGACGCCTTGAATGGAAAATTTCTTTTCGTCGTCAATCAATAAAATGGCGGCGAGTTCGTATTTGAAGTAGCGCGCGACCAAATCGGCGGCGATGTGCGCGACTTCTTTTTTATCGTTTAAGCCGATGACCTGTTGCACCACCTCGTGGATGAGTCCCAGACTGCGCGCGCGTCCTTCCGCTTCTTCGCGCAGACGGGTGTATTCGATTAATCCCGCGAGGTGGCTGGTGATGACGACCATGAGATGCTCGTCGTATTGGCTAAACGCTTCGGCGCGTAAATTTTCGATAATCAACACGCCAATCGCCTGACCGCGATATTTGAGCGGGACGATCAACAACGAGCGCGCGCCTTTATGGACGGGGACGAAACCCTCTTTGATGGTATCCACTACGCGGCGCACGACGCCTTCTTTTAGCACGGGCTGAATGGAATGTCCGGCAAGCGAAACGCTGACGACGTTCATTTTGTTCTCGAACATGCGATAATCGCGCAAGACGCGCCCGTCGCTGGAGCGCAAAAAGAGGGCGATCAACTCGGTGTTGAAAGCGCGCGACAACAAGCCGAACATGCGCCGCGCAATTTGATCCAAATCTTGGGCGGATGAAACCGTGAGAACAAAATCGTTGAGCAAGCCGAGTCTTCTGAGGTGCGCCGCCATTTCGGAGAAAGTGACGAGAACTTCGATGGAGGGGGAGAGCCTCGCGGATAATTCGCGCAGCTGTCCCAAATCGGCGCGGGAAAATTCCTTTTGTCGCCAGAGCGCAACCACGCCAATTAAGCGTTGACCGATGACCAGCGGCAGACAAACCCAAACCTGATTCAGTTTCAGCGTTCCGCGCGGGAGGTTGTCCCAGTTAGGCTGTCCGCGCGTGACGACGACTTCCGCGAGGGAGCGGTTGACGCGCCGCAAAATTGGATTTGAATCAATCAGCAAAGACGCCCCTTTGGCGCTGGCGTCGTTCCACTCGGCTTGAATATCGATCGATTCGCCGCGGCGAATGGCGAGCCATGCGCCTTGACAGGTTACGGATTGCGCAAAGGTATTCAAGATTTTTTCGATGGCGAGGGGCAGATCAGAGGCGAGACCGGATTGCAGGTCGGGCAGGAAAGGTTGGTGCGGAGCGGCGGATTTACCCGCAAGGAGCGAGGCGGTCAACTTCCATATCCGCTGGGCGTTGGAGGTTTGTTCGTCCGCGCCGACCAAAAGAACTTGCGAAGCGCCCGCGATGGGAAAGGCAAAAAACCGTTTGGCGTTGAGCGCGCTTTCCTGCGGGATGGAGCTGGAACGGCTATGTCCCCCGCTGAGCGCGCCGCACAGCCAGGCGTCAATCATGGGTTTCGCCATTAGCGCCATTAACTCGTTCCGCGCGAGTTTGTTTAACCGATATGCGGCGTGAAGAATCCACGCGCCGCCGACGCGCTCTGCCAGAACAGCCCATGCGGCTTCGGAGAGTTGCGTAGCGTCTTTGAGCTGGGTTTCAATGGTTTCGGTTTGCATGGGCGATGGGGGAATTATACATGAGAGCTGATACCCTTACACTCTCAAAATTAGGACGCGGACGAGCGCTGAGAACGCGGATTCAAAGCGTTTTTTCTGGCGCTTCGTCAAAAAAATCCGCGTTCATCTGCGTTTTCAGCGTCCCAAAAACAAAATGTAGGACTTACGCAAGACGGCTTGCGCGATTTGCCCTCACCCTAGCCCTCTCCCGAAGGGAGAGGGGACTCCCTTCCCCTTCGGGGGAAGGGTTGGGGATGAGGGAGCGTCTTGCGTAAGTCCTAAAATGTAAGGATATCAAACATGAGAGTTATTCGAGAGGCGTCGCTGGGTTTTCTTTTGTTTCTAAAAAATTGAAAAGCGCGCCGACGGCGTCACTTTTGCTTTCGATATTTCAGCCGCTTTTTTTGAGCCGCTTGTTTTTTTCTTTGATCCATCCAGCGCCAAAAAGCGGGGACGGCAACCGCTGTGACAATCACGCCGACAACCCACGCCCAATCTAAAGATTTAACGCGCTGCATCAAAGTCACTTCGATATTGATATCCGCCTTGTAGGTTTCCACTTCGCGCCAATAACTGCGCCCGTCGTATTCGACCAAGCGATAAACGACCAGCGTCAAGCGTTGTACGCCGCCCTTCTTTGCCGTCGTCAACCAAGCCCAGCGCGTTGTGTCCGTTTTGCTAATCAATTGTTCGGGGTCGTCGTGAATGGGCTTGACGACAAAAGCCGCGTCGTCGTTGGCGACCAACAAGGCTTTCATGCGCGGCGTGATTTTGACGCTGGCGCTGGCGACCTGCCCAGGCTCGTCCACTTGCGCGCTCAAATCTTGCGGGGATAGCGAGGGATTTAACAGCAATTCAATTGTGACCGTCTGATCTAAAACCATCGTTTCAGGCTTGTTGTAAGCAATGCTGGCGCTGAGCGTTTTCTTCAAAACGGAATCAATCCGCGTCATTTGTTCGTCCAAATTGACGGCGGTTCCGCTGGCGGGCGTGGAAGTCGCTACTTCAGTCGCCGCTCCCGTTGCGGCAGGCGCCGCCGTAGCGGCTTTTGTTGGATGCGCCACCCCGCCGCAAGCGACAAGCGCGAAGGCTAGGACAAGCAAGAGTGGAAATAATTTAATGGGTTTCATCGTCGCCTTCTCGTTATATCGCGAGGAAATTATACTCTCATCCCCAAATGGTAAAATGCTTCATCTGAATTTGGGAGTGGCTAAGGCGACGTTGTTTGCAAAGTCGCTCGTTTGATTTGCAAGCCAAGCGCGTTAGATAATGACGCCTTGCTTTGGTTTCGGTTTCGCTCATGTGGGAAGTCACGTTTTACTTATGACCTCCATCGCTTGCCTTTCAAGTCGTTGCGCAATAGAATTATATTTACGAATGAAGATTGCCGATTGTTGTAAACTTGAGCGTAATAGGCGTTTTCAACAATTTTGACAAAGAGGTTCTTATGCAAATTACACGCCAAGCAGATTACGCGATTCGCGCCGTGCTTTATCTTGCGCGCCACAATGACAAGCGCATCGCTACCAGCGCAATCGCGGAAGAACAACGCATCCCAGCCTCTTTTCTTGCCAAGATCGTTTCGCAACTATCCATCGCTGGGTTGTTGCGCACGGCGCGCGGCGCGCGCGGCGGCGTCATGCTTGCCCGCGAGGCAAAAGACATTACCTTGTTGGAAGTCGTCGAAGCGATTGACGGTCCCATTCAACTCAACGAATGCGTCGGCGGCAGCGACGTATGCGCATTTTCCCCTAAATGTTCCATGCGCTCAATTTGGTGCGACGCGCAGGAAGATTTGGTGAAGAGATTGAAAAACGCAAATTTCGCCGATATGCTGGCGGATAGTTGAAATTCCATGTATTAATAAAGCCTCTCGGCTATAATAGCCGAGAGGCTTTTTCATTTCAACGCTAAAGGAAAAAATAATGAACAACAGACGAATCTTTTTCATTGCCCTAATTTTTTTGGCGACTCTGTTAGCGTGCGCCGCGCCGGGACTTCCCGCCGCATCCGCGCCCGCGCCGACGCCGACGGCAGACCATCGCTTGGACGTCATGGTCGCAGAGACAGTTTCCGCCGCCATTGAGCAAACCAAGCAGTCTATCCCGCCGACGCCATCGCCTACCTTGACGCCTGCGTCAAACGCGACTCCTGAATCAACGACTCCTGAATCGACAGATCCCACCGGGTCTTCGCCCATTGGAAGTTCCCTCACGGCGCAGACGGACGGCTCCACGCTTTTTTCGGATGAACGCGCGGGATATAAAATCTCTATTCCTGCAGGTTGGTTGCCCATGCGCGTTAATGAACCTGAATTCAGGCTTGCCTTAACTCCAACTGGAACCGCCGACCCGCTGATGCAAGCCGCTTTAGCGAGCGTTCAAAACGAAAACCCAAGCGCCTTGCGTTTATTCGTTATTAATACGCAAAGCGAATATGTTCAAAACGAAACGGCTTCCACCGTCAAATTTGTTTGGAACGAACAGAAAACCATGTCTTTTGATACGGACGCGGACTTGCAAGCCATCGCAGACGAAGCGCCCAATAAAGTTAGCGGGTTGCAGGTCGCTTCTGTGGAAATTACCATCGCCCCCAACAGAATGGCGTTTGGAGTCGTCGAATCTGAAATTAAGACTAAGAACGCGACAGGCGGCGATATTACGCTTCGCCAAAAACAAATCTTTTTTAACTCTAAAAGCGGGGTAATGGAAATCACGCTGACTACAGCGAACGATTTGCGCGAAACCGTTATTCCCATTTTTGACGCGATGATGGATACGGTTCAAGTGACGAATTAATTGCGAAGACCTGAAATCTCGAGACTTTTCATAAGTTTAGGACTTACTTTAGTTTCCGCTAAGTTTGCACAGCGGAAGGGTTTGCCAAAGCCTTTTTAGCCACTCGCGCCAAGTGTCCTACGGGTAAATGGGCGGTGACGGAATTCTTTTTCCGAAGTCGCCCCGAAAGAT
>Ga0315281_10000988_pt1 | contig 41179 bp, 34 predicted proteins | sample YL17G07_0_MG_FD_204540 | JGI IMG/M metagenome (GOLD analysis project Ga0315281, IMG submission 204540) | Sediment microbial communities from Yellowstone Lake, YNP, Wyoming, USA - YL17G07_0 | ecosystem: Environmental > Aquatic > Freshwater > Lake > Sediment | place: USA: Wyoming | collected...
GTCTTTTCAGACAGCGTGGTTGATAGAAATATTCTCTCCCAGATAAATGCACTATCGCGTATCCTTTGTCAGTGAATTCCCCCCATCAAATCTACAAACATAGCCGCACGGCGCGGTACTTCTCTCAAGTGGTTGGTACGAGATGGATTGTACTGCTTTACCCTCGGAATGGCAAATCTCGCAACATAGTTCAACTAAAAAGATGTCCGGCAATAGTCTATTTACCGATATCCGTCGCTATTTCCCGTATGTCGTCTTTTATTGAAGGCAAATCTTTCTTTATGACCATCCAGAGTATCTCAATGTCAACGCCAAAGTATTCATGAATCAGCTTGTCACGCATACCGGCCATATTTTTCCAGGGTATGTTCGGGTATTTATCTTTCAGGGACGAAGGCAGCTTTTTCGTTGCTTCGCCGATAACTTCAATACTTCTTATTACCGCATTTACCGTTTTCTTGTCCGAAATAAACTTCTTAAAACTCATATTGCCAACGAAACTTTCCACCTCTTTGATGGAATTTGCGATATCAAGCACATAATCACGGTGATCACGAATCATCATACGTAAATAACCTCGTTTAGTATATGCTTGCCGATGTAAGGTTTGAGTGCCTTCTTTGATACCAGATCGACTTTGTTATGTATAAGCTTCGCGATGTAGCGCTCCAGATCCATAAAGTCGAACAAACTCACTGGCTCGGCGAATTCGACAAGGATATCAGTATCACTGCCTTTACGTTGTTCATTCCGCACGTAAGAACCAAAAATACCGATGGTGCGCACCTTGAACCTCTGTTGAAGCTCGTCTTTGTGTTCTGATAATATGCTTTTTATTTCATCAAGCTTGGCCATTGTGTTTCCCCTTGTTTTTTCTATGCTTATTTTATCAATTAATTATTCGACCCGCAAGCCCCGGGGAATTCCGGGGACACAATACTTAATTGATCTGCTAACGTAAAAAACCACTCCGTCTTTTCAGACAGCGTGGCTGATAGAAATATTCTCTCCCGGATAAATGCACTATCGCGTATCCTTTGCCAGTGAATTCCCCCCGTCAAATCTGCAAACATCGCCGCATGGCGCGGGACTTCCCTCAAGTGGCTGGTACGTGATAGATTGTACTACTTTACCCTCGGAATTGCAACCATTTGCACAGCCACGGGGAATTCCGGGGTGTATCCCCTCTTCCCGTCCCGTGTCATCTATAGAAAAGCATGTCAAGTAGGGAATAGTATCCCGTGGCCAAAAGCGAAGCACTTTTGACGTGCTTCCTTCCGAATGGACGGGGTAACATTGTACCATTACACCGGTGAATCAGGGTGTGTCGTTTTCTTAACATTACTATCAGATGAAATACTGGCGATCAGTTTTCAGTCATCTATTGGTGCTCTCGAGGAGCATAGTAAACTTTGATATAAACGAGGGCGGATCAACCATTTCGTTGGGCCTTAAAGGCCAATGACATTTGGATCTCATCCCTCTCTCAAGAAAACATACAAGCAAACGCCCTGTTAAAAGACGGTGTGGTTGGTACGCAGTTTCTTGATTAGATCGCCCGTATCATGCGTTCATCGTAACGTTTGTTATGCTTCCAAAGACTAAGACTGATAGCAGCTATCTTGCGGCAGACCGCGTTATAAGCGTTGTCATGGCTGATACCGCGCGGGCGTAAATCATCGTAATAGAGACGGAGCTGGCTGGTTCCGTTTAACACGGAATGGCCTGCCATTTTGTAGACGCACTTGAGTACTCGGTTGCCCCAGATTTTGGCAGTGCCATAACTTCTATCAGCACTGATCCGTGTGTGCCGCACCAAGCCGCAATAGCTGTAGTACTTGTACTTCGTTTCAAAGCGATGCGGATCGACCACCTGCGAGACAATTTTTGCGGCTTGAATATCGCCGATACCAGGGAGTGTCTTTAAAACCTTCAGCTCTTTGAATGTTTTACTATACCGGCTGACGCGACTGCTCAAGATTTTCCAGCAGCCGATACAACTGAGTGCCGATGAAACGGTCTTCGCTGCGGGGCAATCCTTCGAGCAGGCTTTCATCGTTATAGAGCGCCTCGCCGCGTATTCGTTGCCCGTTTTTACGGAACAACGACTTATACCGATTCTTAAGGCGAATCCCTTCTTCGACGATGTCTTGATAGCTTGACATGAGATTCCTGAATAGTTCGCGCTCTGAGCCGTCATGAAATACCGGCACTAAGAATCCACCGCGCAGCAGTTTTGCCAGTTTCCGCGCATCGAGCTTATCGGTCTTTGCTTTCTTGTACTCTTTGTTCGCCACCGGGTTGCAGATCACCAGCTCGTCAACTTCGGGGCTGACAATACCGTACAGCCAGCGACTTAGCTCGCATTCTTCAAAAGTCAGCTTCTTCGTTCCGTCGATACTGCGCAAATATTTCTTGATCACTGCGCCATTTGTTTCAAGAACTACATGGTCGATTTCACGTCCATTTCGACCGTATGGGAGAAATCTCAGATCCCTCACAGGAGCCTGCACTGAATGAAGTGAATGTGTTCGGGATGACAATCAGCGGATAATTTTGCGGACGTACTTCCGTCATTTGTTTTATTTTTTGCCGCACTTCGGGCAGCCTTTGGGGTGGCAGGCGGGACAGTATTCTTTGGCGCATTTTTCGCATTTGCTGTAGCACCGGCTGCATATCAGGTGAAGGCGTTCATCGCAGACGTAATAACTTTTCCCGGGGGTGAAACACGATTCGCAGGGAAGATTGTCGAGAGTTTTCAAAATCGGATTATAGGTCAAAGGAAAACGCCGCGATTCCTTGCGTCTTTTAATGGTAAGCCAGAAAACGGGTACCGGCGCTTCTATTCGGATAAAAGAAACAGGTTCGAGTTCGATGTTCAGGCTGTATTTGGAAAGCATATCCTGTATCTTCCATTCACGTTCCGTTTCAACCGCGTTAATTCTGGAAAGCTGCTTTTCTTTTTCTTCGCCGGAAAACATTTTTCTTGTTATCTGTTGTTGAATTTCATCGGTAAGCGAGCGGTAATATTCGTATATCCGGTGAACGTCGCGGTTTAATCTTCTCGCCATGCTTTCGATGAAATCACCGAGTTCCTCGGCGGCCATCGTTTGCAGGAAGCAATACAGGGCGGAGATACTATTTTCATCAGATTTTCTTGCGGCGCTGCCTGTTCTTCCTTCGGTCAGAGAGGTAAATATCCCGGTTGCATCCGTAATATTCATCTGCTGTTGGGAAAGAGTAAGCTCGTTGACAAGTGATGCTATGATGCCTTCACGTTTTTCGTCGGAAATAGCAGTGAATTTCACGAAGGATAGCAGGTAAGAAACCGGTTTTACTTCATTGCTGTCAACCGAATAGACGGCGTTATTTAAGACTACTTTCCCCGGTATCCTGCTCATCAGTTTTTCGATCCTGACCTCAGGAAACGGCATAGTCGCGAAACAGTACCTGCCTTTGTGTTCCAGGAGCCTGGACATGTTATTAAACACTTCGGAATCGTACATCACGGCAATACCGGGTTTTTCCTCCTCCATCGAAAATCGCAGCCGGCTGTGTTCGGGGATTTCAAGCATCCGTGCCGTTTCCGGTGGCAGGATAACCTCGAGTTGGTTTTCCCCTCTTTCAATCAGGCCGCCGTTGTGTTCCATGAGTTCTGAAGTAAATTCAAGCAGATCTGTCATGCCTCGTAGTCCTCTTCGAAAAGTTCCTTGTCCAATTGCTTTGATTTAATATAGCTGTTCTTGGCATCGACAAGTGTCTGCCCAAGCTTCTCAAACCCGGTTTTAACATCTTCGTTCGTTGAGCTTTTCAGCCAGATATCCATAACGATATCTTCGAATTCCCTGTCTTCTCCGAGGTAGCCGAGAATCGGCTCGATTTCTCCGATGACCATCTCGAACATGTTTATCTTGTTATCCATGATGTCGATAATGTGGTCCTCGATGGTGTTGCGAACCGAAAGATTGAAAATAAAGACGTCTCTCATCTGTCCGATGCGGTGGATTCTTCCGATGCGCTGTTCTATCTTCATCGGGTTCCATGGCAGGTCGAAGTTGATAATCGTGTTGCAGAATTGAAGGTTGCGGCCTTCGCCGCCGGATTCCGTCGAAACCAGGAGCGGTATATCCTCTTTGAATCTCTCAATTGCTTCTTCTTTTTCGGATGCGGTCATATTGCCCCTGAACGTGACGAAAGGAAAGTTATGTTTTGCAAGAAGCGCCGTCACATAATCCATGCTGCTGAGATACTGGGTAAATATTACCTTTTTTTCGCCCGCATTCTTTGAAACGATCTCAGCCAGCGCAGTGCCTTTGGCTATTTCCCCCATATTATCAATAAGCTCCAAGAGGGCGGGCACATCGACACCGGTCTTCAGTTTCAATTTTGCGAGAGTATTCTTAAGGGCAAACGGACTGCTTCCCGCCTCTCTCAGAAGCAATTGAATAAGCGGGTTCGCAGCGGAAACGGACATGTCCCTGGCAAGAGCGGTAATTTGATCGTAGACGACGCGTTCGGCAGGAGTGGCTTCGCATCTTATAGTTGTTGCAAAGCGCTTAGGAAGTTTCAGATCGATGGCGCTTCGCGTGTTTCTTATGATAACGTCACGGAGAAGCGTTTTAAGTTTCTCTTTATTCACCGGCAGCCGGATGTTTCCTTTCTGGAGATATTCCTGCCTGAATATTTTTTCCGTCTTAAACTGGCCCGGTTTTAACAGAGTAATGAGATTGTAAAGCTCAATAAGATTATTCTGCACCGGCGTTGCCGTTAACAGAAAAATGAACCGTTTTTTGATTTCGTTTACCAGTTTCCATGCCAATGTTTTCCTATTTTTCAAATGATGGGCTTCGTCGACAATGACCAGATCGAAATACCGCGCCGTGACCGAGGCGAAATTCCTTGCTCCTTTTGCGGTATGAATGGAAGCGATGATATACTTCTTTTTCCAGAAAGAGCCTGGATCTTCATGGAAAAGTTCGTTTTCCGTCGTAATAAAATCGATGCCGAACTTCCGGCACATTTCTTCCTGCCACTGCGAAACGAGCGACGCAGGCGTTAATATCAATATGCTCTTGACCATGGCCCGAAGGACGTACTCTTTCGTGAGCATGCCGGCTTCAATCGTTTTTCCCAATCCCACTTCGTCACAGAGAAGCACGCGGCCGCGAAAATACTTCAATACCCGCTTGACCGTTTCCACCTGGTACCAGTAGTGATCGACTTCTTTTATGGCATTGAGGCACAAAAGATCGTCGAATTCGCGCTGCATACTCAACTGCGCATATTCAACGACAAGCATGCTGTCTTTCAGGGACGCTCTGTCTTGAAACATTTTAAGCGCGTTTTGCAGCTTCGGCGATGTAAATTTAGTTGTAATCGCATAGGCTGGTATAGCCAGCGGGACCGCAACATGCGTCGAGGACTGTTGTGGCGGGATGCTCGCAGTGCGGTTTTTCCATTGCGGCGGAATGGGCTTCTGTTTTTTGTTGTCCCGAATGCTTAAAGTGGCATTCTTTCGCAGATGATCACCGCGGCGCATCATGCGATCGAGCAGACGCAGATTTTTAATGGCAAGAGAATATTCAGGATATATTTCAAGAGATTTTTCGAAGCAAGCCCGGGCCTTACCCACATCACGCTGCATCCAGTAACATGCTCCAAGGTTCAGCCAGCCCGAAGGGCTGCGGGGATCAAGAGAGAGATGTTCGGTATACTTTTGTATCGCTTCGTTGTACTTCTTTTCTTTCATCAACCGTTGTGCAATTTGATAAATATCCTGCGCATTTTGCTTGTTCATTTTGCATTTCTTTTTGGGGAATGACGATGAATGTTCAGAGCATTGAACCGGTGCCAATTTGTCACCAGTTCATCTTTCTCAGTTTCTATCAACTGAAACATAAATTCAATTGGGAACCCGGCCCGTTTTTCTTTTCTAATAAAGTTTTAGAAATGCGTCCAGTGGAGACCTCTATACCGGAAAGCTCTTTCGCAGCATCTCGAGAAATGGTGCCAGTCCTTACTTGTCCTACTTATTTTCCGTTAAATATTCGAGTAACGTAACCATCGGTGCAATTGAGAAAACGCGCAACCGCTATTGCTTTATGCCCTGCGCCAAGGGAACTACAAATAAATTCTTTCCGGGCTGCAGCAACTGAGCGGATCCTTCCCCCGCCTCGAATTGTCTCGGTTGTAAGCCTGGTTGCCATAGCAATCTTTTCGAGAATTTCTTGTAGTGACTGCAACTTCTTTCTGTTGAGGGTCGGATTGTTCATGATATCCGGGTATATGCAGTCTTGGTTTCCTCGGCATCGCTCCCTCAACAATTACAACCTAATAAGTAGAATAAGTAAGGACTGGCACCGTTACCCCCTAAAAAGTCGGAAGACCTTTTTTTTCAATGCGGATTAATTCAGAGAGTGTGATTTTTTCCGCCATCAGGCTCCGGATGCCCCAGAAGGTGATGGTGAGCAGCTGCAAAACATGGAGAGTGACGATGTACCCGAAGGCAAGGTTTTTGTTTATGCCAATGAAAACAAGCGATGTCGTCCCGAGAAATTCAACGGTTCCCACATAGCCGGGAGCTGTCGGCAGTATCGCTCCCATACCGATAACGATCATGACGAGCATACCCTGGAAGACGCTCAACTTCATGCCGAACGACAATCCCATAAGGTAGAATACCGTCGCTTCGATAGTCCAGACAGCCAAAGACAGCAGGAATACCTTGGCCAGCGACGGGCCATGGCCAAGCGACCCCAACCCGTTGAGAAAATTTGAAAAAATGGCATTTACGCGAGCGCGGATAGCAACCGGCATGGGTAGTGCGCCGAATAAGCCGACAGCCTTCTGGCGGTTGCGGGAAAACAGATACAGGATCACCAGCACCCCAATAAAAAGAACACTCCCCGCCCCCATGGATTTTTTTGTCCATGCGGGAAACGGCAGTACCAGGATTGTCAAAAAGAACAGCACCACATAGCTCAGGCCGTCAAACAGCCGTTCCACAACGACGGTAGCCAGAACACTGCTTCGGGAAACTCCCGTCTTCTGTCCCGTAATATGAGCGCGCACAATTTCCCCTAACCGCAGGGGCAGCAGGTTGTTCATAAAGAAACCCATAATCAGGAACGAGAACAGCCGGTTCCTCGGGACGTCTTTCAGGGGCGACATCAGAAATTTCCAGCGGAAACTCCGCAAATAGAACGCAAAGGAATAGACGACAACGGCAACGACAATCCACAACAGTTTAGCCTGCCGTATGTAAAACCAGCAGTTGCCGAAATCTATCTGTCTCAGCGTGAGATACAAAAACAGAGCGCCGATCAACGGGCCAAGGAAGTATTTCTTTTTCATGTCACAGGACTCCGGTCGTGGACGACACTTTCGCCGCGCGTTGAATTTTGTACATCAGCCGCAGATACCCGCTGATTGTGTTCATGATCTTCATTTTACTTTCACCGGCCTTGCGCTCGTAGTGCAGCGCGAGCGGCACTTCCGCGATTGCACCGGCAAACCGTCCGGCTTTACAGAGGAGTTCGGCAGTTGCAGCAAAACCTTTTTCTTCTATCAACCGGTCACCGTATGCCCGGGCCATCGCATTTACTACTTTGTCCGAGTACACCCTGAATCCGCACGTGTAATCCGTGACACCGGACAGAGGCAGGAATAATCCGAATATCCGTCCCGCGCAATAGCTGAGAAACCGCCGGTGCAGAGCCAGGCCAATCTGTTCGCCGCCCGGCGCAAACCGCGATGCGATGACGAGATCATTGCCGGCGGCGATCTTTGCCGCCATCGCGGCGATAAGCGCCACGGGGTGTGTACGGTCCGCGTCCATCGTTACTATGACGTCATTGCGCTTCATATCCCGGCAAACAGCGGCAAACCCGGTGGCAAGCGCGCGTCCCAGCCCTGCATTCCGCTCGTGGGTCACGACGTTTAACGGCATCCGACCCGCGGCGGCCCGCAGGATAGCCGGGGTGGCATCAGTCGAGCCATCATCGACGACGATAACGCGATATGGAATTTCCCAGTTATTGCCTTCAATTTCCGCGAGCAAGCCCGGCAGATCTTTTTCCTCGTTGTACGCGGCAAGGATAATATGTATCATTTCGGTATCCATCGTAAGTATGAATACTTATGCAAGTATAGCAAAACAACGCCCATGGATACCAGCGCCGCAATAGTAAACCAGAGCCCCATAAAAAGCGTTACCGGCTGGAATACCATGAATATCCGGTCGTTGCCGACATATTTGCCGGCCGGCAAAAACACCGTCCGCAACGCCTTGTTTCCCCGGACAAGCGGCACCTGTTTTCCCCCGGCAAAAACTTTCCATCCGCTGTAGGCTATCTCGCTGAAAACTACAGGCCCCGCACGGGGCATGACTACCTCTGCGGTTATGCGGTCGCTGCCAATGGAGTACGAAACGACCCTGCCGCCCGAACCGGCGGGATCAGCGGCGATCAGCGGCTGTCGGCCCACGACGATCTCTTCTGCCGGGCTCTTGACTGTTTGTTGAAGATAAGCTATCTGTTCGTAAACATCCCGGTCTGGGATGACCGTGACTGTTTTCGGGAAAAATATCCGGGGAAGCGGATTGTCGAAGGCGTATACTTTCAGGCCGCCGGAAAGCGCGCCAACCAGCGGCATGCCTGCGACCGGGTCTACTGAAATGAGGGTGGCTGCCGCAAGGCCCCGGGCAAGCGGCGATGTCAGGTCCGCCCGCGCAAGGCCCGTTGTTCCGAAAACCTGTTTTTCCTGGAGGCCGAGATAGCGCGTGAAGTCCCGCAGAAAGACCGCCTCGTAGCCGTTAACGTTGAATTCATGATAGAGCATGGCCTTGTTAGAAGGTATCCGTTCGGGTTGCGTTATCAGGCGATAAAGCGGGTTGGCAAGAGCCGCTATCGGGCTTTTCCTGCGGTAGTTCGCGATGTCATCGGCATAGATATATTTTTTTTCCCACCACATGAGTTCCGCAACGATTAGAAAACAAAGGGCTATTTTCAACAGCACATTGCTCTTTTCGCCGAACAAACGCTGCCAGCCGATTGCCGCGCAGGCCGCGCCCGCGGCCACGACCAGAAAATAGAATCGTGACGGAACCCTCAGATAACCGATGCCGGGCATCACGTGATACAGGAAGCGGTAGACCGGCGTGTAGAAACCGAATGAAAGCACCAGCCCGACCGCGGCCAGCAAAGGAAAAAAGTAACGCCTTTCTTTCAGCGCGTAGAATACCCCTCCTGCGGACAATAATGCAGGGATAGTCCCGAAATATACGGCGTGCCGCTCAAAGAAAAATGATGGATTGAGCGGGTAAACATAGGTTCCGTCAATGATATTACCGTAGAAGTTCGGCATAAGAATGTTTACCAGATTTTTAAACGGCAGTGAGTAACTGGCGGTCAATACCGACCATGTGGCGGTTTCGGACACCCGTGACAGCTCGAATGTCGGCAGGAACTGTACGGCGCTAACCCCAAGCATCACTCCGCCGCACCACAGGAGCCGCGGCAGCGCTACAAAGCGGTAATAGGCGCAGTGAATAAATAGATATACGAGCGATATGTACAATGGGAAGGTATGGCCGGAAACAAACTGCAGCGTGAGGACAGTTGCAAGAAAGATTATGTCATACACGGCGGCAGCTGCGTTTTTGCGCACCCGGTCTGCGCCGAGCATAACCAGCGGCAGCCAAATGTAACCGGACAGCGCCACGGGATGTCCTGACGGAACCTTATAAACCAGGAACGACGAGAACGTAAAGCATACACTGCCTACAAAAGATGCCGTGTTTTTGAAACCCAGGGATGAAAGGTAAAGAAAGAAAAAAATGCCGGCCAACAGAAAATGTAACTGCGAAAACCAGTTGAACGCGAACGGAATACCGAAAATAAGAAATAATATACTGCCAGGATAAAAGACGGCGCTTTGCGGGTTCGCAAGCAGCGGCTCTCCTGCGAAAATATACGGGTTCCACAGTGGCAGGCGACCGCCTATAACGTGCTCGGCAACCATGCATTTCATAGGATAATAATGGAGGTAAACGTCTCCGAAGTTTCCCGTTATCTTGCCTGAGGTGAACAACAGCGGCAAAAACAGGAAAAGGACGAGGATCGCAAGGATGAATATGAAAATTCTGAATCTTTGCACCATGATTCGCTTAAAGTCGCACGTTCAAAATGCTCAATCCCCGCTTCAGTCGTATGGCCGCAATCAGCGCGAGAACGATTATGCTTGCTATGCTTATCATTATACCATAACGAAAGGAATGAGGTCTATAAAGTTCGTAAACAGCAACGTTTCCCGGCGGCACGGCGCACGCCCGGAACAGGTTGCGCCACGCGAATTGCTCCCTGCGCTTGCCGCCGATATATATGTCCCATCCCGGAAAATAAACTTCCTTCCAAACCAGCGTTCCCCCGCTGGTTGAGGTGATGTCAAAACATGCCTTCGCCTCCGACAGGAACCGAACGCGCACCCCGTCCCGGGAACCGCGATTGGGGCTAGCGCCTTCCCCGTTTATCAGTTCAGCCATGCTTTCGGGCCGCTCAAGAGGATAGATATAGAGCGGCATGCCGACAGGCGCGCGTACCGGCGGGCGGTATCCCGTCTCGACAGGAAACTCCTTGCGGCTCAGCAGATGAAGCACGCCAAGCCGCGAAAAATACTGCAGGGATTCCTGCGGCGTTTTCATTTCATAGGCCGCCTCAACTGCATCCTCCAGCGGTGAGAGCGTCAACGGTTCTCCGAAACCGTAGGCGTTGCGTAGATGATAGGGAAGGCAAACAAGGCCATAGAGACACGCGCGCGCTTTCTGCCATGCGAGGGGAACGCTTGACGCCGGGATGTTCCGGTCTTTTTCCATACCGGGGCTGAGAAGAAACCTGCCTTCATTAAACCGTTGCAGATACGCTATCGAGGCTGGTTTCTCGTCATAATAGCTGTCGGGGGCCAGCGACTGAAAACCCCAACCGGCTATAAGCAGTTCGAGCGCCAGCAATATTACAAGGATGCTCCCGTGCCGTATCCTGCTTACGCCGATTGCCGCAAGAACGGATATTGCGCTGACTACCAACAGCATGTATTGCACCGGATAGCGCATCACGTGCAGCAAGGGCACCAATCGGAACATCAGGGGATAAAACGGGGTTGAATCTCCCAGCGCAAGGAAAACTCCCGTAACGCCCATGATCAATGACCAGAGGACAAGTCGTCGGCGATGCGCGGAGAAAAGTCCGATAACGGCGAGGGCTATCCCCGTAAGACCGGCGTAATACGTATTCGTCCATTGGAGTTTTTCACCGCCGACGGCAATGCCGGCAGCGTTAAAGACAGGGCTTAGCAACGCCGACAGGTTTTCAGGTCGCACCGAATACAACATGGCAACCGATGATTCTATGCCGGACGTGACACGGGACGATCTGACGGCCAGTTCAATGGTTGGCAGCATCTGGCATGCCGCTATTCCCGCCGCCAAAATGAAGGCTGTAATCAGGCCTGCTGCCGTCTTCACCCTGTTTTCCCGGGTGGTCACTAAAAAGTAGACAACCAGGATGGCGGCAATCATGAAAAACATCTGGTGCCCGGCGCAAAAGGCCATAGCCAGTGCCGCCGCCAGCGCCAGCGGGCTGCGGGCAAGAGCAAGCAATCCAAAGAGCCACATGTCGGTTCCTACATGGCTGAGGAATTCAAGCCGCGTTATGATGTAGCCGTTCAATGCAAAAAGGACCATGCATGCCGATGAAGCGCCGCGTGAAAATCCCTGGCCGCGGGCAAACAGGTACGCGAACAGCCCTGCGAGCAGGATGTGCAGGAAATAATATGTTTTGAGTGCGACCGAAAAATGGAAGAAATAGAAGAGGTGCGAAAATGGATAGAAGACGGCCGATTGCCAGTTCGCCAGCAGGGGCATACCACTGTAGGCATAGGGATTCCAGAGCGGCATCTCTCCGCGCTGCACCATCTCGGCGCACAACGTTTTCCAGGGATGAAACAGGTAGGTCAGGTCGCGAACGAAAAATGTTTTACCGGTAAACAGGACGGGAGAAAAAAATACGGTCGTCAGAACCGTTAAGAGCAGCAGGGGCCGGACACCGCGGTGTATTGTCATAATATAAGTTACTGATGCTCAAATTGCCGGAGATGGGATGCATATATCGGGTTATACCGGTCGTAAAGGAGCGCCTGCCGGGTGGATTCAACGGCTTTATCGCGTTCTCCGGCGCTCCAGTAAAGAACACCCAGATCGGCCCAGGACCGCGCGTCGGCCGTGCACGCGCGCACCGCCGTTGCTTCATGGGCAATCGCGCGTTCAAGCATCCGCCGGTCGCCGGTAAGCGCGTATTTCTTATAATAAACTTCTGCCAGCCGGCGGTACGTTTCGTGTGGAAGAGGATCGATACGAACAGCGGTGCGCAGCTCATTTACGGCATAGTCAAACCTGCCGGACTGCAGATCGGAAACTCCCCGCTGGAGATGAAGATGAGCCCGGTACGGCAGCGCCAGCAGCCATATACCGGCAAGTACAACAACAAGGGCGCCCGCCCTGCTAACGGCACTCACCCGCTCGCGCCGGACGGCTTGTAACGTTACGACAGAACCGATGCAGACCCAAAAGAGAAACATCACTCCCGGCATATAAAAACTGTAATCGGCCATATTGACAGCAAGAAATGCGCTGACCGCGACGATCACAGGCCTGGCGATGGTTCGTCCGTCCGCCGCGTCATCGGCACTGTGGGCAACGCGGAAAAAATCAGCCAGCAGTAAAATAAAAATAACGAGTCCCGCAATGCCCGTTTCCGCGATCATTTGGAGCACGATGTTATGCGCATACAATGTATTAAGGCCGGGAGCCGGGCGGAATGCCGGCAGCAACAGGCCAAAGTTGCCCCATCCCGCACCGGTCAACGGGTGTGCCGCAAACATTTCGAACGCGGCATGGTACCAGGAAATTCTATCGGCTAACGAGTTCCCCTGCCCGGCCTTCAACCATGTCAGCGCCGCCAACACCGACAATGCGCCTGCAACAGACACAGCCAACCAGCGCCACCTGACCCTGCCCTCGCTCCGGCTGCAAATAATAAAACTTGCGGCGCCTGCAACGATAGCGGCCCGCGAACCGGTAAGGACGATCCCGCCCAGAAGCGCCATCGCCAGCAACAATCTTTCGTTCCGGCGCCCCGCGTCAAGCGTAAATACCAGCGGCAGGCATAATGTCAGATAACCTGCGACAACACTAGGGTTTATCGATAATTCAACCGGCAAAAGACCAGCTCCCGCGAGCCCGGCGCCGCCGTTCTTGATGAAAATAACGATAAGTAATACCGCAAACCAGAAACCGACGAATACCGGCACCCCCAGCAGTTTTCGCTTTAACTCCGCAGGCACATACGCTACCAGATAGGCTAGCAGAAGGCCGTCCGACAGTACCAGTAGATCGTTCAAACCGATCGCCTTGTCCGCCGCCTGCACTACCGATGCAAGCGAGGCCAGAAAAAAAAGCGCAAATAATCCGTGAAGAGAAACCCGCCAGGATATCCGGTAACGCAAAACGAATGACACAACGGTCATCAGTATCGCGATGTGCACGATCGTCTGTGGCAGCAGGTCCCACGTAAAGTGAAAGACAGGCGTAAGCAGCGCCAGAGTTGCAATCATCGGTGCCAATGGTTCTTCGGCAAATAACGAAAGTATCTTCACTCTCAACCTCGTATGAAAACAAAAGAACCCTGTTCCAAGGGTTCTCTTATCCGGACAAATGTGCACATCAAAAGTTCAGTGTTCTATGTTCCTGCGCAACCGCCTATTCAATAATTTGCGGTGTCAGGAAGACCAGGAGTTCGGAACGCTCCTTCGTGTCATAGTTGCGCCTAAAAAGCTGGCCAATAATCGGAATATCGCCCAGCAAAGGCACCTGCGTCCCTAACTTCCGGTCGTCTTCCGTTATCAGACCGCCGATCACAACCGTTTCGCCGTTGCTGACTATGACGGTCGTTTCCGCTTCCCGGGTGCCTATAACAGGCCCCGCCGGATCTGCACGAATGAAAAGGCTGACTTCCGGATGGACTTCCAGCGTTATTTTGCGGTCAACGTTAATAGTCGGCGTTACGCTCAACTTAATGCCGACATCAAGAAAATTCGTTTGCTGTGTCGACCCTGACGCCGCCACCGTCGTTGTAGTATAGGGTATTTTCTGCCCGACCATAATACGGGCCTGCCGGTTGTTTATGGTCGTAACTTTTGGATTGGAAAGCAATTTCGACAACCCTTTTTGCGCAAGCGCAGAGATCATCGTGGTCAGGCGTGATGAATCCTGTACCAGCCCGAAGGAAATAGCGCTCATCTGCCCGTTGACGGCTACCGCCGGAAATGAGACTCCGGCACCGCCGACTATGGTGCCATCCGGCGTACGTATTTCGCCATTTAACGCCGTCCCTCCCGTTCCCTGCGTAGCAACGGTCTGGACCGCTGTTTGGCCGATGGTCACCACGCCGCCAGTTGTCGGGATAGTACGGGCATAGGCCCATTCAATACCAAGATCAAGGCTGTCGGTTAGCACGACTTCAACGAGTTTGGCTTCTATTATGACCTGCTGCGGTTTCTTGTCAAGTTCACTGATAATACGCTCGACCGACAAAAGCCCTTCGGGGGTGTCAGTGACGATAAGGCTGTTTGTGCGGATGTCGACCGTCACGTTCCCCCTCCTTCCTTCGGCAGTCCGGACGGTGTCAAGGTTGACTTTAATTTCCTCAGCCTTGGCGTAATTGAGAGGAAATATTTTCGTGAAAGCGACTGCCTGCGCCCTTTCTTCGGAGATCTTTTGCGGCGTAACGATACGCAAAATATTGGGGCCTTGCTCCTGGCTGACCAGCCCCTTCAGCGAAAGCACCGTCTCGAAAGCCCTGTCAAACGGCACATTCTCGAGACGCAGGCTGATAGTCCCGCCAATGTCACTGCCATATATAATATTAATACCGCTTTTTGCGGACAGAATGCGAAAGACGTCGCCTATATCAGCATCTTCAAAATCAATCGTTATGGTTTTTTTCGACAGCACGACATGCGTTGCCTGCGGTTCGGGTGCGGATGTTGACGCGGCGGGCGCCTTTTCCGTTACGGGAGTCGCCGTTTGCATGGCCACCGGCTGACTAGGAGATGACTTCCCGGCTTTTAGTACCTGGCTTTGCTCAACGCTCAGGGCCGCTTTCTCAGTTTCCGCAACCGTCTTTGCCCCGGGCTTTTTTTCGGATTTTTTCTTGGCGGCTCTTGATTTCCTCTTCTGTACGGACGGCGCGGAAGGCGGCGGCGCTATCGGTTGGGCAATGACTTCGACGCACTCTTTATTTTCTACAGGTTGATCAAGCTTTTTAGGAGTTGCCCGGGGGGACTGCGCGGTAGACGATATTGAGATAACGGTTACGTGCGGTGTTTTTTCGTCGCGGCCACCAGGGAGCGGTGATGCTATCGGAGTCATCGCCTTTGCTGTACCCGGTTTGATCGCACCGCTTACTGTCTCCTGCGGCATGGGCTCGGCGGCCTTTGTGCCGGCCGCTTTATTCTCCGGTTTCAACACCGGGCTTTGAGCCTTGGCATCTGCGGTTTTCAATGGCACCGCGGCAGGCTTCTGTTCAACAGGCTTTGAAACAGCTCCAGCTTTGCCGCCACCAGGCGGAGTTGCCACCTTGATATCGACTGCCGGCCGGGCGGCATCACCCAACCTGATCGTCAATTGTCCGTTATTTTCATTGATCTGATAATCGACAAACTTTTTTAGATCAAGAACGATGCGCGCGACTTTGACCGGCTCATTTTTATATTGGGATCCGCGGATCCTTTCAACAATCGAACTGCTTCCGCGGATCACGTGACGGCTCGCATTGTACTCCGTATTCATCAGTTCAACGACCAGGCGCGGCGGATCTGAAATCTTGAATGCGTGAAATTTTACCTTGCCGGAAAGCGTCATAACGACAGAATCACCGTCAATCTTTATCGCGTCCAGTGTTTTAAAATCCTGCAGGGCAAACAGACTGGCAGGAAACAGCAGCAATATGGCGCAGAGTAGTTTATTCATCCAAGAGCCTCCTATTTCTTCCGCAGCTTCAACTCTTTAGTTACCCGGTCCGCACCCATCAGCACAACGCTATCCTTGCTGATCGCGCCGCTGACACCCCTGACCAGCCGCTGGCGGTTGTCATAGAGGCTGTGTTCGCGGAGGATGTAGGTAATCCCCCCCCCGCTGATTATAGCCGTCATGGCCTTGCCGTCGTCTATGATACCCTTCAGCGAAAGGGCATCGAGCCTCGGAATAACAACTTCCTCCGATGAGGCGCCGCCTCTGCTGCTGCTACTTTCAATATTTAACGCAATGAACGGATCGCGCCGAGAGTCACCTCGGTATACATAAGGCGCCGGTTCAACTTTTGCCTGCTTCTGCTCGGATGTGGCAGACGACATGTTCGGTGTCAACACCTGCGGCGGCAACTCATCGGTACCGCACGAGGACAGAAAGAACGGTGCGGCGAGCAATGCGATCCGAATGTAAGGTTTCATTGGCTCATTTACCCTTAAAGGTGTACGCTATGAGCGTAAACGTGGCATTAACGGTCGACGTGTTTTCCTTTGTCGCAACAATTTCATTTAAATTCATGTTCCGTTCGCTGAATATACGCGATGCCTGCCCGAGTTCCGTCAAAAAGCCGCCCAGTGAATGAAATGTACCCTGCAGCGTTATCTGGAACGGCACCTCATAGTAATTTGCCTGTGTGCCGATTGCGCCCGGCGAAATATTGGTAACCTTGAGTTGATAATGCTGCGCGATCTTGGTAAGAGTGCGCAGGAGATCCGGGATTTCCCTGTCTTTCGGCAAACGCCGTTCAAGTTCAACGACTTCCTGCTCCAGTTGCTTCATCTCAGCCTGTAACCGCGGCAACTCCAGAGCGCGCTTGCGCATTTCCGTAAGCTTTCGCTGAGATTCTTCCAGGCGGGTACGCGAATCCTTGTATTTCAGCACAAGCGGCGTCAACAGGAAGTTTCGATAGACAAACAGCGATCCCGCCAGGAACAGCGCCATCATGATAAGTTTTTGCTGCATTTTTTTTGTCATTGCGATTTCTTCTGATGAATGAAGTTCAGGCGGAAAGCCGAAGTGGTGACCCTATTACTCGTAGCGCTATTGATGGCGCCGAGTTCCACATTGCTAAAATCGGGATTTCCGGAAAGCGAAGTGATAAAATCGGCGATTGAGAAGTTGTCAAGCGATTCAGCATCCAGGACAACGGAGAGTTTGCCATCCGGCTGTGATTGCGTTCCAATCGAGCGAAACCAGATATTTACCGGCAGCAAACCGGTGATTTCTTCCATGAATTGCGGGTACACCAGGCGCGACGCCATCAGCGAACCTATAACCTTTTTTTTCGTTTCCAGGACGCTCTTCGTTGCCTGCAGAGCGTCGACCTGAGAAATGATACTCTGGTGTTTCGCCAGTTCCTGGTCAATAGATGCTATCCGAACTTCCACTTTCCGATAATTTGCAAATTGCGCCACGTAGCGCATCGCCGCGATTGTAAATACTATCGCAATGATTCCATAACCCAGGAACAGAAATTCGCTCCGTTCAACTTTTTTAATGGCGTCGGGCGGTATAAGATTAATTTTAATCATCGTTACTTTTTCTGAGCGTCGTTTTCCCGCCGCAAGGCCAGGCCAGCCGCCACCGCAAACTGCAATGCGACGCTTTCCGGCACCTGGTCCCCGCCAACGATATTCTTCAGCGGATTGAATTTCTCAACCGGCAGTTTCAATTCCTGCCGCAACAGCAGATCAAGATTCTTCAGGTTCGCCGAGCCGCCGCAGAAGAGGATGCGCCCAATGCTTCGCTCGGCATTCTGCGAGATGAAGAAATCAATGGAACGCTGCACCTCTCCGAGAAAGTCCCTGGCCACAGGCATAAGCGATGACGACACCTGCAGGGCATCTTTTCTGTTATCCGCAAGCGTTTTCTCTTTTTCTTCGGTAGTTACCAGAAGGCCGTAGCGCACCTTCAGGTCTTCGACAGTCTTGGTATCGGAAACCATGTTCTTCTGCAGCGCCTTGGTAAACGTGGTGCCGGCAATGAAAATATCACGAACGACGCGCGGAACGAAATTTTCGACGATAACCATGTTGGTTATCATTGACCCCATATTGATGATGAGGACGGTTTCCTTAGCAGAAGGATCGGTGGCTATTTCATAGGCGTTGCTGAGCGCAAAAGCATCAATATCAATGCAAACGGTGCGCGAGTTTAATTCGTTAAGGATATCCAGCCGCGCCTGGGTGACTTCTTTCTTGGCCGCAACGAGTATCGCCTCCATCTTCTTGTGGCCTTCTTCAATGACATCGCCAAGTATTTGAAAACTCAGATCAACATCGCGAATATCGAATGGAATATAAGGTTCAGCCTCGAACTGGACGGTCTTGTTTAATTCTTCGCGCGAAAGTTTCGGTAACCGGATATAGCGGACTATAACCTGATTGCCGGACACGGAGGTAACGACGTCTTTCGCGAATATCTTCTCCTTGGCAAAGTACTCCGCAATGCGCGCGACGACAATACTCCTGCGTTCCTGCGGCGCGATCTCCGGCTTCACATCGGCAAGAGATATCACCGCCCATTTCGCCAAAGCGTACCCTGAACCGCTGGGCAATAATCGGAGAACTTTAACCGAATGAGAGCCGATATCGATCGCAAAAGTCTCGGAACGCCTTATGAAGGGAAGTTTAATTTGTGGTATTTGGATGGCCATTGAAATAGTTGTATTTCGTGCAACTTTTGAATTGCTGTATACGCCCAATAATTTATCAGATTTTAGTTAATTTGTCAAGTAATATTTTGACATACGAAAGGCGCGTTATATCGAGCTGCATCAACCACAGCCTGGGGTTCGGCAGAAATATGTTAATAAACGCGGCACACGCGATAAATGGGCCGAACGGCAGGTAATCTCTCCGCCTCATCCTCCCGATCACTATCAGGACGATTCCGGCAATGCTGCCCATCAGAGATGCCATAAAAAGGGTAGACAGAACCTTTTCCCAGCCCAGGCCGGCGCCCAGGCCGCAGAGAAGTTTAATATCTCCACCGCCCATGACTTCCTTCCCCACAACGGCCTCTCCCAGCAGGGCAATCAGGTAAAGCACCCCGAATCCCGTTACGGCGCCCATAACGGCAGAGATCAACCGCGCATGCCAATCCGGGCCCAGCGAGGCGTTCAGCGGGCTGAAAGCCAGGCCGGCGCAAAGGAGAGAATAAGAAAAAAAATCGGGAATGACCTGATGATACCAGTCAATGGCGGCGGTCGTTATCAGTGCGAATGCGAAATATAGATACAGTATTGTGATGGGATCAAAAGGATGGAACCATGCCACGGCAACAAAAGCCAGCCCCGTTACTCCTTCGATAAATGGATATTGCAGTGATATCGGCGCACCGCAGTGCCTGCATTTTCGCCCCAGCAGAACATAGCTGAGCAACGGAATATTATCGTACCAGCGTATCAGACTGCCGCACCGTGGACAATGCGAACGCGGGGTGCAAACGGACTCATCACGCGGCATACGATGGATGCACACATTGATAAAACTGCCGATGGTCAGGCCCAACAAAAGATAGAAAGGCAACGCTAAGTACGCCATATCACTGGTTCACTCAAAGTAAAGAAAATGAACCCCCCGGAATACGGGGGGTTCATTAATCGACATCGGGGTTAAAGATTAATACGAACCCCACACAGCGGCCTTAGAGTCGGTATGAGTGCAGTTGACCCATACGTCTCCCCACTGTTTGCCAATACCGTCATTGTTCTCTTTGTAACCCCACGAACCGGCAGAGGCTGTTTCATTAGCGCTCGACACGGCCACGGTAACATCCGTCGCCTTGTTGTGGTACGGCGGCGCGTAGCACGACGGCACTTCCTTGAGGTACTTGCCGTTTTCAATCGTCAGGCAAGCGCCCAGCGTGCTGGCTGTGGCAGACTCACCGCTTACGGTCGGTACCGGGAAATTACCTTCCAGTTCACCGTAGTAAATGGCAACGGCGCTCCGAATGGCCCCCAGATTGCCTTTGGTGGCCCCTTCATTTGATTTACGAATGAGGTCGGCGAATTTGGGGACGGCAATCGCTGAGAGAATACCGATGATCGCAACGACAATCATCAACTCGATCAGGGTAAAACCTTTGGATTTCTTCATTATTGCTCACCTCCTTCTGGTTAAGATAAACACCAGCGATTATATAATTATACTTCCTGTTTGTCAATGATTACGACTTGCCGGCCATCTGCCCCATCTCGAACATGGGCATAAACATCGCAAGGACGATGGCGCCGATTACAATACCCATTGCCACCATAATGAGCGGCTCGATCATGCTCGTCAATCCCTTGACCGACACATCGACTTCCTGGTCGTAAAAATCAGCTATCTTCGACAACATCGTGTCAAGCGTACCGGTCGCTTCGCCGATAGCGACCATCTGGATTACCATAGGCGGGAAGACGGCGGTTTTCTTAAGTGGGTCGGCAATACTTTCACCTTCACGAACAGATGCGCACGTCATCTCGATAGCTTTTTCGACAACCGTGTTACCGCTTGTTTTTCCGACAGTTTCAAGCGCCTGCAGGATAGGCACTCCCGATTTCATCAGCGTGCCGAGTGTGCGGCTGAACTTTGCCACTGCCAGTTTTTTCAACAAAATACCGAAAAGCGGCAATTTCAGGGCATAGTAATCGGTGATATAGCGGCCTTTGTCCGTATCCCTGATACGTTTAAATCCAAAGAAGGATGCAATGGGGAAGGCAATGATAAGTATGAAATAATGACGGAGAATACCGGAAAGGCCGATCAGTACGCGGGTGGGCAACGGCAGTTCGGATCCAAAACTCGAAAAGATACTTTGGAACGTGGGGATGATGAATATAATAAGAAACAGGGTAACGCACCCTGCCACCGTGCTTATTACCGCCGGATATACCATGGCGCCCTTGACTTTCCCCTTCAGTTCTTCAGTAGATTCAAGGTAAGTCGATAAACGCTCGAGTATCGTATCGAGTATGCCGCCGACTTCCCCCGCCTTGATCATGGAAACATACAACTCCGAAAACGCCTTCGGGTGTTTCTTCAGGGCATCGGTGATTGAAATTCCCTGCTCGATATCTTCACGAATTTTCGTAATGATCGCCTTAAAGAAAGGTGATTCAACCTGATCAATCAGGATACCGAGCCCCTGAACAATCGGCACACCGGCAGTCACCAGTGTCGAAAACTGACGGGAGAACAGTACCAGTTCCTTTGAGCTGACCGTAGGCTTAAACGGATTAATCTGCTTCAGAACTGCAACGACCGGATTGATCGTAACCTCGTTGATGTCCATGACCATCAGCTTCTGCGCCCTGAGCTTATCCATGGCCGTCCGCTTGTCACTGGCTTCGATTAACGCCGTCACAATAGCCCCGCCCACAGCACGCACTTTATAGCTGAATTGAGGCATTTAAAACCTCCACAAACACGTTAAAAAGAGTAACAGCTCTATATCGTTGACTTTTGCAATATTCGCTTTAAATCATCCGCGTCACTGCTCGCCTCCAACGCCGCCTGATAGGATATTTGGTGCTTCGAATAAACGTCATAGAGCGACTGGTTCATCGTCTGCATACCGAACTTCCCGCCCGTCTGCATCGCCAGGGCGATCTGTTCGATTTTCATATCGCGGATAAGATTGCGTATGGCCGGCGTCACCACCAGCGTTTCGGTGGCAAGCACCCGTCCGGTACCTGAGACATGGGACAGGAGTTGCTGACAGAAAACCGCCTGCAGCACAAGCGAGAGTTGCGAGCGTATCTGGCACTGCTGGTGCGTCGGGAATTCATCAATTATGCGGTTAACGGACGACGCCGCATCCGTTGTGTGCAGCGTCGCAAATACCAGATGTCCCGTTTCTGCGATAGTGAGCGCGGCGGAGATCGTTTCCAGGTCCCGCATTTCACCTATAAGGATTACGTCCGGATCCTGCCGCAGGACATACTTGAGCGCCGTCGCGAACGTGCCCGTGTCGGCCCCGACTTCACGCTGGTTAACGATACACTTTTTATGAACATGCACGTATTCGATCGGATCTTCGATGGTCACAATGTGACCCGTTCGGTTTTCATTAAGAAAGTTGATTATTGACGCCAGAGTCGTCGATTTGCCTGAACCGGTCGGCCCGCAGACCAGGACGAGGCCTTTCTGCAGCTTCATCAATTCGTAGACGACCGGCGGCAAATTGCTCTCGTCAAATGTCGGTATTTTCTGGGAGATGGAGCGCAGCGCGGACCCTACCGAGTTCCTCTGACGAAATACGTTCATACGCACCCTGCCCACCCCCTTGATGCCGAAGGAGAGATCGAGCTCGTTGGTCGCTTCAAACTTCTCTTTCTGAGAATCGGTCAACAAGGAATAGACGAGCCGCTGGCATACCTCCGGCGTCAGTTTCTCGTACTGCGTCGCCACGATTTCCCCGTCAATTCGCAGCATGGGCGGTACACCTGTCGTCAGATGGAGGTCAGACGCTTTTTTTTCAACCAGCAGCATCAGCAAATCTTGCATATTTAACATCAATTAACTCCTCCTGCATGATAAAGCGCTATTCATTCACACTGACCGCGGGCGAGGCGCAAATATTCTGCCGCGGACGTAACACCAGCCCGCACCTTTTTCCACATCTCATCCTGCAGAGACGGCATATCCCTGACGGCATCAACAAAAGATGTCCGCGGTTCGTCGCGGAGTATCATTCCTTTAAGCTTTTCGTCAAAGCGCAACGTCTCAAAGACGGCCGTGAGCCCCGCGTAACCGCTTCCGTTGCAACTGTCACAGCCTTCGCCGCGCCAAAGCGTGCACCGCTCTCCTTCAAATGCCGTGGTGATGCCCATGCTGGCCAGCAGACTTACCGGGACCTCATAGGAGATATTGCATTCCGGACAAATTGTCCGCACCAGTTGCTGATTCAATATCAGCGATAGGCTCGAGGCGATCAACGACCGGTCAACGCCGAAATTCCTGATACGCTGCAAAGCCTCGATCATGCTGATCGCGGAAATGCCCGCAAAGACACGCTGCCCCGAGAAAGCAGCATTAAAAAGGAGGGACGCCGTCTCCCGATCCGGCAAATCGCCGCACGCCAGAACATCCGGTGACTGCGCCGCATATGCAGCGATCATTTCCCTCACACCGGTTTCATTGTCGGGCCGCACATGGTTTATGCCGTTAATCTGCTCTACCGGCTCCCGGTCGACAACAACGATATCCCGTTCCGGGCGGTTGAGAGCGTTCAGCGTTGAATACAACGTTGTACTCCGACCGGAATTGCGGGGACCGCTGATAATGATGATTCCGGGGCGACCCTCGATTTCCCGCTCATACAACATCAGCATCTCAGGCGAAAACCCAACCCGTGAAATGCCTAACGCCCCAACCCGCGTGTTCCCAAGCTTCAGTACGACCCGTTCCACTTTTTGCTTCGAAGCCGGCGCAAGACCGACCTCAACGTCATTGCCGTCAATCATTAATTTTAAACTGTTTCCCCGCCGGGGTGTGCGGCACTTCCTTCGGGCAGCCGTTTTCAGCTTCCTGACGAATACCGCCAAAGAACCATTAGGGAGACGGTAATGTTCCTGCAACAAGTTGTTGACGCGGTAACGGACCCGGACAAACGCCCCCTGGGGTTCCAGGTAGACATCCGTTGCTCCGGCCTTCACGGCGTGACCGATGATACTGTGCATCAACTCGGCATCCGGCACCGCGACCACAGAGAGGCCATCCGCTTCATCCCTCAGACTGCCTGGCAGGCGTAACGACGTCATGCGGCGATAATACGTATCGACGGCATTTTTTATTTCTTTTTCAGAGGCGATGACAACCCGCACGTCAAAACCCGTCAGCAGTTTGATATCATCAATGGCAAGAATGTTGAATGGGTCCGACATCGCCACGGTTATTCTATCGCCGTCTTTCGCGATGGGAATCAGGTTTCGCGCCCGCGCCAGGTCTTCCGGAAGACAGCGCACTACTTCATCGCTGATATCTCCGTATTCCCGCAGCGAGACGTACGAAATCCCGCACTGCTTCCCCAGGAAAGCCAGCATCACCTCTTCATTGACCGCACCCATCTGGGACAGGATCGTACCCAGCTTTCCGCCGCTTTGTTTCTGAATATAAAGGGCCTGCGCAAGCTGTTTGTCGGTAATAAGACCCACATTCAGCAGGATATCACCAAGGCGCCTGTTCAGAGTTGACAATCGCATGATTTCACCGCATCCGCGTTGAATGATTTTTCAGGGGCGTTTGTTTTGCAGTAACTTCTCAACTGACGGGGGAACAAGGCCCCGGGTAGAGCCGCCGAGCCGGGAGATCTCTTTGATCAAACTCGAGGAAAGATACGTATTCGCTTCATCGGGCATCAGAAAGACCGTCTCCGCTTTACGGTTCAGCCGCCTGTTCATCAGCGCCATCTGGAACTCATATTCGAAATCGGAGATAGCACGCAGTCCCCGAATAATGGCCACGGCACGCTTCCTTTCGAGATAATTGACCAGAAGCCCTGAAAAGCATTCTACACTGACAGTCGGCAGGTGGACGGTAGATTTTCGCAGCACTTCCATTCGCTGCGCCAGCGTAAACGTCGGGTTCTTGTTTGAGTTATCCGTTACCGCAACAATGATTTTCGCAAACAGCTTGGCGGCTCGAACGATAATATCTACATGTCCATTAGTGGGAGGATCGAAGCTCCCCGGATAAATCGCGATCGTCCGCTTCATACGCTATTTATAATACATTTTCTATAATTTGTCAACCGACTTTTATCAGCTTCATTCGTGCGCCATACACCCGGAATAATGCCTGTTTCAGCAACCGATGCCCTTCCCGCCCCAGAGACGGATCAATCTCAATGATGCTATCTGCGGTCTGTCTCGACATTTCGATCAGCTTGTCATCGGTCAAAAGATTGCCTGCCTTCAGCGCCGGCATGCCGTGCTGCGCCGTTCCGAAAAACTCCCCCGGCCCGCGAAGCGCCAGGTCTTTTTCGGCGATCGCAAACCCGTCAGCTGTTTTCGTCATAACTTCAATCCTTTTGTGCGCCTCCGGCGTCCGCGGCCTTCCCATGAGGATACAGAACGATTTTTCCCCGCCGCGCCCGACCCTGCCGCGCAGCTGGTGCAGCGTTGCCAGGCCGAAACGATCGGCGTGTTCGATAACCATGACAGTCGCGTTCGGCACGTCTATGCCTACCTCTATAACCGTCGTTGCAATCAATATGTCCAGCTTTTTCTCCCGAAAGTCCGCCATGACCCGCTGCTTTTCATCCGCTTTCATCTGGCCGTGCAGCAGGCCGACCCTGAACGCGCTGAATACACTGCATGAGAGGTCTTTCGCTTCCTTGACAGCCGCCTTCAGTTCCACCTTATCCGATTCTTCGACAAGCGGGTACACGATATAGGCCTGGTGGCCCCTGCGTATTTCATCTTTGACGATGCCGTACGCTGCGTCTTCCGCACAATGCAGCGTCTCAACGGTTTGACGCCCCGGCGGCAGTTGATCGATAACCGAAATATCCATATCTCCGTATAGAGTGAGCGCCAATGTCCGCGGAATCGGAGTCGCGGTCATAAGCAGGACGTCGGGAAGATGCGTCTTTGTCTGCAGCGTTGCCCTCTGCATGACCCCGAAGCGGTGCTGCTCATCAATTACGATCAGCGCCAAATTCTTAAAAACAACGCCCTTTTCGAGTATGGCATGGGTTCCAATAACCAGATCCACGTCTCCGGAAGCGATGTCGAGCCGCACCTTGTTAATCCCCTTTTGTTTTGCCGACAACACCCTCCTGCCCGTCATTAACTCAACCCTCACGCCCAACCCGGCCAGCATCCGCCCGATAGTCAGGCAATGTTGTTCCGCCAATATTTCAGTCGGCACGAGCACGACCGACTGATAGCCGTTTTCTATTGCAAGCAGCACCGCGCTCAGCGCAACAACAGTCTTCCCTGAGCCGACGTCCCCGAGCAATAGCCGGTTCATGGGGCGTTCTTTCTGCATATCGGAAAAGATTTCGTTTATCACCTTTTTTTGCGCCGCCGTAAATTCATAGGACAGCATTTCCCGGAACGGCGACAGAAGACTTTTTATAACGGTATACTTGAACGGTTTGCGATACGCCCGCTTTTCGCTGCGGGCAAGGGTGAGCGCCGTTTCAAGCAGCAGGAACTCGTCAAAGGCCAGGCGCCGCCGGGCGTTCTCTCCGGTTTGGAAATCGCCGGGGAAATGTATCTCTCTCAGAGCCGCCGCTGCCGGCATAAACCGCCGGGCGTCCCTGATATGCTGCGGCAAAATATCAGGCCAGAGGGGGGCAAGCACATCAAGATTAGAACGAACGAACTCCCTGAACCATTTCTGACCAATGCCTTCCGTCAAGGGATATACCGGCAAGATGCGTTGAAAATACACCGGCGCCGCAGTGCCGGCAACTTCGTAATCTTCAACTTTCAGCTGCCTTTCACCGAAACTATTTTCAGCCTCACCATAGACATAGACGTCATTGCCCTGAGAGAAAACCTGCCGCAGAGAGGAAAAAATATCATGACGGTGATAGGCGCTCGTTTTTCGGTAGAACAGCGCATACACCAAACCCGTACCATCGCTTAACGCGGCTTTAAACACCGAAAGATTAGGGTTTAGCCGCACAACATCTGCTGCCTGCACCTTCCCCCGCACGCTCGCCTTTTGTCCGGCGTTGAGCATGCCGATGCTGCTGACTATACACCGGTCTTCGTATTCCCGCGGATAGTATTCGAGCAGATCGCGGACGGACGCAATCCCCATCCGCCCCAGGATCTTCGAACGATGCGGGCCGACATTCTTTAAGTATTGGACTGACTGATCCAGCGTCACACTCATCGCATATCGTTCACGGCTATGCCGCGCTCCTTGCAATTTGTTTTGTAATTTGATATAAAATACTTCTTAAAATGGTATACAATGTCGTTTCCATGTAAGGAGGATAGCCATCCATGTCATTTAAATGCAGCATCTGCGGCAAAGGTCCCGTTGCGGGCAAGACAGTCAGCCATTCACATAAATCGTCAAATCGCATATTCCGTCCAAACGTTATGCGCCACAAAGTTGTTATTGACGGCAAAACACGCCGCGCGTATGTGTGCACCACCTGCCTTCGTTCCGGCAAAATCAAAAAAGCCCCCTAAGTGTCTCGACGCATCAAGCGCGATGCTCTCGTAAGTATCTGCGGATGCGGGAACGCGCTTTAGCCGTGATGACGAACGCAAGCCAGTGTTCATACGGGTGTGCGTTTTTTTGGATGAGTATCTCGCATATTTCGCCGCTCTGCAAATGGGTATCGAGCGGCACCGGCCTGTTCCCCACCCTGGCCCCGCAACAACTATTGCCGATGGCCGCGTGCACGGCGTAAGCAAAATCGACCGGCGTGGCATTTTTCGGCAATTTTATCACCTTCCCCTTGGGCGTGAACACAAATATTTGCTCAAACATGCATTCCGTCCGGAACGTTTCCAGAAATTCCCGCGAATCCGTAAACTCGTTCTGCCATTCAATGACATGTTTAAGCCAATCAAGTTTTTCATCGATTTCTTCAATCCCGGATTCACCCGAAACTATCCCCAACCCCGCCTGTTCTTTATATCGCCAATGTGCCGCAACGCCGTACTCGGACCGCCGGTGCATCTCCTCGGTGCGTATCTGAAGTTCCGCGACGGCTCCACTCCGGTCCCTGATCGTTGTATGGATCGACTGGTACATGTTCATCTTGGGCATGGCTATATAATCGCTGAATGAACCTTTCACGCCGGCAAAATTATTTCTTGCGATGCCGAGAAGCGCGTAACAATTTGACGCCGTGTCAGTGATCAGCCGGAGACCGATAATGTCCTCTATATCAGCGAACTGCTTTCGCTGACGCTCCATTTTCCGGTAGATGCCGTACAGGCTTTTCGGCCGCGCCGAAAACCGGAACGGTATACCCGCGTGACCCATTATTTTTTCCAGCAGCTTTTTCCATATCTCAATGCTCTGCGCGTTTACCCCCCGCCGCAACTCCCATTGTTCATGCAATGTTCGGTATTCATCGGGCATGATGACCGCAAATGACAGGTCCTCCATCTCACTCTTCCAGCGGTAAATGCCCAGTCGCTGGGCGAACGGGGCATACAAATTAAGCGTTTCCGTTGCCACCGCGCGCTGCCGCGCGGGCGGCAGGTACCGTATTGTCCGCAGATTGTGCAGACGGTCGGCAAGCTTGATGAGAATGACCCGGATGTCCCTGGAAATAGCAAGCAGCATCTTCCGCCAATTTCCCGCCTGGGCGCTCTCCGAATCCGCAAAATTACAGGAGTTTATTTTCGTCACGCCTTCGACCATGTCGGCTATCTCATGGCCGAATTCGCGGCGCAGTTCTTCAGCGCCGACATCGCTATCCTCCAGGGTGTCGTGCAGAAGCGCGGCGGTGACTGTGTTCGCGTCAAGTTTCAGTTCGGTAAGAATAACGGCAACGGCAAGACAGTGGAGGAAGTAACGTTCTCCTGACGCCCGGAACTGGTCTGCATGAGCGCGGGAGGAAAACGCATAAGCTTTTTTCAGGAGCGTGATATCGGCGGCGGGGGTCTGGTTTGTTATAAGGCTGATGAGTGTATCGAGTTTCTCATCCATTGGCATTCATGTATATATCCCTATATCGGCAGATCAATGCTGAACACATAGCGATATACGTCTTCCAGGTTCAGCCGGTATTTCTCCCCGGACAGCGACAAACGGTATTTGTTCATTTCATACCCGAATCCGGCGGAAAGATGCGTCGTATTCTGGTCGTTCAAGTCGGTTCCGAAAACGCCTGCGCGAAGCTGTAAAAGACCGAGGATCTGCTCAAACCCGAAATGAGTCGTCGTTTCCTGGCCGCTTATCCGGTAATACCGCCGGGACACATCGGACGCAAATGTGGTGAATTTGGCGATCTGAAACGCAAAACCGCCGCGCACTGTTAAGGGAAGCAGGTCGGTCTCGTAGTCGTCCCACCACATGAAACCGCCAAGGTTCTGCAACGTCACTCCGAGACGGAACTCAGGGGCAACGACAAACAGCATGCCGAAATCCGCCGCAAAACCATAGCCTGAGGATATATTGGCGTAGGGCACGTTGCCGGTTACTTTCGACTGACCTATCAGCCCGCTCAAATAGTGAAGATTCAATCCCGAATACATGTGCGAGTTGTGCTCGTGGCTGACCGAAAACGTATAAGCGCTTACCTTAACCTCGTTGTCCTCCCAGTCCGCCCCGTTCACCGTACGCGTCCTGACGTCGGACAATGGCCGCCACGCAAAGCTTCCCTTGGGCCCGGTCAGGGACACGCACACCAGGCTCTCATGCTGGAGCGCTTCACCGCTCAAAATCTGATCGTACGTCAAACTGCTCTGGCGCGCAGCTTCATAGGTCAGACCTATAGAATTTCCTCCGAGAAGCGCGAGACCCGCGGGATTAAAATAAATTGCCGATGAATCATCAGCAACCGCGGTCGCGGCCAGCCCCATGGCAATGGCTCTGCCGCCCGGGGCAAGACCGTCGTAAGTCGACTGAAGCGTAGGTGCGGAAGGCCGCCCGAACGCGCCCGAGGCCGACATACAGACCGCAATTGCAATTCCCGTAAAACGTTTCATGTTTACCTCAAATCAGTTGCAGGTTATGCAGTTTGCTGTATATTCCTTCCTGGCCCAGAAGCTGTTCGTGCGTACCTGCCTCGACTATCATTCCCTTGTCCAGGACAATGATCCGGTCTGCCTTTTTTACTGTCGCCAGGCGATGCGCAATAAGTATTACCGTCCGTTTCCGCATCAGATTTTCAACCGCCTCCTGGACGAGCTTCTCGGATTCGGCATCAAGGGCGCTCGTTGCCTCGTCAAGTATAAGAATGGGCGGGTTCTTCAAGATCGCACGGGCGATCGCCAGCCGCTGACGCTCGCCGCCGGAAAGTTTTATACCGCGCTCACCGACAACGGTATCGTATCCGAACGGCATCCGTTCGATGAACTGGTGCGCATTGGCAGCCCTGGCCGCAGCGATCACACCGTTATCCCCCGCATCACGGCAACCGTACATGATGTTATACCTGACCGTCTCGTTAAAGAGAATGGTCTCCTGCGGCACGATGCCGATCTGTGAACGGAGCGAGCCGAGCGTTACCTTTCGAATATCATTGCCGTCAACCAGAATGCGGCCGCCCTGCGGGTCGTAAAAACGCAGCAATAAGTGCGCCAGAGACGTCTTCCCCGAACCTGACGGGCCAACGACCGCAATGATCTCTCCGGCCTTGATGCGCAGGTCGACGCCGCCGAGCACGTTCTTTTTCTCCGGGTAGTGGAAAAGTACTTTTTCGTAGACTATCTCCGCACTAAAACCCGGCAATGCGGCGGAATCCGGCAAGGAAACTACGGTCGGCTGCTCGTCAAATATCTCAAAAATGCGTTCCGTCCCTGCGACGGCCTGCTGAATCAGCGAGTTTGTCTGCGAAAAATTTTTCAGCGGCTGGTATAAAGAAAAGGCGGCCGTCAAGAAGGCCACAAAGGATCCCGACGTCCACACGCCGTCAATAACATCTTTCCCGCCGTACCAGAGGATAAACGTTACTGCCAGGGAACCTATGAACTCCATAACCGGGCTGGATCTCGCATCCACCCGTATAAACTGCTGCTGCGTTTCGTAATAGGCATCGTTTTCCTTCTGAAACCTTTCAAGTTCGGCCCTTTCCTGGCTGAAAGCCTTAATGATGCCGATACCGACCAGCGTTTCCTGCAGAGAGGCGTACACCTCCGCCATCTGCTTCTGTCCGGCCCGCGAAGCGTTGCGCATCTTGCGCGAGAACTGTACCAGCGGTATGCTCGCAAGCGGAAAGACGATGAACGAAATGAGCGCAAATTTCCAGTGCAAATACGTCAGCACTCCGATCATGACTATAACCGTCAGCCCGTCACGAATGATGCTGGGCGGTACGCGGAAAAGCGCATTCTGCAGGGCGTTGACGTCGTTGGTCACGCGCGCCACAAGTTTCGGAGTGGAGTTCCTGGCGTAGAAATCGTGCGAAAGCCCGATCAGCTTTTCGTATAGTTCATTGCGCAGCCGGCGCACGACGTTCTGTGTGATATAGGATAGCAGGTAATTCTGGCCGTAGCCGGCGATCCCTTTAACCAAAAAGAACAAAGGGAACATCCATGATACCATGTAGAGCATATGAATATCTTTGCCCACAAATACCCGGTCGAATATGTTCTTCACCAGCCACATCGTGGCGCCGGTCAACCCTGAGAAAATCGCCATGCACAGCATTGCCAGGATGAATCGCGAAAGGTGCGGGCGAATATAAGAAATTAGTCGTCTGTAAAGCATTTACCTGTCCTCGCCCCAATCGCGGTTCTCAGGCCGCCATAATTATGGCGGCAGCGCGCCGGCTTGCGCCCGGCTCGCCCAGGAGAGGGCGCACGCCGGCCATTTTGCTGCGCACTTGAGCCATGCCTTCCGCGTCATTAAGCATGCGCATCGCCTCATTTGCGATACATGACGGCGTAGCCCTGTCCTGGATCAGTTCAGGGACGAGCGGCTCGTTCAACAGAATATTTACCATCGTGATATACGGAATACGCACAAGGCGCCTGGCCAGCCAGTAATTAAAGCGCGACAATTTGTAGAATACTACCATGGGGATGCCGAGCAAAGCGTTTTCAAGGCTCACCGTCCCCGATGTCGTAATGGCCAGACGAAACCCGCTCCGTGCCGCAAAATCATTTTCCGCGACAACTTCGTACGGGATTCCGGCGCAACGTTCACGGAGCGCCTGGAGACAAACGATCTTGAATTGGACGGGCAATTCCTTTGCGATCTGCGCCGCCGCCTCAATCAGTATCGGAAGGTGTTTGTCGAATACGCTCGGCCTGCTGCCTGGAAAAAGGCCGATCACAGGCATCGCAGCCGTCATGGCGCCCGGCGCCGGTTCGGGAACACGGTCAATAAGCGGATGCCCGACAAAAACGGCGTCAACCCCTGCCTGCCGGTAGATCTTTTCTTCGAACGGCAGGATCACCAGCATTTTGGTAACATTACGCGCGAGCCGCTTAATGCGTCCGGGCCGGCTCGCCCACACCTGCGGGCTTATATAGTAATATACCGGGATACCCTGCCGCCGCGCCTCTTCCGCCACGTGAATATTGAAACCGTAATAATCCACCAGAATCACCTTGTCGGGTTTCCGGCGCAACCAATCCGTTTTGAGCTGATGATTAAATATTTTCCGCAGACGCAGATACTGGCGCACCGGTTCCCAAAACCCGAAAGCGCTCAACGAAACCATATTCGCCAGAAATTCATCTGCGGCCGTCTCGAGCTGTCTTCCGCCGAGCGCCGTGACGGTGCATCCGCGAGAGTTTTTTCTGATTTCCCGCACCAGGTCCGACGCATGCATGTCGCCGGAGGCGTCACCGGCCGAAATAAAAATCTTCATTGATAAGTTTTGCGAGCCACCACACTAGCACACTGTCAAGTTAATTTTTGTTAGTTTTTTGTAGGGACTGTTCCCCGAACAGTCCGTCCGTTTGACGGCATAAAACGGCGCGTTCGGGGAACGCGCCCTACGACTTCCTTATGTTGTTATCATCGGAGTACCTGAAAGGTACGACTTCCTTATGTTGTTATCATCGGAGTACCTGAAAGGTACGACTTCCTTGTGTTGTTATCATCGGAGTGCCTGAAAGGTACGACTTCCTTGTGTTGTTATCATCGGAGTACCTGAAAGGTACGACTTCCTTGTGTTGTTATCATCGGAGTACCTGAAAGGTACGACTTCCTTGTGTTGTTATCATCGGAGTGCCTGAAAGGTACGACTTCCTTGTGTTGTTATCATCGGAGTACCTGAAAGGTACGACTTCCTTGTGTTGTTATCATCGGAGTGCCTGAAAGGTACGACTTCCTTAGATTGTTATCAATTGGAGTACCCGCTCTTGCGGGTACGACTTCCTTGGATTGTTATTAACGGGAATCTGGTTTTATCGACGCGGGCTGTTCGGGGAACAGCCCCTACACCGGCATTCGCATGAAGAAATAGTATATCGAACTCACGAATGCATTCGGGACGGGGAATTTTCCCGCATCTTTCGGAGGAAGGATTTTATCTCCGTATAGGCCATGTGGTTGAGCACGTTTTTCTTTTCCAGCCAGCCTCGGCGCGCCACCGAAATACCCAGCGGCATGTACTCAAATTGATCGAGGGCATGGGAATCGGTTCCGATAGCAAGCATTATGCCCAACTCTTTGGCGCGCTTGCAGTAGAAGTCAAAGAGATCAAGGCGATCGGGGGACGCGTTGATCTCAATCATTTTGTGGTGCTCCTGCGCCGCATCGAGAATACGGTCAAGGTCTACGGCATACGGGGCACGTTTGTTCAGTAGCCGTCCGGTGGGATGGCCGATGCAGTGTACCAGCGGATGTTCGATGGCCCTGACTATACGCTCGGTAATCTGCCGCTCGGATTGTTTGAATCCCGAGTGGATCGAAGCCAGAACGAAGTCGAGGTCTCCAAGCACCTCATCAGGGTAATCGAGATCTCCGTTACTCAGTATGTCCAGCTCGACGCCGCAAAGTATCTTAACGTCGCTGCTGCGGTCATTGAAGCGCTCGATCTCGCGGTTTTTCTTTTGCAGGTCGTTGATGCTCAGGCCGCGGGCGATCTTAAGGCTGCGGGAATGGTCGCAACTTATGATCCAGTCATATCCCATACGGCGCGCCTTTTCGCCAAGCTCTTCAATGGTATCGGCCCCGTCGCTATAGCTGGAATGTACGTGCGTATCGCCCCTGATATCGTTCAACTCGACGAGACGGGGGATATTCCCCTTAATCGCCTCTTCGATCTCCCCCCTGTTCTCCCGCATCTCCGGCGGGATGAACGGCATCGCCAGCGAAGCGTAGACTTCCTCTTCGGTTTTGGCGGCGACGAGCTTTTCCGCGCGGCCGACCTTAAATACCCCGTACTCGCTTATGGTAAAACCCTTTTGCCTGGCGTATGAACGGAGCGCGACGTTATGTTCCTTCGATCCGGTAAAATACTGCAAAGCGGCCCCGAAAACCGCCGGTTCCACGAGCCGCAGATCGACCTGCAATTCGCGGTCGGTAATGACGCTGACCTTCGTCTCGCCCCCGGCAAGGACACGTTTGACGGCCGGCATGCCGGTGAACTGTTTTATCACCGGCGCCTCCTTGCCTTTGTCAACGGCTACCAGAATATCGATGTCGCCGATGGTCTCTTTACAGCGGCGCAGCGAGCCGGCAGCGCTGACATGTCGCACGTGCGCATTACTTTTCAGTTGCGCGATGATTTCCCTCGAGACGAGCATCGCTTCCAACAGCAGTATTCGTCCTTTGGACTTTTCTTTGAACTCGATCCCCTTGAGAATGTTTTCTTCGCTCTTTACCCCGAATCCCGGAAGATCCCGTATCTTGCGGTTTCGGGCCGCTTCCATTAATCCGGCAAGGTCGGTGACCTGCAGTTTGTCGTATATAATTTTGGCCTTTTTGGGACCCATGCCGGTCACGGACATGATCTCGAGCAAACCGGGAGGGAACCTGCCGCGCAGTTCATCGAGATACGATATTTTCCCCGTAACGGAATATTCGACGATTTTTTCGGCGATGCTCGTGCCGATGCCCGGGATTTCCTTTAGCCGTTCGTCCCTGATCAGGTTTTCTATCGGCTCGGCAAGCGATTCTATCGCCTGGCTTGCGCGTTGAAAAGCGACCACCCGGAAATGGTTGCTGTCATCCGAGAGGCTGAGCAATTCTGCGATCTCATAAAGCATGTGAGCAACTTCCTGGTTTTTCATAGTTCAATGCTTGAAATGCCTCATGCCCGTAAATACCATCGCCATGTTGTGCGTGTCCGCCGCCTGAATCGACAGATCGTCTTTGATGGAACCGCCGGGCTGTACGATCGCTTTTACCCCGATTCCCGCCGATTCGTTGACGACGTCCGGGAACGGAAAAAAGGCGTCCGATGCCAGCACAAGCGGCTGCAGCTCGTCATCAAAGGGATATTGTACCGCGCGCATCTTTTCACAGGCAATATGAAGCGAGTCGATACGGCTCATTTGTCCCGCGCCGACGCCTACGGTTTGACGCCCCCGTACGAGCACGATCGCGTTCGATTTAACGTGCTTTGATATCTTCCAGGCAAAAAGCAGTGAGCGCATCTCCGCCTCGCTCGCCGGCCGTTTGCTCGCCCGCCTGATTTCCGTAAAGAGCGCGTTGTCGCGGCTTTGAGCAAGCATACCGCCCGAGATGGCGCGATATTCAGTTTCGTCCGATTGAGGCCTGGACGCTTTTACGGACGGCGGGGGCTGTAGTACGCGCAGGTTCGTTTTCGTAGCAAACAGTTCAAGCGCTTTCGGTGAATAGGAAGGTGCGATGACACATTCGGTAAATAATTTAACGATAGCGGCGGCCGTATCTCCGTCAACTTCGCGGTTAAGCGCAACAATGCCGCCGAAAGCGCTTACCGGGTCGCAGGCAAGAGCCTTGCCATAGGCATCGGCAAGCGTGTCTGCCTCGGCGCAACCGCAGGGATTATTGTGCTTGATAATGGCGCATGCCGGATCCTTGAATTCCGCGATCAGTCGCCAGGCGGCTTCCAGGTCCAGGTAGTTATTATAGGATAGTTCCTTCCCCTGCAACTGGCGGGCATTAACGGCATTGGGGTTGTCAACGGGTACACCCTGTCGGTAGAGCGCCGCTTTCTGGTGGGGGTTCTCGCCGTAGCGCAGCGACGCCAGCCGCCTGAGCGGAATCGTAACCTGCTCAGGAAATGTTTCCGTAGTGAAATAACCGGCAATGATCGCATCGTAATAGGCGGTATGCCGGAATGCCCTGGCGGCAAGGGCGCGGCGGAAGGCGCCGTCGGCCTCATTCGCCCGCAACTTTTGAATAAGCTGCGCGTAGTCGGACGGATCGCACACTATCAGGACATCGTTGAAATTTTTTGCCGCCGCGCGAATGAGCGCAACGCCGCCGATGTCAATGTTCTCGATAACATCTTCAGTTACCGCCTTATCAAGGCTTCCTCCGGCTATTATCCGCGCGATCGTTTGTTCGAACGGATAAAGGTTGACCACAACGATATCGATGGGAGCTATGCCGTGTTTTTCAAGCTCAGCCGCGTGGGCCGGTTTATCGCGCCGCGCGAGTATCCCCCCGTGAATTCGCGGGTTCAGCGTTTTGACGCGGCCGTCAAGTATTTCAGGGAATCCGGTTACCTCGGCGATTTCCCTGCATGATATTTTGTTTTCGATCAGGGTTTTCGCCGTCCCCCCGCTTGAAATGATATGAAAACCAAGGTCATGGAGTTGCCTCGCCAGATCAACAATACCGGTCTTGTCGGAAACACTGATCAACGCCTGCCGCTTAGTCATTTTGTTTAGTCCTTTCGTTCATGGGTGTCTCTTTAGCGTTGCGAAGAAAACCATAGCTCTACGTCGGCGTTCCTGTAGGGCGCGTTCCCCGAACGCGCCGGCCGTTACCCTGTTGTCACGACGGCGCGATACGGGGATCGCGCCCTACGACTTCCTTATGTTGTTATCATCGGAGTGCCTGAAAGGTACAACTTCAATTGGCTAAAGAGACACGTTCATGGTAATTAATAGAGGTCACGGTCATCATTTAGAAGTTCCCTGAGAACGTGCCGGATCGAATCGATCGAAAATCCCCTGCGGACAAGAAATCCCGTAAGCCGGTGCGCGGCGGCCGCCGGTTCCACGTCCTTCATGGCCTTTAACTTGCGCCGGGCGATCTCCTCTACCCTGTCGATCTCCGTTTCGGGACGTTCGCGGAGGCGTGCCAGCACATCGGTGATAATATCAGCGGCAATGCCTTTGCGTTTCAGTTCGGCGCGGATAAGTTCGGGGCCGTAACCCTTCGCCATTAAGTAGTTTGCCCTGTCCGACGCGAAGCGCTCATCGTTGAGGTACCCCAGATCGGACAGCCGGCCGGCGGCATGCGAAATCGCGCTTTCCGAAAACTCTTTTTCCTTAAGCCGTTGCCGTAATTCCCGGGCGCTGCGGGAACGGATAGCGAACAATTTAATCGCATATTCGAGAGCGCGCCGTTTCTCCTCTTCCGAGAAGACGCCGTCAACGTCTGCCTGAACGACCTCCCTCCCTTCTTTGAGACGATGTCTGATAATGCTTTCGCCCGACAACGAAAACGCGTATGAACCGTCAAGATAGATCGAATAACTGTTTTTTAAGCGTTTTTGCCGTGCGATTCGGGTAATTATCATATAGCTCTAATGCCGGCTTTTGCCAGATCCTTGAGCAGCAATGCCAGATGTGTCCCCTTCCAGTAGACCTTGCCGCAGGAACCGCACCGGACGAAATCAGTATGGGTCCGATAAATATAGTCGGGGACGAGTTCCTTGACGGTTTCCATGTTTTCCAGCGGGTGCAGCGGGCCGTTACAGACACTGCAGCGCGAGAAGAAACGGCTGATGGAAACTTCTATCCCCTCTTCATTGATCATCTGTAGCAGTTGGCTGCCGAGCCGGTCGCTTTTTATTAATATCAGTTTCCACGATTTCTTCCGGCTCAGGCTATGATCCCGGGTAATAAGCACCCTGTTCTCCACCAGGCTCTGCAATAGCAGGTTCGGCTTGCTGCGTTCTGTGAAATAGCACGTGTCGTACCCCAAAATGCGGAGCCATTTCGCCAGCCGGCCGAGCATAAAATCAACGAGAAATTTCGGTTCTTTCGTTCTAGTACTAGCCATAAATCAAACGGTATTTGCGCGTTCCCAGCCCCAGTTTTTCGGCATAGGCCAACTGCACCGACCAATCGATGCCGGGAAAAATGTGCGAAAAGAAATCACTGCCGTATGCCCTGTTGACCAGATCGGCACACGCCTGATCGAGCGCCACGGGATCGGAACTGGCCGCGACACCGATATCGTCAAGAAGCGGGCTGCCTTTGTCCGGATAGCAGTCGCAGTACCTGGTAATATGATTCATGAAATTAACGTTGAAGTGCCGCTTGTTCTTTAGCACGCCATAGGCGTACTCGACTATCTTTTCCTGGACGGCGACGGTATTTTCGTCCCATGGAATATGGAAAACATCATGCGGGCAACTCAGGATGCATTCTCCGCAGCCGACGCATAGAGCGGCATCAATTTGGATTTTGCCGCCGACTACGCCGAGCGCATGCGCGCCGCACCATTCGACACATCGGCCACAACCGGCACACCGTTCAATGTTCACGCAGGGATGCAGCCGGTCGTGCATGGCGTATTTGCCGGCCCTGGTGCCGCACCCCATGCCGATATTTTTCAAAGCGCCGCCGAACCCCGAAATTTCGTGGCCCTTGAAATGGCTCAGGAACAAGCAGGAATCGGCATAATGGACGGCGTTGGCAATGGACACCGTATCGAAATGTTTCAAGTTAACGGGAATATCGACGCCCGCATTGCCGCGTAAACCGTCGGCGATAATCACCGGACAGCCGCAATTGCCGACGGTGAAGCCGTGTTTGTCGGCGATCAGAAGATGGTGGTAGGCATCCGCCCGCTGGCCGACATAAATGGTGCTCGCATCGGTCAGGAACGGCCAGGCCCCTTTTTGTTGCACGTGCCCTGCAACCGCGCGTACGAGCGGCGGTTTGATGTACCCGTGGTTCCCGTCTTCCCCGAAATGTATTTTCAGGGCGACAAACTCCCGTTCATTGACGTGATCGAAGGCGCCAACGGACGCGATCCACCGTTGAAAATCGTTCATCTTGCTCCAGGGCAGAAAATAAACGGGACTTTCCATGTTATCCAGAATTATTTTACCATTTCAAGAAACTCGGCTTCATGTATGATGGCAACGCCCAGCTTCTTAGCCTTATCGAACTTTGAACCCGGATTATCCCCGGCAACAACGTAATCCGTTTTCCGGCTTACGGCGGACGAAGGGTCCCCCCCTCTCTCCCTGATGCGTTCTTCAGCCTCGGAGCGGGAAAACGCGCCAAGCTCTCCCGTGATGACGAAAATTTTGCCTGCCAGGGGACGCGGAGCGGTTTCCCGTTCGGGTTCGGACATGTTCACCCCTGCTCTTTTCAGCCGGTCAATGAGGCTTGTTACCGACGGCTGCCGGAAATAATTGCGTATCGACTGCGCCATGACCGGGCCGATCTCGCCTATTGCGGTCAAATCTTCTTCGGATGCGTGCGCAAGGCGGTCGATAGTACCAAAATGCTGCGCAAGCACCCAGGCGGCCTTTTCGCCCGCATGGTGTATGCCGAGCGCAAAAAGCAGGCGGCTGAGCGGCTGGTGTTTGCTCTTGTCTATGGCTGTAAGGAGGTTGTCCGCTTTTTTTTCGCGGAAAAGTTCAAGTTGCAACAGGTTGTCCTTCTTCAGTTCGTAGATGTCGGCGAAGCTTGTTACCATGTTCCGCTGCACCAGCTGCCGGACGGCCGATTCGCCGAGCCCTTCAATATCCATGGCTTTCCGGCAGGCAAAGTGGATAAGCCCCTGTTCCAGTTGCGCCGGGCATGACGGGTTCAGGCAGCGATATGCGACCTCTTCTTCCTTCTCCCTGGTTATCGGGCCGCCGCACGCCGGGCAACATTGCGGCGGGTGGAACGTCTTTTCATGCCCCGCGCGCTTTGATTCTATGACCTTAACGACTTTCGGAATGACGTCTCCGGCGCGTTCAACGAGCACGGTATCGCCTATGCGGGCATCGAGCCGCTTGATTTCGTCGAAATTATGCAGCGTCGCGCGGGATATCGTGACCCCTCCTACCTCCACCGGGTCAAGATCGGCAACAGGCGTTATGGCTCCGGTGCGGCCTACCTGAACTCGGATATCGTTGATACGCGTTGTCGCCTGGCGAGCCGCGAATTTGTACGCGATGGCCCACCGCGGGCTTTTCATCGTAAAACCCAGCGCCTCCTGCTGAGCCAGCGAGTTTACCTTAACGACTATACCGTCTACCTCGTACGGCAGGCTGTCCCGCCTTGCTTCAATCTCTTTCTGACAGGCGATTACTTCGTCTATGGACTTACAAAGCAGGGAATGTCCGGCAGGCTTGAGGCCGAGAATACGGCAATGTTCCAAAAATTCCCAATGCGTCGAAAAGCGTTCGCCTTCAACCTTGCCGAAGGAATGCACAAAAAACTTCAACGGACGCGCAGCGGTTATTAAGACATTCTTCTGCCGGAGAGAGCCGGCGGCCGCATTCCGCGGATTTGCAAAAGGCGGCTCGCCTTTATCGGTCATGGCCCCGTTGAGCATTAGAAAATCGGACTTGTCAATGTAAACTTCACCGCGCACTTCCAAAAAGCGGGGCGGATGAGCCGACAAAAGGCGCAAAGGTATGGCGCGGACGCTTTTCAAGTTGGGCGTTACGTCTTCGCCAGTTGTTCCGTCGCCCCTTGTCGCCCCGCGCACCAGTGCCCCGTTTTCATATATGAGGTTCGCACTGACGCCGTCTATCTTAAGCTCAACTGCCAGTTCGACACCCGTCGTCTTGCCGAGAGCTTTCTGCACGCGGTTAAACCAGCCGGCAAGTTCATCGTCGGAATAGGTATTATCAAGGGATAACATGGGGACGGTATGGCGAACCGGATTGAAGGTGGGGGCCGCCTGGCCCGAAACGCGTTGGGTCGGCGAATCGGCGGTTATGAGCCGGGGGTGCTGTTTTTCAATTTCCGCGAGGCGTTTCAATAACCGATCGTACTCATGGTCGGATATTTCAGGGGCATCCAGCACGTAGTAGCGATAATCGGCGCGGCGTATTTCATCTCTCAGTATTTCAGTTTCGCGCTGTATTTTCAGTTCTTTGTCGGCCATAAATCACATACTACTACACTGTCAAGTTAATTTTTGTTAGTTTTTTGTAGGGACTGTTCCCCGAACAGTCCGGCTGTTTGACGGCATAAAACGGCGCGTTCGGGGAACGCGCCCTACCTTGCACTATTGAAATTTTAAGTGGCGTAGTAAAAAGTGTTGCTTTTGAAGCCTCTTTGAAGTTGTGTTTTCCAAGGGGTTTGGGGAAAGAATTTCCCCAAGGTTCTTT
>Ga0315281_10000989_pt1 | contig 41084 bp, 36 predicted proteins | sample YL17G07_0_MG_FD_204540 | JGI IMG/M metagenome (GOLD analysis project Ga0315281, IMG submission 204540) | Sediment microbial communities from Yellowstone Lake, YNP, Wyoming, USA - YL17G07_0 | ecosystem: Environmental > Aquatic > Freshwater > Lake > Sediment | place: USA: Wyoming | collected...
TCGAGGCGCCTGAGGATTTCGTCTTCGACCTGCATGTTCCAGGCGAAATCGAATTCGCCGGTCTGCAACACCGCGCGCGCGGCGGACACCGCGTCGCCGCCGCCTTTCATTTCGATGGTGTCGAAGTGAGGCCGGTTGGGCATGTGATAGTTCGGATTCAATTCGCCCTTCACCACGTCGCCGGGCTTGAAATCGACGAACTTGTACGCGCCGGTCCCGACCGGCCTGAGATTGCCCGGCGCGTCTCGCGATTTCGCGCCGCGGTAAGCCTCGAACAGGTGCTTGGGGATGATCATGCCCCGTGCGCCGCCGACAAAGGGGTCGCCCCAGAACGGCGTCGGTTTCTTGAATACCAGGCGCACCGTGTAGGCGTCGATTTTTTCGACCGTGATGTCCTGGTAGCTGCCGATGGTCGTTGCGGAAGTGGCAGGGTCAGTGGCGTATTCCCAATTGAACACGACGTCGTCCGCCGTAAACGGCTTGCCGTCGTGCCATTGAACATTCCTTTTCAGCTTCCAGGTCACGGACTTGCCGTCCCTGGCGACGCCGCCGTTCGGCACGCTGGGGATCTCGGCGGCAAGGATGGGAACGAGGTTCGCGTCGGCGTCCCATTCCGCAAGCGGCTCGTAAAAGATGCGGGCTGCGTCCTGGTCCTTGGTGCCGACGGCAAAATGCGGGTTGAGCAGCGTCGGTCCCTGCCACCACAACATTTTGAGCGTGCCGCCGCCGCCACGCTTGGTCGGCTTGTACAGTGATAATACGGAAGCCGGTTGCGCCGACGCCACGCCGGCGTGCATCAGCAGCTGTCCCGCCATCGGCGCGGTGAGTCCCAGTCCGACCAGCGCCTGGATGAATCCCCGCCGCGACAGCTTGCCGGACTCGACTTCTTCGATCATGCTGCGAAGCTGTTGCTCGTCCATCTCTGTTCTCCCCTTGCTTTTATCCGAGGTGACTCTGCGCAATTCAACCTGGAATCCGCGGCGCGGGCCGGCTACGGCAACCGAAGGTTCCCCGGCCATGGCCGCGCAGTCAAACGCACCTGACTGTAATCCCGCGACCCGCGTTGGCGCAAGTTCTTCAGGCCGCGCGGCGGACCCGCGCAAAGTCATGGTCAGCGCGCCGCGACGATGCCATAATCGGCCCACTTTTTGGAGGCCATGCCAATGAATGCATCGGATTCGCCTGCCCTGCTCGACGTTGTCATCGCCGAACACGCCGACCGCCTGGAAAAGCAGGTCATCGAGTGGCGCAGGCACATTCACGCCAATCCGGAACTCGGCAACCGCGAGTTCGAGACCGCGAAGATGGTCGCGGCGCACCTGAAAAAACTCGGCTTCGACGAAGTGCGCGAACAGGTCGCCTATACCGGCGTCGTCGGCGTGCTGAAAGGCGGCAAGCCCGGCCCCTGCGTCGCGCTGCGAGCCGACATGGATGCGCTGCCGGTAACCGAGGAGACCGACGTCCCGTTCAGGAGCACGGTTCGCGCCCCGTGGAACGACGGCGAGGCCGGCGTGATGCACGCCTGCGGCCACGACACGCACGTGGCGATGCTGATGGGAGCCGCGGAAATTCTCGCCGCGATGCGCAGCGAGCTGCAGGGCACCGTCAAATTCATTTTCCAGCCCGCGGAGGAGACCCCGCCGCTCGGCGAGGAAGGCGGCGCGCGCATCATGATCGACCAGGGCTGCATGGAAAGCCCGAAGGTCGACGCGATCTTCGGCCTGCACATCACCTCCAAGCAGCATGTCAACGTGATCGGCTACCGTTCGGGACCGCTGATGGCGAGCTCCGACCCGTTCTACATATCGGTGCGCGGGCGGCAGACGCACGGCGCGCAGCCGTGGTCGGGCATCGACCCCATCGTGGTCGGTTCGCAGATCGTGCTCGGCCTGCAGACCATCGTCTCAAGAAGGATGAACATCACCGAGGAGCCGTCGGTGGTGACCGTCGGCAGCTTCCACGCCGGCAACCGCGGCAACATCATCCCGGACGAAGCCAGGATGGAAGGCACCATCCGTTCCTTCGACGACCGGCACCGCGACGATCTGCACCAGTGCGTGCATCAGGTGTCGACGCTGATCGCCGAGTCCGGCGGCGCCACCGCGCACGTCCACATCCTGCACGGCTATCCGGTGACCTCGAACGACGAGGACCTCACGCACTGGGCAGTGCCGGTGCTGAAGCGCGTGGCGGGGGACGGCGCGGTCGGCATCTGCCCGAAGACCTGCGGCGCCGAGGACTTCTCCTATTACCAGCGCGTGGTGCCCGGATTCTTTTTCTTCATCGGCTGCACGCCGAAGGAAAAGAGCTGCAAGGACGCGGCATCGAACCACAGCCCGCGCTTCTACGTCGATGAAACCGGCCTCAAGCTGGGGGTGAAATCGATGGCGACACTTGCCGTGGGTTGGCTCGCCGCAAACGCGGGCTGACGCCGGAACGCGCGGCACGCTCCACGCCAAATCGACCGCCACGGCACGCGCGCCGACGGCTGCAAACCATGACTATCAACCGCAGACGCAGCTACAACGGACCGATCGAGGCGGTGCTGCTCGATTGGGCGGGGACCACGATGGACTTCGGCTGCATGGCGCCGGCGCGCGTATTCGTCGAGGTTTTCACGCGCAGGAACGTGCCGATCACCATCGAGGAGGCGCGCGCGCCGATGGGGGCGCACAAGCGCGTGCACATGCAGAAGATCAGCGAGCTCGATTCGGTGCGCGCGCGCTGGCAGCAGGCGCACGGCCGGCCGCCGAACGACGGCGACGTCTCCGCGATGTTCGCCGAGTTCGTGCCGCTGCAGGTCGCGTGCCTGTCCGAGTATTCGACTCTCATTCCGGGCACGCTGGAGGCGGTCGCGGAACTGCGCCGGCGCGGCATCAGGATCGGCTCGACCACCGGCTATCTTGCCGAAATGATGCTGGTCAACCAGAAGGATGCGAAGCGGCAGGGCTACGAGCCGGACGCCACCGTCTGCGCCGGCGAGGTGCCGGCCGGGCGCCCGTATCCCTACATGTGCCTGCTCAACGTGATCAGGCTTGGCGTGAGCGCGGTGCAGGCCTGCGTCAAGATCGATGACACGGTGCCCGGCGTCGAAGAGGGATTGAATGCCGGCATGTGGACCATCGGCCTCGCAGTGAGCGGCAACGAAGTCGGCATGACGCTGGAACACTGGAACGCGCTTCCGGCGGCCGGGCAGAAGCTCAAGCGCGAGCGCGCATACACCCGGCTGCAGCAATGCGGCGCGCACTACACGGTCGATACCATCGCCGACATCATGCCCTGCATCGACGACATCCAGGCGCGCATCCGTCGCGGCGAGGCGCCCTGATCGCGATGGCGCAACGGAACGCCCGCGCCATGCGAAGCGCGGCGCGTGCTGTACCATTGCCTCCGCGAAACTGAAACGGAGAATCAGACCATGCTCATCGGGGTGCCGAAGGAAATCAAGACTCACGAATACCGCGTCGGCCTGACGCCGGCGTCGGTGCGCGAGGCCGTCGCACACGGCCACCAGGTCCTTGTCGAGAAAGGCGCGGGCGCCGGCATCGGCGACAGCGATGCTGCGTATCAAGCGGCCGGCGCTCGCATCGCGGAATCCGCACAGGCGGTGTTCGCGGAAGCCGCTCTGATCGTCAAGGTGAAGGAACCGCAGGCGCAGGAGCGCCGGATGCTGCGCCCGGGACAGGTGCTGTTTACCTACCTGCACCTCGCGCCGGACCCCGGGCAGGCGAAAGACCTTGTCGCCGGCGGCGCCATCTGCATCGCCTATGAAACGGTCACCTCGGCGGCCGGCGGGCTGCCGCTGCTGGCGCCGATGTCGGAAGTGGCGGGACGGATGTCGATCCAGGCGGGTGCGAGCTGCCTGGAGAAGGAGCGCGGCGGCCTCGGCATCCTGCTCGGCGGCGTGCCGGGCGTGGCGCCGGCGAAGGTGGTGATTCTCGGCGGCGGCGTGGTCGGTTCCAACGCCGCAACCATCGCCGTCGGCATGGGCGCCGACACGGTCGTCATCGACCGCTCGGTGGATACGCTGCGCGCGCTCGACCGCCAGTTCGGCTCGCGGCTGAAAACGGTTTTCTCGACCAGGGATGCGATCGAAAAGCACGTGCTCGCCGCAGACCTGGTGATCGGCGGCGTATTGATTCCCGGCGCCGCCGCGCCCAAGCTGGTGACGCGCGAGCTGGTGAAAAGAATGAAGCCGGGTTCGGTGGTGGTCGATGTCGCGATCGACCAGGGCGGCTGTTTCGAGACTTCGCGCCCCACCACGCACGCCGAGCCGACCTACATCGTCGACAACGTGATCCACTATTGCGTCGCGAACATGCCGGGAGCCGTGCCGCGCACCTCGACGTTCGCGCTCAACAACGCGACCCTGCCTTTCGTGCTGGCGCTGGCAGACGGCTGGAAACAGGCTCTGGGAGCCAATCCGCACCTCAGGAACGGCCTCAATGTGTGCGCCGGCAAGGTTACCTGCCGCGAGGTTGCGGAAGCATTAAACTACGGCTACCTCGACCCGGTCGAAGCGATCGGCAGGACCGCCTGATGCGCGGCCCGCTACGCAGGCGCTGCCAAGCGGCAATCGCGATGAGGCCGGCCGGCAATCCAATGACGGTCCGGTGAAGGAGGCAATCATGTTTCGGGACTACGCGCCGCTGAACACGATTCCGCTGGAGAAGGGCGTCGGCTTTGCGCAGCCCGCGCAGGACATGTCGGCGCACGCCTCGCCCGACGGCCCGGCGCTCGACGTGATGACGGATCTCAGCAGGATCTCTGCCGTGATCGTCACGCCGTCGGAAAACGTCGATGAGGCGTACCGGCGGATGCGGCAGCGCGGCGTCCGCCTGCTGCTGGTGATCGACGAGTCGCGGCGCGTGGTCGGCATCGTCACCGCGACCGACGTGCTCGGCGAAAAACCGATGCAGGCAAGCCAGGCGCGCGGCGTTCCGCACAACGAGGTGACGGTGGCCGACATCATGACGCCGCAGGCACTGCTCGAGGTGCTTCGGTTCGATGATCTCCGGCATGCGAAAGCCGGGCACGTGGTGGCCACGCTGCAGCGGCTCGGCAGGCAGCATGCCCTCGTCGTCGACACCGGGCAGGACGGGCACCAGTCGGTGCGCGGCCTGTTGTCCGCATCGCAGGTCGCGCGCCAGCTCGGCATGCCGATCCAGACCGCGGCGATTGCCATCACATTTGCGGAAATCGAGGCGACGCTTTCGCGCTAGTTGCGGCGGGTTTCTGGGACAGCAAAATCGGTTTACCCCCAGATCGTCGATTGTGCGCGGATGGCTTCTTCATCCGCGCGCAAGCGATGATCCGCGCGGACGGCTTCCGTCCGCGCAAGATTGGCGAAGGCTTGCGTGCTGTGCAGGTAAATTCGGTCCGAGCTGGTTTTGGCAGACGCTGCGCGGCCAACCACGTCCGACTTTTGCGGATGCAGGGCATCCGCAAAATTCGAACGCGGTTTCTGAGGTAAACCGAACGCGAAGATAGGTAGTGGGTTTACCCCCAGATCGTCGCTTGCGCGAGGATGGCTTCATCATCCTTGCGCAATCGATGATCCGCGCGGACGGCTTCCGTCCGCGCAAGATTGGCGAAGGCTTGCGCGCAAGCGCAACCGCCTTGCCTACTTCACAATCTGGTAAAGATCGGTGAAATCGTCGGTCCACATGCGGATCGGCTTGGTCTCCAGCTTCTCCGCGGCGGTGCTCAGGGATTCAGCCTCGAAAATCTTGGGATCCTGTGCGACAAGGATCCAGTCGGAACTGTAGACCCCGACGTAATCGATCTCTTCGCTGTCGACGATCCGCGCTTCCCTGCCGTAGAACTCTGCCGCCTGCTTGACCACCGGACGCAGGTCGAGGTATTTGTTCGAGATGTGCACGGCGAGCACGCCGCGCGGGTTGAGGTGCCGGAAATAAAGCGCGAATGCCTCCCTGGTGAGAAGATGCACCGGGATCGCGTCGCTGGAGAACGCGTCGAGGACCAGCAGATCGTATTGCTGCGGCGGCTCGGCCGCCATCGACAGCCGGGCGTCACCGAGGACCATTTCGATCCTGGCGCCGCTGTCGCGCAGAAACGTGAACTCGGTGGTCGCCACCGCCAATACCTGAGGATTGATTTCGTAGACCCGGTAGGTGTCGCCCTTGCGCCCGAAGCTGGTGAACGTCCCGGTGCCGAGACCGACCACCCCGACCTTCAGATACGCGGTGCGCCCGAGTTCGGTCACCACCAGGCCGGCGCCAGAATTGCGCCCGTAGTAGGTGGTCGGCCAGCGGCTGCGCTCCGGCGCCAGATACTGCATCCCGTGGGTGATGCTTCCATGCGTGAGGCGGCGCTCTTCGTGGATGCCGCTGCCGTGGTCGGTGACCTTCAGCCATGCGTAAAAATTTCTGAGCAGGACGCGCGAGTCCTGTGCCGACTCGACGTAGTTCTGGCCCAGTATGCCCGCAACCGCGATCAACACCGCGAAACCGGCGCACCAGCGCAGCCTGCTGCGAAAACGGTGCATCGCGCTCCCGGGATCGCGATACAACACGACCAAAACAAGCGCGATCACGCCGACGATGCCGAGCGGCAATTCCAGGGTGTCGTTGAAAACGTGGGGCGCAATCAAGGCAACGAACACGCCGCCCAGCGCGCCACCGACGGACAACATGACGTAAAACGCCGTCAGATATTTCGGATGCGGCTTCAGCGCGGCGAGTTCGCCGTGGCAGACCATGCAGGCAAAAAACAGCGTCGACGAGTAAAGCCCGATCAGGACCCAGATGCCGGGGTTGTTCGTTCCCGAAAGCAGGATGCCGCAGATCCCGGCGATGCCGAGGAACAGCAGGGACAGGAACACCTCGCGCCGGTACCAGCCGTGGCCCTCGAAACAGAGAATGAAAGTGAGCAGGTACAGCACCAGCGGCAGCACCCAGAGGAACGGAATCGGCGCGATGTTCTGCGTGAGATGGCTGGTGACCGCAAGCAGCAGAACGGATGCGCAGCACGCGAGCGCACCCCACATCAGGTACAGCGGCCAGGGCGGCGCCGGCGCATCGGCTTCGGGCGCGGCGTCGGCGGCACCCGCGCGCTTTCGCAGGTTGCCCATGGCGAGGATCGCGCACAGCGCCGCAAACACCGCGAATCCCCACGACCAGCCGGCGGTCTGCACACCGAGGATGAAATTCGGCTCGACCAGGAACGGATAGGTAAGCAGCGCGAGCATCGAACCGAGGTTGGATAGCGCGTAGAGCCGGTATGGAATCGCCTGCCGGTGGCTGCGCGCAAACCACGCCTGCAGCAGGGGCCCGGTGGTGGACAGCAGAAAATAAGGAATGCCGACGCTCACCGCAAGCACCACGGCGATGCGCGACACGGGATCTCCACCGGCTTCCGGCAACATGACCGAAGTCGGGTTGAGCGGCAGGGCCAGCATCGCCAGGACCAGCAGCAGCACGTGGATGAGGCCTTGCGCGGCCGGCGACAGGAAGCGGCTGGTCCAGTCGGCATACAGGTAGCCGGCGAGCAGGACCAGCTGGAAGAACAACATGCACGTGGTCCACACCGCAGCGGAACCGCCGAACCAGGGCAAGATGATTTTCGCAATGATCGGCTGCACCTCGAACAACAGGAAGGCCGACAGGAAAATCGTCGCTGCGTAAAGAAGGCTCGAAACGGGGGCGTTGCTGGAAGCGGAGCTTTGCATCGGCGTATTTGGTTATTTTGTCGGAAGCTGAGTCGCCGTGCCGGGAAACTCCGGCGCGATTTCGCACTCTTCCCCCCGCACGCGTGCGGAGTCTAGCATACGGTGAGGGCGCGGCCCCGACCCCGGCGGACCGTGATCCGCCCTGCGCGACAGCACGGGAAAGCGGCGACCGCGAAGGTTCGCAGGGCGCAATGGCTGCAGGCCTATTGCGCCGTTCAGGTCAAACCCGGCGGATCGTGATCCGCCCTGCATGCGTTTGCTACACTGTGCGGCGTGCCGCCAGAACCTGGAAATTCCATCAGCCCGCCTTTGCTCCTGCCCTGCAAATGCGCGCCAGGGACATTCGCATCCGTTGCGGGTCATTCGGCATGAGCGGGTTCGCGCTCGGCCTGGTGCTCGCCGCAGCGTTCATTCACGCGAGCTGGAATTACGTGCTGAAAAAGAGCGGCGGCGGCATCGGTTTCCTGTGGCTGTCGACCGTTCTCACCACGCTGATCTACGCGCCGCTCGCCGTCGCCGTCGCGCTGTTGCAGGAATTCACTCCCACGCTTGCGCAACTCGGCATCGTCGCGGTGAGCGGCCTGCTGCACGCCGCGTATTTTCTCCTGCTCGATCGCGGCTACCGCTTCGGCGACCTCTCGGTGGTGTATCCGCTGGCGCGCGCGACGGGGCCGATGATCACCGTGCTGATCGCGATCGCCGTCCTCGGCGAGCAACCGTCTGCGCTGGCCGTCGGTGGCGCGCTGCTCATCGGCGCCGGCGCGTTTTTCCTCACCGGCAACCCGGCGAAGCTGGTGGCCGCGGGCGCGGGCCGCGGCGTCGGTTTCGCCTTGCTCACCGGCGGCGTGATTGCGGCGTACTCGGTGTGGGACAAGCAGGCGGTCGCGGTCGCGCTGATCCCGCCGCTGATTTTCGACTGGCTCGCGAACCTGTGCCGGACCTTCATATTGTGTCCGCTGGCCCTGCGCAAACGCGACAACATGCGGGTCGCATGGCGCGAGCATCGCCAGGCGCTGGTGGCGGTCGCGCTGCTGTCGCCGCTTTCCTACATCCTGGTGCTCACCGCGCTGGTGTTCACGCCCGTTTCATATATCGCCCCGGCGCGGGAAGTGTCGATCCTCGTCGCCGCGCTCATGGGGACGCAACTCCTCGACGAAGGCGACACCGCGCGCAGGCTCACGGCAGCGGCCGCGATGATGCTCGGCGTGGTCGCGCTGGCGCTGGGCTGACGAGGCAGCGAGCGCCGTTTCGGTCATGAATTGCGTGGAGGCTTGACCGGCACCGCGAACAGATCGTGTGCATCGGTGCGGGTGACGCGGACTTTGGCGAATTCGCCGGCGGCGAGGCCGGCAGCGCGCGCGATGTGAACGGCACCGTCGATTTCCGGCGCGTCGGCCGCAGAGCGCGCGATGGCGCGGCCATCGGCGATTTCGTCGACAAGCACGTCGATCACCTCGCCCTTGTAGCGCTTCAGGCGCGCAGTGCTGATCGTCTCCTGCAATCGCATCAGGCGCTCGCGGCGGTCCTCCCGCACGTCGGCCGGCAGCGGGCCCGGCAGTGCGTTGGCGGCGGCGCCCTCGACGGGCGAATAGGCAAAACAGCCGACGCGGTCGAGTTGGGCTTGTTCGAGAAAACCGAGAAGTTCCTCGAATTCGGCTTCGGTCTCGCCGGGAAATCCGGCGATGAAGGTGCTGCGGATGGTGATTCCGGGGCAGATCGCGCGCCAGGCGCGGATGCGCTCGAGGTTGTTCTCCGCGCTCGCCGGCCTTTTCATGAGCTTCAGGATGCGCCGGCTTGCATGCTGGAACGGTACGTCGAGGTAGGGCAGGACCTTGCCCTCTGCCATCAGCGGGATGATTTCGTCGACGTGCGGATACGGATAGACATAGTGCAGGCGCACCCACACGCCGAGCGTCGACAGCGCCGATACGAGTTCCGTCATGCGCGTCTTCAGCGGGCGCCCGTTCCAGAAGCCGGTGCGGTAACGCAGGTCGACGCCATAGGCGCTGGTGTCCTGCGAAATCACCAGGATTTCCCTGACCCCCGCCCGGACCAGATTTTCCGCTTCGCGCATGACATCGCCGACCTCGCGGCTCACCAGGCCGCCGCGCATCGACGGGATGATGCAGAAAGTGCAGCGGTGATTGCAGCCTTCGGAAATCTTGAGATAGGCGTAATGCCGCGGCGTGAGCCTGATGCCCTGCGCCGGCACCAGGTCTGCAAACGGATCGTGCGGACGCGGCAGATGCAGGTGCACTGCGTCCATCACCTCCGGCAGCGCATGCGGGCCGGTCACCGCGAGCACCGACGGGTGCGCGGCCTTCACCACGCCGCCCTTGGCGCCGAGGCACCCGGTGACGATTACCTTGCCGTTTTCTGCAAGCGCTTCGCCGATCGCGCCGAGTGATTCCTCGACGGCCGCATCGATGAAGCCACAGGTATTGACAACCACGAGGTCCGCGCCTTCATAGCTCGGCGAAATGTCATATCCCTCCGCACGCAGCCGGGTGAGGATCTGTTCGGAGTCGACGAGCGCTTTGGGGCAGCCGAGCGAGATGAAGCCGACCCGCGGCGCCGCCTTCACTTCTTGCCCGGTTCGGGCTTTGGAGGCGCCGCGGTTGCCGCCGGCTCGGCGGGCTGTCCCGGCGCTGCGCCGGGCGTCCCCGGGAAACCCGGAAACGGAAATCCGGAAAACATGTTGCGCGTGCTGGTCTGCAATTGTTCCTGCATTTGCAGGAACATGTTCTTGCTCTGGTCCATGTAAGCGGACATCGCGCCCTGGATTGCCGGTGTCTGGAAATTCATGAACTGCGTCCACAGTTCCGCGTTGCTCTTGGCAGGCTCGCCGTACAGGCTTTTCGACTGGTCCTGGATCTTTTGCGTGATCTCGTTGAACGCTTCGAGGTTTTTCTCCAGATAGTTGCCCATCATGCCCTGCATCGCATGACCGTAAAAACGGATGATCTGCGACAGCATGTCGGAAGAGAACATCGGCACCGCGCCTGCCTCTTCCTCGAGAATGATCTGCAACAACACGCCACGCGTCAGGTCCTCGCCGCTCTTCGCGTCGACCACGTGGAAATTTTCGTGGCCAAGGACCAGTTTCTTGACGTCAAGCAGCGTGATGTAGCTGCTTGTCTGCGTATCGTACAGGCGACGATTCGGATACTTCTTGATAACTCTAACTTGTTGAGACATATGAATGTTCCTCACTGACAACCGGGTTAACCCAGAACCACAAGATCCGAATGTTGCAATGCATCACAAATTGCTTGACTTCCGGTTTTCCGCCCTTATAATGGGTATTGCTGCACCGCAACAAATGGTGCCGAATTGCTCAACCCGCTGATGCCCAAGGAGCCAACCATGATCCCGAAAAACGAACAACTTGCAAGCCTGAACCAGGCCTCCGTTGAAACAGCTTCCCGTTACGCCACCATTGCGCTGACCGGCGCCGCGCAGCTTGCCAAGCTCCAACTCGAGGCGGCGAAAGCCACTCTGCTGGAAAGCACCGGCAACACCAAGGCGCTGCTTGCGGTCTCCGAACCGCAGGACATGATCGCCCTGCGCAGCCAGATCGCCGAAGCGCAGGTCAAATCGGCAGTCAATCTTGCCCGCAACGTCTATGAAATCGCGATGCAGACGCAAGCCGAGTTCGCCAAGCTTGCCGAGCAGCACTTTGCCGGTCTCAACCAGACCATGGTAGCGGCGCTTGATCAAGCCGGCAAGAGCGCGCCAGGCGCGGACGTCGCGATTGCGGGCATCAAGTCCACGCTTGCTGCAACCACCGCGGCAATGGACACGATGTCGAAGGCCGCAAAACAGGTGAGCAACCTCGCCAGCGCCAACTTCAAAGCCGCCGCCGACGCCACCACCAAGGCCGCAACCCGCGCCTGATTCAAAGACGTCATTGCCACAACACGCTTTACCGAAAAGCCCCGCCCCGGCGGGGCTTTTCTTTTGTCGACTGAATTAGCGGCCATCAATTTTCAGCCCATGTGCAAGCCGCCGTTGATCGAGAAATCCGCGCCGGTGGCGAATCCCGCGTCGTCGGATGCGATGAACGCCACCATCGCCGCGACTTCCTCGGGCGTGCCCAGCCGCTTTACCGGGATCGTGGCAACGATTTTTTCGAGCACCTCCGGCTTGATCGCGCGCACCATGTCGGTCCCGATGTAACCCGGCGACACCGTGTTGACGGTGACGCCCTTGCCCGCCACTTCCTGCGCCAGCGCCATGGTGAAGCCATGGATGCCGGCCTTCGCGGTCGAATAGTTGCTCTGACCGAACTGGCCCTTCTGCCCGTTCACCGACGAGATGTTGACGATGCGGCCCCAGCCGCGCTCGACCATGCCGTCGAGCACCTGGCGCGTGACATTGAACAGGCTGTCGAGGTTGGTCGACATGACCGCGTCCCAGTCATCCTTGCTCATCTTGCGGAACAGGCCGTCGCGCGTGATGCCTGCGTTGTTTACCAGAATGTCGATCGGCCCTACTTCCGCAACCGCCTTGACGATGGACGCCCTGGTCGATTCGAAATCGCCGACATTGCCCTCGGCAACCGCGAAATCGAAACCCTCGGCCTTGCGCGCCGCCAGCCAGGTGTCCCTGCGCGGCGAGTTCGGCCCGCAGCCGGCGATCACGGTCATGCCCTCCTTCGCCAGCCGCCTGCAGATTGCAGTGCCGATGCCACCCATGCCGCCGGTTACGAACGCAACTCTCTTTACCATGGTGCCCTCCTCGTGGATAAGAACCTATTCCATGATGAAACAAGTTCCAAAGCGTCCTGTCGGTGTTGCCGGTTGCAAGACCCGTTCCGCCGGTTCAATCCGCGCGCTGCCTTACGTAGCGCCCGGGTGCATTCTCGATCACGCGAAATGCTGCATTCGCTCCCGGTTCGCGCGCCGGCACGCGATCGCCGCCGCGGGCTGCGAGCCATTCGGCCCAATGCCGCCACCAGCTGCCCGGCGTTTCGGTTGCGGTCTCCAGCCAGTGCTCGGGCGTCGACCCGGTTTCGCCCCCGGTCCAGAAGCTGCGCCGGTTCTTGGACGCGGGGTTGATCACCCCCGCGATATGGCCGCTCGCGCCAACCACGAAAGTCAATTCGCCGGACAGCACGCGGGTGGTGCCGAACGCCGCACGCCATGGCACGATGTGATCTTCACGGGTCGAAAACACGTAGGTGGGCATGTCGACCTTGCCGAGATCGCAGGGGGTGCCGCACATCGTCAGCTTGCCCGGGACGATGATGTTGTTCTCGAGATAGGTGTTACGAATATACCAGCAGTACATCGGCCCGGGCAGATTCGTGCTGTCCGAATTCCAGTAGAGCAGATCGAACGCCTCGGGCTGCCTGCCCTTCAGATAATTGTTGACGACGTAATTCCAGATCAGGTCGTTGGCGCGCAAAGACGAAAAAACCGTGGCCATTTCGCGTCCCGGCATGATGCCGCCGTTGCCGATCGCCTGTTCGCGCGCCGCCACCATGTCCTCATCGATGAATACCCCAAGATCGCCGGGAACCGCGAAATCGAGCATCGTGGTCAGCAGGGTGAGGCTTGCGATGCGCCGGTCCCCGCTCGCGCGCAGGACCGCCAGCGTCGACCCGAGGATGGTGCCGCCGACGCACCAGCCGACCGCATTGAGCTCGGCCGACTCTGAAGCCGCGAGCGTGTTGTCGATGGCGACCATCACGCCGTCGCGCATGTAGTCGTCCCATGAAAGATGCCCGAGCTCCGGTCCCGGATTCCGCCACGACACGACGAACACGCTGTGGCCCTGTTCGACCATGTAGCGCACCAACGAATTCTCCGGCTGCAGGTCGAGAATGTAAAACTTGTTGATGCATGGCGGCACGATCAGCACCGGCCGGGAATACACGGTTGCAGTCGCCGGCGCGTACTGAATGAGCTGGATCAGCGCGTTCTCGAACACCACCGCGCCAGGCGACACCGCGACATTGCGGCCGACCTCGAACGCCGACTCGTCGGTCATCGAGATGCGCCCCTTCTCGACGTCGGCCGCCAGGTTGCGCACCCCCGCGGCAATGCTGGCCCCCTCGGTCTCGAGCGCCGCCCGGATCGCATCCGGGTTGGTGGCGGCGAAATTCGCCGGAGACATCGCGTCGATATACTGCCGCGTGAAAAAACGCAGGCGGTGCTTGGCGCGTGCGTCGACCTCGGCTGCCTCGACCATTTCGGTCAGCAACCCTGCATTGAGCAGATAGGATTGCTTCAGATAGTCGAAATACGGGTTGTCGCGCCATTCGGCAGCGGCAAAGCGGCGGTCGCCCGGCTCGGGCCGCATTACCGGTTGGTAGTCTTTGCCTGCTTCGCGCGCCAGCATCGCGGTCCACAACGCCGCGGCCTTCTTCAGGTATTCCGCCTGCAGCCCGGACCAGCGCTCTGGATTCTGCGCGAGTCCCCGGGCAAACTCCTCGGCAAGCGGATGCGCCGGGGATTGCGCCGCCAGCGCTTGGTGAAAGGAGCGCAACATGCCCTGGCCTGCCTGCGCAAGGTTATTGATGAATGGCTCCGGAGACGGGTTAGTTTGCTGCTTCAATCACGGCCCCTCGAACACAGGCCTTCGGGAAAGCCGGAACGGTGCTGCTGCCGGTCGCAGTATCGCAAAGACTGCGGATTTTGCGCTGCACAAAAAGCCGTGTCAAGCGCTCTCGTACCCGGCGGAAATAGCCTTAAAAAACATGCATATCATTGCGGCTGCGTGAATCAATGCGGCCGTCCTGACGGCGCTCACGGAAGACCGCGCCGTCGCGGCATCCTTGCCCTCCTGTTTTGCCGGCCATTTCCTCTCGCGCTCGCGTTACGGATCCCCGGCACACCGGAACAAGGTGCCGCGCGAATCGTTCAATGCGAAACCAGCTGGCGAACCAGCCAGATCGACAGGATGCCGACGGAAATCAGCACGACCTGCGAGACCGAGGCGCCGATTTCCGGGCGCCGGTGAAGGCCCGGGATGAGATCGGCGACCGCGACGTAGATCATGCTCGCGGCGGCAATGCCGAGCAGCGCCGGCAACCACTCCATCAGGGGTTGCAGCGCGAAATAGGCGATGAAGGCGCCGACAAAGGTGGCGACGCTTGAAAGCAGGTTGTAGGCGAGCGCGCGCGCCCTGCTGTAACCGGAATGAAGCAGCACCAGAAAGTCGCCGACCTCCTGCGGAATCTCGTGCGCGATGATGGCAACCGCAGTCACCACGCCGAGTTCGGTGCTGGCCATGAACGCCGCCGCAATGAGCACGCCGTCGACGAAGTTGTGGACAGTGTCGCCTATCAGGATCAGCATGCCGCTGCGTCCGCGATCGTTCCCGGCCTCAGCGTGGCCACCCTCCGCGCCCTCGCCGTGCACCTCGCAATCGTCGGTATGGCAATGCCGCCAAAGAACCAGTTTCTCGAGGACGAAGAACAGCAGAATGCCGGCGAGAATCGATCCCGCAACCAGTTCCGCGCTCTTGCCGAGGGAAAATGCCTGGGGAAGCATCTCGAGGAACACTGCGCCGAGCAAGGCGCCGACTGCGTAACTCACGAGGTGCGGCACCCACGCGGCGCGCGCCGTAAGCGCAAACAGCGCCGCGCAAAGAACGCTCAATATTCCGCCGGCGAGGCTCGCGGCCGTGATCCAGCCGAGTGTCGACAGGTTCGGGAAAATCGTCATTGGTCGCGGTTATCCAGGTGGGCCGCCGGGCCCGCATCCCCGGCACGCCAGATGAATGCCGCCATGCGCCCGGTGGTGCCGTCGCGCCGGAAAGAATAGAACCGCCGCGGATCGGAGAAGGTGCAATCGCCTCCGCCGGTGACCTCGCTCACGCCGGCGCGCGCGAGGCGTTGCCGCGCGAGAAGCGGGAGGTCGGCGAGCCACTTTGCATTCGGGCGCGCGGCAAACGCCGCGGCCGCATTGGCGTCGGCCGCGCAAAACGCGCGCCTCACCTCGTCACCCACCTCGTAGACGGCAGCGCCGATGCATGGCCCCAGCCATGCGACCAGCGTTGCCGGCGGCACCCGCATCGCCTCGACGGTCTGCTCGATGACACCGGCGCAAAGGCCGCGCCATCCGGCGTGTACGGCCGCGACCACGCGACCCGATGTATCGGCGAGCAGGACCGGGAGGCAATCCGCCACCAGCACCGCGCACACGACGTTCAGGCGGCGCGCGACCGAGGCATCGGCTTCCGCATCCGGCAGGCCGAGATCCGCGTCGGCGACAACCGTTCCGTGCGCCTGATTGATCCACGCCGGTTCCGAGGGCAGCAGCCGGCGCAGGATGGCGCGATTGGCGGCGACGGTTCCGCGGTCGTCGCCGCTGCGCGCACCGAGATTCATGCTCCGGTACGGTCCCGCGCTAAGCCCGCCGGCGCGCGTGGTCACCAGCGCGCGCACGTTGCGCGGCGCCTGCCATTGCGGGACGATCAAGCCGGTGCTGTCGTCGATCACCGCAGTCATGCGGGTTTCCTCAAGGAGTCAAGGAGATTGGCGAAATCCATCGGCAATGGCGAGTCGAACGCGGCCTCCTCGCCGCTCGCGGGATGGAGGAAGGCAAGCCGCGCCGCATGCAATGCCTGGCGTCTGAACTGGATGCTGCTCGCCGCCGGAGATTTCCGGTTGCCGTAGACCGGGTCGCCGACCAGCGGATGGCCGATCGAGGCAAGATGCACGCGGATCTGATGCGTGCGCCCGGTATCGAGCCGGCATTCGAGCAGCGTCGCACGCCCGGTCCCACGGACAAAAAGTTCGACTACCCGATAATGCGTGCGCGCGGACCTGCCGCCCGCAACCACCGCCATTTTCGTGCGTTGCACGGGATGCCGTCCGATCGGCGCGTCGACGCAGCCGCCGCGTTCCATCTTGCCGCTCGCCAGCGCCAGGTATTCACGATGCACCGTGCGGGCCTGCAACTGCCTGACGAGATCCGTCTGTGCGGCAAGCGTTTTCGCCACCACCAGCAGCCCGCTGGTGTCCTTGTCGAGCCGGTGCACGATGCCGGCGCGCGGGATGCCGGCAAGTTCCGGCGCATGCGCAAGCAGGGCGTTGAGCATCGTCCCCTGCCAGTTGCCGCTTCCCGGATGGACCACCAGGCCGGCCGGCTTGTCGATCACCATCAGCGTCGCGTCTTCGAACAGGATTGTCAGCGGAATATTTTCCGGCGCGAAGTTGGCCACCCGGGGATCCGGCCCCGGCGCAACGATCACCCGTTCGCCGCCCCACACCCTGGCCTTTGCGACCGCCGGCTTGCCATCGACCAGCACTCCGGCTGCCTCGATCCAGCCCTGGATGCGTCCGCGCGAATGCTCCGGAAGCAGTCTAACCAGCGCCTGGTCCAGACGAAGGCCCGCACATTCGGCAGGCAGCGTGAGATCGTACTGCGTCGTGGAGCCCGCGGCTGCGCTATAATTCGTATCATCGATTTGCTGGACTTTCACCATGCGTAGTGTAGCCGGATTTGCATCAGCCACCGCGTCCGCGCGGTTTGTCGCGATTGCGTTCGCCGTCCTGGCCGCCGGTTGCGCGGCGCTCGCGGTCACCGACGAAACAGTCGGATGGACAGTCGAGAAGATGTACAGCGAGGCCAAGGAAGAGATGACCGCGGGCAACTGGAACAAGGCCTCGAAACTCCTGGAAAAGATCGAGGCACGGTTCCCGTATGGGCGCTACGCGCAGCAGGCGCAGCTGGATCTTGGCTACGCCTACTACAAGGACAATGAGTTCGCGTCATCGATCACCGCGTGCGACCGGTTCATCAAGCTTCACCCGGGCCATCCAAACGTCGACTACGCTTATTATCTGAAAGGGCTGGTCTCGTTCAACGACGATCTCGGGGCGCTCGGCGTACTCGCCGCGCAGGACCTCACGGAACGGGATCCCAAGGCGGCACGCGATTCGTTCGACGCCTTCAAGGACCTCGCGCAGCGCTTCCCGGACAGCAAGTACGCGCCGGATGCCGTTGCGCGCATGAATTACCTGGTGAACGTGCTCGCCGGCAGCGAAGTGCATATCGCGCGCTACTACCTCCGTCGCGGCGCCTTTGTCGCCGCCGCCAACCGCGCCCAGGCCACGCTGAAGAATTTCCCCGATGCCCCGGTGAACGAGGAAGCGCTCGCCATTCTGATCGAGGCCTACGACAAGCTCGGCACCACCGAACTGCGCGACGACGCCCGCCGGGTGCTGGTCAGGAATTTTCCGAACAGCCGGTATCTCGCCGGCTACTCGGAAGCGGGCAAGTCCTGGTACAAGCTCTGGTAAATGTCGTGCGCCGCGCAATCGCGGCCGGGCGCCGGTCCGCTGCGGCGTTACAGGGTGAGTTCGGCGCGTACGCATCCGGCGCGCTCGTGACGCGCAGTAAGCCTGACCACGGTCCCCTTCGGCGCGCGCACCACCCACTCCGCCTTGGTCCGTTCGTCGGTGGCGTCGCCATCCAGCGCGAGCCAGCCCGACGGCGTCGATGTCTTCTGCGAGCGCCCCTCGAGCTCCCCCTTCATCTGCCGCAGCTCGCCCGCCTCGAGCACTGCGCCGCCCGGCAGATCGATGTCGCAGACCACGCCGCGGGTGAGCTTGCGCTCCAACGCCTTCTTGCACACGTAGGTCGGCAGCCAGCCGGTGTTCTGCACCACCAGGCGTACGCGGTGCGCGCCATCGCCGAGCGGGCTCGAGGTCGCCTCGAGCAGCTCGAGCTTCGGCGAAATCAGCAGGTGCCAGACCAGCCACCGCGGAAACAACGCAACTTCCCTGGCGAGCAGATGTTTCGGCGGATTGTTCCAGGTGTACATCGCGTCCCAGCCGCCGATTTCGATGTTGCCGAGCTGCGGATGGTCGAACGCATACCAGTCGACGAACCCCTTCCCGCCGAGGACCTCGTCGTTCCACTTCATCAGCTTCCTCGCGTCCTCGACCGGATGCTCGCGGAACCAGTCGATGAACTTGTAGCCGGAGATTCCAGCCTCGCGCTGCGGGCTCCAGATCTCCACGGTCCACGCGAACATGCCGCGCTGCTCGTACGCCCAGTCGTCGAAGCCGCCGGTGATCACGTCGTTGGGGTGGTAGCGGAAATCGTGGTACACGGAAATGTTCGGATACCCGGTCCACTCGGTGCCCTTGGCGCCGATCTTCTGGAAGGTCCACAGGTCCTCCGCCGCCATCTTCTCGTCGGCCTGGTCCGAGAACGGCCGCAGCAGCACGCCGCTGTAGGTGTGGAAGCAGATCGCCCCGGTCAGGTTCGCGTGGTCGCAGATGAACCCCACCATGGCGTCGACCTCGGGCTCCGACGTCGGGTACGGGCCCGCGCCCAGTTGCTCGTGTTCCGGCCGCCAGCGCACCGGGAAATTGCGGTTGAGGTCCAGCCCCTGCCTCGGCGCCGGGACCTTCATCATGACTCCGTCATAGGCGCGCAGACTGCCTTCGGGCAGCAGGCGGTAATAGGTGCCGCCGGCCTCGGCCGGATCTCGCCGCACCAGCAGCCGCGGGTCCGCCGAGTCCGCCTTCCACGGACCGTTGCCATCGGGCACGCGCATGCTCAGCACGCGGCCGTCGCCGTCGATGTCCTCGCGGGTCAGTCCCTCGACATGCTCTTCGTCGTAGGGATACGGGCGCGTGCTCGAGCGGATGAAGATCGGCACGTCGGCGAGCGCAAGCTCGGCGCCGTCCGGATTGAGCCGCGGGCAGATGTAAAACGCGCGCGAATCCAGGCAGCGCGTGACCTCGTCGTCGCCGCCGTACTGCGTGACCAGATGCTCGATCAGATAGAGGCAGGCCATCGACGCGGCGACTTCGGTCGCGTGAATGTTGCCGTCGATCCAGAACCCGGGCTTGTCGGTGTCGGCGCCGGTCGCGAAGTTGGTCACGGTCGCGACCCAGATCTCGCGCCCCTCGTGGCTGTTGCCGATGCTGGCGACGCGCACCAGCTGCGGGTGCTCTTTCGCATACGCGTGCAACAACGCTGTCAGTTCGGCATAGCGGTAATAGGTATCGAAGCGTGGATTCGGCATGACAGGCACCCCTGATGATCGCCGTTCTTATTGCCTTGATCTGGCGATCCGATTATCGTGCGAGGGCGAATTGTACGGTATTCGTGTCTGCGCCTTTCATTCGGGCTGCGTTCCGGTAATCAGAATCCCACTTGAATATCGCCGAAAATTCCGACATCGAGTCGCCCTACGCCTGGACCCGGCTGCTGATTTCGCTGCTGCTGATGACCATCGGCGGCGTCGGCATGTACGCGGTGTCGGTGGTGCTGCCGCAGATCCAGGCGGAATTCGGCGTCGCCCGGTCCGATGCATCGATGCCGTACACGCTCACCATGATCGGCTTCGGCCTCGGCGGCATCCTGATGGGGCGCCTCGCCGACCGCCACGGCATCGTGCCGCCGCTGGTCCTCGGCGGCGCCTGCCTTGGCGCCGGATTCATCGCCGCGGGCATGGCCGGCACGCTGTGGATGTTCAATCTCGCGCAGGGCCTGCTAATCGGACTTCTCGGAACCTCGGCGACGTTCGCGCCGCTGGTCGCCGACGCCTCGCTGTGGTTCACCCGCCGCCGCGGCATTGCGATCGCCATCGTCATCAGCGGCAACTATCTCGCAGGCGCCGTGTGGCCGCCGGTGATGCAGCATTTCATCGACAGCAACGGCTGGCGCCAGACCTACGTCGGCATCGGCGTGTTCTGCCTGATCGCGATTCCGCTGCTGGCGCTGTTCCTGCGCCGCCGGCCGCCGCGGCCGTACGCATCGTCCGGCGGCGGTGCGCCTCCTTCGCGCATCGTCCACCGCGCGGCGAACCCGGAACGGCCGCTCGGCATGCCGCCGTTCCTGCTGCAGAGTTTGCTCTGCGTCGCCGGGGTTTCCTGCTGCGTCGCGATGTCGATGCCGCAGGTGCACATCGTCGCCTATTGCGGCGACCTCGGCTTCGGCCCGGCGCGCGGCGCGCAGATGCTGTCGCTGATGCTGGGCTTCGGCATCGTCAGCCGGCTCGCCTCGGGCTGGATCTCGGACCACATCGGCGGGCTGCGAACGCTGCTGCTCGGCTCCACGCTGCAGGGCATCGCGCTGCTGTTGTTCCTGCCGTTCGACGGGCTGGTCTCGCTGTACGTGATCTCCGCCATGTTCGGCCTGTTCCAGGGCGGCATCGTGCCCTCCTACACGCTGATCGTGCGCGAGTACTTCACGCCGCAGCAAGCCGGTGCGCGCGTCGGCATGGTACTGATGGCGACGCTGTTCGGCATGGCGCTGGGCGGCTGGATGTCGGGCGCGATCTTCGACCTCACCGGTTCCTATCGTGCCGCATTCATCAACGGCATCGCATGGAACCTGCTCAATATCACGATCGTGCTTATACTTCTTTACCGGTCGCGCAGGGCCGGACCGGCGGCGAGGACGGGCCACGCCCTGGCATGACGCGGACACCTGATCCCATCAATGAACAAGGAGAAAAAACATGGCTGGCATGACCGTATTGATCGTGGGCCTGCTGGTATTTCTCGGCGTGCACTCGGTGCGCATCGTCGCCGACGATTGGCGCACGGCGCAGATCGCCCGCCTCGGCGCGAATCGATGGAAGGGGCTGTACACGCTGGCGTCGGTGGCGGGGCTGGTGCTGATCGTCTGGGGATTCGGGCTGGCGCGTGCCGACAGCATCACCCTGTGGACGCCGCCGGCGTGGACGCGCGGCGCCGCCGCCGTGCTCACCGCGCTCGCCTTCATTCTGCTCGCCGCCGCCTACGTGCCGGGGACCCGCATCAAGGCCTCGATCGGCCACCCGATGGTCGCCGGCGTGAAGCTGTGGGCGCTCGCGCACCTGATGGCGAACGGCAGCCTCGCAGACCTCGTGCTGTTCGGCGCGTTTCTGCTGTGGGCGGTGCTCGGTTTCCGTGCGGCGCGCGGCCGGGATCGCGCCGCGGGAACCCGCTATCCCGCAGGCCCGCTGACGCGCGATGCGATTGCGGTTGTGGTGGGTCTCACAGCGTGGGCGCTGTTCGCCATCTTCCTGCACGGACGGCTCACCGGCATCCCGCTATCCGTTTGAGCGCAACGCAGGCGGTGCGGGTCGCAACGACTGCATTGCTCAGGCGTTGTGCCCGTCCCGGCGCAGATGGGTCTCGATGTCGCGCAGCCTGATGTAGTTGGCGCGCCCGAGCCGTCCGACCGGGCGCGTCTCGATCCGTTCCAGCAGGTCGACGCGATGATCCTGTTCGCCGCGCCGCCCGATGTAGACCGACTCGTCGATCTGCACCTGCACGACGCTGCCCATGATCCATTTGTTCTTGCCGACGTCGAGGATCTCATACAAGCTGCACTCGTAGGCGACCGGCGCGCCCGCCACGCGGGGCGGCTTCACGATGGTACTCGGCGCCTCCGCCAATCCGGCGAACAGAAACTCGCTCTCTCCCGGCGGCAGGCTGGCTGAGGTCTGCACCATCTCGTCCATCAGGCTCTCGGGCACGATGCTGACGACGAATTCGCCGTTGGCCATGATGTTGGCGTAAGTGTCCTTGGGCACCCACCCTTTTTCGCCGTGGTTGTCGCCGCGCGGCCCGCAACTGAATCCGAGCACCGGCGGCTCGGGACAAACCACGTTGAAAAAACTGAATGGCGCAAGATTGGGCACGCCCGCGGCGTCGACCGTCGACACCCAGGCAATCGGCCGTGGCACCACCGTGTCGCGCAGAAGAAAATACATTTCGGTGGGCTTGAAGGCGGAAGCGGCAAGCGAAATCGTCATCACGTACTCCGGAAGAACCTCATTGTGCCGTGCGCCCGACCCCTGCCGTCGACGGTGAATCCCCGCGCCACGGATCCCGCGGCGCGCCTCGCATTCATCCGATCCGGATCCCCTGATTCCGGATGTAGCCCGCGAGAATGGCGTCAAAACTTTCGTCGCGGGAAAAACCAAGCGCGTCCGCGCGTTTCGTCTCGAAACGCGACGGCCAGGTGCTGACGATGCGCTCGATCGCGGCATCGGGCTCGAACACGATGCGTTCGGCGACAGCGCGGCCGGCGACGCGCGCCAGGGCTTCCACCATGCCAGCGACACGGATGGTGATGCCGGGAAGGTTGAGCGAGCGGTCCGCACCCCAGCGTTCTGCGGGAAGTTCGTACGCGTGGACCAACGCATCGATCGCGCGTTCTGGCGACAGCAGCCACAATGCCGTTGCCGCGGGCACCGGGCAGGCAGACCGCTTGCCGTCAAGCGGCTCGCGCATGATGCCGCTGGCGAAACTCGACGCCGCCTTGTTGGGTTTGCCGGGCCGCACCACGATCGTCGGCAGGCGCACCGACCGGCCGTCGACGTAGCCTTTGCGCGTGTAATCGCCGACCAGCAGTTCGCTGATGAGCTTCTGCACGCCGTAGGAAGCGCGCGGCGTCGGCGTGGTTACGTCGGTAACGACCTCCGGCAGCGGCACGCCGAACACCGCCACCGAACTTGCGAACACCAGCCGTGCCGGACGCGGAAGCCTGCGGCAGGCTTCGAGCACGGCGCGGGTGCCGCCGAGATTCACCCGCATGCCGAGATCGAAGTCCGCTTCGGCTTCGCCGCTCACCACCGCGGCAAGATGGAACACCGCGCCGGCATCATCGCCGACGATCTGCGCCAGCGTCGCAGTATCCGAAACATCGCCCGCGACAGTGCGCACCCGCGGGTCGCTCCCCGCGGCGCCGGCAACATGGTCGAACAGCACGATGCTGCCGATCTGTCGCGGCTTGCCGTCGGCATCCGCGAGCGTGCCGCGGGCGAGAAGCGACTGCGCAAGGCGAGTGCCGAGGAAGCCTGCGCCTCCGGTGATGATCACTTTCATCGCTGACTCCGCCCCCTATTGAATGCGCCGGCAACCGCGCGCAGACCCGATGTCCGCCGTCGCTGCACGCCCTGCAGCGGCATTAGCTTCGCTGCATTCGATCGCGTTCCGACGGCGATTCTAAATGACCTCCGCCTCCGCGCAAAACGGCGGCAGCGGCAGCGCCTGCCCGGGCGCTGTGCCGGCACGCACCCGGTGGCAGGGGTCCGCCGTGAATCCTGCCCGATGCCGCCGGCGCCGGTGCCGGAGGAGAAACAAAAAGGGGAGCCTTTGGAGGCTCCCCGACAGGCAGGAAAAGGCCGCTGGAGGAGGAAGAGAACAGCGGTTGGCAGGTCCTGCAAATAATAATCGGTGGCCTCCGCAGTCGGCTTCAGCGTTCGGTCAGCCTGCCCCGGATCACGCCTTCGCGGTGCGGCTGCGCCCGGCGGGCTTCGCGTCCGGCGCGCCCACGCCCTCGACCAGGCCCTTGGTCACGCTCATTGCATTTCCATAGGCGGCGTTGCACGCATTGATGAAAGCGTTGACCGCAGCCACGGTGACATCGCCGCCCCCGGTGCCGATTGCAGGCCGCGCGAATCCCTCCGGGGCCTTTGCCTTGAGATCCTGCATGGTTGCGCCGGCGATCTGCATCATCTCCTGCTGTGCCTCGGCAATCGCCTGGTATAGCTTGCGGTAGTCTTCGATCACCCTCTCCATCCCGGGCTGCGCGAAAGTCGTGTTCAGCGAAATCAGCGCATGCAGGTCTTTCGCATCGAGCAGCGCCTTCGCGTAATGCAGGTTCTGCACCATCGCCTCGCGCGCGGCGTGAAAGCGCACATCCTGCACCCGCTTTGCGCTGTTGAGCGCGGCATCGAACATCTTCTCGCATATCGCAAGGTTGTTCTTCCAGATTTCCGCGAACTGGTTCATCGATTGTTGGGTGGTGTCGGTCATGTCTGTCTCCATCTGCTTTCCGCGTGGTCCCGCAACTGCCGCGGCCATTCGCCGGAATGGTTGGTCGAACCTGTTTCCCTCACCGGTCATGTTCTGCGCCTCGAGTCACTTCGCTTTGACATGGGTCAAGCCCGGCTGCCGTCCGCGCCATTTTGATCCACGTCAACCCGGCGACAGTGGGTCGCGCGTAAATTGATTCGGGAGAACAGTTTTTTGCGAATGCCCCGATAACACAGGAAGAAAGGAAGAGGCGATGAACGGACTATTGTTTCGGCGAAGCCGCCGTTTCGGCAACCGCAATCCACGCAGGGACGGCAATGGCAGCCGCGGAAACCTGACGACGGAGCAGAGCGCCACCCTGCGCCAGTTGCTGGACCAGCGTGCCGTACAGTTGCGGAAGGATATCCGCGAACGCCTGATCGAATCCGGCGACGATCAGGCGGTAAGCCTGATCGACCAGCGGGGCGTGCGCGACGACGACGCGCTGGCAGACCTGTTCGCTGACCTGGATGCCGCCATGCTGACCCGCGACAGCGACGAGGTCCGCGACATCGCGCTTGCCCGCAAACGCCTCGCCGAAGGCAGCATCGACACCTGTGTCGAGTGCAGGGGCACCATCAGCTTCGAACGCCTGCGCGCCAACCCCGCCGCACGGCGCTGCATCGAATGCCAGCGGCGCAAGGAGCACGGGCAGCCGATCGCCGCGCGGATTTGAGCGCGCCGCTTCACACAAAGGAACAGCAATGAAGCATTCACACGCCGTGGTCTGGATCGACCACCATGAAGCACATGTCATCCATTTCAGTCTGGAACAGGCGGAAACGGCCGTGATCAAACCGCCGGTGCCACAGCAGCACCACCTGCATCACAAGCGCGGATCGATCGGCTCCGGCCACGACAAACCCGATGTCGCGTATCTCGGCAAGGTCGCTGCCGGACTCGGCGATACCGCGGAAATCCTCATCTCCGGACCCGCCGGCGCCAAGCTCGAATTGTTCCGCTACCTGCACGATCACCACAAGGCAATCGCGGACCGCGTGGTCGGCGTCGAAACCGTGGACCATCCGAGCGACGGCGAACTGCTGCACTTCGCGCGCAAGTATTTTGTCGCTGCCGACCGCATGCGCGGGACTACCGCGACCCTGGTCCACTGACCGCGACGGGCGGCGCCCGTGCACGTCAGCTTTCTCGGTGCCGCAGGCGAAGTTACCGGTTCCTGCTACCTCATCGAAACCGATGAGGTCCGTTTCCTCGTCGACTGCGGCATGTTCCAGGGCGGCGCGACGGCGGTGCGCAAGAACCTCGACGCGCTCGACTTCACGCTCGATACGCTCGACTTCCTGTTGCTGACCCACGCCCATATCGACCACTCGGGCCTGCTGCCGCGCCTTGCCGCGCTGGGTTTTCGCGGCCCCATCCTTACCACCGCGGCCACCGCCGACCTGCTCGAGGTGATGCTCGCCGATTCGGCGCACATCCAGGAAAAAGAGGCGGAGTGGGTGAACCGCCGCCGCCACCGTTCGCGCCGCTTCTCAACGCGGTCCGTTGCGCCGCTATATACGGTGAACCAGGCGCGCGAATGCCGGAAGCAGGTGCGCAAGGTCGATTTCGATGCCGAATTTTCGCCGCACGCGCAGGTCCGCGCGCGCTTTTGCGACGCCGGCCACATCCTCGGCTCCGCGTCGATCGAGGTCTGGGTCACCGAGGGCCGGCGCATCCGCAAACTGGTTTTTTCGGGCGACCTCGGACAGCCGGGACGCCCATTGATGAACGATCCGACGCCGATCGAGGAGGCTGACATACTGTTCGTCGAATCGACCTACGGCAACCGCCTGCACAAAGGTCTGCAGGAAACCATCGACGAACTGGTGCGGGTCGTCGCCGACACCCTCGATCGCAAGCGCGGCAACGTGCTGGTACCGGCGTTCGCCATCGGCCGCACGCAGGAAATCCTGTTCATGCTGTTCGATCTGGTGCGGCAGGGGCGGCTGCGAGACCTCGACGTCTATCTCGATTCGCCGCTGGCGATCCGCGCCACCGAAATCACCTTGAAGCATGCGGCTTCGCTCGATGCCGAAACACGCGAACTGGTCACCCTGTTCAGGAAGCACACCTTGCCGTTCCGCCTCACTTTCACCGAGGAAGTGGAGCAATCGATCGCGCTGAATGCCGTGCACTCGGGGGCGATCATCGTTTCCGCCAGCGGCATGTGCGACGCCGGCCGCATCAAGCACCATCTGGTGAACAACCTGCCGCGGCCGGAGTGCAGCGTGCTCATCACCGGCTTCCAGGCAATGGGCACGCTGGGACGGCGCCTGGTCGACGGCGCGCGCTCGGTAAAGATTTTCGGCGAAGAAGTGCCGGTCCGCGCCGATCTCCACACGCTGGGCGGGCTGTCGGCGCACGCCGACCAAAAGGCATTGCTGGGCTGGCTGGGCGGCTTCCGCAAGCCGCCGGAGACCTGCTTCGTGGTGCACGGCGAAGCGGCGACCGCGGCGATTTTTCGCGATCGAATCGCGGCGGACCTCGGCTGGAACGCGGTGGTGCCGGGCTATCGGGAGCGGGTGGAGATTTAGGGCCGACTTCCGAACCGGGAAACGGTTTACCCCAAGATCGTCGATTGTGCACGGATGGCCTCCGTCCGCGCAAGTTTGGCGACAGCACCGCGAAGCGTGCGAAGGCTTCCGCGCTGCGCGCGCCAACCACGTCCAACTTGCACGGATGCACGGCATCCGTACAAGCTGAACGCGGTTTTGGGGTAACCCGGACACAGAGGCGAAGTGGCGACCGATTTCACAATACGAAAAAGGGTTTACCCCCAGATCGTCGATTGTGCACGGATGGCTTCATCATCCGTGCGCAAGCGATGATCCGCGCGGACGGCTTCCGTCCGCGCAAGTTTGGCGACAGCACCGCGAAGCGTGCGAAGGCTTGCGCGCTGCGCGCGCCAACCCTGTCCAAATTTTTCGGATATACACCATCCGAAAAAATTGAACGGAGTTTCTGAGGTAAAAAGGATGTAAGGGCGAACGGGCCTACTTGGTCGATGCTTTAAGAATCCTTGCCGAAGCGCTCCCCCGGACGGTACGCACCCCGGCACGCGCCAACACGGATTGCAGCGATGAAGCTCGCCATGTCTGTCACCGGCTGCAGGAATTCCGTCGCACAGCGCCCCACCGCCTCGACCTTGTGACAGTCGCTGCCGCCGAATCCCGGCAGCTTCAGGTGCGTCGCGGCGAGCAGCGCCAGATCGTCGTCGGTCCGCGAGTTGCTTCCGTTGTGGGTCTCGACCCCGCTGATCCCCCGCAGGTCGAAGATGCCGTCGAGCAGGCTGGCGACGCCCATCCGGCGATACGGGTGCGCCGGAACGCACACCCCGCCAAGATCATTGATGTGTTCGATGAGCGCCTGCAGCGGCAGGTAGGTGTCGCGGCCCCACCGGTTCCACGAATCGTCCTCCACGCCGAACACCAGCAGGTGCCCGCGGTCGGTCGAGACTTCGACGCCGCGCAGCAGCAGCATGCCTTCGCCGCGCGCGACCTCTTCCACCGGCGCCGACGCTTCGTAGGAGTAGTGTTCGGTGACGCAGATGGCGTCGAGGCCGAGTCCGCGCGCGCGCCGCACCAGATCGGCCGGCTCGAGCCAGTTGTCGTACGAGTATTTGGTGTGGCAGTGCGTATCGATCCACATGCCGGGCTCGATCAAGGATTGCACCGGGGATCGCGCCGCGGGGTTCCGCGGCCCGGCCTATGGCAGCGCCAGTTCCAGGTTGATGCGCCTGGACGGCACGAACTTGTGCGAGGAGAAGAATTTCTCCAGCGCGAAGTCGTCCCAGTTGACCAGCGTGTAGACCTTGTTGACGCCGACCGCGCGCATGTTCGACACGAACTGGTCGATCAGCTCGCTGGCGATGCCGCGGTTCTGGTACTTCGGATCGACGCCGAGCGAATCGATGGTGCCGCTGGTTTCCGGAATCCCGAACTCGCCGAAATACACGTCGCCCATGATGAAGCCGACCACCTTGCCGTCGAGTTCCGCGACCAGCGACGAATTGATGTTGTGGGCGCGATCGAGCATGGACGCGCACTTCCGCTCGTAATATTCGCGCCGCTCCTGCTTCGATACCGTGGTATCGATGGCGACGATGGCATCGAGATCGCCGTTCTTCATCACCCGCATGCGGGGCGCTTCGACCGCTTTGGCCATGGTTTCCTCCTGGCTGGAATCGCGTTTGCGAAAAAATTTCTAAAACAAGCCGTCGTCGGGCCGTGCCCTGCCCTGCGCCTTGCGCACGTAGATCACGCCGTTGACCTGCCCCAATTCGTCGCCCGCCTCGAAGCAGGTGTTGCAACTCTGTCCGTCGGCCGTGTAGCGCTCCACATGGACTTCCCAGCCCAGCGACCGGTAATTTTCGGCAAGCTCGGTGAGCCTGGGCTCGCCGATGGTTGTCTTCTTCTCCCAGCCGTCGCGCAGCAATGTTTCCTCCGAGACGCTGCCGACCAGCCGGATCGGGATCACTGCCATTGGCGGCGCCTACCAGGAATGCTTGATTGCGCCGGGCGTGCAGGCGCTGGTGCATGGCAGGCTGGCATGACCGCCCGCGGGCTTGCAGTCCGTGCAGTCGTAGGCGACCGTGCGCCGGTTGGCCTGCTTGATCGCCGCCACTTCGTCGTCGTAGTCGTCGGTGATGATCTCGAACATTCCCTTGGGACACGCGGTGAGGCAGGCGCGGCCTGCGGCGCAATCGATGCACTTGTCGGTGTCGATCGCGATGTAGTACTCGCCGGAGCCGTCCTTGTAGCCGTAGTTTGCGATCATCGTATGCTCCTCGCGGGCATGCCCTGTTTGCCTGCGCAGTCTACGCCGCCTGCTTTGCCGCGGCGCCCTGTTTCATCACCAGCGTGTAGCCGAACAACCCCGCGCCCAGCGCGCCGGCGATCTGGCTGTCGTACTTGGTCTTCACCGCCTCGATCTTGAGCAGGCGCTCGATGCGCTTCACCACCCCGGGGTTCTTGGCGATGCCGCCGGTGATGAAGAACTCCTTCTCGACGCCGATGCGCTCCAGCAGCGACACCACGCGCTCGGCCATCGCCTGGCAATACGCGGCAATCACCTTGTTCTTGGTCCAGCCGGCTTTCAGCAGGCCCAGCGCCTCGGACTTCGCGAACACCACGCACACCGACGACACCGCCGCCGGTTCCTCGTCGACGTCGAACGAGCGCATGCCGAGTTCGGCGATCGGGATCTGCATCAGGTCCGAGATCACTTCCATGCCGCGCCCGGTGCCGGCGGCGCACTTGTCGTTCATCAGGAAGTTGGTGACCTTGCCCTTCTCGTCGCAGTGGATCGCCTTGCAGTCCTGGCCGCCCATGTCGAGGATGGTGCGCACCGTGTTGCCGCCCATGTAGTTGGCGCCGCGCGCGTGGCAGGCGATCTCGGTGATCGCCTTGTTGGCGAACGGCACGTTGACACGGCCGTAGCCGGTGCCGACGACGAAATGGATGTCCGCCTGTTTCATGCCGGACTTGTCGAGCACGCCTTTCAGGGCGTTGGTCGCAGAGTCAGGGCTGTTGTTGCCGGTGCGCATGCTGTTGAACCCGTACAGTTCGCCGTCGCACACGATCACCGCCTGCGAGCTCACCGAACCGACGTCGATGCCCGCGGTGACGATCCTGGCGTCGCGCCAGTTCCTGTCCGGATCGATCCAGCAGGACTCTTCCCAACGCCAGTATTCCTTTTTCTCTGCGCTCATGTTCGGTCTCCTTGCGATTCGTCCTGTTAAGCCGTTTTCAGCTGGCCGCGCCGCTTTCGGCGGCGATCAGTGCGGCGCCCAGCGCGCCGATGAATTCGGGCATCTCGGGCAGCAGCAGGTTGTCGACGTCGAGCGACTTCTTCAGCGCGGCGACGAAGCCCGCGTTGTGCACCATGCCGCCGATGAGTGCGACGTCGTTTTCGATGCCGACCCGGCGCACCATCGCGCACACCCGGCTCGCCACCGCGTCGAGCACCGCCTTGGCGATGTCTTCCTTGGCGGTGTTGGCGTGGATCATCGACACCACTTCAGATTCCGCGAACACCGTGCACTGCGCGTTCATCGGGATCGACTTGTCGGAGCGCAGCGAGTACTCGCCGAAGTCCTTGAGCGACAGCTGCAGCGCGCGCGCCATCGATTCGGCGAAGGAACCGGCGCCCGCCGCGCATTTTTCGTTGCCGGCATAATCGGAGGCCTTGCCCTCGGCAGTGGTCTTGATGCCGCGGCCCTCTTCGGCGCCGACGTCGACCACCGTCTTCACCGTCGGGAACATGTACACCGCGCCGCGCGCACCCGCGCTCATTTCGGTGACGTTGTCGGTGGAAAACGGCACCTGCTTGCGCCCGGCGCCGGTGGCGACGATGTGCTTGATCGCAGTCCGGTCCACGCCCGCGTCGCGGCAGGCGTCGCCAAAGGCCTGCTCGGCGGCCTGGTCGGCGTCGAGCTCGCCCGGCAGCATCAGGTGCGTCTTGCGGATGCTGTACTTCAACTGCGGTGCGCCCTCCACCGTGATGTCTTCCAGCAGCACCACCTTGACGCTGCGGGAGCCCATGTCGATGCCTGCTGTGATCATCTCGCTCTCCTTATGCCGCGACGGCTTTCTTCAGCCCCAACGTTTCCATGAACGAATCGACGCGGTTTTGCGTACGCACCATGTCGAACTCGCGGTCGTCCCCCATGTTGCCTTCGTAGGTCATCACCGGAATTCCGCTGGCCGACAGCCCGAGGCGGTTTTCCATGATGCCGAGCGACAGCCCCTCGCAGCCGCGGTTGAGATGCAGCATCACGCCGTCGACCTTCCACTCCTTGACGATGGTCTTCATCATCTCGGTCTTCAGCCGCGGGTCGTAGAAGTGCTGCCACTGCGGCTTCGACAGGTTCCAGTCGCAGTACAGGCGCATCGCCTGCTCGCGGCTGGTGATCTCGATGCCCTGCTCCATCGGGGTGGTGCGCGGGCCCCAGGAGCCGTCGGGCTTGGTTTCCCAGATGCCTTCGAGGCCGAAGGTGTAGAGCGAGCCGATCGACACCGCGCCGAACTGCTCGAGGTAACGGAAGATCTTGAGGAAGGCCCACGGCGGCTGCGTGTCCGACATCACGCGGCAGCGCTCGTTCCCCACTGCGGCGATGCCGCGCGCGACGCGGTCCTTCACGTCATCGCGCAGCTCCTGGTAGAAATCGGCGCACCACTGCGAGGACTTGGAAAGCGTCGCCAGCACGTACAGCGAGTACATGGTTTTTTCGTCGAGCGGCGCCGGCACCGCCTTGTTCAGCGTGCAGATCTCGGCCCACAAGGATGTCGAGCGCATCTCGTTTTTCACCGCCTTGATGAACAGCTCGTCGTCGTATTTTCGGCCGGTGACCTTTTCCATCCATTCGATCGACTCGAGGCCCTGGTTGACCACGTACATCAGCCGCGACTCGTCCAAGTCCTTGTAGGGGCCGACGCCGACGTCGATGTAGAAGTCCGGCGTGTTCTCGACCCTTGAGGCGTGCTGGTACCACTTGCTGTGCGAGCAGCAGATCTGCGTCTGGAAATTGAAGTCCGGCTTGGGGAACGGCCCGCCGAACAGGTACTTGTCGATGTGGATGCTGCCCCAGTAGGTGCGCATGTAGGCGCAGAGGTCGCGCGCGAAGCCCACCGACTCGGCGGCGTCCTGGCACTCCTTGTTGAATTTCTTGTCGTGCGACACCGCCGCGGAATACGGCTCGCCGGTCAGCGAATGCACGTCCTCGCCGAGCCCGGCGGGGATCGCGTCCAGCGCCCAGGCGCTGCCGCTCCAGCGGATGCCGCCCTGTTCCTTGCAGGAGGCATAGTCCATGTAGTACTGCTCGCGCAGTTCCTTGGCCTTTTTCCAGCTCTTCAGCGGCTCGGTCGGGTAGGTCGTCATGTCCACGCTCCTCAGAACAGTTCTTCTTCGCTCAGGGTTTCGACGAACGCCTCGACCCGGATGCGGAAGGGGCCCAGCGGATTGGTGATGTCGAATTCGAGGAACAGCGTCGGGATGCCGTTGTCCTCGAGATGTTTTTTGAGGTCCGGGTAGTCGCCCTCGTGCGGATCGCAGAATTTCTGCTGCAGGAAAATCGCCGCCTTCGCGTCGTAGTCCTTGGCGAGCTTCAGCACGTGGTCGAAGCGCGTGTGCAGCGGATAGTCCTTGGTCGGGCACGCGGGGCGGTCGCAGTAGCGGTCGGCGATCGCCGCGATCGGGTCGGCGTTTGGCTTCGACTCGTTCCAGAAGTAGCGCGTTCCCGAGCACTGGTCGTCGATGACGATGGTGCAGCCGACCGACTCGACCATCGCCATGAACGAGCAATCGTCGTTCTCCGAGCCGATGGTCATCACCCGCACGCCTTCCTTGCGGTCGTTGGTCCGTTTCGGCAGTTCGGCGAGCACGCGCTTGAGTTCCGCATTGTGCTCTTCCTTGTCGACGAACTGCGCGGTGATCGAGGCGTACAGCGCTTCGAGGCCGGTGACCCGCGGGTTGGCTTCCTTGCGCAGGTCGAACAGCTGCCTGAGCAGGCGGCGGTTTTCGTCGACGATGCCGAGCGCGCGCTTGAGGTCACCTTCGGAGATCGGCTTGCCAACCACGCCTTCCATGAAGGCGCGGAATTTCTTCACTTCCGCGTATTGCGCCGCTCGCGCGAATTTCGACTGCACTTCGTTGGGCATCGGCAGGTAATAGTCCCACTTCACTGTCGGCACATGCATGCGCCAGGAGGTGAACGCCTGCCGGTACTGGATGCACGACTGGGTCAGCGTGATGCCGTCGGTGTAGTCGTAACGGCCGAGCAGCCCCTGCGCCAGCGAATCGCGGCAGAACGGGCAGAACATGCCGAAGATGTGCGGCTCGGTGACGTTCTGCGGCTCGTGCGCGCCGAGCACCCGCACCGGCAGCATGCCGGCGGCGATCAGCACTTCTTCCGGGGTGTAGGTGCACATGGTGGCGGCGACCTTGCCGCCGGTGCGCGCCTTCCAGTCCTTCGCATAGTCGTGGCGCTTTTCGTACCACTGCCTGAATTGCGCGAACAAATCGTCCATCGCCCCTCCCCGTTCGATTTCCGGTGCGCCGCGGCGGCAAGCCGGACCGGCCCAAGCGGATATGTCATATACTGCATGTCGCATATTACAAGCGCAGTATATTACCTGTCACGCCATGAAGGGAATCCCCAAAGCTGATTGATTTGATCCAGGTCAAACCTTCTGCGCATCAGGCTAGGCCGCCGGCCGGCACTGCATTATATTGCCTCGTGTTTCTGTCACATGCAATATGATGCATTTTCCGGCGGCGCACCCGCGATCAGCTTTGCCGGCCGCGCAGCACCGCCGGCCAAACCCGGCAGGTCCATACCGAAATGACCGTGCAAGCGACGATTCAGTGGTGGAAAAAGACCGCGCCCGCGCTCAGCGGCGCTGCCGCCACGGTTTCATTGGCGATCGACGGCGCCACGGTGACCGCGCCAGCCGGCGTTTCGCTGCTTTCCGCGGCGCACCATGCCGGCATCTACATTCCCGCGCTGTGCGCGCACCCGGACCTGCCGCCGTCGTGCGCCCGCGGCGACGCCTCCGGCTGCAACCTCTGCCTGGTCGAAATCGATGGCTACCCCGGCAGCCGCACCGCGTGTTCGATCGTCGTCGGCGGCGGCATGAAGGTGACGACCGCCACGCCCGCCATCGCCAAGCAGCGGCAGGCGATGCTGGCACGCATCCTCGGCAGCCACCCCCATGTCTGCCTCACCTGCCCGCAGCGCGACGGCTGCAGCCGCACCACCTGCTCGTTCGGCAATCCGGTCGAACAGCGCTGCTGCGACATTTTCAACTCGTGCGAATTGAGGAAGGTCTCGGACTACATCGGCATTCCGAACACCACGCCGCCGTACCGCCATGCCGCGCTGCCGGTGATCAAGGACGAACCGTTCTACGATCGCGACTACAACCTGTGCATCGACTGCCGCCGCTGCCTGGTCGCCTGCAACGAGGTGCGCGGCGTCGGCTGCCTGGAAATCAAGGAAACCGAAGGCCGCAAATGGGTCGGCACCATCGCGCCGACGCTCGTCGAATCGGGCTGCAAATTCTGCAGCGCCTGCGTCACCGTATGCCCGACCGGCGCGCTCACCGACCGCACCCTCGACGTGTCACGGCGCGAGGAATCGCAAGTGCCGTGCACGGCCGCGTGCCCCGCCGGCATCGACGTGCCGCGTTACGTGCAACTCGCCGGGCTCGGCAGATATTCGGAAGCGGCGGCGGTGGTGCGCGAAAAGCTGCCGTTCCCCGGCATCCTCGGCCGGGCCTGTTTCGCCATGTGCGAGACCGCGTGCCGCAGGAAGCATCTCGACGATCCACTTTCGATCCGCAGCCTGAAACGCCTCGCCGCCGACAACGACACCGGCCTGTGGCGCAAACGCTCGAAGCAACTGCCGCCTAGCGGCCGCCGCGCCGCGGTCATCGGCGCCGGCCCCGCCGGCCTCACCTGTGCGTATTACCTGGCGAAACAGGGGCACCAGGTGACGGTATTCGAAGCGCTGCCCGCTGCAGGCGGCATGGCGCGCTATGGCATCCCCTCGTATCGTGTGCCGCCGGCAGTGATCGACCAGGAAGTCGCCGAAGTTGAAAAAGTCGGCGTCGAATTCCTGTTCAACACCCGTGTCGAATCGTTCGATCATCTGTTCGGCGAAGGCTTCGAGGCGGTGTTCGTTGGCATCGGCGCACAGGGCGGCGACAAGCTGGGCATCCCCGGCGACGATCTGCCGAACGTCATCGACAGCCCGGCCTTCCTGCGTGCGGCCACCATGGGCAGGATCGGCACGCCCGATTCGCCGATCACCATCGGCACGCGGGTGGCGGTCATCGGCGGCGGCAACGTCGCTACCGACAACGCCCGCTCGTCGCGGCGCCTGGGCGGCATGGATGACCGCATCACCGTCGACATGATCTACCGCCGCACCGAGGCCGAAATGCCGGCGCGCGAAGACGAGGTCCTGGGCTGCCGCGACGAAGGCGTGAACCTCCGGTTTTTGCTCGCACCAAAGAAAATCGAAGCTTCCCCGCTCGACAGCGCCAGGCTGCAGGTCACCTACGCGAAAATGCAACTCGGCGATCCCGATGCGAGCGGCCGGCGCCGCCCGCTGGAAATTGCCGGCAGCGAATTCGCCGAGGAGGTCGACCTGCTGATTGCGGCGATCGGGCAGCACGCCGAAACCTTTGCAGGCTTCGGCATCGAAACCGGCAAGGGCGGACGGGTGACGGTTCGCGAAGACACGATGCTCACCAGCCGGCCCGGCGTATTCGCCGGCGGCGACTGCGTGCTCGGCCCCGCCACCCTGATCGAGGCCGTGGCGCAGGGCCGCATCGCGGCGTCCGCCATCGACCGCTTCCTCGGCGGCAGCGGCGACATCGAAGAGAAGCTGCTGCCCGACGGCTGGGACACCGACCCGCATATCGGCCGCGACGACGGGTTCAACCGGCTCCGCCGCCTGCATCCGGTCCTGGTCCCAGGCGCCGGCCGCGCCAACTGGAACGAGGTCGAACTCGGCTTCGGGCCGGCCGCCGGCAAAGCGGAAGGTTTGCGCTGCCTCAAGTGCAATCTCGCGGCAAGGATCGAGGATATGGTGCTGCCGCCGGAGGCATGGTTCGATCTGGGCGCATTGGCGGTGGCCGCGGTGACGGAAAATTCCGGCGTATTCCAGTTGCTCGATGCGGAGAAGAACGTGCTGATGATCAAGGGCGTCGAGAATCTGCGCGCCGGCCTTTCCGAACAACTTGGAAACAACGCTTTCGCGAAACATTTTGTAGTCGAGGAAGCGCCGCTTTACACCTCGCGCGAGAGCCAGCTGATGCAGGCGTACCTGCAGCAGCACGGCAGGATGCCCGGCGGCAGCGGCGGCGAACTCGACGATTTGTTTTGAGCGGCAACGGACCTTTGCAATTCCCCAGGGAGCTGACGTGACTACCCACAAGCACATTCGTTACGAGGTCGCCGACGGCCTGGCGACGATCACCATCGCCAAGGCGCCCTACAACGTGCTCAACATCGCGGCGATGAAAGAGATGAATGCCGCGCTCGATGCGCTGAAGCACGATGCCGCGGCACGCGTCCTGGTGCTGACCGGAGACGGGGAGAAAGCCTTTTCTGCGGGCGTCGAGGTCGCCGACCATACGCCGGACAAAGTCGACTCCATGATTCAGACCTTCCACGGCATTTTTCACCGGCTGCGCGCAATCGAAATCCCGGTGATCGCCGCCATCAACGGGGCGGCGCTGGGCGGCGGCTGCGAACTCGCGCTTGCCTGCGACATGGCGGTGATCGTCTCCGGCGCAAAAATCGGCCAGCCCGAGATCAGGCTTGGCGTGTTCCCGCCGGTCGCCGCGGTGCTGCTGCCTCGATTGCTGTCGCCGGCGCGCGCCAACGAACTGCTGTTCGGCGGCGCCTCGCTCGATGCGCTCGAAGCGCACGGCCTGGGCCTGGTGAACCGCGTCTTCCCACGCGACACCTTCCGCGACGACGTGAAAGCCTTCGCGCAGCAGTTCCTCGGCCTGTCGGGAGCGGCGCTGGTGCATACCAAGCGGGCGGTCCGCGCCGCCGCGGGGCGCGGCTTCGACGACGCATTGGCGGAGGCCGAACGCATTTATCTCACTGAAATGATGAACACCGACGATGCGCTCGAAGGGCTCAATGCATTCATCGAGAAACGCAAGCCGCAGTGGAAGCACCGCTAGATACCATGATCGCCAAGGTCAAATTAGGAAGACGGGTTTACCAGAGATCGTCGATTGCGCAAGGATGGCTTCATCATCCTTGCGCAAGCGTTGATCCGCACGGGCGGGCTTTTCCGTCCGTGCAAGGTTTTGCAAATTCCTGCGCGCTGCGCGCGCCAACCCCGTCCAAATTTTTCGGATACAAACCATCCGAAAAATTTGAACGGGGTTTTGGGGGTAAACCGGAGCCAGGGCAAAGACGAAACCGATCTCGACAGGCCGAAAACCGTTTACCCCAAGATCGTCGATTGCGCAAGGATGGCTTCATCATCCTTGCGCAAGCGTTGATCCGCACGGACAGATCTACCGTCCGTGCAAGGTCTTGCCCATAAACAGCTCCCAAAACAAATTTTTAGGTGCGCCCCAATCCAACTCGACGGAGACCGTGACCATATGATTCCCGAATTCATCGACACCTGGCAGATGCCCGAACCGGGCAGGCTGGCGAAAACGCGCATCCCCGTTCCCGCATTGGCGCCAACCGAGGCGCTGGTCGAAGTCAAAGGCTGCGGCGTGTGCCACACCGACATCTCGTACTTCTACATGGGGGTGCCGACGGAGCAGAAGCCGCCACTCTCGCTGGGGCACGAGATCAGCGGCATCGTTGCCGCCGGGCCGGCAAATCTGTTGGGCAGGGAAGTGATCGTGCCCGCGGTGATGCCCTGCAACAACTGCGAGATCTGCCGCATGGGCCGTCCCAACCGCTGCCTCGCGCAGAAAATGCCCGGCAACTCGCTCGGCATCTACGGCGGCTTCTCGAGCCACATTCCGGTCCCGGCCGCCGACCTCTGCCTGGTCGGCGACAGGAAAGGCATTCCGCTCGAGCACCTGTCGGTGATCGCGGACGCGGTCACCACGCCCTACCAGGCGGCGGTGCGCGCGCGGTTGGCGCCGGGCGACCGCGTGATCGTCATCGGCGCCGCCGGCGGCGTCGGCAGCTTCATGACCCAGGTCGCGAAAGCGATGGGCGCGACCGCGGTGATCGGCATCGACGTCAACCACGAAAAATTGAAGATGATGGAAGGATTCGGCGCCGATTTCACCATCAATCCCAAGGGCAAGAACGCCAGGGAAGTGAAGGACGCGATCAAGGGATACTGCAAATCCAAGGGCATCCCGTCGAATTTCGGCTGGAAGATTTTCGAAGTCACGGGCGTGAAAGCCGGGCAGGAACTCGCGCTTGCGCTGCTCTCCTTTGTTGGCACGCTGGTGGTGGTGGGTTACGGCACCGATGAAACCTCGTACATGCTTTCCAGGCTGATGGCGTTCGACGCCGAGATCATCGGCACCTGGGGCTGCCCGCCGCAGCATTACAAGGCGGTACTCGACCTTTGCATTGCCGGCAAGATCGCGCTCGCGCCATTTGTTGAGACGCAGCCGATGAGCCGCATCGCCCAGGTGTTCGACGACGCGCACCACGGGCGTCTGAAGAAGCGCGTGGTGCTGACGCCGGATTTCTGAGCACCACATTTGAGAATGAACAAAAAGGTTTACCCCCAGATCGTCGATTGTGCGCGGATGGCTTCATCATCCGCGCGCAGGCGGCGATCCAGCACGGACGGTTTTTCGTCCGTGCATGCCTTTTGCAGAAGGCTTGCATCATTGCAAACGGCTTGCGCGCTCCGCGCGCCAACCCGGCCCGCCTTGTTCGAATGCGCGGCATTCGAACAAGGCGAACGGGGTTCGGGTTAACACCATGCGTACTGTAACTTTTGACAACTATCATTCCAACGGAGAATCCAAATGACCGACCTGTCCCTGTCCTGGCTGCCGCGCGAAAACGGCCTCAAGGACCACCAGCTGTTCGACAACAAGCTGTTTTCGAAAGACGCCCCCGGCGTGATCTACGAGGCGCGCCCGGTGCTCGACGACAAGGGCCAGCCGGTCAAGGACCTCTTCAGCGCCTGGATCTGGCTCAACAATCCGTCGCAGTACAACTCCTACACGACCGAGATGGTGAAGGCCGTGATCGCCGGCTTCCAGAAAGCGTCCAGCGACCGGGCTATCGTCGCCGTGGTGTTCACTGCAGTGGGCGACAAGGCGTTCTGCACCGGCGGCAACACCGTCGAATACGCTTCGTATTACTCGAAGCGCCCGAATGAATACGGCGAATACATGGATCTCTTCAACGCCATGGTCGACGCCATCCTCAACTGCAAGAAGCCGGTGATCTGCCGCGTCAACGGCATGCGCGTCGCCGGCGGGCAGGAGATCGGCATGGCGACCGACATCACGATCTCGTCCGACCTCGCGGTGTATGGCCAGGCCGGTCCCAGGCACGGCTCGGCGCCGGACGGCGGCTCAACCGATTTCCTGCCGTGGTTCCTGTCGATGGAAGACGCGCTCTACAACTGCGTCTCCTGCGAGACCTGGAGCGCGTACAAGATGAAGGTCAAGGGGCTTATCACGAAAGTCGTTCCGGTATTGAAGAAGGACGGCAAGTGGGTGAGGAATCCGCTGGTGCGCACCGACAATTACGTCGACGACGGCGAACTCGTCTATGGCGAGCCGGTGGCGAAGGACAACATGGCGAAGGCGAAAGAACTGATGGCCTCCTGCACCGTCGATTTCGAGCTCCTCGACAAGGAGATCAACAATCTCGTCTGGCGCTTCACCAACCTGTTTCCGCACTGCCTGATGAAATCCATCGACGGCATCCGCGCGAAGAAAAAATTCTTCTGGGACCAGATGAAGCTGCCGAACCGGCACTGGCTCGCCGCCAACATGAATTTCGAAGCCTACCTCGGATTCAATGCGTTCTCGACCAAGAAACTCACCGGGCAGGACGTGGTGGACTTCGTCAAATACCGCCAGCTGACGGCGCACGGCGCGCTGGTCGACGACGCGATGACCACGGCGGTGATGGGAAAACCCAAGACCTAACTTCAACAACAGCGCGCAGCGCGGGCGCCCTGCCCGGTGCTGCGCGTTGTCGCATTACTCCTTCTGGCCGCCGTGGCGCGGCTCGCCTTTGCTCTCGCCTTTGCTCTCGCCCTTGCTCTCGGGCTTGCGCTCAGGCGGCGCTGCGCGCGGTGCGGGGGCAGGCGGTGCGGGAGGCGCTGCGCGCGGTGCGGGGGCAGGCGGTGCGGGAGGCGCGGCGCGCGGCGCGGGGGGTGCCGGCGGCGCGACGCGCGGTGCCGGGGGCGGTGCGGCGGGCGCGCGCATTTCCGGCGGGCCGGAACGTATCACAGGGGCGGGAGCGCGCGGTTCAACCGGAATTGTTGGAGTGGCACGCGGCGCGGGAGGCGCGGCCGCGGGTCCGCGGACTTCGCCCGGACCCTGCGGGTTGGCGCGTGGCGCGGGCGCGGCCTCGCGCGGTCCCCGGAGCTCGCCCGGCGCCGGCGGGGTAGCGCCTGGCAAACGCGCCGCTTCGCGTGAGCCGCGGAATTCTCCCGGTCCCGGCGGATTGCCGCGCGCTGCGGGCGCGGCGTCGCGCGTGCCGCGGAGTTCGGTGGGACGGGCCGGGCCCGGACCGCGCAAATCACCCTGCGCGCGCGCGGCCGGCCGGCTGTATTGCTGCCGCAGAGCTTCGTTGTGATATGCCGTGCCGCGGCGATGCTCCGGATCGTGCCGCCAGCCGCCGGGCGAATAGTAGACCGGGCGGCCCGGGCGCGGCTGCACATAGTAGGGCGTCACGTTGACCACGCGGACCTGGCGGCGGTTCCAGTCGAACGCGCCGAAGAAAAAGCCGGCGGTGAGCACCACGGCGGCGCCCCAGAAAAATCCCGAGGTATAGATAGGCTGGCCGTAAGCGCGCGGCGGCGCCCAGTAGTACGGCGGATACGCGGGCGCCCACCACGGCCCGTAGACCACCATCGGGTCGTAATACGGCACATACACGTATTCGGGCCGCGCAGGTTCGATCACGATCGCCGGTCCCTGTTGC
>Ga0315281_10000991_pt1 | contig 41066 bp, 34 predicted proteins | sample YL17G07_0_MG_FD_204540 | JGI IMG/M metagenome (GOLD analysis project Ga0315281, IMG submission 204540) | Sediment microbial communities from Yellowstone Lake, YNP, Wyoming, USA - YL17G07_0 | ecosystem: Environmental > Aquatic > Freshwater > Lake > Sediment | place: USA: Wyoming | collected...
CCGCTCCGGGCACCTTTCTATTTCTTCTTAGGGCGGCTATTATAATCCGAACGGCTGTAGCTTTGAGTTGGTTTATTTTGAATGAGGCAAGACTATTAGGGAAGAGTTAAAGCGGAAGACTACAATAACTTGCTCATCTGCTGCTGTAGCGGGGGCATAAGATAGCGTTACTCTTTTGCCAGCCAGTTCAGGGATACTGACCGAATAAGAAAGTGACGTTTCAAAAGAAGCCCCAAAAAAGGTTGAATCTTTAATTTCAAATGTTACCTTGTATCTAAGGCTATCAGCTATTTCTGATTGTCTGACGCCGGCAGTAACTATTTTGTGAGGGAGTGTTACGGGCAATATGCCTAATTCTTGTTTTATGATATTTCTTTCCCCGATAACATCTCCTACCGTCGCATTGGGGTTGTTCTGATTCAGATAACTCTCAATTTGCGTTTTATAGTCGGTTAAAGTAGTTTCTATGTGGCTCTGCATTGGACTCCATATAAGCCCAGTATAACCCACGGTGACAAGGGGCAGGTCACTTTTTCAACTGTCAACCATTATGTCTAACCGAGGAAAAGCAGATACGCCAGTTCAAAATCAAACGGTCTGGATTGACCATCACGGGCATTATCGAGAACGAATGCAAATCCGCGCGGATCAGCGAAAAGGAACTTAAGAATGGCAGCAAGCGGATGATCGTACGCACTGTACGGGAGAAGGTCGCCCGAAGGGGCGTAGAAGAACTTGGGTTGACGTCTGCGGAGATAGCCCGCAATCTTGGCGTGTGTACTTCAACCATCACGCGGGCGCTCAGCAGATCGGAGGTGGCGGCATGATGTTATGATTAAACCGCCACGCAACGGGTGCAACTCCGTCCCACTATGCCACAACAACAACGTCCCACTACCACTATGCCCCCCTATTTACAGCGATTGACGCGGGCTTTGGCGGTTTTCGGTCAGGCACTATATAGTTCCATGGTGTCATAAATACGTTGTGATGAGTAGACTGATGAAAGTGGCTAGCGGGATTAAAAACGACCTTCGGTCAAGCCTGTTCTCATTTGAACAACTTCCTCAAACTTTCCTCTTCCTTCTTTTCTTCCACAAAATAACACTCGACATGCTCGTTCACTTGGAACAGTTTTAGTTGCTTTGCTTGATACCGCGCGATCCGGTTCGTTTTATGCTGTTCCGTCATGAGGTCGAGCATGGACGTCTTGTACTCGGAATCGGCATTACCGAGAAGGTGTTCACCCTTACTTTCAATAATATAGACCAACTCTAATTTACCGTTGTCGTTTTTCTTGGCCGCCACGAAGTCAGGCCGAATTTTATACTTCTGCCAGCCCTGGATCGCGTACCACTGCTTGCCAACTCTGTTTCTGAACCACCAAAGGATTTTCTCTTGGTTATCGAGAATTTGGCCCACAGTCCGCTCAAGGCTGTTCATTGTTGACAACTCTACATCATCGAACAAGTAATATCTAAAAATATTCGGCATTCTATCAACGGCAATCGTGTCCGCCTGTGGTATCTGATATCCAGTTTCCTTATCATCAGACACGGCAAGCACGAGCTTCCGGTCTTGCAGGGCTTTCAGAAAAACCGCCTCTTCCTGGCGCGTTTTTTCATCATGCAGAAAGCCGTGGAGCATCGATGCAATATAGCTGAAGTGATCCCGCAGCTTTTCCTGTCCGATGACGGACCGGACTAACTCAATGTGCCGAACAGCGGTCGTTCGTGCGAAGAAGGGGTTTTCGATCAATTCAGAATAGCGCCGCGTCAGATAGTCAATGCTGACCTGGCCATCCTCGCTCATAGCGGCCGTCTCCACGCTGGCTGTTGTATGGCCTAACTTATCGAGCGTAACGACAAAACCGGTGCGCTCTCTCGTCTCATAGCTCAAAGAATCGATGATTTTCTTTATCTGCGCCTTGCTCGGATTAAAACCGGCGAAATCGATATGGGCCTTGATGTCCATGTCGTAGGAAAAGCGGCGTTTCCGGTCATCGTTTCCTGTCATGAGCCAGACAGGAAGATAGAATGCTCCAGGATGCTTCTTGAATTCTTTTCTTATCTTGACAGGCTTGATCCTGGCATCTTCACCACGATCTTTGATCCTGACATTGCTCATGAGGTCTTCGAGGCCCTCGTTTTTAAATCCGGCATCCACTTTCTCGATCATCTGGCGCGTGTCGCCTTTAGCGTAATAGATATAGCTTTCATCGAGTTCTTTGATTTTTGTCTTCTTTGCGTTCGGCTGGCGCAGGATACGGCCGATAAGCTGGGTGATGCTTGTGTCGGAGTTCACGTTCGGGATGATGCCGAGGACATACGCGAACGAGCAGTCCCAGCCCTCGCGCAAGGCCTCTTTGGTGATAATGTACCGGACCGGGCAGTCAGAGCCAAAGAGGTTCACGTCTTCGATGTCGTTCTGGCTGCTCGTCTTGATCGCTATTTCGTCGGGATTCACTTCGAGGTCCGCGAGATAGTCCCTCACGTCGAGGCTGTGAACCCTGTTGGGTTTGCCGCGCTGATCCTTTCCCGTTGCCTCCACCTGAAGAAGCGCGATCGGACGGATATAAATGCCGCTTCCCCGCTGGAAAGCCTTTGCCTTCTTTTCGAGGTTCTCGCGGTGGTTTTTAATTTCCTTTACCATCGCCTTCCAGTCATTCTCCTTGCGTCCGGCAGGAGGAAGGATATGCATGTCGAGCTTCACCATGTCCTCGTCCTTGAGTTCAAGTCCGGTGATGGAGACAACCACGTTCATGTCCGCCTTCGGCGTTGCGGAAAGGCCGAGCACGCATTCAGGATTCAGGTTGTCGATGGTGTGGCGCGCCATATCGGAGAACACCTTGTGAATCTCGTCGATAATGATGAACGGCCGCGCTACCCGGATGGCGTTGCCGAGACTGGTTTTGATTAAAGGTAATGCAGATTCAACAGGCGAAATATGATCAAGGTTTGGGAACTGACGCAATAGTTCTGCATGAAGGTCATTGCGATTATCTGCAGGGAAGAAGCTTTCATAGCCGCCTGAATCCTGAAAGACCTTTAATGCCGCTTTGCCGTTCACACGGCTGATTGACTGGATCATCACGAAGAGAACGACGAGATTTTCCTCGATGTCTTGTATCGTGAGGCGCTGTCCTTTTTCAAGAATAAGCGTCCTGTTGCCGCTGCACTGGTCGAGTAGCTGGCGAAGATAGTTGCTCTTGTCCCGGAGCCGCCGGATCGTTTGTGTGTAGATCGTCTCCGTCGGCACGATCCAGACGACCAGGCCGGTGCGCCTCTGCGCGAAAAGATTCTGATACTCCCGAATGGCCTCGACCGCCAGCAGCGTCTTTCCGCCGCCTGTCGGCACTTTGAGTACGATCCGGGGATACCATTCTTTCAGACCGTTCGAGCACTTGTCCTTATACTCTTTCTGTATCTTCGCAAAAACAGGCTCGACCCAGTTCAGCGTGTGGCGCAGGTTTTCAGGCATCGCCTGCCGCGCAGCGGTGAAGCCGTTCTTCGTTTCCCGCGCAGCCTGGTAAAACTGCTTCAGCGCGGTTACGACTTTTATCTGATAGTTTTTTAAGAACATGCCTTACTGACCGTTCCTTCTGAAAAGATTGTACGGAATGCCGACAAATTCAATTTTTTTCGCCTCCAGATACTCCTCGTCGAGGAAGCATGCCGGAGCATAGCAGATAATCTTCTTGCCCTTCTGTTCAGCAAGCATACGCTCCGCCTCTTTCAAATTAAGTGCAAGCCGTGTAAGCGTGTCGTAGTCTTTCTCGTAAATCAGATAAATGGCTTCTTTCTTGTGCATCCCGATAAAATACGTCTTTTCATCAATGGAGCTTTCGTCCTGCAAATACTCGCCCGTGCAGAGGTAATATACGTATTTTGCAAATTGCTTATACGTCGGCAACGTACCCGACAGCAGAGTTTCTGCGTCAATAGGATCGCCCACGCGCAGGTATTTGAAGCCGCTCTTATACCCGTACTTCTCGATTGCACGCTTATTCCGCTCTCTGGTAGCATCTCGACAGATATTCTTTTGGAGTTCTTTCCCTGTGGCCTCTGTCATCTGAACAAGAATGCACTGACGACTACCACCATCTTCTTTGTTCAAATCAAAAACAGCATGCATAGTGGTACCAGCACCAGCGAATGAATCTAATATGATCGAATCAGCATCACTCGCGACACGAATACAGCTTTTAATGAGTTCGAGAGGTTTCGGCTGCGGAAAAGCTCTTTTCCCGAGCAGTTCGTCAACTTCTTGTTGACCTTTTTCGGTATTGAAAATATTGTCGTACCAAATTGTTTTCAGCTTCTTTCGGGCGACTGCGCCGCTTTCATCATGTGAGTAAGCTTTTCTGAATATTTTGATCCTATTGCCAACTCGTTTTGCGACAATCAATTTCTGCTTTTCACGTGACCTCGGTTCGCCCCATGTCCAACAACCTTCAAATCCATCTTCCCAATCTGGATATACCTTTACTGCTTTTGGAAATGGGTCCAAGGAAACTGTTAGCTTTTCCGGATGGACAAAAAACGGGAAGTAAAGTTTCTCCCTATTGTGTTTGCCGAATTCCCGATGCGTATTTCTCAATTCCAATTGCCGAAACTTTCCACCGTTGTCTTCCTCAGTATACTGCACTTCAATATCTTCCTCAGACTTCTCAAGTGACAAGTCTGTTTGGAGTACATCTTTTGCGAAAACAATAACGTACTCATGTGATTTAGAAAAGTGCCGATCTAACACGCGGCCCTTCGGATTAGAATGGATGATTATTTCGGCAACAAAGTTTTCTTCTCCAAAAACTTCATTAAAGAGCATTCGCAGATTGTAAACCTCAAAATCATCAATTGAGGCAAAGATAACCCCATCGTCAGAAAGTAACTCACGAAGAAGCTTAAGCCTCGGCACCATCATGCAAAGCCATTTATCATGCTTCGTTAAATCGTCTTTCCCGACCTCTTTACCCAGCCATTCTTTAATAAGCGGGCTATTCGCTTTGTCGTTATATATCCAGCCCTCGTTCCCCGTATTATAAGGCGGATCAAAATAGACGCACTTGATCTTTCCTGCATACTGAGGAAGTAGCGCCTTGAGCGCGAGCAGATTATCGCCCTCGATGATCAGGTTCCCTTCGCCCTTGTCCGCCTGGAAATTAAGCTTTGAAACTTCTTCAAGCGTGTGATAGGGGATGGAAAGGTGATGGTTCCAGATTATGTTCTTACCTTTGAATTGAAGCGTCGGCATGGTTTTACCTCGGTTGACTTGTAGCGGAAGGCCGCGAAGCGGCGCTATCACGTATCTTGGTTATTTGAATATTTGCGGTTTCTATCTTCACCAGGACTATGCTGTGAAGATTTACCCCTGGGGTCGCTATTCATAAAACTCGCCGCGCTCAAACATAGGGTAGTGCTTTTTATTCATTGTCCAAAGTTTAAAAACATTCACTTTCGCGGCCGCTCCGACAAGCGCGTCGGCCATGGTCACCGAATGCGACTTGCCATAGTGGTGAAGAAACTCGCCCGCGAGCTTCCCCATCCTCTTGTCAATATCGAGGATATTCAGCGCATCGATAAACGTCTCCACCTTGACTTTCTCTTTGGGCCGCATTCCGGAATATATTTCCGCCACCTGCACCGGCGTGATAAAAACATGCCCGTTCGTCTCAAGGAGGGTGTTTTTAAAACGCTCCACGAGGGCCTGGTCCTGCCTCAGTATCCAAATGAGAATATCAGTGTCGGCCACTACCATGCTTTCCGGTCCTTTCGCGCGGCGCGAAGAAACTCGTCAACATCGAACCGCCTGTCTTTCCAGAGGCCGCATATGCTGTCGGTCGCCCTGAGCATCCTTTCCACCCTGCTGCTCAGTTTTTTTTGCACACTCTCCCGGATGATCTCCGATATGGAGAGGCCTTTGAGCCTGCTTTCCTTTTTCAAATTTCCGTAGGTCTTATCATCTATATAGATTTGGGTACGCTTCATGTTCCGCCTCCGGTGTGATGTATATATACATTATATTTAAAAAACCATTTTAATGCAACCGAATATCTTTCAGTCATTTAGTCTTTTTTGTGTACTTCCTCAATACTCTCTCCCGATCCTCACCCACCTTATCACCCTTATAATAAATCTCAACAAACTCTATCCAGTCCTCTTCTTCGTGATAGGCATAGATGATTCTGATCCCCGACTGCGCGCCTTTCCCCTTCAGAGCCTTGCAGGCGAATTTACTGGCCTTGTAAATTTTAGGAGAACGGATCCCGAGATCGGATAAATGAAAGATCGCGTTGCTGTCTATCTTCTGCTTGTGAAATGCATTCATGGCGACCTTGGTGAACATTCGCAAGTCATCTTCGAGGGACGAGAACCTCTTCACCAGCTTCTTCAGGTCCTTCTCGAATTCAGGCACATGGGATATCTCCTTGAACAGCTTCCCAACAAATTCGCTATAGAACTCTTTCCTCATCAGCTCTCTTCCGCATAAGCCCGCACGGAATAGGGCGGTGTTCGGTAAAAGACCGATTCATATTCAATAGCGTCGCCGTCAGCTGTCGTGGCCCAGGGCACATCTCCGTGGGAATAGGCGCTTATCTGGCCGGCATTCATGTCCGAGAGCCTGTTCAGGACGTCATCGATCACCTCTATTTCGGTCGCCGTAAACTTAACGAGGTCCGGCCTCCGTCGCGGGAGATACTTGGTCTGCTGTAGCTTGAAGTATTCGCTCTTGACCTTTTCAAGCTCCCCGTCCTTGATCATTTTTTCAACAATCTTGACGAACTCCACCGGCGTCGGCCCGAATTTATTCTTGATGTACGTCGCACCGATCAGCTGTTCCTCATGTTTTTCATAGAAATCGAAGTCGATGAAATAGAGAAGCTTATAAATGACCGTCTCGCCGATATTCTCCTTGGCTCCTACCTTATTGAGAACATAGAGCAGTACCTCTTTGAACTTTTGCTGGTTCTTCCGCGGCACACTAATCCGCATTTGCGGCTTGGATGTTTTTTCTTCCTTCCCCTCATGCAAGTAAACTTCAGGCTGCTTTCCGGGATTCAAAAGGTCATCCAGGGACACGCGGAATATCTGAGAAAATTTAATAAGCTCGTCGGTTGCGGTTTTCCGCGCGCCGCTTTCTATTTGCGAGATAGCGGGGCGCGGCAATTTCATAACCTGCGCCAGCGCGTCCTGGCTCATCCCTGCTTTTTCCCGCAACTCTTTTATTCTGTGTCCTATTTTTACGTAAACGCTCATTCGGACTCCTCTCTTAATATACCCATATTATCATAGGCATGAAAATCTGTCAATAGCTTGTTTGATATTATTACAAGGATGGGCTTTGGCGGGACAGGGGACAGGGGACGGGGACGTAGTTGCACCCGTTGCGTACAGGAAATTGAAGTTGTTATGAGAAGCTGATTTTTAGTAGACCTTTGGGGCCGTTGATACGCGACGTGCAGTCAACCTATCCATCTCCTATCTTTCATCCATTCATCAAAAAAGGCATTGCCGCGTCCAAAAACATGATTTATCTCCGCGCTCTTTGCGTTCTCCGCGGCCAAGCGCTTTTTCAGGCATTGTCCATATCCACTGCCTTATTCAGCATATCGAGAATGCCGGGGACGGCGGACGTCACCCGGTTCCAGTTCGGGATAAGCGGCGAACCCATGGGGTTTTCCATAAACGCCGATGATGCCTGCGTTATGGCCCGGGTAAAGGCCTCCACAGCTTTTGCCTCTTCGTGCCGGTCGAATTCCAGACCATTGATGGCGGCATCGGCCTCATATTTCATGATGGTATCCTCGGCGCTCCTCAGATAGGCCACGGAAAGAGATTTGAAAAAGCCTTCCGAGAACACGACCCCTTCCGAGGCCAGGGTCCTGAAAATGGACTTGCAGATATCAACGGTCATCTTCATCAGGCCCTTTTCCGCGTCATCCGGCGAGAGCTCCTGATGTTTATGTTCATAGGTCTCGGCAATATCCACCTGGCAGACCCTTCGCGGAGAATAGTTCCGGTAAACTTCGGCAAGCGATCCGACCTCCAGCCCCCAGTCCCAGGGGATCCTGTTCACCCGCGCCAAATCCGTCGTCATTGAGAACTCCCCGGAGAGGGGATAACGGAAGCTGTCGAGAAACATGAGGAACTCGTGTGGTCCGATGAGCTGCTGGATGGAACGGACGATGGGTGTCATCAGGAGCCGTGTAACCCGGCCGTGCATTTTGGTCATCACCCTGCTGTAGAAACCCTTGCAGAACACATAGTCCAGGTTGGGATTTGCCACCGGGTAGCAGAGCCGGGCCAGCATCTCCCTGTTGTAGTTGACGATATCGCAGTCATGCAGGGCGATGACATCCGACAATCCACGGGCAAGCACGTAACCGTAGGCCAGCCATGCGGAACGTCCCTTGCCGCGCTGTCCTACCTCCAGCCCGTTCCGGGCGAAGGTTTCATATATTTCAGTGATCCGTTTGCCGTCATTGTGGATGATCCGGACATCGGTAGAGATCGGCGACATGAACTCCCGTACGCGTTGAAACTCTTTTTCCGAGGCCTTGTCGAGGACGAGTACGATTTCTTTCAGGTAATTCACCTTGGCGAGTTCCTTGACGATCCCGGGCATGGCCGGACCCTCGAACTCGGAATAGAGCGCCGGCAGCACCAGGGCGATCGGACGGGTCTTCGAAAAACCGCGGAGTTCCTCCTCCAGACGCTCGATCGATGGTTTGCCGAGCTTGTGCAGCGTGGTGATGATTCCGGTCTGGTAAAAATCGGTCATGGACATTCCTCCGGTCAGATATGCTCGATGTCATCCTTCGTCTCTTCCGTTCGCTTTTCCACGGTCTCCCGCTCAATCATCTTTTTTGCCGCATCGATGCCCCCCACGCCGAAGGAGATGGCGAGGGCCAGCACGATCCCTCCGAAGATGATCGAAAAGGCGGCGAGCACGATGCCGGGCGCGACCTGGAGCTGTTCCAGGACCATGGACAGGACCAGGACCGTCAACAGGAGCCGTATTGCCTCGGCGAGCGGCTTGGCATAGTGATATCCGCTGTTCACTGCGGCGATCAGCGCCGTCCTGCTGACGAAGCCGGTAAGCACATACCCGACCAGCAGGATCATGATCGCGGAAAAAGCGCGGGGCAGATACATGAAGAACTGGTCCACAAGGTGATTGACGGCCTGGATCTTGAGCGCGCTCAGACCCATCATCAGCGCCACGACGATCATGATCCAGTACAGGATCGAACCGAGGGCGAGAGAAGGCTTGGCCCACAGATCGCCCTTGCGCATGAGCGTTGTCACGCCCATCCGGTCGGACCAGCTGTCGAACTTGATCGCGGCAAGGAACCTCACGAGGATTGCCCGCAGCACACGGGCAACAAAGATCCCGATGATCAGAATGACCAGCATGGCCAGCAGGTTCGGCAGGAACTGCTTGATCGTATGAAACACGTCCTGTAATGGTTCGAGTATCAGGTCCAGAAAATCCGTCATAGGGCACCTCCCATAGATTATTTCCAGCTTGCCACCAGGTATTCCTTGCGGCCCTCAAATTCCAGGCAGAGTTTTTCGATCTCGGCCTCCGCCTCATCCTGACCCATCTGCTCCACCTCGAGGATGAACGATGCGGTTTTTCCAAGGTAGAGGGGAGTCAGGGACTTGATCAGGTGTTCGATCGGCAATTTCCTGTTGTGAAAGGCGATGGCATAATCGTAAATGACCCGCGTCCAGAGTGCGAGGGGGAAGCGGAATTCCTTGTCCCCCAGCGTACCGAGCCTTTCCACTTCCCGAAAATCGCTGTTCCCGAGAATATCGAGCCACAGTTCACGCAGGTTTTTGAGGCCCTCCCGGAACAGGTTCAGCATCCGGCCGGTATTCACGTTGACCTGTTCAAGCCCGACCGAGTATTCAAAACCAAAGGCCGTGACCAGTTCAGACCCGCGGATGGGTTTCCAGACTTCATGGTAGCTCTCCATGAGTTCGAACGTTGCGCCGACCACCTGGTAGAGCATGGCGGAGAGATCAGAGCCGGGGTCCTTGGCATCGTGGATCTTGGCGCCAAGAAAAGACTGGGTGACCTTGAACTGGTTTGCAATCGCTGTTGTGGTCATCCAGATGTCGATGCCGAACCGCGCAACATCGGTTTGCCATACATCCTTGGTGAGGTAAAATTTTGCAAGCCTGCCCGAGAAGCCGAAGTCCCCGCCGATGGGCTGGCGTACGCGCTTTCCATAGAGCGCCCGGGTGAGCGGGTAGACGATGCTGTTCGTGATGGTGCCGTCATACTTATGCCGGTGGTACAGGGGGGCGACATAATCAAACCCGTCATGCAATACGGGCTTCACGAGGAGTTCGATCCATTCGGGCGTGATGCTCCTGAGGTCGGAATCGACGACAACGCAGGCCTTCGCGTCCAGCGCACTGGCAATCTCAAAGATCGTGCGGAAGGCGCTTCCCTTGCCCGGAAGGCCGGAATAGGGGGTCGCGATCTTGAACAGGGACTCTACCTGGTGGCGCAGAAGGATCGAGGCATAGTTCTCGATGGACGTGTTCCGCACCACCTCAAGGGTGTTGTCCATGGAACCGCCATCGGAATTGACCAGCACGCTCTTTTGGTCGGGAAAATACTTCGCCAGCCCGGCCTGGACAGCGCGGACAACATGGCCGATCGTCCGGGCATTGTTGAAGCTCGGGATGCCCACGACGATATCGGCGGACACGACCTGATCGATAAATGCCTGGATCTCCTGCCGTTCTATGATCTTGACCATAAGTCCATCCGCATCCGTATATTCCATCCAAGAATCCGCTGACACTGTTTTCGTTTCGGTTACAGCGACGGGTCAGGACATTGCGAACTCCCTCGCCCTTCGGCTATCGGTGTCCTAATGGGTATTTCCTTCAATTATTATGATCTGGAGGTCCATGACGTTCGTTCCGGTGGGCCCGGTTATGACATGACTCTTGTCGCCTGACAATTCATCAAACCGCTGGAAGAACACGTACGAATCATTATAGTCGAGATAGTGGGCAGGGTCAATACCGAGCGAGCGCGCCCGGGAAGCAATGCTGCCGTCAACGATCGCGCCCGCGGCATCGGTCCGTCCGTCCGTTCCGTCGGTGCCCGCGGACAGAAGGGATACCCCATCCAACCCCTCGATCTCCAGGGCAAAGGCAAGGGCCAGCTCCTGGTTCCTGCCGCCTTTCCCCGGTCCCTTTACGGTCACCGTGGTCTCGCCGCCGGAAAGAAGACATCGAAGATCTCCCGGTTTCATCGCGTCGTACGCGCGCCGCACAGCCGTTGCCAGAAAACGTGCGGCATCACGCGCCTCTCCCTGAAGTTCCCCGGTAATGACCTCCGGTGCAAAACCGAGTTGCCGGGCCTTCTCCCGTGCCGCGGAAAGCGCCTGGGTGATCCCGCCGATGATCACATTTCTGGTCTTATGAAGACACGAGTCACCGCTTTTCACGGTCTCCGGCTCCTGGCCGTTCATTCCCCGCTCCAAAAAGGCCAGTACACGTGGCGGTATTGTATTCTTCAGCCCGTATTTCCCGAGCACCGCCATGGCATCGGCAAAGGTCGTGCTGTCCCGTGCGGTCGGGCCGGACGCGATCACGTCGAGCCGGTCGCCGATAACGTCGGAGAGGACCAGCGTCACCACCTGCGCCGGGCATGCCGCTTTCGCGAAGCGGCCTCCCTTGACAGCGGAAAGGTGCTTCCGCACGGCATTCAACTCTTCGATGGAAGCGCCTGATTTCAGGAGCAGTGAGGTCACTTCCTGTTTATCGTTCAATGTCAAGCCGTTCATCGGCGCGACGAGCAGCGCGGAAGCGCCGCCGGACAGGAGACAGATGACGAGGGTCTTCTCATCGGCGGCCCGCGCCAGTTCCACGATCCTCTTTGTGCCCTCCACTCCCGCTTCGTTCGGAACGGGATGGGAGGCCTCCACCTGCTTGATGATTTTGAGCGGAGCGGTATGTCCCTCCTTCACCACGATGAGCCCCTCGGTAATCCGGTCTCCGAGCGCGTCTTCAAGCGCCAGGGCCATGCGCGCGGTGGCCTTCCCGGCGCCGACCACCAGGACCCGGCTGAAGGCATCGAGCTCGTACGCCGCCCCGGCAGTATGCAGGCAGTTATTGTCGAACGTTATGTTCCTGAGAACAGCATGGTAAGGATCAACGGCGGCAAGTCCTGCGTTGAAGATATCGATAAGATGGCGGTTGTTCACTTGAACCTCCCCCTCACACCAGCCCTCTCCCTCGGAGGGGAGAGGGAGGACGTCGGAGCCCCTCCGTTGCGACCATCGGCTCATGAATGGTTCATGATGATTTTCCTGATCCCGTTTCCAGCAACTTCAGCACAGCCTCATTCCAGCCTACGGGGCCGATCCCTTGCGTGCGGTAGAGACCGGGAATATTTATCATCGGATCGTGACTCCCGTCCTCTTTGCGGACCAGGACCGGATGATCAACGGCAAGAAGAAAGGGGAGATCGTTCAGGCTGTCGCCGAGCCCCGCGATACATACCGGGCCTTTCGCCCGCTCAAAAAGCGCGCGCAAAAGAGCAACTGCTTTGCCCTTGTGATGATTTCCCATAAGGTGAAACACGCGCCCCTGGGTCCACCTGAGGCCCGAGGCCTCGATCGCCTGTAGCATGCGCTCGTCCGCTGCGCCGGGAAATACGAAGGGTTCTCCATATTCCCGCTGTTTCGCCAGAACTGCTTCGTCGAGCGAAAGGCCGGTCAGCGCCGCAACCTCGGCCGGGGTCATATCTCCGAAGCCGGTTACCGGTATCCGCAACTCATCCCGGAGGCGGATGAACTGTTCGCGGACCCTGGCGTAGGTCATCCCGAGAGAGATGACCACGTATCCACTGCGGGTTTCGCCTTCCACGGGGAACGGGAAGTAGCCCTCGGGAATGAAGATGCCGCCGCCATTCTCAACAATGAACGGGTCTCCGTTATTCAATCGCTTCCGATAGACCTCCATCTCCGCCCGGGTCTTGCTGGAGCAGAGGACGAGGGGAATTCCCTTTTCTCTGATCAGCTCCAAAGCGGACGACGCTTCCCGGAAGGAATATGTTTCCGGATGCAGCAACGAACCGTCAAGGTCTGTGAAAATTACAATCTTCGTCATTGTCCCCTTATCATGTTACTGAATGGCGTCCATCGTTTATTTCTCGGGCAAATTCTTCATCAATGGTTTCAGAGCGAGAGGAGCGAGAAGCGTCGTCACAGCCACGACGAAAACGACCACTGCGTAGGCTGCGTCATCAAATATGTTGCTCCTCTTCCCCACCTCCGCAAAGATGAGACCAACTTCGCCCCGGGGCACCATGGCAACGCCGGTGGAGAGTTTTTCGCGAAAGCCGCCCGGCGCCCAAATGCCGCTGGCCACCTTGCTCACTACCGCTACGATTGTAAGGACGCCCGCAAAGCCCCAGAAGGCCCCTGAGGTCATGTCTATCACCCGAAGATTGATCGAGACCCCCACCATGACGAAGAAGACGGGAACGAACAAGTCGATGATAGGCGTCATGCTCTCCTCGATCTTCTCCGCAAGTTGATGGCTGTAATGGTCTATGCTTGCTCCCAGAGGCAGGAAGAACCGCCGGGCCAGCGCAATCCCCGCCGCAAAGGAGCCGAGGATCTCCGGCGCCCCTACGCTATGGGAAACGACCGCCATCCCCAGGATCAGAGAAATGATGATCGTGGGGATCATGCCCTTGGTTTTGCTCGAAGAAGCAAGCCTTGCCATGAAGGGCACAAAAAGCTTTGCCAGAATAGGTGCGATGAGAAGAAAGGACGATATAAACACGACTATCCGTATAGTTGCTGGAATGCTCACCGTTCCCTTGACGGCAAAATCGTAGAGCACGGAGAGCACCACGACGCCGATCACGTCGTCCAGGACCGCCGCGCCCAGCACGATCCTCGCCATCCGTTTGTTGTGCTGGTTCAGGTCCTTCAACACCCGGACCGTGATGCCGATGCTCGTAGCCACAATCGTCCCGCCCACGAAGAGGGAAGGTATCATTGCCATCCCGAACCAGTGATACGACGTCCAGAATCCAAAGAGGCCGGGCAAGACGACTCCAGTGAGCGCTACCAGCGCCGATCGAACGCCTTCTTTCACGAGTTGGCCCACGTCCGTCTCGAGCCCTACCTCGAATAGGAGCAGCAAAATGCCGATCTCCGCGATCAGGTGCAAAGTCGCATCGGGAGAGACGAAACCCAGCACACTTGGCCCGATGATAAGTCCAGCGACAACTTCTCCCAGGACCGAAGGGATTCTCAGCTTGCTGAAAACTTCGGCGAAGAGTTTAGCTGAGAGCAGGATCACGAGCAACTTGAAAAAGAATTCCGAAACGTCCATCCAATAGCGCTCCTCTTTGGGAGTAAAATAAAAAAGGCCGGCATAAGCATCTATTTTTATAAACGCTCTTTGCCAGCCCTCTTTCCCGCAGAATTCGTTAATGTTACATGCTCTGCGGGCGCGTCAGTCCGCCACAAAACCTTATGTTAAACTTTCCGGATCACCCATGTGGAGTTCATTATAGATTGCGGCGCAAGCGATTGTCAAGCGCTTCTCCCCGAATGACTGCGACATTGCTGCTACTATGGCGGACGCTTCATCAGCCGTTCGCCTTTGGGCACGATCGATATGCCGGATGGATCGCGGTGGCAGGCGCATTGGAGCCGATCGACATCGGACCCGAACCCTATCCGCTCGCCTTCTGCGAGTTCATTGAACTTATCCACGATCACCCGCTTGAGGCGGCAGCCTTTCTTGATCACCGAGTGGTCCATGATGATACAATCTTCGATAACGACGTCTTCTTCAACAACGACGTCCCGCCGTATCACTGAATTGACGATCCTGGCGTCCTTGATCAATACACCTTCGGAGATGAAGCTGTTCTGAATATCGCCCTTCAAGATCTTCGCCGAAGGACCCTCATATTCCGATGGATGGATGGGCCATTGTCTGTTATGCAGTTCAAATTTCGGCCGCTCGCCCAGCATGTCCATGTGGGCATCGAAAAAAGCCGGGATCGTGCCTACGTCCCGCCAATACCCCTGCTCCTCGTAGGGCATGAAGCCGGGAATGATGTTGGCCGCAAAGTCATAGGCGAACACCTTCCCGGTGTCGACAAGATCAGGGAGCAGATGAATACCGAAATCATGCTGGTCCTTCTCCTGGCCCTTGGCGAGCGCGTCCAGCAGGACCTCCTTGTTGAAAATGTAGTTCCCCATGGAGGCATAGGCCCTTTGCGGATCATCGGCCATGGGGGCGGGGTGGGCCGGCTTTTCCTGGAATCCGGTGATCCTATTGGATTGGTCCGTCTTGATGATGCCGAAGGACGATGCCTGATCCATTGGCACCGGCCGGGCGGCGACCGTTACGGCAGCGTTCCGCTCGAGGTAAAAATCGATCATCTGGCGGATGTCCATCCGGTAGATATGGTCGGCCCCGAACACGGCGACAAGCTCCGGCTGCTGGTCATAGATCAAGTTTATGTTCTGGTAGACGGCATCGGCTGTGCCCTGGAACCACTCCGGCCCCATGCGCATCTGCGGCGGGACCACGGTGACGAAATGCGCCCGGACGATAGGGGACAGGACCCAGTTCTGCCTCACATGCTCGATAAGCGACTGGGACTTGTACTGCACCAGGAGGTAAATGGAATAGATGTGCGAGTTCACAAAGTTGCTCAGGGCAAAATCCACGATCCGGTACCGCCCGCCGAACGGGACGGACGGCTTTGACCGATAATCCGTGAGCGGAGCAAGCCTCTCGCCCTTTCCTCCGGCGAGAATGAATGCGAGTATCTTGGGGTGTGGCAACGTGATCCTCCTTACTCAAGTACGAATCGATGTCTTCTCAAAATGGGGAAAATATTTCTCGCAGTGGCCTATGAAAGAAAAGCGGCTGCTTAGAACTTTCGTAGAGAGCGCAGAGAAAGAATTGTCTTTCAAAACGCTGCGCGCTCCGCGTATCACCGTCCCGATATGCCACGCGCCCGGCCTCACACCGTCTTTCCCTATTTTTTAAAGATAACCATGCCCAGCGGCGGAAGAGTGATCGAGAGGGAATAAGATTTCCCGTGCATGGGCGCGGGCGTTGCTTCAACACCGCCGAAATTACCCTGCCCGCTTCCGCCGTACTCGCGGGAATCGCTGTTCAAGATCTCGCGCCAGTATCCGCCCGTGGGCACCCCGAGCCGGTAGTTTTGGCGCGGCACGGGCGTTAAATTGCAGACCACGAGGAGCGCCTCTTCGGGTGCTTTCCCTTTTCGGAAATAGCTCACGATGCTGTTCTCCCAGTCGCTGATGTCGTCCCACTCGAAACCAGCGTTCACGAAATCGAGTTCATTCAGCGCGGGCTCGTGGCGATACAGGATGTTCAGGTGTTTCATCCAGGTCTGGAGCCCCTGATGGGGAGGGTACTGCAGCAGGTGCCAATCGAGGCTCTTCTCATGGTCCCACTCGCTCCACTGTCCGAACTCGGCTCCCATGAACAGGAGTTTTTTGCCCGGGTGGGTGAACATATATCCGAGGAGAAGCCGCATATTGGCGAACTTCCGCCAGTCATCACCGGGCATCTTGTTCATGAGGGAGCCCTTGCCGTGCACCACTTCGTCGTGGGACAGGGAGAGCATGAAGTTCTCGAAAAAGGCGTACCAGATGCTGAAGGTCAGCTGATTGTGGTGGTATTTCCGGAACACGGGGTCAAGCGAAAAATACGCGAGCGTGTCGTGCATCCAGCCCATGTTCCACTTCATCCCGAACCCGAGTCCGCCCACATACACGGGTCGCGACACCATGGGCCAGGCCGTGGATTCCTCGGCAATGGTCTGGACGTCAGGGTGCCTGCGGTAGACCTCCTCGTTCAGTCTGCGCAGGAAGGTGATGGCTTCTATGTTCTCGTTGCCGCCGTACTGGTTGGGGATCCATTCGCCCTCCTTGCGCGAGTAGTCGAGGTAGAGCATGGACGCGACGGCATCGATCCTGATGCCGTCAATATGGTATTTTTCAAGCCAGAACAGGGCGCTGCTCACCAGGAAGGCGCGGACTTCGTGCCTGCCGTAATTAAATATGTAGCTCTTCCAGTCCGGATGAAAACCCTTTTGCGGGTCCGCGTGCTCATAGAGATGGGTCCCGTCAAAATAGGCAAGACCGTGCTCGTCGCTCGGAAAGTGCGACGGCACCCAGTCGAGGACCACGCCGATCCCGTTCTGATGCAAATGGTCCACGAGATACATGAAGTCCTGCGGGCTTCCGAACCTGCTCGAAGGAGCAAAGTACCCCGTGGTCTGGTATCCCCAGGACCCGTAGAAGGGATGCTCCATCACGGGCATGAGCTGCACGTGGGTGAAGCCCATTTCCTTCACGTAGTCCGCGAGGGCTTCCGCCATTTCGCGGTAGGTGAGAAAGCCGTTGTTCCGCTCCACGGACCGCCTCCACGAACCCAGGTGCACTTCATAGACCGAGAAGGGTGCGTTCAGATCATTTGCGTGCCGACGGTCCTTCATCCAGGCATTGTCTCCCCACTGGTACGCAAGGTCGCAGACAATGGAGGCCGTTCTTGGCGGCGACTCCCAGCAGAAGGCGAACGGATCTCCCTTGTCGGCGCGGTAGCCCGCATGGCGCGAGACGACGTGATATTTGTAGAATGCCCCCGGTTCAATGCCCGGGATGAAGCCTTCCCAGATGCCGGACCCGTCCCAGCGCACACTCAGCGGAAGAGAGTCCTTGTTCCAGTCGTTGAACTCCCCAATGACCGACACTCGCTCCGCCTCGGGCGCCCAGACGGCGAAGAGCGTGCCCTTCACGCCATTGCGGGCCAGGGGATGGGCCCCGAGCTTGTCATAGAGGCTGAAGTGGTTCCCTTCCTTGAACAGGTAGATGTCGTGGTCCGTCAGGAGGCTCATCCCGGGGATGACGTTTGAAGGCCGTAATGCCGCCGGCAGTGTTTCTTTTTTTATCTCTTTCTTTTTTGCCATAGTGCCTCACTCGTATCAAGGAACCGGAGCTGACTATAAAACATCAATAACGTTGACACGCATCACGGCCGATTCATCCAATCCTTTTCCTCCCTCAGGTACACGGTCCGGTGTGGGAAGGGGATCTCGAGGCCTTCCTCGTTGAACCGTTTCAAGATCCTTTTCCTGAGCTCATGCTGGGCCAGATACTGGTCCACAAATTCCCTGACCTGGCAGATAAGGGTAAAGTCCAGGGAGCTCTCTCCGAAGCCGGGGATGAAGCGCACAAAGGGCTCGGGCTCCGCCAGGAGTCCCGGGATATCCAAGGCGCCTTTTTTGGCAACATCGACAAGGATCCGCTCCACCTGGTCCGGGTCGGAGGAGTAGCTCACTCCGATCGCTATCAGCAGCGACATCCGTTTCTCCGGGAGGTAGTAGTTCGTGACCACGCTCTGGGCGAGTTTGCTGTTCGGGACCACGACGATGTTATTCGGCAGCATGCGGACGCGGGTTGTTCGCCACGTAATGTCGTCGATGTAGCCTTCCTGTCCTGTCTCGAGTTTTACAAAATCACCGATCCGGATGGATTTTTCCATCAGGATATGGATTCCGGCAAAAAGGTTCGCGAGGGTGTCCTGCATAGCGAGGGCCACGGCAAGACCGCCGACGCCGAGGGCGGTGAGCAGCGGGGCTATCGAGATCCCCATCACGCTCAGGCATATCAATGTCCCGATAACGAGAATCGTTCCTTTCAGGATGCCGTAGGCAAGGCCGGTCGTGGGAATGGGAAGGTTGGACTTCCGGATGTAGTTCTTAAACAACCGGCCAGCCATGTTTGCCAATGCGAGCGTTATGGCCAGGATAATGACAATATGGAGGCTTTTGCTTAAATAGCCCAGGTGCTTTTCGGGAATATCCGAGAAGGACAATCCCAGATGGATGCCTATCGCCACGGTAAGGAGCAAGGAAGGGTTCTTGATCGATGCAATGATGATATCATCGAATTGCGTCTCTGTCCTCATTGCCCACTGGTGGAGGATGCGAAACAGCATTGCCCGCACGAACAGCAGGCCCGCGGTTGATCCCAGGACGATACCGATGGGGATGACGATGTGATGTCCTGAAAAATCCATTGTCCCTCCCTGTGAAGTGAATTGTGCGGATGCTGCTTATCGGGCCTGTTTTTTACTCTCCAGCGACCCCGGCGCCACGGCCTTTTTATTTTTAATCGATCGTCTGATTCGCAGGAAAGAAGCCGTTGCTCCTCCGATCAGGATGCCGATGAGCACGGAAAGAACAATAATTACTGCGAGAGATGCCCCAAATTTCCACGCAAAAAACGAGACGACAACAGGCGCCGCATTTTGTACTGAAAAAAGGACCATTACGGATACAGCAATAATCACGATAATGAGCGTAATCATGCAGCCTCCTTGCTTGTGCTGCTCGTGAAAGCCAAGATTAAGAAATCCCGCAGCCGGGCGACTGCGCCTTACGTGGTATGAGGAGGGTATGTTGTGTTCATGATGCGGTCGCTGGCGCAGCACTGATCAGGCGGGTGTTTATGAGAGTTCGTGTGCGCAGACCGCTTTCGCCTGCAGTGGGAGCAGGCCAATTCCATAACGGCGGGCCCCGGCGACTACTCGAGACCGGCACGCCCGGAACACGAAATGGCCATGGTCAATGATGCAAGGAGCAGTATGTCTATCGTTTACCGGATTTTTTTCTAACGGTTATTTTTTTTACGGTTTCGAGCGCACCGATCTGCGCTTCCAACTTTTTCAGTTGGGAGACAAGGTCCCTTACTTTCGCGTCAAGCGACGGGTTTTTTGTCCGGGCGCCCATGAGCGCATATACTTTTGCGCCAAGATCGGAGAAACCCTGGTGGACCTTTGTCTTGAGCGTATAAATCTTATATTGCCGTTTTCCTTCATCGCCCATCTCGCCGGCTTTCTTTTGCGCAACAATTGCCCCTTTTTTTACGGCCACCATGCCTTTTTCCAGGCCCTTTTGCAGGTCCTTCTTGATCGTTTCCCAGTTGATGCTTTCAAAATAGCTCATCGTATCCTCCTTGTGAATGACATTCGAGTGCGTGATGGAATTATAGCATACAAAAAAGGAAGGCACCGCAAGACGTTGCATTCTTACGGCGCCTCGAACGGAACATATGACGCAATGCGCGGGAACGTGGTCACAAGGGGACAATGCTTAGGAAGCATTGCGACGCAATCGTTAAAAGGGCCTGACGACACATGATGAAAATATGATTTCGTCCACCACGAGACGGCGCCCGGGCAGTGCGCCCCATCGGGTCCGGAGGTGTGGCGCTCTGGTCAACACTTCCCGGCGGCCCCCACTAAGGGCTTACGACGGCGAAATCAGCTCTCCTGTTTTTCTGCCAACACTCCTCGCTGCCGGCAGTGCAGACAGGCCTTTCCTTGCCGTAGCTGAGCAGGGACATCCTGCCGGAGGCAATGCCCAGGTCCGTGAGATACTTCTTCGCGGTCGCGGCGCGCCGCTGGCCAAGCGCCACGTTGTACTCCTTTGTTCCCCGTTCGTCACAGTTCCCCTCGATCCGTATCTTTTCGGCGGGGTGTGCCTTCAGCCAACCAGCAATCGCTTTCATGGTCGCTCTGGCATCGGCACGGATTGATGATCTGTCATAATCGAAATAAACCGGTTGCAGGCCTCCCCCGGCGGCCAATGCCCGTTCTCCGGACCCTTCACCGCGTCCCGCGGCTGCCGCATCAGATTTTCTGTCATAGTCGTCCGCTGCAGACGGGGTCGAGGGTGCGGTCACTGTTTCCGTCTGCGTTTCCTGAGAAGTCGTCATTTGGGCCTTCTTCGGACACCCCCAGAGCACCAGCAATCCCAGAGCCATTGTTGCCAAGAGATACAATTGAACTTGCTTCTTCATAGCAAAACCTCCTTTTATTATAGTTGGTCGTTCCAGTCTTTTCAAAGTATTGAACCGGCAGGGGCTGTCAAAAAGAAAAAACCCCTCTATTCAACGGGCTTTTGCACTACGTTGGACACTATTGGATTGTGAAATGGTGGAGGCGGCGGGAATTGAACCCGCGTCCGAAAACCGTCAGCCAGAAGCTCATACATGCTTATCCCCGCTTTTATTGCTCTCGCTTCATCCGGCGCCTTGGGGAAAGCTTCGGAATCGGCCAGCCCGGTTTTTCTTATCTTCCCGCCCCGGACGGCGTCGGAAAGACCAGCCTGGTTTTTGACATCTCTGCGGTTGTTCAGGCGCCGACCGCGAGACGCGCTACCTAAATTTAGGCGGCGAGTGCCAGTTCTTGATTATTGGCAGTTGATCTTTACCATGTGTTTAACGAGCCCCATGGCACCTCGGCATGCAACTCCTGACCTTTGAATCCCCGTCGAAGCCTGTCGCCCCCCTTTTCGATAGTGCAGTTCGGAGTGTTGAGTGCGGAGTAATGCATCACTCCTGACTCATTCATATTACCTCATTCGTCCCCGCTATTCAACAACCTTTTCACCTCCGCATTACTTATACCGGTGATGCGAACGACCTTTTCCCTGGACGTGTGGCCGGAAACGAGCTCAACATGGGACCTGGGAATAGACAGGGTATGGGCGAGGAACTTCACTAAAGCCTCGTTGGCGGCGCCGTCGACCGGCGGAGCGGTGAGCCTGATCTTGAGTCCGCCTCCCGCCATCCGGACGAGCTCGTTCTTTGAAGCGCGTGGCTGGATGCGAATTGAGAGGGAAACCGGCGACTCCGGCCCCTTATTCCCGGGCAGGCTCTTCTTTGGCGACACCGCCGGCCTCCTCGAAGCTGACCATTTCCCGGTGCATCTCAATGACCTTCTTGATGTCCTGCAGGAAGTGATGCTTCCTGCGCTTCAACTCCTGGATCTCCACCTCAAGCTTCGCCTTCTCATCCTGGGAATTGTTTATGAACTGCAGCCTGCGAACCTCCGCGTCCTTGATGATGACCTCCGCTTCCCTGCGTGCGTTGTCCTTCTGGTCCTCCATGAGCTTCTGGGTCATCAGCATCGTGTTTTTGACCGTCTCTTCCCGGTCAGTCAGTTCGCGCAGGCGCTCATCGTAGGACTGGCGGAATTCCCGCAGCTCCGTTGCTTCCCGATAAAGTGTTTCCATTTCGTCCCGCACCAGGTCGAGAAACAGCTCGACCTCGGTCCGTTCGTAGCCGCGAAAAACCACATGGAACCGTTTCTGCTGGATATCGATAGGCGTTACCCTGATATCGTTGCTCATACGAGTGCCTCCTCGGGCGTAGCGCTCCAGTGAGCGCTTACCCCATTGAGTGTCCGATGCGATAGAGCGTATTGACCAGCGCGTACTGCAGAAACAGAATGATGAGCGCGGCGATCAACGGCGAGAGATCAATCCCAACTTTGTGGGGAGGGACAAGCTTGCGGACCGGCCTGAGCGCCGGCTCGGTCATTTTCGTCAGGACCTGCACAATGGGATTGTAGGGGTCCGGGTTCACCCATGAGATAAGCGCCCTGATAATGATGATCCACATGTAGATAGTCAGCGCGACATCAAGCACCTTGGCCAGCCCCAGAACGATATTTCCAAATACGAACATTGCTCCTCCCTGTCTCAACCGTTCAAACGGTTTAAACCGTTTGAACGTCTCTCTCTGTCCGGCTATTTCCCCAGTTCCCTGCTCCTCGTTGTCGCCGCCTCGACCGCGTTCATGAGCGTCGCGCGGAGCTTTCCCTTTTCAAGGGCATGAAGGCCTTCGATGGTCGTTCCGCCGGGAGAGGTCACCATGTCCCGGAGCTTGCCGGGGTGCTCCCCTGTTTCGAGCACCATTTTGGCCGCGCCGTACACGGTCTGGGCCGCAAGCTCGAGCGCGAGCTGCCGGGGAAGACCCGCCTTTACTCCGGCGTCGGACAATGCTTCGATGATCATGAACACGTACGCCGGGCCGCTGCCCGAGAGCCCGGTCACGGCATCCATGAGCTTTTCCTCCACGAGCGCCGCCCTGCCCACTGAGTTGAAGATGCTCTGCGTCAGGGCAAGATCATCGCTCGTTGCGTTCTTCCCGCCCGCAAGCGCTGCCGCGCCCGCAAGCACCAGCGCGGGAGTGTTCGGCATCACGCGCACCACATGAGAACTCTCATTCAATGCCTTTTCGATCCTGGCGATTACAATTCCCGCGGCAATGGAGATAACGAGCTTCCTGTCATCAACAACGGATGCGATCTCCGCAAGTACCCGTTCGACCACCTGCGGCTTCACGCACAGGACAATGATATCAGCCTCACTCGCAGCTTCAACATTACCCTTCCGCACAGCGCCATAGGTCTTCGTGAGATGCGCAAGCCTGTCAACGGATATATCGGTGACCAGGATGTGGTCGGGTTTTGCCGTCCCTGCCGCGATCAAGCCCTTGATGAGCGCCTCGGCCATGTTCCCACCGCCGATGAACGCAATTTTTTTATCCATCATCACTTTAAATCCTCTCCCCGAATATCGCCGTGCCCACTCGTACCAAGGTAGCTCCTTCTTCGACAGCGGCCTCAAAATCGCCGCTCATCCCCATGGACAACTCTTTCATGGCTGCGTTCGGAATATGCTCCTTTGCAATGCTCTCCGCCAGCTCCCGCAGCACGCAGAAATAAGGCCTTGAGTCCTCCTGGTCCTCCGAGAACGGAGGAATGGTCATCAGCCCTTGTATGGCGATATTGCCCAGTTTCGCGGCCTCCCTCACTAACGCCGGGGCCTTTCGTACCGTCATACCGGCCTTGCTCGCCTCTCCCGCAATGTTCACTTCGATCAGAACGTTCTGCACCTTCCCGAGCTTCGCCGCCTGCCTGTCGAGCTCCTGCGCAAGCGCCAGGCTGTCCACTGAGTGGATCAGGTCAAAAAGCTTCACCGCGTGCCTGGCCTTGTTCGCCTGCAAATGGCCGATCAAATGCCAGCTCGCAATGCCGCCGAGCTTCTCGATCTTCTCCTTCGCTTCCTGCACCCGGTTCTCACCGAGGATTGCGGCGCCTGCGGCAACCGCCTCCCTGATCCGCTCACTATCAATGGTCTTGGTCACGATTACGAGTTTGACGGACGCCGGATCGCGTCTTGTCAGCTGTGCGGCTGCTATTCTGTCCATTACGGTCTTGATGTTGTCGGTGATTGACATAACATGAAAAGCTTGCCGGCCTGCAAGCTGGTCGGCCGGCATCCCTCCGCGGCCCTGCGAAAAACAATGCGTTATGGCTTTATCATGATCACCGACAGCATCCTTCCGGTCCTGCCCTCGGCGCGGAAGGAGTAGAACAGGTCACGCCTGCATGATGTGCAGAGCCCGAGCGCATGCACATTCTTTTCAGCCAGGCCGATCTGCAGCAACTCCAGTTTGTTTGCCTTTGCCAGATCCAGGCCCCAGCGGTCATTCCCGCGCGGAGTGGAGACCTCTTTCCAGAACGAGAAGGCCTCTCTGACCGGGCCCATCACCACCTCGTCCACCTCGTAGCATTCAGGGCCGATGGCCGGTCCGATCGCGGCGATCAAGCGCGCGGGTTCTGATCCGAATTTCTCGTGCATTCTGTGAACGGCCTTCTGGACGATCTTCTTTACCGTGCTCCTCCAGCCCGCATGCACAGCGGCCACCGCGGGCTTCATTGGATCGAACAAGAGGACCGGCACACAGTCCGCGGTCTCCACGCCGATGGCGATCCCCGGAACATCGGTCATCATCGCATCGGCATGAACGATCCGAACATCCCGGACGTTCAGGTCATCCACCGTGACAATATTTTCACCGTGCACCTGGTTCACGGTCACCACTCGGTCTCTACAGACCCCGAACGCGCTTGCCACCGCGGTCCAGTCATCCGGATGCCTGATGCCGTTGTTCCGTGCGCCCAGCCCGCCCTGCCGTGTGGTAAAGGCATGGAGCATCCCGGTCGCCTTGTCAAGCGCGGGGATCGAAAGCAATCCATCGTCCCGGACCTTGCCGGAACCGGCGCATTTGTTATGCTGTGATCTGACGGTCTTCATCGGTGATCAGGATAAAACGCGTTACTGACAAACTCCGCAGGTCTTGCACGAACCGACCTTGCACGGCGGAGTAAACTTTCCCTCGAGCGCCCGCTGATATTCGTTCTTAAGATATTCTTTTCTCACGCCGATGTCAATAAAATCCCAGGGCAGGCGCTCGCTGAATTCGCGACGCCGATGCGCGTAATAATCCATATCGATCGCCGTTTCTTTTGCCGCCTTTTTCCAGTCCTCGCCGTTCTCATGGGCCGCCCTGATCAGCTTTCCGATCCTGCGGTCCCCGCGTGAGAGCAGCGCCTGGATATACGCCCGCTTCGGGAGGTCGTGAATGATGTTCATGTTCCCGATCTTCCGCGCCGCCTGTTCAAGTGAGCGCAGTTTTTTGTTCAGGCCCTCGACCGTCTCCATCGGCTCCCACTGGAAGGGCGTGAACGGCTTCGGGACAAAGGAGTTCACCGAGAGCGTGATCCTGCCGATCCTGCCGAGAGGCCGGGCGTATTTGAGCTGGACCTCATGCACGTTGAGCGCGAGCGGAATGATCGCGTCCACATCCGCCTGGGTTTCCGTCGGCAGGCCGATGATGAAATACAGTTTAAGGTTCGGGATGCCGTGGCGAAAGACCATATCGGCGGCGCGAAGGATGTCTTCTTCCGTTATGCCCTTGTTGATCACTTTGCGAAGCCGCTCTGAGCCGGCCTCGGGGGCGATCGAGATGGTCTTGTGTCCGCTCTTCGCGAGCCGTTCGATCAGCGTCTCACTGACCGAATCCGCGCGAAGCGATGAGACCGAGACGCCCCCCTCGATCCTTGCGCAAAGCTCGTTGATGTCGGGATAGTCGGACAATGCGGCGCCCACGAGCCCGATCTTGCCGCACAGCTCGTCCGCCTTGCTTGCCTGCTCGTCGGCTTTTTCGATAGTCAGGTTGCGGGGAGGGAGGTACAGGTAGCCTGCCATGCAGAACCGGCAGTGCCTGCCGCAGCCCCGGGTAAGCTCCGACAAATACCGGTCGCTGAACTCCGTATGGGGGGTGAGGATAACGGTGGCCGCCGGCGTCTTGTCGAAGTCCTTGACCGTCCGCTTGACGATGCGGTCAGGGGCGGCGGGCTCAAGCTTTGTTCGTCCCTTGATCGTCCCGTCTTCATGATAGAGGACTTCATAAAACTCCGGCACGTAGACACCGGGGGTCCCGCTGAGGGCGCTCAGAAGCTCATGCCGCCCTTTTCCCCTGTTCTGCTTGTACGCATCAATGAACTCTCCAACGACGTCTTCCCCCTCCCCCACGATCACGAGATCAACGAAGTCCGTGAGCGGCTCAGGGTTGAAAAAGGCGCAAATGCCACCGAGGACGACAAGCGGATCGTCCCTGGTCCGTTCGCGTTTGTCCGCCGGGATGCCGGAGAGACGCAGTATCTCGAGTAGATTCACATAGTCCTGCTCAAAGGACACGGAGAAAGCCAGGATATCGAACTCTCTCACCATTCGCTTGTTCTCGAGGCTGAACAGTTTTCCGCCCGTTTTTCCATACTCTTCAATATCGTCTTCATCAGGCAGGAACACGCGTTCACAAGCGGTGTCGGCGCGGCTGTTCAGGACGGAGTAGATTTGGTGTACGCCGAGGTTCGACATGCCGACGTGGTAGGTATTCGGATAGGCCAGCGCGAACGTTACCTCCGTTCCACGGGCCTTCAAGCTCGTCCCGCGCTCGGCGGCGAGCAGGGTCTCGGCTTGTTCCTTGAGCTTTCTGGACATGGAAGAATTATACTATGCCTGCATGCCGGGCGCAAAACAATTCCTGCGCAACGCGCGGTCCCCCGATCGGCACGGCGGAAAGGAAAGGGGGGGTGGAAGGACTTTTGAAAAATGGTAAGAAGGCTTGCTACGACTCCATCCAATGCGAACGCGTCCTATTTTTCATCCAGGATCGCCCGCACCTTTCGCAGGAGATCGTTCATGTCGATCGGTTTGGGGAGAAAGTTCACGTCTTTTTCCAGCAGCCCTTTTTTACGCATGATATCGGCGGGGTGGCCGCTCAGGAACAGCGCCTTGATGTCGGGCTCGAAGAGCCTGATCTTTTCATAGACCTCTTTTCCGTTCTTTTTCGGCATGATAACGTCAAGAAGGAGCAGTTTGATCTTGCCCCGGTTGGCCATGAATTTATTGACGGCCTCCTCCCCGTTTTCCGCCTGAATAACAGTATAGCCGCTCCGCATAAGCACGCTGGCGATAAAGCCTCTCACGAACTCATCGTCCTCCGCGGCAAGAATGGTTTCCGAGCCGCCTTCGACGGGCGGCGATACGGCCGCGGCCGGTTGTGTTTCTTCCCTCTTTGTTTGAGTAGTCGGCAGATAGATTTTGAAGGTGGCCCCCCTTCCGACCTCGCTTTCGACCTCGACAAAGCCGTTGTGCTGCCTGATGATGCCGTAGACCATGGCAAGTCCCAGTCCCGTGCCCCTGCCCACTTCTTTTGTCGTGAAGAAGGGTTCGAAGATATGCTCTTTGGTCTTCTCGTCCATACCCGCGCCCGAATCCGTCACGGCGAGCAGGGCGTATGTCCCGGGCTTGCCGAGCTCGCGGGCCATTGCGGATTCCTCGTCCAGGTCCGCCAGCCGGGTTTCTATATATACAACTCCGCCATCCGGCATCGCATCACGCGCATTCATCAAGAGATTCATCAGGACCTGCTCTAACTGCCCGGCGTCCGCCATGACAGTTACCTCCTGATCGATCAGCATGCTCTTAAGCTCCACGTCCTCGCCGATGAGCCTTTCGAGGAACCGCTCCACTTTCCGGATAATGGTATTGAGATTTACCGGCTGTATGTTCAGGACCTGTTTCCTGCTGTAGGCAAGCAGCCCCTTGGTCAGGCTGGCGGCCCGGTTTGCCGAGGCGAGGATCTGCTCCACAAAGTGCCGAAGCGGATCATCCCCCTGCATTTTCATCAGCAAAAGACTTCCATATCCGATGATCGCGGTCAGGATATTGTTGAAGTCATGGGAAATCCCGCCGGCAAGGGTGCCGATGGATTCCATCTTCTGGGACTGTCGGAGCTGGTCTTCAAGCTGTTTCCGTTCCGAAATGTCGATGCCCACTCCCACAAGATACGGTTTGTCGTGCATGAGCATCCGGAAGCCGGTGAGCAGGAAAGAGATCGTCCGCCCGCTCTTTATATAAAGGCGCGCTTCCGCCGAAGAACTGCCGGTGTCGAACACCTCTTGCATCCTGCTCATGATCAGCTCCCGGTCCTCCCGGAAGAATTGGAGCACATTTATATTCGACAGCTCTTCAGTGGAATAACCGGTCACCTCTTTTACGTTATTATTCCATCGAAGCAGTCTGCCCGTATCGTCGCAAAGATAAAAGAGCCCCGGAAGGCTGTCGGTGACCACATCGGAGAACTTTTTTTCCCGCCGCAGCGCCTCCTCGATCTCGAGTCGCGCGCTAATATCAATGCCCATACAGATCACAGCTTCGACCGAGCGGTCCTTGTCAAGGAGAAGGGCGCTCGACCACGCGATCAGCTTTCTCTCTCCGTCCTTCGCCACCCAGAAGCTTTCGTATTTGCCCGGGAATATGCCTGAGACCAGGCCCTTGAAAATACCCTTGACTTCCTCCACCTGCTCAGGGGGGATGACCAAATCCCAGACAAATCGGCCCCGCGCCTCTTCGGACCGATATCCGCTTACCTCCTCGCAGGCACGGTTGAACCGGACGATCCTGCCGTCACGGTCGAGCACGAGGACAATAGAGCCGGCCGTGTCCAGCATCGCCGATATGAAAGCGCGCTCTTTCCCGAGCGCCTCTTCCGCCTTCTTTTGCTCGGTGACGTCGCGGGTAATGCCGAGCAGTGCGATAATGTCGTTATTCTCGTTGCGGAGGGGAACAGCATGGGTATTGAGCCAAAGGCGCCTCCCCTTGAGGCCGGCCACCTCAAAGGTGAGGTCCCCTGACTTTCCCTCGAAGACCTCTTCAGTAAGCTTTTTGAATGCGCCGCGATATTCCGGCGCGACGATGGTATAGAGCGATTTGCCCTTGACCTGCTCGAGGGAGTCCGCCTGGATTATGGCCAGGCCCGCCGGGTTCATCATGAGCAACGCGCCGTCAGCGGCGACAAGCTTCACGCATTCCGGCTCCGTGTCGATGACCGTCTGGAGATACTTTTTACTCTCGCTGAGCTCACGCTCCAGCTGCTTGCGTGACGTGATATCATGGACCAGGGAAAGGACGCCGCTCACCTTCCCCGAGGCATCACGAAGCGGCGTGTTGTGCCATTCACAGATGAGCTTTCCGCCGTCCCTGCCGGTGTTTTCATTTATTGATATTGCAGGTTCATCACCGTGCATGAGCCCGGCCCAGAGCTCACTGACCCGCGGTTGGGCGCTTGTCGGCACGATCAGGTCATAGGCATGTTTATCTCGGGCCTCGCCGGCCGACCACCCGAAAATGCGCTCCGCGGCGGGGTTCCACTCCACCACGTGAAAGGAACGGTCCCACACGATGTACCCCATCGGAATTCGGTCGAAAATAACGCGGGACTGCCCGGATAGCCCTCCAAGGTCGTCAATCGGCTGTTTATCTGGCATCATCGGATTTTCTCACTGTAGTGCGCTGTAGGGGAGAGCTTCCTCTCTCTCAGCCACTCCCGTAATTGTTCGTTGTTGGTCCCGCGCGACAGCGCGCGCCTTTTTGAGATGCGCATTAGTATACGCGAATGTGACAAGTATATCATATAGGTTGAACAGCTTCGCCCCTTCCGCATCCCCCGCTTGTTGCCGGCCAGTCCTTACTCCGCCCGCACCAGGTCCTCGAACCTGATGTCCACGCCGAATACGCCGACGATATTGCTCTCGTCGTCAGCGATGGGCGCCGACACGGTGATGCAGAGCGCGCCGGTGATCTTCGAGGTGTAGAAGTCCGACACAAAGCTCTTGCCGTCCTTCATCGGATGGATGAACCACGACCGGTCCGAGAAGTTGTCGCCCAGTCCGGCAACCTCATATTTTGCCTTGTTCTCGATATCCGTGATGTTCTTGGTGACCTTCTTGCCCTCTTTATTCACCACATAGACGAACTGAATATACGGGTCTTCACGCTGGAGCTTCTCCATCACCGGCTCCTGCAGTGTCGGGTCCATGGACCGGATCTCCGGCCGCTCAACGGACTCCTCGACGATGTGGCGCGCCACTTCCGACGCTATCTTTTTAAGCCTGTCGAGATCGGAGACGAAGTACTCAGAGAGGTACCTCTTCGCCCGCTCCAGAAGTTCGTCGTGGGAGATGCTCGTGGTCCTTCCCTGTTCGTACTGTTCCATTACCCACTTGTTCATCTTGGCAAGACCGGGGTGGCGCTTGTCGATCTTCTTGTCCGCATCCAGCCCAAGGTGGCTGTTCACCCATTGGGCGATGCCGGCGATGCCCGATTTATCGGTGATGATCACGCCCATGGGCCGCTTCAGGATCTTCGAGGTGTCGAAGATATTGTAGATCTCCTCGTTCTTCATCATGCCGTCGGCATGGATGCCGGCGCTCGTGGAGTTGAACTCCGAACCTACAAAGGGATAGTTGGCCGGGATCGGGAAGTTCATTTCCCTTCTGAAGTACTCGGCCATGTCCGTGATGGCCGCGGTGTCAATGCCGGAATCATTCCCCGTGAGGCTGATATAATCGATGAGCATGGCCTCAATGGGCGTATTGCCCGTACGCTCGCCGAAGCCCAGCAACGCGCCGTTCACGGACGAGCAACCGTACATCCAGGCTGCCACGCCGTTGACGAGCACCTTGTGGAAATCGTTGTGGCCGTGCCATTCGAGCTGTTCCGACGGCACTCCGCCGTCGTGGATCAGAGCGTAAAAGATCTCGGGCACGCCGCGCGGGAGGGCCGCGCCGGGGAAGGGGAAGCCGTAGCCCATGGTGTCGCAGGCCCGCACCTTGACCGGGAGCTTGGCCGCTTCAGAAAGCTTCATCAGCTCCTGGACAAAGGGGATGACGAACCCGTGGAAATCCGCCCGCGTGATGTCTTCGAGGTGGCAGCGGGGAATGATGCCCTGCTCCAGCGCTGTCGCGACGATGTCGAGGTACTGCCGAAGCGCTTCCTTGCGGGACAGGTTGAGCTTCAGAAAGATGTGATAGTCGGAGCACGACGTGAGAATGCCCGTCTCCTTAAGCCCCATCTCCTTCACGAGCTTGAAATCTTTTTTGTTCGCCCTGATCCAGCCCGTGATCTCCGGGAAGCGGTAGCCGCGTTCCCTGCAGAGCCGGACCGCTTCACGGTCCTTTTCGGAGTAGAGGAAAAACTCGGTCTGGCGGATCACGCCGCTCGGCCCGCTCATCCGGTGCAGAAAATCGAAGATGTCCGCGATCTGCTTAGGCGTATAGGGCGGCCGGGACTGCTGGCCGTCGCGGAAGGTCGTGTCGGTGATCCAGATGTCCTTCGGAATATTGGTCTGGATCATCCGGTCCTCGAACAGCACCCGGGGCACACTTGAATAAGGAAACATGTCCCGGAACAGCGCCGGCTCTTTCACGTCCTTGAGTTCAAAGGATGTTTTCACAATCTGCTTTTTGATAGGCAATGGGACCTCCCGCAAAGACAAGTTCGGAGTTCAAGGTTCAAACAATTAGAAAACATACAAAAACAATTTGATCATATTGAGTCATTTGGATGCTTATATTTAAACTTGTCCTACGCGCCACGTATTCCCCTGATCGCCGCGGCATAGTCCTTCTTGCCGAAGACCGCCGAACCTGCGACCAGGATATCGGCGCCCGCGCCCGCGAGCTCGGCCGCGTTCTCGGGCTTCACCCCGCCGTCCACCTCGATTTCGATCTTCAGGCCCAGTTCGTCGATCCGCTTCCGGAGCTTCCGGATCTTGTCCATTGCCGATGGGATGAATGACTGGCCGCCAAAGCCCGGGTTCACGGACATGATGAGCACCATGTCGAGCTCCGGCAGAATATAATCGAGACTCGAAAGAGAGGTCGCGGGGTTCAAGGCCACCGCCGCCTTCACGCCCTTGTGCTCCCGGATCGACTGGATCAGCCTGTTCAGGTGAAATGCGGTCTCCACATGCACCGCAATATAATCGGCGCCTGCTTTCGCGAAATCGGCAACATACCTCTCCGGATTGGTGATCATCAGGTGCACGTCGAGCGGCAGCTTCGTGCTTTTCCGGGCCGCTTCCACGATCAGCGGGCCGATGGTGATGTTCGGCACAAAGTGCCCGTCCATCACGTCGATATGGATGATATCGGCGCCGGCGGCCTCGACTGCCTTGAGCTCCTCGCCCAGTCGGGAGAAGTCGGCGGACAGGATTGAAGGGGCTACTTTAATTTTTCGTGTCATGGTCATCCTCAATGAAGTTTGAACTCCGAACCTTGAACGTGACTATCTGTTCACGACAATATCCACGATCGCATCCGCGGCGACCGGGGACCCCGCGCCCGGCTCCTGGTGGACAACGATCCGGTCCTTTCCCGCTGCATCGTCCCCTGAAGGCCTCGTGGTAACGCGGAATTGCAGCCCTATCCTGCCGATTATCTTGAGCGCCTCCTCCGTTTTTGTCCCCATCAGCTTCGGCATGACATAGTGCGGCGCCTTTTTGCCCGCACTGATGAGCATGCTGATGGCCCCGCCTTTTTCAAGCGGGTTCCCGGCCCCCGGGGCTTGCGCGATCACAATATCACGCTCCACAAGGACCGAGTGCGTTTTCGACACCGGGCCGGGGGAAAAACCCGCCTGCCGGACCATGATGTCGGCCTTGCGAAAGTTTTCACCCACCACTTTTAACGCCTGGGTGTCGCTGGGTCCCAGGCTTACGACCACGCGCACCTGTCGTCCCTTCTTTATCCCGACCCCCGGCGCCGGCGCTTGGGAAACCACCGTGTTCCTCGGCAGGGTAGGATGAGGCTCCTGCCGGTCCACCTTGAGCAGCAAGCCCTGCTGCGTGACCGTCTCGATCACGTTCACGATGTCCTGTCCCAGGAGCTCCGGTACGCGCACTTCTTCCTGCCGCAGGAGCAGCGCGACAACGGCGAATGCGCTCACGATTCCCACGCCGATGAGCGCAATGAATAAGCCCAGACCTTTTAGAAATTGCTTCATGTCAGAGTACGCATTTTACCACAATGCATTTAAGATGCAAGAACTTCTGGCCCGATGACAAGTCGGCGACAGCGGGGCGGGGTGATGTTAGGGCGAAGGCCTGAGCAAGCGCCAGGAGGCAACAAAAACCGGATCCCCGCTTGAAGCCTTCGGGGAGGACACACAGAGGGGCGGATACCCCGAGCAGCGATCGCACCGGCAACAGCGGATATCCGCGCTGTCAAATAAAAAAGGGCGGCTTCTCAGCCGCCCCATAGTGTTTTTTTTCGTTGTTGCCTTCAAGCTAATGCCCGCCGACTTTCAAAAGTCCGCTCGCGGCGAGCGAGAGCACGAGGACCTCGACGATCGCAAGGACAACGTAAGCGGTGTCCTTCTTCCTGAACAGGATCGGCAGGATCACTATGTAGCACAGGATGGTCAGTCCCGACAGCATCGCGATGCCGACAAAGTTCAGGTAATCGCCCTTTCCGACCAGCGCGGCCCAGCGCCAGCCCGTGGGCGCGTTCAGGGCAACGTTGTAATCATGCACCCGCATGGTCCAGTACTTCGGAAGATCGTCGATCGGCACAAAGCTCGGCAGCACGCCCGAGATGTAGACGAAGAAGGTGATCACCAGAATAGCGAGCCCCAGCCACATCCCGGCATTCAGAACACCCGCGTATGCCATTTGTTCTTCAGATGCTTTATTATTTTTTACATTCGTCATTGTTCGTTCCTCCTATTTCCAGATTTCGAGTCCCTTGAGCAGGGACCTGAGTCCCGCGAAGAGCAGGAGACCGATCACCATCCACTTGATGGCTTTGGGCTTTGACCGGGCGAGGATCTTCACGCCGATCATGGAGCCCAGCATGATTCCCACGAGGGACGGGACCACGATCATGGGCAGCACCGCGCCCTGGTTCAGGTAGACCCAGGCGGCAGAGGTGTCGGTGATCGAGAGCAGGAACTTGCTCGTGGCCACCGAGATCTTGAGCGGCGCGCCCATCAGCAGGTTCAGCACCGGCACGTTCGCCCAACCGGCGCCCAGGCCGAACATGCCCGCCATAATGCCGATCACCACGAACAGGGCCAGGCCCATCGGCGTTTTATGGACGGTCCATTCCACGTCCTTGCCGAGCGACTCTTCCCGGTAGATGCCCATGATGCCGAGGCTCTGGGCGAGATTGTCCGGTTTCGGAACAATGGGGAAATCAGATTTTTTGGCGGTTGCCATGATGACCACGATGAACAGGATCGTCGCGCCGAGCAGCGTGTTCACCACGTTCGGCTTGAGCGCGAGGCCGATCATCGCGCCGCCGATCGCGGCCGCCGAGGCAATAACCGCCACCGGAATCGCCAACCGGAGGCTCGCGAGGTTCCTCTTCAGCAGACCCGGACCAGCGGCAAGCGCGCCCGCGAGAGCCACGAGGAGACCGGCGCCTCTTACGAAATCTATATTGAATGGAAAAAACCCGCCCACGATCGGCACGAACAACACGCCGCCGCCCACGCCGCCGAGCACAGCCAGTATGCCGAGGATGAACGTGGTGACGAACAATGCCAGCGGCCAGATCCACCAGGGTGCGGTCGACGCCGGCACGGTGGAAACCGGGCCCGGCTCAACCGCATGGGCATCACCGCGTCCGGCTGCTTCCACCGTCGCGGGAGCCGGGGCTGCCGCGTCGTTCGCAGCGAACGCCGTCCCGGCTGCGGTCAGCATGGTCAGAACAACCAGCAGCATGGCGGAAACCTTCAAATAACACTGGACCATTTTTTGTCCTTTCTTTCCAATGATTTCAATAGAGTGCCCACTAAAGTCCGATTAATCCATTGCGTTATGCAATTGCTTAGTTTCAATTTGCACGGGTTGTAATGTTATTATAATGATGGAGAAGTTGTCAAGAAAAATGTTGCCGTTGACCGCGGGAAATCCATTAATTCATGCGATGCAGCGATAAGAAACTCTTATTTCATTAACCCGTTGAATATGCTCCTCACCTGTCCGCTCAACGATTCGTACTCCTCGAGAAGCTTCTGCCCTGCCGATGTCCCCCCATCCAGGTATCCCATGCGGAGCGCAAGGGGCCGGAGCTTTTCCGTATCTCTGCTCAGTGCGCTCGTCGCCTGGTTCGAGACAATCCGCATCCTGCTCTCGAGCCGCCTCATGAAGAGATGGGCCCTCATCATTGTCCGGTAAGACTCCTCGTCAAGAAGCCCCTCTCTTTTCAAGGCCCGCAGGGCATTATGCGTTCCCGGGACCCGGACCCTGCGTCGCCGCTTTCCATGGAGCAGCTGCATAAACTGGACAAGGAACTCAATGTCCACCAGGCCGCCGGCGCCTTGTTTGATATTATAGTTTGCCGCGCTTTCCCTGCCGACCTCGTCCTCCATCCTTTGGCGCATCGACATGATGTCACCGGCCAAGGAGGTCCGGTCCTGATCGCGGTAGATCAGAGCTCCGATGGATGATGCAAACTCTTTTCCCACCACGCCGTCCCCGGCCACACGCCTCGCCCGCAGCAGCGCCTGGAGTTCCCAGGTCTCGGCATGATGAGCATAGTAGTTCTTGAACGCGTCAATGCTCTGCACCAGCGGACCTTTGGAGCCCATGGGCCGAAGCCGGGTGTCCACGCGGAACACGAACCCCTCTCGCGTGAGCGTGGAGAGACAGGAGATGGTCTTTTCCGCCACTTTGCTGAAATATTCGAACACCGTCAGGCCGGGCGGCGGGGCTGCGGCCCGGGCCTCGTTGAAGACAAAGAGAATGTCGAGGTCGGAGCCGTAGGAAAGCTCCCTGCCGCCAAGTTTGCCGACGCCGATGACGGCAAGGCCTGCCGTGGACCCCGGCACGTTATACCGCATGCCGGTTTCGGATGCCGCAAGCGTAAGCGCGGCGTCAAGAGAGACCTCCGCAAGCTTCGACAGCTCGCGGGAGACCGTGGTCAAAGGCATGTTCGACAACAAGTCCGCCATGCCGATCCGGATCTCTTCCAGGTGCTTGAACCGCCGCAGGGCGTCGAGTTTCGCCGCAAGGTCCGGGGCCTGCCGCAGGACGACGCCAAGTTCCTTTGCAAAGCCGGCGCACGTGCCCGCGTTGGAGGACTTTCTGGATTCGATCAGGTCCTGAAGGAGCATCGGCCTGCTCACCAGCATTCGCGACAGATACTCGCTATTGGCAAATACCGCGATCAGGACCTTGCCCGCCGACGGGTCGATCCTCATCAGCGTCTGGAACGCTTCCCACGAACCCTGCGCCGCAAGAAAGGACTCGAGATGGTTCAGCGCCATGTCGGCATCGGGCGAAGAGACGAGCTCCCGGAACAACGCCGGAAAGACCTCGTAAAAAAGTTTTTGGCTTCGCGGCGTCTGATGAACAAAGGCGGCGCCTTCGCGGAGCAGCAGCAGGTCCCGGTACGCCTTGCCGGGGTCCCTGAACCCAAGCTTCTCCAGGAGTGAGCTCGCCTCCCGCTCCGGCGTTTCCGGATCGAGCAACGCTGAATAGTCCCTGCCTGATGAGGCGGGGGTCTCTTCCTCTCCGGTAAAGGCGAAGAGGTCGTCATAGACGCCCCTGACCTTCTTCGTGTGCTCGGCATAGTCTCGGAGCAGCGCCTCCGCCTCCCTGCCGGGTCCGAAATAACCCGTACGCCGGGCAAGGGCGCGCAGTTCGCGTTCATCGTCGGGAAGCGTCTGGTTCTGAAGATCATCGAGGAGCTGGATCCGGTGCTCCACGGTCCGCAGGAAAACGTAGGCTTTGGAGAGGACCTCGTGCTCCTGATAGGAGATGAGCCCTTTTTGCGATAGGATATGGAGCGCCTTGAGCGCGTTCTTTTCGCGCAGCGTCCGGTCCCTGCCGGCATAGACAAGCTGAAGCGCCTGGATCATGAACTCTATCTCCCGGATGCCGCCGTAGCCGAGCTTCACATCGCGGTCCGTCCTGCCCTTCCGCTCCACGTCCCTGTTGATCTTCCGCTTCATGTCGCGGATCTCGGCGATCGCACTGTAGTCGAGATACTTCCGGTACACAAAGGGCGCGATGCGGTCCATGAATTCCCCGCCCACGGCTTCGTCGCCGGCCACCGGCCTGGCCTTGAGAAGCGCCGACCGCTCCCAGGTCCGGCCCCAGGACTCATAGTAGATCTCATACCCGCCCAGGCTCTGGGCCAGCGGGCCGCGCTGCCCCTCGGGACGGAGCCGCATGTCCACGCGGAACACGAACCCGTCCCCGGTCTTCTCGCCGATGGCCGCGCTCAGTTTCTCCGCAAGCTTGATAAAATACTGGTGGTTCGATATCCGGTTCGTTCTAAGACCGTCCGCGGAGAGGCCCCCCTCGGTCTCGCCGTCAGCGGCATAGACATACATGAGGTCGACATCCGAGCTGAAATTCAGTTCCCGGCCCCCGAGTTTTCCCATGGCAATGACCGCGAACCCGGCGGGTATCATTGGTCCGTCGGGGTTTTCAAGGATCGGCCTGCCGTATCGTTTCGTGAGTCCGGCCTCGGCCCATTCATATGCCTTCTGCAGGCAAACCTCGGCGAGCTGCGACAGGTCCGCCACCGTCTGCTGGAGGTCTGTTTTTCCGAGCAGGTCCAGCAGCCCGATCCTGAGCAGCTCTTGTTTGCGGAACACCCTCAGCAGGTGAAAAAAGCCTTTGTCATCGGGGTCGTTGCCGATTATAGCCGCCAGGCGGGCGGCAAGACGCTGTTTGTCGCTCTGTTGGGAAAGAAACGCCGGATCGGCCAAAAGGGTCAGGCTTTCATCAGAGCTCGAAACGAGGAAGGTGGAAAGGAACCGGCTTGCGCCGAAGATCGTGACGAGAGCGCGAAGAATATCGCGCCTCGTCCGGCACTGCGAGACAAAGAAGGGAATGTCCGAAAGCTCGCCCGCGAAGCGCTCAAAATTATTTAATGCCATGTCAGGATCAGCGGCACTGGACAGCTCGGCAAGAAGCAGCGGCAAAATCAGCGCGAATCCGCTCTCGCCGATCGTTGCGCCTGAGAGCTCGAGGTTTTTGAGGGCCTGGGCCGTGTCCTGCACCCCAAGTTGCGATAATTGTTCAGGAGCAGGCGTTATATATTTGTCAAATGACATTTTTTATATTATACTGACAAGCGTCAGGAGATACAAGCGCAACTATGATGGCATAGAGCAGAGCGCAGAGGGCAAAGGGTCAAACGCTATATGGAATACACCCACAAACAACTCATAGCACTGATCAAGACCAGGACCGGCAAACCGATGATGGTGCGCGAGCTGATGCGGCTGCTGAAGCTCACGGACGAGGACCGGCATGAGCTCAAGAGGGCGCTCAACGAGCTTGTCCTGAGCGGCGAGCTCATCAAGACGCGCGGCAACCGCTACGGCCTGCCCGAGAAGATGGACCTCGAAACGGGCATCTTCCAGGCCCACCCGCAGGGCTACGGTTTCGTGATACCGGAAATAAAAGGCAGGACGGACATCTACGTCTCCGCGAAGGGCAAACTGGACGCCATGAACGGGGACAAGGTCGTGGCCCGCGTATCGCCCCCAATCGGGAAGAAGAAGATCGCGGGCAAGCGCGAGGGCGTGATCATCCGCATCCTTGAGCGCGCGCACACGAGGGTCGTCGGCGCATATGAACTCCCCGATCCAAAAACCGGAGGATACGGTTTTGTAACGTCCCGCGACCCCAGGATAACCCAGGACCTCGTCATCGGCAGGGAGAACGCGGGTGAAGCCAAAAACGGCGACATCGTGTCCGCCGAAATCATCGCTTATCCCATGCGCGGCAGACCGCCTGAAGGCAGGATCCTCAGGGTCATCGGCCAACCCGGGCAGCCCGGCATCGACTCCGAGCTGATCATCGAACAGTACGAGTTGCCGGTCCATTTTACGCCCGCCACGCTCCGTGAAGCCGAAGACATCCCTCAACTCGTCAGCGCCGCCATGCGCAAGGGCAGGAAAGATCTCCGGGACCTGCCGACGGTCACGATCGACGGAGAAACGGCCCGCGACTTCGACGATGCGATCTCCATCGAAAAGATCAAGGCGGGACACCGCCTCTGGGTGCACATCGCCGATGTGTCCAGCTATGTCAAGGAAGGCACGACCCTGGATGAAGAGGCCTACCAGCGCGCTACGAGCGTGTACCTGCCGGACCGCGCCATTCCCATGCTTCCCGAGGCGCTCTCGAACGGCATCTGCAGCCTGAACCCGAACGTGGACCGGCTCACCTTCACCTGCGAGATGGACATCTCTCCGGAGGGAGAGCTCGCGCGGTACGACATCTACGAGAGCGTGATCAACAGCAACGAACGCATGACTTACACCGCGGTGCGCGAGATCCTCGTGGACCGTGACCCGGCCCAGCGGACACGCTACGCCGCGCTGCTCGACGAGTTCGGGCTCATGGAAGAGCTCATGGGGGTGTTGCGTGCGAAGCGGGCGAAACGGGGCAGCATTGACTTCGATCTTCCCGAGCCCCAGATCGTGCTCGACCTCCAGGGCCGCATGACCGACATCCTGAAGGCCGAACGGAACATGGCGCACCAGATCATCGAGGAGTTCATGCTCGCCGCGAATGAGACCACGGCAAGCCACATCGAGCGGAAAAAAGCCCCGTTCATCTATCGCATCCATGAGGAGCCGGCCGAGGAAAAATTGACGGACCTCATCGAGTTCCTCGCCACCCTCGGCATCAGCCTCCCGGCGGTGAAGAAGCTCAAACCCCTGCACCTGCAGAAGGCGCTCGCCAAGGCCAAGGGCACGCCGGAGGAGACGCTGATCAACACCGTCCTGCTCCGCACCATGAAACAGGCAAAGTATTCTGCCGAGAACGTCGGCCACTTCGGCCTTGCCGCCGAGACCTATACGCACTTCACCTCCCCGATCCGGCGCTACCCGGACCTGATCGCGCACAGGATCCTGAAGGCGGACCTGCGCGGCAGGCTTAAGGACGCGGCATATGCCGAGAAGCTTGCCGAAAAACTTCCCGGCCAGGCGGAACACTGCTCCAAACGTGAACGGATCGCCATGGAGGCGGAGCGCGACGTGATCACCATGCTCAAGCTCGAGTTCATGAAGGACAAAGTGGGCGAGGTGTACGACGGCATCATCACGGGAGTGCTGCAATTCGGCTTCTTCGTGCAGCTCCGCGAGCTCTTCGTGGAAGGGCTGGTGCATGTCTCGTCGCTCAACGACGACTACTACCACTATGTGGAGAAGCTGCATTTGCTGCGGGGAGAAAAGAAGAAGTCCTCATATCGCATCGGCGACACCGTGCGGGTGCGGGTGGACCGCGTAGACGCCGTCAGGAAGCGGATCGATTTTTCGTTGTCTGAGGATTAAGGGTTTTATAAGGACAACCGGCAGGTGGGGCTGAGCAATATGAAGCCCAACATCTATCTCATTCACGCCCGATAGTTCAGTCAAACCGTGTCAGATCTTTTCGCTCCTCTTGGGATGATAAGCTCCCGCTTGCACATACCGTGAAGACCCTAATTTTATTGGCAAGTATGTAGAGAACGTAGAAGTAACCGGGTGCGCGGCTTTATCGCGCAGCGTCCGGTTGACTGCCGGGTTGGGGGCCACGTGCCTTCTTCGCTTCTTCGCACTGCTGTAGTAGTTTGATCTGTTCAGCCACTGGCAGATTGCAAAAGTCGGGCACATTGGCCCCGATAATTTTGGCAGGGCCGTTGCTAGTGATTATGTAACCACTGTCGCCATCGACTTCAAGTAACTGGAATGAACTGCCGCACGAGTCGCAATAAAGTTCCGTTGTTGCGTGTGGCGAAGCCCATGTTTTCGTATCCCCACACATGCATGTGAGCGGAATTGAAATTGCTGAACCAATCAACCCAGTCTTGACAAAAAAATAGTATTTCGAGTTACGGTTGTAGTCTTCCGCTTTAACTCTTCCCTAATAGTCTTGCCTCATTCAAAATAAACCAACTCAAAGCTACAGCCGTTCGGATTATAATAGCCGCCCTAAGAAGAAATAGAAAGGTGCCCGGAGCGGC
>Ga0315281_10000992_pt1 | contig 41010 bp, 31 predicted proteins | sample YL17G07_0_MG_FD_204540 | JGI IMG/M metagenome (GOLD analysis project Ga0315281, IMG submission 204540) | Sediment microbial communities from Yellowstone Lake, YNP, Wyoming, USA - YL17G07_0 | ecosystem: Environmental > Aquatic > Freshwater > Lake > Sediment | place: USA: Wyoming | collected...
AAGGTGACCCCGTGGGCACGGGACCGCAATGCTCGCCAATGTGGCGTCGACTGGCAATTCACGACGAAAGACGCCCGGATCAAGCTCAAACGTCTCTACCCACAGGTTCAACTGTCATGAACCACTAGCGCGGCCCGGCCTCCTCTTTTTGTGCAGTCCGCCAGCCCTGCTCTTGCCCTTGTCCCTTGACCTTTTGCCAGAGCAGCTCGGTGAGCTCTTTGATCCCCTGGCCGGTGGCGGCGGAGATGGGCACGAGGTCTCGCATCAAGCGGTCGCGCAGGTCTGCGAGCCGGGCGCCGTCGGGGTCGAGGTCGATCTTGTTCGCGACGATGACCTCTTCTTTCTGGGCGAGGGCTGCGCTGTACTGGGCCAGCTCGTTGCGGATGGCGTGATAGTTGGCGACGGGATCGGAGCCGTCCGTCGGCATGATGTCGAGAATGTGAACGATAATCTTGGTTCGCTCGATGTGGCGGAGGAAATCGTGTCCGAGCCCGGCGCCCCGGCTGGCGCCTTCGATCAGGCCGGGAATGTCGGCCATCACAAAGCGGCGGAAATCACTCAGCTCGGCGATACCGAGGACCGGCTCCAAGGTGGTAAAGGGATAGGCCGCAATCTTCGGCCGGGCCGACGAGCAGCGGGAGAGCAAAGTGCTCTTGCCGGCGTTCGGCATGCCCACCAGGCCCACGTCAGCGATGAGCTTGAGTTCCAGCCGGATATTGCGCTCCTGGCCCGGCTTGCCCGATTCGGCCTCGCGCGGCGCCTGGTTCATCGAGGTCGCGAAGGCCTTGTTGCCCCGCCCGCCCTTGCCGCTCCGGCAGATCAGCACTTTCATCCCGACCTCGTTGAGGTCTTTGAGCAGGAGGCCCAGATCCGCATCATAAATCAGGGTGCCCACCGGTACGGCGATGACCAAATCCTGGCCATCGGCGCCCGACATGTTCTTCCCCTGGCCGGCCTTGGCGTTGCCCGCCCGCCAGTGATGCCTGCCGGCAAAGTCCAGGAGCGTGTCTTTGCCCGCCATGGCCTCGAAGTAAACGTCGCCGCCCTTGCCGCCGTCGCCACCGTCGGGCCCGCCTTTGGGCACGAACTTCTCGCGCCGGAAGCTGACGCAACCGTTACCACCGTCGCCGGCCTTGACCTGAATTAGAGCTTCATCGACAAACATGGTGTAACAAGACAACCGTACCGATCAAATCACGAAGACTACCTATCAAAAAGGGATGGCTTATGACCATCCCTTCGACGTTCCAACGATGCGCGATGCAGGTCGATCAGACGACGTGGACCCTTCGGCCCTGGAACTGCACCGTCCCGTCGGCCTCGGCAAAGAGCGTGTAATCCCTGCCCATACCCACGTTGGCACCGGGGAAGAACTTCGTGCCGCACTGCCGGACAATGATGGAACCGGTCTTGACCGCCTGGCCGCCGCACAGCTTCACACCCCGGTACTGGGCATTGCTGTCCCGCCCGTTTCGTGTAGAACCTTGTCCTTTTTTATGTGCCATAACCTACCTCTGTTTTCTACGATCGACTTCGAATCCGCCTAAACCATCAAGTATAGCGGCCGCCTCCCTCCCTGTCCAGCCCTTCGTGAGTTTTTCCGGGTCAAAAACTATCGCACCTGGACGATCGCCTTGGCATCACCGGCCGGCACCAATCCTACGCCCGCCAGCTTGAAATTGCCTTCGCGGTCCACGAAGAAGCTGGTCGGAATATACTGCGCCTTGCCGAACGGAGCCGGCAGATCACCCGAGCTGGACAGCACCGTATAATTGAGGCCCTGCTCCGTGGCGAAGGTCTTCAACAGGGCCGGCGCCTCGTTCGAGATCGTCAGAATCGCCAAGTTCTCCTGGTCGAACGCACCCCGCAACTCCTTCAAGTGCGGAATCTCCAGCTTGCAGGTCGGGCACCACGTCGTCCAGATCTCCACGACCACGTCCTTGCCGCGATAATCGCTGAGTTTATGGGTCTTACCCTCGACGTCCGTGAGTGTGAAGTCCGGAGCGGGCTTGCCCCACCATTCCTTGAAGGAGGGGTCCCACGTCTGTGCCGCTTTGGCGATGTTCTGGATACTCGCCTTCGGCTCGCGAAACAGGCTCGTCGCCGTCTCAATCGGGTCCGTCGCCGTGCCTTTGGCAGCAACCGTCGAGACGTTGTTCGGCGATGCACTACCTGCCTGGTCCGACTTTTGTTTCCGGCACCCGTGCAGAACGCCTAAGACGAGCACGACCGCCAAAAATGAACCGGTAATCCAATAGATACTCTTCCTGTTTGTAATGGTCATAGACAAGACCTCCCTGAGACAAACTATCCGAAGCGATTACTATACCTCTCCTCCATCGGCTCGTAAAGGCTAAAGTCAGAAATTTTCGGACCCCTGCATACGGACGCCAATCAATAAAATACGAAGTAAAGCCGTATCCGGTTCGAATAGTACCCTCGCAAACCGAACAACGCCTATGTGGCGGCCGGCGGCTGTCCGTCCATCTGCGTGCCGCGTCCGCCGCTCCTCTACCAGGCCGTCGCGGTGGTGAAAACAGGATTTGGCTTTGTGTTTCCCCTGGAATCACCCCAAGCGTCGAGGTATTTTCCGTTTGCTGTTTACTACTCCGGCCGGCAGTCGTATAGTGATACGACTCATGCGCCGCAGCGTTGGAGCCAAGGTCCTGTTCGTCCTGGAAGTCCCTGTGTCGCGACCTTTCAGTATGTGAAGGAGTTGAGAGATGAGTCAAAGAAGCACCGTTTCCTCCTATCTTTTTGCCCTGATTTTATGCTCCGGCGTTGCCCTGCTGCCTTCCGCGTCCCGGGCCGATATTCGCCTGCCGGCAATTATCAGCGACAATATGGTCCTGCAGGGCGGTGACCGGGTAGCTCTCTGGGGTTGGGCCGACCCGAACGAGGAGATCAACGTCAGCGTCAGTTGGCGTAAGACCGGCTGGACGGTGCAGGCCGACGACAAGGGCACGTGGCGATTCAAGATGATGGCCCCCGAGGTCGGCGGCCCCTATGAGGTGACGCTCAAAGGCAAGAACACTATAACGATCAGGAACATTCTGGTCGGCGAGATCTGGGTCTGCTCGGGCCAGTCCAACATGGAGTGGCCGGTCCGGTCGTCGACGAACGCCGAGCAGGAGGTCGCCACTGCCAATTCTCCGAAGATTCGGCTCTTCACCGTCCAGCACGCGGTCGCCGACACGCCTCAACCCGACTGCAAAGGAAAGTGGGTGGAATGCAGCCCCCAAACGGTCGGCGACTTCTCCGCCGTCGGTTACTTCTTTGGCCGGGAGCTCTATAAGCAGTTGGATGTGCCCATCGGCCTGATTCAGACCTCCTGGGGCGGGACACCCGCGGAATCCTGGACCTGCCAATCGATGCTGGAGGAAGAGACCATCTTCCAGCCGATTCTGCAGCGTTATAAGGACGCCGTGGCACAATACCCGCAAGCCATGGCCAAGTTCAAGGAGAACCTCAGCAAATGGGAGGAGGCCGCGAAGAAGGCCAAGGATGAGGGGAAACAGGCCCCGCCGAGGCCGGGCGAGCCTCTCGGTCCGGGAAGCCCCTGGGCCCCCGCCGGCCTCTACAACGCCATGATCGCACCGCTGACTCCTTACGCAATCCGGGGAGCAATATGGTACCAGGGCGAATCGAACGCCGGGCGGGCCTACCAGTACCGCGATCTGTTCCCGACGATGATTCGGAGCTGGTGGGACAATTGGGGACTGGGCGAGTTCCCCTTCCTCTTTGTGCAATTGGCCAACTTCAAAGAAGCGAAAGAGGAGCCGGGCGACAGCGACTGGGCGGAGCTGCGCGAGGCCCAGACGATGACGCTGAGCCTGCCCAAGACCGGCATGGCAGTCGCCATTGATATCGGCGACGCCAAGGACATCCATCCAAAGAACAAGCAGGACGTCGGTAAACGTCTGGCCTTGTGGGCTTTGGCCAAGACCTATAGCAAGAAGGTGGAGTGCTGCGGCCCTATCTACAAATCGATGGCGAAGAAAGACAACAAGATTATCCTGCGCTTCGACCACGTGGGCGGCGGCCTGGCGGCCAAAGGCAATGAGCCGCTCAAGGGCTTCGCCATCGCCGGCGAGGACTGCAAGTTTGTCTGGGCCGACGCGAAGATTGAGGGTGATACGGTCGTGGTCAGCAGTGAGAAGATCGCCAAACCGGTGGCGGTACGGTATGCCTGGGCCGATAACCCCATCTGTAGTCTCTATAACAAGGCGGGGCTGCCCGCCAGTCCGTTCCGGACCGATGTATGGCCCGGCGTCACGGTGAACGGCAGGTGAGGCCAACGGCCGACCTGACGGCTGTCCGCCCTGCTCCCCTCGCTGCCGACTCCGTGCGGCCGGGGACTCTGGTACGGATCCCACGCAAAAAAAACCGCGGGCACGTCACAGTAGGCGTTGCCCCTGTGTGAAGAGTATGGTAATCTATGGGCTTTATTATCTTGGATTCGCCTGTGCGCCCCCGTGTGAGCCGCTACGCAACCGGAGTTGCCTGATTCACGTCACGTGCGCAGCCTCCATAGCGACTGTGGAGCCACAGGCCGTGCTTGAACGAATATGGTCATGAGCGCTGTACATAGTGCGATTTTGGCGGAGCTGAACCCGCTCGAGCCCCTGACGGAAGTACCGTTGCTCACTTTTCATATAGGATCATGGCAGTTGAGCCTGACCAATCACGGCGCCATGGTCCTCGTGGCGATGGTGCTCCTCCTCGTGGCCGTACCCATCGCGCTGCACGCCCCGAAACGGGTGCCGAGAGGGTTCCAGAACCTTTTCGAAACCATCTGCGTCTTCCTGCGCGACGACATGGCCCGGCCTATCCTGGGACACGACACGGACAGGTTCATGAGCTACTTGTGGACGCTGTTCTTCTTCATTCTGACGCTCAACCTGATGGCCCTGGTACCCTCGGAGAAAATTCTCAGTCTCATCCTGTCAAGAAAAAGCCACTTCGGCGGCCCGGCCACCGCCAACATCTGGATCACGGGCGCCTTGGCGGTCGTCGCCTTCGTGATGACCCACGTCGCCGGGATCCGGCAGCACGGGGTCGTTCATTATGTGGCTCACCTGGCGCCCCCGTCACCCGCCTGGCTGCTGCCGCTGATCTATCCCATAGAGCTCGTTGTCCTGTTCGTCCGACCGTTCACCCTGGCCATTCGACTCTTTGCCAATATCGTCGCGGGCCACATGGTCCTGGCCACGATTCTCGGCCTGATCATCATCTTTCAGAATCTCGGCGTGGCGGCGGTTTCCGTGCTGACGTGCGTGGCCCTTTCGCTCCTGGAGTTGCTGATTGCCTTTATTCAGGCTTACATCTTCACTTTTTTGTCCGCTCTGTATATTTCGTTTTCCATCAGTTCAGAGCATTAGCAGGTTTTGGGAGGCTTGGAAATGGATTATCTGATCAGTTCTGTTTTGGCTGCGGCCGCAGACCCGAACGCTGTGAGCAAGGTCACCGGCGCCAACTGGGCGATCCTCGGCGCTGTGGTCGCGTGCGGAATCATCATCTTGGGCGCCAGTATGGGGATCGGCACGATCGGCGGGCGGGCCGTAGATTCGATTGCCCGTCAGCCCGAAGCCGGCGGCCGGATCTTCTCCGCGATGATTATCGTCGCCGCGCTGGTCGAGGGCGTGACGTTCTTCGCCCTGTTGATTTGCTTCCTCGCTGTGTTCTGGCTGCATTAAGTTCGGACCCCGATGGCTATGAAAGCACGAGTTAGTGCCGTTGTGATAGCGATTCTGGCGTGTGGCATCGCCTCGGTTGCACAAGGTGCGGAGGCCGAAGCCGAGGGCGCCGGGCCCAGTCTGTTCACGGGCACATTTGCCGATTCTTTGTGGACGGTCGTGGCCTTCGTGGTCCTGCTGGTCGTATTGGGCCGGTTCGCCTGGAAACCCCTCCTGAACGCTCTGGTAGCTCGAGAGAATTTCATCGCGCAACAGTTGAAATCGGCGGAAGAGTCACGCCAGCGGGCCGAACGCATGCTCGAAGACTACAAACGGCAGGGCTTGAGTGTTCTGCGGCAGGCCACCGAGGACGCCCAGCGTCATCAGCAGGAGGTGGCGGAGAAGACGCGCCAGGAAGTGCTCGCCATCCGGCGTCGCGCCCAGGAGGAAATCGAGAGTGCCCGGGCGGCGGCGGTGGAGGAACTGTGGAAGCAGACCGCCGAGATTGTCCAGCGCGTGGGCAGCGAAGTGCTCGAGCGTGCGTTGACCGAGCAGGATGACCAGCGGCTGATCAATGAGGCCGTGACGAAGATCAGGCAAGTCGGAGGTGCGCCATGAGCACCGGCACGGCCGCGCGCGTCGCCGACATCTACGCTCGGAGCCTGCTGGACCTGGCCCTTCAGTCCGAGGTGCTCGAGACGGTCGCGGCCGACCTGGACGCCGTCTCGAACCTGTTGACGCAGGTCCGGGATTTTCAGGCCTTTCTCGGCTCGCCCTATTTTGCCGAGCAGACCAGGCAGGACCTGGTCCGCCAGGTGTTTGCAGGCAAGCTGCACCGCTTGACGCTCAACTTTCTGCTGGTGATGATCGAACACAACCGCGGGGCGCTGCTGCCCAGAATCATCGACCGGTTCCAGCAGCTCTATCGTGAACATCAGGGTTACCGAACCGTACATGTAACGGTGGCGCGGACGATAGGCAAAGAGCAGATGGAGAAGCTCGCGCGCGAGCTGGCCGAGGCCCTGAATGCGAAGGTGGATCTGGATGTCCACGTGGATTCCTCCGTTCTCGGCGGCATCATCATCCGATACGACGAGGAGATGCTCGACAACTCCGTCCGGGGCAGACTGGCGCGCACCGTCAATGAGCTAACCAATCCGCAAAAAAGACAAAAAGTAGGCCTATGAAGATCGATATCAGTGAAATCACCGGGATCCTGAAGCAGGAGATCAGCCAGTACGAGACCAAGCTCGACGTGGTCAAGGTCGGACGGGTCGTGGAGGTGGGCGACGGTATCGCCCGCATTTACGGGCTCGAGGATGCGATGGCCAGCGAGATGCTCCTGTTTGAGGACGACACGATCGGGGAGGTCTTCAACCTCGAGGAGGATTCGATCGCCGCTGTCATTTACGGCGATTATACGAAGGTTCGGGAAGGCTCCGATGTCCGCACGACGGGCAAGCTGATGTCGGTGCCGGTGGGCGAGGAGCTGCTCGGCCGAATCATCACTCCGCTGTGCCAGCCGATCGACGGCGGTCCGGCCATTACGGCCCAAGCCGCGCGCCTGCTGGAGTCCGAGGCGCCGGGCGTCGCTTACCGCCAGCCCGTGCGCCAGCCGCTCCAGACCGGCATCAAGAGCATTGACTCCATGATCCCCATCGGCCGGGGCCAGCGCGAGCTCATCATCGGCGACCGCAAAACCGGCAAAACCGCCATCGCGCTGGACACGATCATCAATCAGAAAGGCAAGGACGTCATCTGCATCTACGTGGCCATCGGCCAGAAGGACTCCACCATCGCCGAGGTCGTCGATATCCTGCGGCGCCATGGGGCGATGGAGTACACGATTGTGATTGCCGCCGCGGCGGCCGACAGCGCCCCGATGCAGTACATCGCGCCCTACGTCGGCTGTGCCATCGCCGAGCATTTCATGTACGACAAGCACCGCGACACGCTGTGCATCTATGACGACCTGAGCAAGCACGCCGTGGCCTATCGACAATTGAGCCTGCTGCTGCGGCGGCCGGCCGGGCGGGAGGCCTATCCGGGCGATATCTTCTACCTGCACAGCCGACTGCTCGAACGCAGCGCGAAACTCTCCGACAAGCTCGGCGCCGGCTCCCTGACGGCCCTGCCCATCGTCGAAACGCTCGAAGGGCAGATCTCCGCCTATATTCCGACCAATATCATCTCCATTACGGACGGCCAGATCTACCTCCAGAGAGACCTCTTTCACGCCGGCATCCGGCCGGCCATCGACGTCGGCGTCAGCGTCAGCCGCGTCGGTGGAGACGCACAGGTCCAGGCCATGAAGAAAGTGGCCGCCCGGCTGCGACTGGACCTGGCCGCCTACTACGAGCTGCAGGACTTTGCCCGGCTCGGAACCGAATTGGACCGCGCCTCCCAGCGCCGGCTCGAACGCGGCAAACGGATGGTCGAGCTGCTCAAGCAGCCCCAGTTCACGCCCATGTCCGTGGGCGAGGAGGTGATCACCATTCTGGCGGGCGCGAGCGGTCTGCTCGACGAGATCCCCGTTGAGGAGGTCAGCCGCGTGGCAACGGACATGCTGCGCTGGCTCCATGAGCGGCATCCGGAGTTCATCGATGAGATCACGAAAACCGGCAAGCTCAGCGACGAGCCGGCCGCCAAGATCACCGAGAGTATCAAGGAATTTGTAGGCAACTATAAGGAAATCCGGTCCTGACGACATGGCGTCGATCCGACAAATCTTCCTGCGCCGCAAGGCGATCGACAGTATCGCCCGCATGACTCGAACGCTCGAGATGATATCCTCGGCGCGTTACAAGGCGTACTCCAACCGGTGGGCTCTGACCAGCTATTACCGGGATGCGCTGGCGCGGATCGCCTATCTGCTGACGACGCCGGAGCAGCCGATCAATCATCCCCTGCTGAAGAACAATTCCTCCGGCCGAGCGGCCATTCTGGCAATCGGCTCGCGAAAAGGTCTGTGCGGCTCGTACAATACCGAGATCTATCACCTCGTGGAGGTTCACGTGCAGCAGGCGAAGGCCCGCAACCGGCAACTGGATATTTATGTGCCGCGCAGCCGGCTGGAAGGGGTGATGACCTTCCATGGCCTGACGCCGACCCAGGTCTACACTGATATCGATGAAATGCCCACCGACCTGCAGATGCGGGCCATCGCCGACGACTTCATCGGCCAATACATGTCCGGGAGCCTCGATTACCTGGGCATCGTCTATATGCGGTTCTACTCGGCGTCCAGCCAGCAGGCGCAGACGCTGACGATCCTGCCTCTGCACGAGCTGGTGGACGATCTGACCACGCGGTCTCAGGCCATCTGGCCGTGGGATCTGACGTTCGAGGACTTCTTAATGTCCCCGTCCGCCGACGTCATCATTGAAGGCCTGGCCCGGATGCTCATGCACTATTCGATCCAGAGCTGTTTCGTCGATGCGGCGCTGAGCGAGCATTTGGCCAGGATGATTGCCATGAGAAACGCGACCGACAATGCGCAGGACATGATCAAGGAGCTCACCACGGACTACAACCGTGCCCGTCAGACGCAAATCACATCGGAATTACTGGATATAATCAGCGGAATGGGAACCTTGGAATGAACACGGGAAAACTCATCCAGGTCATCGGCAGTGTCTTCGATGCCAAGTTCGCCCCGGAGCGGGTGGCGGCCTTGAACAACGCACTCGAAATCACCTTTGACTTCGGGGGCAAGCGGAAAACGCTCCGCGGGGAAGTGCAGCAGCACCTGGGCGGCGGCCGGGTGCGAGCCATCGCGCTGGGCAGCACGCTGGGCCTGCGCCGCGGGCTGGAGGTCGTCGACACCGGCGGCCCCCTGGAGGTGCCGGTGGGGAAGGAGACACTCGGAAGGGTCCTCAACGTCTTCGGCGAGCCGATTGACGACCGAGGCCCCATTGACGCCAAGACCAGGAGGTCGATCCATCAGGACCCGCCCAAGCTGGTCGATCTGATGGCGCAAAGCGAGATGTTCGAGACCGGCATCAAGGTCGTCGACCTGCTTTGCCCGTTCGTTCGGGGCGGCAAGACAGGCCTGTTCGGCGGCGCCGGCGTCGGAAAGACCGTGATCATTCAGGAGCTCATCGCGAGAATCGCCACGCGCCACGGCGGGTACTCCGTCTTCGCCGGGGTCGGGGAGCGAACGAGGGAGGGCAACGACCTGTGGCTGGAAATGCAGCGGACCAAGATTCCGGGCACCGACGATACCGTTCTGGCCCACACCACGCTGGTCTTCGGACAGATGAATGAGCCGCCCGGAGCCAGGCTGCGGGTCGCCCTGACGGGCATGACCGAGGCCGAGTATTTCCGCGACAGCGGAATCGGCGACATTCTGCTGTTTATCGACAACATCTTCCGTTTCGCCCAGGCCGGGTCGGAAGTGTCCGCCCTGCTGGGCCGAATCCCCTCCGCCGTCGGTTACCAGCCGACGCTGGCCACCGAGATGGGCCAGCTCCAGGAGCGCATCGCGTCCACGAAGACCGGCTCCATTACCTCCGTTCAGGCCGTCTACGTGCCGGCCGACGACCTGACCGATCCGGCGCCGGCGACGACCTTCGCGCACCTGGATTCCTTCGTCGTGCTCAAGCGGTCCATCACACAAAAGGGCATTTACCCCGCCGTCGATCCCCTGGAGAGCACCTCTCGCATTCTCGATCCGAACGTCGTCGGCCGCGCGCACTACGACGTGGCCCAGACGGTCCTCGAATATCTGCAGCGGTACAACGAATTGCAGGATATCATCGCCATCCTCGGCATCGACGAGCTGAGCAAGCAGGACCAGACCGTCGTGTCGCGGGCCAGAAAGATCGAACGGTTCTTCTCCCAGCCGTTCCTCGTAACGCACCAGTTCACCGGCCTCGAAGGCAAATACGTCAGCGTAGCCGATACGATCGAGAGCTGTAAGCAAATCTGCGAGGGCCGGTGGGACTCGCTGCCGGAAGAAGCCTTCACGTACGTCGGCGCCGTCGAGGAGGCGGCTCAAAAGGCCAAAGCGTTGGAGCGTAAAAGCTAATTGCCATTTACCGCAAATGGTAAATTGTAAATAACAAATTCGATGGACCATGGAGAATCCCGAAGCCAAGATATTCCACTGCGATGTGATCGACCCGACGGGTAAACTCCTCGACTGTCAGACCACGTCGGTGGTCCTGCCGGCACACGATGGCCAGCTTGGCATCCTGTACGACCACATGCCCATGTTATGCCAGCTCGGACTGGGTATGATGAAGGTCACCGTTGTATCGGCGGACCAGTATAAAGGACCCTCGCAGGGGGACGCGTTTTTCTTTGTCGATGGCGGTTTTGCGCTGGTCGCCTCCAACTCGCTCATGGTGGTTGCCTGTAGCGCGATGGCCTTGCAGGACGCCAAACCCGAGAAGATTCAACTGCTAATCGAAAAGACCGAGAAGAACCTGGCCACTCCCACCCTATCCGCCGCCGAGCGCGCCCATGAGAGCGAGCGACTGCGGGCTCTCCAAAGAATCGCCGAAGCTCTCCCCGGCACATGATATGGTATTCCCCAAGAACAGACGGCTTGCCAGCAATCGCCAGTTCAAGGCCGTGCTGGACCATGGCCGGCGGGCGCGCGATGGCTTGCTGACTCTGTATGCAGCTCCCAACGAGCACGGCTACCCGCGCTTGGGCATCTCGGTGGGCAAATCCTGCGGCACGGCCGTCGTTCGAAATCGCCTCAAGCGACTCTTGCGCGAGGCCTTTCGCCACAGCCAGGACCGCATTCCCCAAAACCTCGATTACGTCCTGATGATTTCCCCTTCCCTGTCACGAAAACTGAAGCAATCAGCCGAAAAAAAGAAAGTACTGGCGTCGATTACGCTGGAACGGGTACAGGAGTCTTTCCTGTCGCTTGTGCAGGCAATCTCGGGCGCACCCAAGCCGGACGAATCATGAGCCGCCCGCGCGGCGGCTCCGGCATAGAACCTATAGGTCCCATAAGAGCAGAGCATCCGATGGCAGAGTCGAACGAAGAAAGAGAATTGCTCTCGATAGGAGAGGCGGCGAAAAAAGCTGGCGTTTCGCGCCAGTCTCTGCAATATTACCTGATGGTTGGACTGCTGGAGCCGACGAAAGTAACGCCGACCAGCAGGCGGTTGTTCGACCGCAAGGCCATCGAACGGATCCGATTGATCAAGAAGTTGAATGACAACGGACGCGGATATAGTCTACGCGCCATCCGAGAATTGTTCCTGGAAGGCCGAGGCTGAGATCGGGCTGGAGGCATTAGGTTTTAGGCTCCTGTAGCCTGCCGCCTGCAGCCTTGGGAAAGGAGCTACGAGTGAGTGATTACGAAGCCGTTCAAAAGCGGCGGGATGTAATCGTAGGGATCTTTGTCATTGTGGGATTGGGGGCTCTGGGATGGATGATTCTCAAGTTCGGCGACATGCCGGCCGCCGTCACGCGCATGAGGTCCTTTCAAATACGCGTCCAATTCCCCACCGCCCCGGGCGTGCAGAAGGATACGCCCGTGCGGTTCTGCGGCTACCAGATCGGCAGCGTGACCGAGGTCATGGCGCCCGAGATACGCGTCGATCGCCTTACGAAACAGCAGTATCATCAGACTCTCTGCGTCCTGAGCATCAACAAGAGGTACGTCGATATCCCTTCCTGCGTCGAGGTCAAACTGATGACGCGCGGGCTCGGCAGCAGCTACCTCGAGCTCAAAGTAGATCCTCGGAAGCTGCCGGCCCCATTACTGGACCCGAACGACCCCGGCTCGTACGCCCTGAAGAACGGCATGTTGCTGCAGGGCTCGACGGGCATGACGAGCGAGTTCTTCCCCGAGGAGAGCCAGGAGAAACTGAGCAATCTGGTGGAAGACATGCGGACGTTTATCGGGAACGCCAATGACATCCTCGGCGATCCGAAGAACAAGGAGAATCTCAAGGCCACCTTGGCCAACATCACCACGATCTCCAGCAATGTTCCTGCGGCCATCGATCAGGCCATCGAAATGATGAAAAATGCGGAGAAGACGCTCGAAGAGTTCCGCCAGCTCGCCCTGGCGGGCAGCCAGACCCTCAAGAGCACCGATGCCAAAGCCGATAAGCTCATCGCTTCCGCGATCAACACCAGCGACGAAATGGGCAAGGTCTTCTCGCAACTGCGCCAAGCCATGGAGAAGGTCAACAACGGCAACGGCACGGCCGGCCGGCTCATCAACGACGGCCGATTCTATGAACAACTCCTCGAAGACACGACCCAACTGAACGTGCTGCTCAAAGACCTCAAAGAGCTGCTTGACAAAATCAACGAAAAGGGCCTGCGCTCGATCTATTGACAGCCCGGTCGAGCCGCCGCAGCTTGCCTGCGACAAGCTCAGTCAAGCTGCGGTATTGCCGAGGGCGAATGGCAAACCCTCGGCAAGTTGTGCTTGCTGCTGCCACCCTTGCTACGGAATTCTCAAGCGTAAGACGTATCAATCCGCTCCTCGCATAATGACGACGGTCTGATTCATCGCGGGGGCCGTCACCGGGAACCGGACGGTCTCCGCACCGACCGAAGCCTGCACGTAATATTCGATGTCATCACGGCCGATTCGACCGGCGGGAACCCGCACCGAGTAGACGCTTCGGGCGACATGCTGCAGGGGCATGGACGCGAATTTGTCCTGGCCCAGCGGCCGCCAGTAGAGAGCGCCGCGGGCGGGCTTTTCCGCACCCACGACGATGACCTTCAGCCGCAAATCCTCACCTGCCGCAAGGCTCGTCCGCGCGGTCGGCACCATCAGGCGAGGCCGAACGGTCGCGGATTCAAGCTGTGGCGCCAAGCCGAGATCCGCAAGCAGGTCGGGTGGAGGAAACAGCCGGGGCAACAGATGCTGCTGCCAGTTCGCGACCGTTCCCATGCCCCCCGTCGTGGTGATCGTCGCCAACAGAAGCCTGTGTGCCTCGCCAACCTGCTCGACAAGCTCTTTCCTGACCGGCAGCAGAGTCTCCCGTGCCAATTCCTTCTGTTTGTCTTTGTTTTCTTCCTTTTTGATTGTCTCCACGGCAGCGTTGCAGCGCGCCCAGGTACAGTTGACCTGCCCGACCGTCCGCAGATACCGGAAGGTATTGAGCCAGTAATCAAACCGCTCCAAGTTGCCGGGGCTTTTGACCTTCGGCCGAAGCTCCGCCATCTCGTCCACGAAGGCGTACTCGCTCTTGACCTGGTCCCAGGGTCTATTATCCGGCTGGATTCCGCCGGGGCCGTCGACCCAGGTGGAGGGCCGAGGCAGGTACGCATCCCGCCGCTTGCCAATCCCCATATCCGGCCCGCCATCGAGTCTGACAAAGAGCTTGGCGACCGGTCCGGCCACCTCGCCCCCAAATTCCGCTTTCGCCCAATCCGCGTAAAAATCGTCGGTTGGCAGGTCACGCGGCCGATTGTCGTTATCCGAGCGCGGCAGGTCTGCCTCGTAGTCCGCATAAGCGGGTCCGCCGCAGTTGACCCGGCGCGTGACGTCCTTGCCTTCCACAACAAAAGCCGCGATGGAGGGGAACTCCACGATGCTGTCAAACTGGATTTCGAGCATGCCATTGGAGACTTCGATGCCGGGGAAGGTGTAATCCAGCGCACGATCCTTGCCGACGGCGGCGAAGATATCCAGCTTATCGATAACCTTCCGCCCCTGTAGAGTCACGCCGAAGACCCGTTTGCCGGCCTCCGTGTAGTGCGGCTCGCAGAACTGCAGTCGCACCGTATACGTCCCGTTCGGCACCTTGAGCCGGTATGCCTTCATGTCGTACGCGACCGTCTGGTATAGAGCATCTTGTTCGGTGTCGGCGATGGCGTTATTGGGAAAGGCCGCGACATTGCCGCCCTCCCGCCCTTCCATATTCTTCGGGTCCGGGACGGGAACCTCCTTGCCCAGATAGGAGTTCCACGGCTTCTGGTCCCAGGCGGCTTTCGCCAGGGCCGAGACATTGGGTCCGAGAATCCGCGTTCGCCAGTGGATGCCGAGCAGGCCGCTGCAGCCGTAGGCCAGGGCATCGGCCGCATCACGCCGCATCCGCCCCACCCAGAGTTGGGGAATGAGCAGAGCCGGATCGTCTTCCATCCACGGGATGGCCCACGTGGGGCGGCCCTTGACGCGGGCAAAGCCGACCTCGACCGGCGCGAAGCCGACGTTGCGGTTGATGCAGGTCATCGGCATCTCCTTGGGCAAGAAGTTGTCGAACAAAGCCCGATCGTTCGGCGGACCCAGCACCCAGCCGCACGTGGCCAGTATGAATGGCGACTTGACGTTCTTGGCCGCCTCGATGGCCGCCTTCAGGTCCGCGACCGTCGCGTTGATCTCTTCGTCCTTCGGATTGCCCCACGTCCAGGACTCCGGCGTCCAGAACCAGTAGTAATCCAGCGGGTAGGCCTTCTCGATCCGGGAGAACATGCCCTCATAAAGCTCGCGGACTACGGCCGGATCGGCCGGGTCCTTGCTCTTGATTCGCTCTTTGACAGCGTCCGGAACAACCAACGGCGTCTCGGTGCCGACGCACGTCTGGACGCCTAACGTGTGGGCGAATTGGAAGGCTTCGCCGAGCATCCGGCCCGTGCGGTTGAAGACGGTATTTCTCTTCTCCGGCGTGTCGGGCCACGGCATCGCGTCGAACATCACCTCCGGGCCATAATCATCCCGCTCGAACAGTGGAGCCGTGCCGAAAGAGAAATCACTGGTCTTCTTCACCGCGTAGCCCCAGTTGCCGCGGAGCGTATTCTGGTAACTGGAAGGCGAGCTGAACTGAACCGTGCCGTCCGGGTTAGTGTCCTCCTTCAATCCGATCCAGACCGTCGGCTCCGGGCCCACACCGCCCTGCGGGTAGGTGTGCAGGCCGATGAGATTCATGCGCAGCTTGGGAAGCTGGGCGATAATCGCTTTGTAATCGTCGGTGTTCCACCAGTCCGGTCCTTCGGGAAAATCATGGAACGGCTGGATCCCGCGCGTCGGGAACAGCGGCTCGCCCCGCTCGTCAACGTTCGGCAATTGCAGAGCGATCTTCCCATCTGGCACAACATCCCCGTGCAGATAAAAGCGTACGCCCAGGTGCTCGGCCAGCCGGTAAGCTCCGTAGAGAGTGCCGATCGGGTCGCCCCCGACAACCAAAAGAACCGGCTTGCTGTCGGCGCTGCCTAAGGTGATGGTCTTCAATAGATATTGCTGGGGCAGCAGCGATTTCACGGAACTGGCGAGCCCGGCCGCGTTTCTGAGCACGGCCTTGATGACCGGCTGGTCTTTCTGCCCGACGACGATGCTCTTGCCGGCGGGCCGCTGACTGCTCGAAACAAGGGGCACAAGCTGCCCGGTCCGCAGATAGAGGTAGCGCCGAATCTCCTTCGCGGCCAACTGCTCCGGCAGCGTCGCCCTTTGAGGCCCAACGACCGTGATTGATTCGGCGGCGGTACCAGAGGCAGCCCAACCCAACAAGACCACAAATGAAACCAGAATGACCGAGAGTGGAAAGGTGAGGCGCTTGGGCATCATAACCGACTCCCCTCTGAATTTACAATTGACCATTGACGATTTACAATTCGCGTGTGTGACTGACTTCTGTGGCCCGGATTGGCCGGTGCGGAATTTCGCACCGTAGGGCGAGCGTCCTCGCTCGCTTAAGAGAAGTCGTGCGGGGACGCACGACCTACAAGGCCACAAAAGTTGGTCACACACCAATTCGTTGGCCCGCCGGTCGAGAACGGTGAGCAGCGAGTCATAGCGCGTAGATGGTAAGTCAGAAATGGTAAATAGTAAATCGTAAATAGTAAATGACAAGAACGATCCTGGACTGCTATACCGATGAGCCGGCCGGACTGGGCGTCCCCCCGTTTGTGGGGGTCTGGCCGCGCTACGTCGCCGGTGGGTACGAGGAGGAGCCGACCTACCTGACCATCGACGACCTGCGGCTGGTTCGATACGTCGAATCCGTTCCTAAGGTCGTGATCGACCCGCCCGCCGGCAGAACTCATATCGAGGTGCTCAACCATACGCGCGCATACGAGGAAATCAGATGGGTCCTGGAGAACACCGACGAATTGGTCATCATTGCCGGTGTCCAGACGCCCGGCAAGTACCTGAGCGCCCGCCCGGGGACATTGCACGAAGTCACCAAGCTGCTGGCCGATTTCAAGCTGCGAAAGACTTTGACCGGGCCGGTGCTCACCGGCGGTACCCAGTTCCGCGGCGGCAGCCGGCCCCAGGTGGCCGAAGAGAAGGATTTCGAGGAGTTGCGCCCGTTCACCTACGAATCCTACGACGAATTGCAGCCCTATGCCCTCCGGGGCGCTCATCTCATCACGCAAATGCCGCGGCTGGAGAATCGGATGGTCGAGCTCGAGACCGGCCGGGGCTGTCCGCGTGTGAAAGGCTGCTCCTTTTGCACCGAGCCCATCAAGCATGGCGTGCTATGGCGCAGGCCCGAGCTCGTAATGGAGGAAGTCAAAGGACTCATGGCGCTCGGCGCCAAGGCATTTCGACTGGGCAAGCAATCGTGCATTTACAGTTATGAGGGCGGCGACGTGCGAAAGCTCGAGGCGCTGCTCTCCGGCCTGGCGGCGCTGAAGCCGACGGTCCTGCATCTCGACAATGCCAACCCCATGATGATCAATGAGCAGCGGACGGAACTGTTCGTGAAGTATCTCACGCCAGGCAGCACCGCCGCGATGGGCATCGAATCGTTCGATCCCGAGGTCGCCAACGCCAACAATCTCAACTGTCCGTACGATATGGCCTTTGAGGCAATCCGAACCGTCAATCGCATCGGCGGCTTTCGCGGCGAGAACGGCTGCCACGCCCTGCTGCCCGGAATCAATATCCTGCTGGGCCTGGCCGCCGAAACGCCGGAGACCCTGGACCAGAACTTCGCGGCCCTCAAACGTATTCTCGACGAGGGTCTGCTCGTCCGGCGCATCAACATTCGACGCGTGGTCCCTTTCCCGGGGACAGCACTGTACGAGCAGGTCGGCCAGAAGTATCTACGCAAGAACCGCCAGTACTACACCCCCTGGATTGAGAAGGTCCGGCAGGAAATCGACATCCCGATGCTCCACCGGCTGTTCCCCGTCGGGACTGTCCTGAGGGACCTGTGCAGCGAGGTCCACAACGGCGGCACCACCTACATGCGTCAGATTGGTAGTTACCCGATTGTGGTGGGCGTATGGGAGCGGCTGCCCCTGAATGAATTCTTCAACGTCCGCGTCACCGGCTACCGCCGCCGCAGCCTCCTGGCCGAGCGGCTCCGTTAGAGAAGCGGCAGGCCAACCTCGCTCTGCCGGCCTGCCTCTCCATTATTTCGTAGGAGGGGCGTGCATCCGAAGTGTCCTCCAGGAGCGGACAAATCTTCGGCCGACCTCGTTCCCAGCGCCATCCATGAAGGTCTTGCCCCACACAGTGGACACGATTTCCGCGCAGCCAGATTACTCGAACATGTAGATCAAACTCGCTACCACGCCGCCGAACCGGAATGCCTCATCCGCGTTTTCCAGCTTGGTCCACGTTGCTCGATAGGTGACGCGGAGCGCGAGATTGTTGGTGATATCCCAGCGGGCCCCGGCACCGAGGTTGTAAGCCCAATGGACTTCTCCGCGACCTTCCTCATGGTTACGCCACTTGGCGAATCCGGCGCCGCCGGTAACCAGCGGAGTGAACCGGCTCTTGAGGATGTTGTAGTCAAGGTTGATATCCCCGAACCAGAGGGTCGCGCCCTCGCGGCGATGCACCTCCGGTAGCCCGGCTGGATGCCCCACCAAATCGGTCCGGCCCCCCGTGAGCTCGCCGTTGAGGTTAAAATGGTCGTTCAGATTGAATCCCATCCCTCCGCCGAAAAACGGCGTGTCCTCTACCTTAACAATGTCCGTACCGTCGAGAAACGGGACCTCATCACTGCCCAGGAACTGAATCGTTGGATACGCTTCGAGCCGCCAGGCACGGCTCCACGGTTTCTCGTCTGCGTAGCCGGCCGATGCCGCAGTTACCACGAATAACGTGGCGACAACCCATTCCCATCTCACACATGATTGCTTCTTCATGTTCCCGTCCTTTCACAGGTCTGTACGTGCTTATCCGGCGGGTGCCCGCACAGCACCCACCGGCGACTTTGCCACATTCGTGAGTCCGGATGCTCCCGGCTCACGAGATCCCGCTTTTCCTCCCACGCGCAGTGCTTTCTCCCCGCGCAAGACGCGGGCCGTGTTCCGACCCCTGTGAGCATTCCGCTACTTGGCTATCTCGTAACCACGAGCCGGGCCTCTCAAATCATTGCGATCTCCGACATCGCGAGAATCGGCCCGGGGGAAGGTGCATCGGCAGGAAGCGATACCTTCTTGGGAGTACCATCGGCCAGATTAAGTCGCGCCTTGAGGGCCGAATGCGGAATATTCGCTAAGCAAGACGGCGTGATTTCCGGACCTGTCCTCGGGTGCAGAAACCACGCCGCCAGTGGTTATTCCTAAGAAGTGTGCGTCGAAAGCTCTTTCAAGAGCCTGACGGCCGCATCGACCATCATCTCGCCGCCGCCGGGGGCGATGCGGGAGTTGACCGTCTCATAACTGCCTTCGGCAAAGGCCTTGCGCGTCGGAATGTACTCCGGCGTGTCCTGGCACAATTCGATGACCAATGTGGTCGGGAACGGACTGGCCTTCTTGATCGCCAGACCCAGATCGACGAAGACCTCGCCGGGCAATCCGACTACGGCTACCTGGTCGCTCAGCCGGAACACCTGAACCTCCAGCGGCACAATCGAGCCGCCACGCCCCTGGACGGAGAGGATTTTGTAAGCCCGGACCTGATCGAGAAACGGCAGATCGTTCGTGCCGACCTTCACCATGTCCTTCTTCGCCTGTTCGATTTGGGCCGCCGTGAAACTCTGCATGGGCGCCTCGACGACTGCCCGACCCACGGCGAGGCGCGGCGTACCGACCGCCGGGAGCTTGGCCAGGTTCGCCGCCACCGTGCCGCCCAGCGTCCGACCGATTTCCTCGGTTTTGTGCTGCTCCTTCTTTGTCACGTCGAAATGGTTGATGTCGCCGCAGGTGCCGGTCCCGAAGAGGAGCACAAAGCTTTCGCCGAACGTCTCCCGGAGACTCTTCTCGACATAGTACGGATAATCCGCGGCATACAGCGTGCCGCCGGTTGTATCCAGGTGCAGTGCGAAGTTGACCACGCCGGCAAGGGCATTCTTTTCGCTATCGCGCACCAGCACCACCCCCATGTCCGGGTCGATGGGACCGGCCGCCCGCACAATATTCGGATTCAAAAAGCCCGGATTGAATTGCACCTTGCCGTCCTTCATGTGAAACCGGCGATTGAAGGACAGGCCCTGCTGCTGAACCACGCCGGCCTCAAGCTGAACGGGATGCACCTTGGCGTCGGCCCGCTTGATCGCCTCCACGATCCGCGCGACCAGCTCCGCGGGGTAATCCCGCTCCTCGCAAGGGTCTTTCCCATGCTCGGCAACCGCTTTCTGGTGGAGATAGTCCCTCAGCGCATCGAAGTACAGCGGGCCGGTGTGGCTGTGCGTGGCGCCGAGCAGGATATTCTCTTTCGGAATCCCCGTTTCCCGCTGGGCCTGCTCGCGGGCCTTCGCGGAGACCTCTCCCGACAATCCGATGATGTCACAGAACACCAGCGCGGCCCGCGTACCGCCCTGCCGCAGAACGAGAGCCTTGGCGTGAAGGGGATTGAGCACGCCCGTGCTCAAACGCTCATTGAAGTAGCCACTCATGCGATAACCAATGGGCGGCGTGATGTCCACTACGGCCACGCCCGCATCCAGGGGTTCCACTTTGGGGGCGGCGTCGGCGCGACCCTCCGGCTTCTGGCCCGTCAAAGTTTCGAGGAATTGCCGCGCTTTCTTCGCTTGCTCCAGTGTGTGCGGCAGGTCGCCGGGCTCGAGGCATTCGACGACGAGTGGCCCGCGGGTGAAGCCGCCCGCCTTGAGTTTTGCAAGGACCGCCGGAAAATCAACCTGTCCCGTACCTGGTGTCACAAGGACCTCCTTCGGGTGCTTATAATCCTTGATGCTCACTCCCACGACGAGTCCGTCCACTGTCGGCGCATCGTCCACCGGGTTGAGTTTGCCATCGGAATAGTAGAAGATATTGCCGGGGTCGTACCAAATGCGGAAGTTTTTGTTGCCGACGAACTCAACGGTCTTGCGGCATTGCGGCCCGGTCGCGTTCAGTCCGCCGTGCGGTTTGACGCTGATACCCATGCCCTTCTCGGCCGCGTAGTCGCAGCATTCGGCAATGGCCTTGTAGTAACGCTCGTAAAGCTCCTTGTCCCCGATCCCGCCCATGAGAAGGTTCATCGTCCCGCAGGCGGCGCAGTTGTCGATGAGCTTGCGGAGTCCCTCGATGCCCGCTTCCAGCGACTGGGCCACGGGGATGTCGCCGCCGTACACGGAGGCGACCTTCAGACCGCGTTTCTTGACCTCCTCCGCGACCCGGGCCGCCTCTTCCGGCGCGGTCGATACGGAGATCACCAGACTATTTGGGGACTTCGTGGTCATCAAGCCGACATACTGGTAGCCCGCCTCGGCAATCGCATCGAGCGCGACCCGATAATCGTATTTATCCCAGGGCCGCGTATAGCAGCCGATCAGATACGGAGCACCTGGTGCCATGCCTGCGCTGGCGCAGGCATGTTTCGGCCGTTGCAGAGAACATGTCCACGCCAGCGTGGACATGGCACCCAATCGCACCGATTGGTCCAGAAACTGACGTCGCGTGACGTGCCGCTGTCGCACCATTTCTCATCTCCCATCTGGATCTGCAATTTGCTACGGGCGATCTACCATTGCCGGAAGGAGGTGCAATCCGGAATCACAAATCGTAAATCATAAATAGTAAATCGAAAATCCGATCATCCTTCCCGGATTTCTTTCTTGTCCGCGTCGTAAACTGTGCGTTTGCCGGTATCGTACGACCGTACGGCCATCAGGCAAGCGACCGCATGCTGATAGCCGGCCTCGATGGGTGCGTTCGGCGTTTGCCGCGAGCGCAGGCACTGGAGCCAGTCGAGGAAGTGCTCCGCCCGGGGCACGTCCTTTACCGGATTCCGGCCACGAATCTGGCCCTGGCGCTTGGCGCCGCCCTCGGCACTCAGGACCGGCTTGGTCCACTCGACCATATCGAGCACGCCCTGGTCGCCGAAGATCTTGAAGCTGTTGCCGCTGCCGTTGCCGCAGAGGGTCGAGTAGCTCACCATGAACCCCTCCGGGTAAATCCAAAGGGCCTGCACGTGGTCGGGACAGGTGAACTTGCGCTCGTCCTTATAGGTGAACGTCCCACCGAGGCACACGCAACTGCTCGGGAATTTCGCGCCGGTGATGTAGTGCACGAGGTCGAGGAAATGGCTGCCGTAGCCGCAGACGGGTCCGTCGGAGAATTCGCGGTAGCCGTACCAGCCGGAGTACTTCACTGGATTGAACGGCTGATAGGGCTGGTCGCCGAGAAACTCCTTCCAGTCCACGTCCTCTTCTTTGACCTCCTTGACGTACGAATACCAGTAGGGCTTCTCATCGTTGCGGCACTGCTCGATCCGGCTGACCGTGCCGAGGACCCCCGTCTTGTACACCTCGCGGCAGCCCGTGAAACTCGGCAGACTGCGCAATTGGGTCCCAATCTGGACAACGATGTTCGCTTTCTTCACGGCGTCGCACGCCTCCTTGAGCTTCCCGAAGTCCATGGCCAGCGGCTTCTCGCAATACGCGTCCTTGCCCGCCTCGGCCGCCGCCTGCAGATGCGTCGTGTGCCGGTGGTCCGGCGAGGCGATCATCACGGCGTCAATGTCCTTGAGCGCGAGCAGGTCGCGATAGGACACGAACTGCCGGGCGGGCCGGCCGTACGTTTCGTTCGCCTTGGCGGAAGCCTCTTCCCGCCGCAGCCGCCACGGGTCGCAGACCGCCGTGACCTCGATGTTCTGCTCCTTGGCGTAGGGTGCCACCCCCGCCATATGGGCGCCGACCCCCCGGCCGCCGCAGCCGATCTGCCCGATGGAGATGCGGTCGTTCGCCCCCTTGATGCGGCCGTAGCTCGCCGCCGAAAACGCCCACGCCGCACTCGTACCCACACCAGCCTTCAAAAACGTCCGACGGGAAACTGAGCGATCCATGACAGGTCCTCCTTCAGCATAGACATGGTTGATTTGCATTCTGCCATAGGCACTTGCCCGATACCTGCAACATCAAGGACAAGAGATTATAGCACGCCGTCAGCCATCCCACAATCGTTGACTTCAAATAGACTATGCAAGATGAGGACAGGAGTCACTTTCTCTGTGTCCTCAGTGAATTCTGCGACAAAATCAGTATTCTCTCACAAGATGAACTGCTCCTGAGTCTCATACGGGGAAGTGACGAGATACGTTTTTTTGCCACCGACGCAATTGACTCCCCTGACGTGCGGCACTATGATCGCCACAGTAGGTTGGAGTATTATCTGGAAGCAAAGGCCGAAAGCGGGTCCATCGCAAAACGATACAAAGGAAATTAGGAGAGATAGAGGGGAAAGGCATGCCAGCGCATTCGCTCGACTTTGACTATGGCGATAAGACCATCCAAGAATTCGTTCTCCTCTTTAAGAATGGCCAACTGAATCTCGAACCTGGATTTCAGCGTGATTCGGTCTGGACTCTCTCAGACCGGAGGAAACTCATTGAATCCTTGTTGCAGAACTACCCTATCCCGTCGGTGTTCTTGTATCGTCAGAACGAGAATGGGAGGCTGCGCTATGATGTGATTGATGGAAAACAGCGTCTGGAAACAGTCCTGATGTTTCAAGGGGCCGGGCAGTTTCGCGGATTGCGCTTTGGAACCAGGCTCCGACTTGGGCCTGACGAGGGGATCGAAGAGTGGGACTGGCAGCGTATACAGAAACGTGGCCACGAGCATCGACTCATGGGATATAAGTTTCAAACCGTTGAGGTTACAGGCGACCTTGCGGACATCATTGACCTTTTCGTCCGGATCAATTCAACTGGGAAACGACTTACGGGTGCCGAGAAACGACACGCGAGGTTTTTCCGCAGCGATTTTCTGAAACAGGCAGGCCAACTTGCCGAAAAGAAGCGTCGCTTCTTCTTGGAAAACCGAATTCTCTCGGCTGGGCAGATCAGTCGGATGAAACATGTCGAACTCGTCTGTGAGCTGATGGCGTCGATTCAAGCCAAGGGGTTGATAAACAAGAAAAAGGCCCTTGATGGCATTATTGGTGGTCAATCAGCCAATCCTCGGACACTCCGAAAGGTTGTTCAGGAGACAATCCGAGTATTGAATCTCGTGAAGAAGATGTTCCCAGACATTCGGACGACACGATTCGCGAACTCGGCAGATTTCTATTCCCTCTTTGCACTTGTCTGGGAGATGGACCAAGAAGGATGCATTCTGTCAGACACCAAGAGGAACAGACAAGCACAGAAGCTGTTGGTTTGGCTGTCCAACGGTGTGGGGATAGTCCGGCAGCAACAGCGAAAGGCAGAAGGAGCAAGCCCGGATCAGCGACTCTTCGCGGATTACCTGCTCACCGTTCAGGGTGATACAGATAGTCTGGCCACCAGACAGCGACGAGAGGAGATTCTCAAGAAGGTGTTTGGCGGGCTGTTTGAGAAGAAGGACGAACATCGCGGGTTCACCATCGAACAGCGTCGGCTCCTGTGGCATTCAGATGAGCGTAGACGATGCCCCGGATGTCGGAAACCGCTCTCCTGGTCGAATTTCACTATTGATCACATCAAACCCCACGCACTCGGGGGAAAATCTACCCTGTCAAACGCAGCACTGATGTGTCGGTCGTGCAATTCAAGAAAAGGTAAGAGACGACTGTGAACAATTCGTTACCTTCTGCGTTTTGTCTGTAGCAGACGAAATGAACGTGGGTCGCGACGTTCGATAGACGAAGGGGTGAGATCATGAGAGTCTACGGTGTAGAATCGAACGGGAAATTCCGAGAATATGTGCCCACACCGTTTCAGGTCGAGCATGAAGAGGCCGTTCTTGAGGATTGGCTGGAGGAAAACCCGGATGGCATTCTTGAGGACGGCAAGCTCCTCATTATAGGCCGCCAGGTCAACACGAATCTCGGCACCACGATTGACCTCCTCGCGCTCGACCGGGCCGGAGATGTCGTCGTGGTCGAGCTAAAGCGAGATCGAACCCCACGTGAGACATTAGCCCAGGCACTGGAATACACTTCCTTTGCCGAGCGACTCGACACGGATCAACTTGAGGAAATCCTTCGGTCCTATTTGAACGATGAATCCCTTGTACTGGCTGAATACCACAGGGAATACTTCGGCCTTGCTCCCGATGATGCAGTCGCCTTTAATAAAGATCAACGCATTGTCATCGTCGGACAGCATATCACAAGCGAGATTCGTCAAACTGCCTCGTTCCTCAGGGGCAAAGGAATCCGCGTGACCTGCGTCGAGTTCTCGTTCTTCCAATCGAACGGGGGCACAAAACTCCTGTCTCAAGAGATCGTCGTAGGAAACGAACCGCCCAAGCCGGAACGCGTCTCTTCCGGCTCGCTACCGGTTGTCTCCCATGAGGAGTTTATCCGAGCCTTGGACCAAAACGGAAAAGCCGTTTTCGAGAACATGCTTGCATTCGCTCAGGCCCGAGGAATGCCCGTCCATTGGGGAACAAGAGGCTTCTCCCTCAATGCTGATATCGACGGGACCCACGTTGCTATCTTCTTCTGCTACCCTCCCGCATCGGTATATAGACAGTCCATCTATACGACGCTTATGGGCCGAGGTGGAATCAGCATGAAAACAGCGGTTCCGGAGGATGAAGTCGAGAGGCTTTGGAGCAAGGCACAGGCCACAGGACTTTTCCGACCCGCTGGGCACGAGTTGAGGTGTTCAATTGACCGTGCCTTCACCGAGTCAGAAGTTGGCGAGATTCTGTCCTGGTGTGAGGAGGTTGCCGGCGCTATTGCGAGATACGGACTCAAGGAATAAGAATCCGAACCACTAGCCCGGAAGCGACGATGCGTTCCACCTCAGATCCTGCCCATCGGTGGGTGCGGAAACAGGTGCTGATCTTGGATGCAGGGGATGGGAAGCCGTTCACACACCATTTGCTGTGAATTTGTTGGGAACGAACGAGGAGGAAACGCGTCTATTATAGGGTGACGGTCTGTCCCGGCCCCGCCGGGGACCGTCAGCCATTGACGCAAGGGCGGCAAATAGGTTAGAATAAGGCAAGAACAGATACTTTATCTGACGCGAGGTAACACGGCTCACGCTTCGTGGCGAAGCGTGGATGGGTAGAAGCGCGGCACTGCGGTGCTTTTACGCTTCGCCACCTCCATGCTTCACGATGCCGGCCGGCGGAAACTACAGTGAGGAAGGATGGAAGATGAACAGGAACTTCGGACACTCTCTCTTCGTCTCGTTCGCAATTCTTCTGACCGTTGGGCTGGCGCCATGCCTGTGTTTGCAGGAACGTGCTTGGGCGGGTACCAGCGTGGCACCGGATGGGGAGAACGCGATCCAGGACGTGACCCTGGCGGATGAGGAAGACATCCCGGTAGCCATCAATGAGGTCATGGCGGCCAACAGCAGTTTCGTCATGGACCCGCAAGGCCAATACGACGACTGGATCGAGCTGCGCAACCTGTCGAACGCGCCCCTCGATATCGGCGGCATGTACCTGACCGACGATGTCAACGTGCCGACGAAATGGCGGATTCCCACCAATATCAAAGCCGTGACGACCCTGCCGGCTGGGGGCTTCCAGGTCATCTGGGCCGACGCCCACACGACCGATCCGGGGCTTCATGCCAGCTTCCGATTGGATGCCGATGGTGATGCGATCTACTTGTTTGCCTCCGACGGCAATACCCCGGTCGATAGTGTTGAATTCGGCGGTCAACTGCCCAACATCTCCTACGGCCGATATCCCGACGGCACGGGCGAGTGGCAGTTCCTGACCGCTCCCACCCCGGGGAAGGCAAACTTCCAGACGTACGAGGGCGCCGTCGGCGAGCTGAAGTTCAGTCATGAGCACGGGTTCTATGATGAGCCGTTCGACGTCACGATCACCTGCACCACGCCGGAGGCCAGCATTTACTACTCGACCGACGGCAGCGAGCCCTACAAGGAAGGCGGTCGCTTCCCAACCGGAAGGCAGTACACCAAGCCCATTCGAATCACGCAGACGACCTGCCTGCGGGCCAGGGCCATCAAGCCCGGCTGGATCCCCGGCAAGATGGTGGCACAAACCTACATCTTCCTCGACCAGGTGACCCGCCAGTCGAACAGCCCCGTCGGCTTTCCCAACTCGTGGGGAGGGACCCCCGCAGACTATCAGATGGACCCCCGCATCGTCACGGGGCACGTGGAGGAGATCAAGGACGGCCTCCAATCGATCCCGACCATGTCCCTCGTTATGAAGCTCGACGATGTCTTCGGCGCCACGCAGGGCATGTACGCGAACCCGAGCGGGCGCGACATCATGTGGGAACGGCCGGCCTCACTCGAGCTGATCTGGCCGGACGGCCGGGAGGGATTCCAGGCGAATTGCGGCATCCGCATCTACGGGGACGTCGGACGCCAGGCACCCTACAAAAAGAAAACCTTCCGCCTGCTCTTCAAGGGCATGTATGGCCAGACAAGCCTTCGCTACCCGCTGTACGGGGAAGATGCCGTAGACGAGTTTGACCAGCTCATCCTTCGGGCCAATTTCAATGACGGCTATCCCTTCGGTCAGGACAAGTCGCAATATATCCGCGATGAGTACTGCCGCCGGCTTCAGTTGGCCCTCGGCCAGCCTTCTTCACACGGCAGATTCGTTCATTTATACATCAATGGGCTCTATTGGGGCCTCTACAACCCCGTGGAGCGACCCGACGCATCCTTTACCTCCAGGTATTGCGGCGGCAACAAGGAAGATTGGGACGTCTACAAGTCGGCCCTGCCGGTCGGAGGAAGCACGATGGACTCCTGGAACGGCCTGCTGAACGCGGTCAACCAGGGCGTCCGGACCAACGAGGGCTACCAACGCCTCCAGGGCAACAATCCCGACGGCACTCCGAACCCCGTCTATGTGGATTACCTCGATCTCGAGAACTACGTAGATTACATGATCGTCAACTTCTTCGTCGGCAATACCGACTGGCCGCATAAGAACTGGTATGGGGGGATGAACCGTGTTCGGAGCACGGGCTTCAAATGCTTCTGCTGGGACACCGAGTGGGTGATGGACCTCGTCCTCGCCTGGGGGAGCCTGGACTCCTATCTCTCGCAGAACGTCGTCGGAGCCAGCAGCGGCATCGCCCAGCCCTATGCCCGGCTTCGGGACAATCCCGACTTCCGCCTGCGGTTCGCCGACCACATGCACCGCGCGTTTTTCAACGGCGGGCCTTTGTACGTGGACCCCGCCCGGCCTTCGTGGAACCCGGCGCATCCCGAGCAGAACCGGCCCGCCGCCGCGTATGCCGCGCTGGCGAGCTCTATCGAGAAGGCTATGTTCGTGGAAACCGCGCGTTGGGGTGATGTGGGCAGCAGCACGCCGCACAACATCACCGAGTGGCGGGCCGAACGAGACTATCTCGTGAACACCTACATGGTCCAACGCCCCGGCATCGTGATGGGCCAGCTCCGCAGTGCGGGACTGTATCCGAACGTCGAGGCCCCTGTCTTTCAGATCAACGGGGCTTACCAGCACGGGGGCCACGCCGCCGTGGGGGCCAGGCTCTCCCTGACCGGCGGCGCCACCATGTGGTACACCCTCGACGGCAGCGACCCCCGCGTGCCGGCCCAGGGATCAGCCCCGACCAACACCAGCTCAAGCACGCTCGTGGCAGAGAACGCTGCCAAGCGGGTGCTCGTACCGGCGGGGCCCGTCGATAACGCCTGGCGCGGCGGCAAGGACTTCGATGATTCGGCCTGGACCGCCGTGACGGGCAGCCCCGGCGGCATCGGCTTCGAGCGCAGCACCGGGTATGAGAAACTCATCAGTATCGACCTCGGCCAGCAGATGTACGGCAAGCAGGCCACCTGCTATGTCCGCATCCCCTTTACGCTCGACCGCGATCCGGCCCAGCTCGACGCCGTGCAACTGCGGGTACGTTACGACGACGGCTTTATCGCCTACCTCAACGGCACGGAAGTAGCCCGGAAGAACTTCACCGGCGAGCCCGTGTGGGACTCCGGAGCGAATGCCGCCAACCCCGACATGTCGGCTATTACGTTCGAGGATATTGCCCTGCCGAATGCACGAGACTGCCTGAAGAAAGGCTCAAACATCCTGGCAGTCCAGGCGCTCAACCAAGGCACCACCAGCTCGGACTTTCTCTTCAGTGCCATGCTCGTCACCGGCCAGGGCACCTCCGGCGGAAGCGAAGGCACTTCCGCCACAGCCGTAAGGTATTCTGGTCCGGTTACCTTGACCGGCAGCGCCCGAGTGAAAGCCAGAACGCTCTCCGGCGGCACTTGGAGCGCTCTCAATGAAGCGGTCTTCGCGGTGGGGCCGGTGGCCCAGAGTCTGCGGGTCAGCGAGATCATGTACCATCCGCTCGATAGCGGCAATCCCGATGATCCCAACACCGAGTACATCGAGCTGACCAATATCGCCGGTCAAGCCATCAATCTGAACCTGGTGCACTTTACCAATGGGATAGATTACACCTTCCCCAGCTTTGAATTGCCGCCTGCGGGCTATTGTCTGATCGTCAAGGACCTCGCTGCCTTCGAGGCCAGGTACGGCTCCAAGCTGCCGGTGGTGGGCGAATATCAAGGCAATCTCAACAATGCGGGGGAACGCCTCGAATTGGTCGATGCGGCCGGACAGGTGATTCAGAGCTTCGAGTACCAGGACAACTGGTATGACATCACCGATGGCCGGGGTTTCTCCCTGACCGTCAAAGACCCGCCAGCTACCGATGCCAACAGCCTCAGCAGTAAGAGCTTCTGGCGGCCCAGTGCCCAGGCCGGCGGCTCACCGGGCACAAATGATGGCGGCCAGGTGCCCGAGCTTGGTTCTGTTGTCATCAATGAGCTGCTGGCCAACTCCCAAGGGGTGGGTCCCGACTGGATTGAGCTTTATAACTCGACCGATCAGAGCATCAATATGGGAGGCTGGTTCCTAAGCGATGATGCCAACAATCTGACCAAATACCAGATTGCTCCCGGCACCAGTATCCCGGCTCATGGATACCTGGTGTTCTATGAGAACAAGCACTTCGGCAATCAGGCCGATCTCGGCTGCCAGGAGCCCTTTGGCCTCAGTAAAGATGGTGAGACCCTCTATCTGCACTCCGGCTCCGGGGGTGTGCTGAGCGGCTATAGCGAGCAGGAGAAGTTCGATGCCTCGGAGGCAGGAGTCTCTTTGGGCCGCTGGCAAAAGAGCACGGGTTCCTACAACTTTGTGGCCTTAAGTGCCCCGACCCCGGGCAAAGCCAATGCCGCTCCGGTGGTCGGGCCGGTGGTAATTAATGAGATCATGTACCATCCGCAGGAGGCACAGGATGACGAGTACGTGGAGCTGCTCAATATCAGCAGTTCCCCGGTAACGCTGTACGATGGGGCCCAGAAAGCTCCCTGGCGTTTCACTGATGGGGGAGCGATCGAGCTACTATTGCCGGCGGATGCCCCGGTAACGCTGGCTCCCGGCGAATACCTGGTCTTAGCGAAAGATGCCGGTCTCTTGCGCAGCAAGTACTCTGTGCCGGAGACGGTCCAGGTCTTGGCCTGGGGGCCGGGCAATTTGGCGGACAGCGGCGCGAAGATTCAACTGAGTAAGCCCGGCGACACGGAAGATGACGGCACGCGTCATTGGATTCGGGTGGACCGAGTCGTTTACAGCGATGGCTCGCATCCGCAGGATTTTCTCGAAGGCGTTGACCCATGGCCGGTTAAGGCGAACGGTCAAGGCCTGTCCTTGAGCCGGATCGACCCGCACGCCTACGGCAATGATCCCGAGAACTGGAAAGCCGCAACTCCCTCGCCGGGACAAGCTAATCCTTGAACGTCTCCGCTGGGCATATGATGGCAAAACCCATCAAGGGTGCATTGATGAACGCCGTTCGCTGCTCATTTGGCAGATGGAAGCGTATCAGCGGACGCTCGGAAAGTAGCCCAACTTTCCCCAGCAACCTATCTGCACCTTATGCAGGTCTTGGAAGCCCTCTTCCGTTTCTGGCGGCCAGTTAGCGCCGGGCATGGTGTTGTCCAGGATCCTGCCATGCTTTATCGTATCGATGCCCCTCCATCGCCAGTGCTCAACGTGCCCATCTGCAAAGGACAGAGTCGCTCCATCCCCGTGTCGGACCGGCGGGTTATCCCACCATCTTTCGGTGGCATAATTGACGGCATAGGCGTCCGGCGTCATATAGCCTTCATCGATGAAAACCAGTCTGGCGGCCAGCCCCGGAACGATCTCCGTGCGCTTCTTAACGTGGACACCCCTCAACCCCTGAACCTCGGTATGACAAACAGCGTTCATGGAGAACATGATCGAGTACGTTAGGGCCTCTCCCCGCCGTCCGGTCGGGCACCGGTAGATGTTCTCATTCTTCAGATAGGGCCACAGGGCGCCGCTCCTTATTCCTTGCTTCTGAGCCTCGACGTTTGTCTCCAGCGTATTGACCCAGGCGAGCTCATTTCTGTGGTCGCCCCATGCCTGATTGGTGTTGCTGAAGCCGGTGGCGCCGTTGACGAGTCGGTCGTTGTTCTCATCGGCGTACATATTCCAGGCGAGAGTCAACTGCTTGAGGTTGCTCAAACACGCCGCTCGTTTGCCTCCCTCGCGGGCCCGTTGCAGTGCCGGCATCAGAATAGCCATCAGGATGGCGATGATCGCAATGACTACCAGCAGCTCGATGAGAGTGAAGGCTCTTCGTGCACTCATAATCCGTGTCCTCCCCTTGTAATAAAGGTTCCTGACATCTTATCAAGATGCCCAAAACGGATCACGTGTTCCCTGCTCAGTCTTCCTTATTGTAGAGTTACACTGGGTCTTTAGCAACAAAGAAACGGCAAATTATCGGCCGAATCGGGTGAGGCTGATTCGCTTGTCCTTTGCCGGCAAGGAGTTATGCGATTCGAGCCAGGACGGCAGGCGTTTATCCGAGACCATCCCGCGACTGTTCATCTCCCGCAAAACGGATTGTGTCTCCCGGCAAGCACCGGTCGGCAACGTGGTACTTGGCAAGAACAGGCTGACCTGTAGAATTGGCGCCTATGCACCGGGTGGCACGATCGGAGAAGATGATATGCAGCCAAAGGTCCATCTCAAGGCAAATGACACGATCCTCTTTACTGGCGACAGTATCACGGCCGCCGAGCGGCATCAGAAGGCTTACCGCCCGCTCGGATTCGGCTACGTGCATTTTGCCGGCAACTTCCTGCTGGCCGGGTATCCGAAGCTGAATCTTCATATCATGAACACCGGCGTAAGCGGAGACACGGTGATCGATTTGAGGCATCGATGGGAGAGAGACTGCCTCGCTCACCAGCCGGATGTGCTGAGCGTTCTCATCGGGATCAATGATGTGTGGCAATTGACGATGGAGCCCGATCTCGCCCAGACCGCCGCAACTCCGGACGAATACGAACTAACATACGATCAGTTACTTGCTCAGGCCCGGCAGCAATGTGGCTGTCAGCTCGTGCTGATGGAACCCTTCATGTTCTGCCGTGACCCGCACGACAGAGTGTTCCGGGCACTCACGCCGTACATCGAAATCGTGCGAAGATTGGCCGCAAAGCACAAGGCTACGGCGGTTTTCCTGCAAAGAGAACTCGACGCGCTGCTCGCAGAAGTCCCGCCGGAAAGATGGTCCGAGGATGCCGTGCACCCTTGCCTGTGGGCGCACGCTTGGATCGCACAGCGATGGCTGCAAGCAACGCGTTTGTGACCGCCTGTCGCGACGGCAAAATTTTTTTTCCTCCGTAGATTCAGCGTTCGCAAGGACTAAGCAAAAAGCCGCGCGCGAAATCATCAAATTTCTGACTTTTTCACCTTTACACGTCACCGAATTCTCATTAATCTGCCGATACTTGATTTGGACGTTAGCAACAATATCTGGAAGAAATCCAGGTCACCTTAACTATATGTGGTGTGGTCCTTGTTTTTTCCGCACGGAGGCGCGTTAATGTCTTATAAGTTTGAGCCTGAGAATCCCTTCAAGGCCGGGCACGCACGGACGAAGACGGCCCTCCAGGCTGAAAACAGGAAAGGCGTAATGATCGAGCATTTCTTTTCCACGGCAGGGGTACATCCTTTCGAGCAGCTCGAGTGGGAGAAGCGCTCCGCGAAGATTTCGAGCGACAGCGGCGAAGCGATTTTCGAGCAGGACAACATCGAAGTCCCCATCGGCTGGAGCCAGTTGGCCACCAAGGTCGTGGCAAGCAAATACTTCTACGGCGACGTCGAAGGCGGCCGGCGGGAGCATTCCGTCAAGCAGCTCGTTCACCGGGTCTGCGAGACCATCGCCGACCGCGGCCTGCGGGACGGCTACTTCGCCACGCAGGAGCAGGCGGAGATCTTCTACAACGAGCTGGCCTGGCTGTGTGTGAATCAGTACGGGGCATTCAACTCGCCCGTCTGGTTCAATGTCGGGCTTTATGATGTCTACGGTATCGCCGGAAGCAAACACAACTACCGCTGGGACCCGCAGGAACGCACGACGGTGCCGTGCCAGAACAGCTATGAATACCCGCAAGCCTCGGCGTGCTTCATCCAGTCGGTGAAAGACTCGATGGAAGACATCATGCGGCTGGCAACCTGCGAGGCGATGCTGTTCAAGCACGGCTCGGGGACCGGCACCGACCTGTCGACCCTGCGAAGTAGCAAAGAGAAGCTCTCGGGCGGCGGCAAGCCTTCCGGCCCGCTGAGTTTCATGCGGGTGTACGACCAGATCGCGGCGGTCATCAAATCCGGCGGCAAGACCCGCCGGGCCGCCAAGATGCAGTCGCTCAAGGTCGATCACCCCGATATCAAGGAATTCATCACCTGCAAAACCGTCGAAGAGAAAAAAGCGTGGGCACTCATCGACGCGGGCTACAGCGGCGAGCACAACAGCGAAGCCTATGACAGCGTGATGTTCCAGAACTCCAACCTCTCGGTGCGAGTAACGGACGAGTTCATGCAGGCCGTGGAAAAGGATGACACGTGGGCCACCTATGCCGTCACGACCGGCAAGAAGATGGACACCCATTCCGCCCGCGAGCTCATGCAACTGATTGCAGAGGGGACGCGAATCTGCGGGGACCCGGGAGTTCAGTATCACAGCACCATCAACCGATGGCACACCTGCCCCAACTCCGGACCGATCAATGCCTCCAACCCGTGCAGCGAGTACATGTTCATCGATGACTCGGCTTGTAACCTCGCGTCCCTGAATCTCATGAAATTCCGCAGGGAGGACGGGTCTTTCGACGTGCAGGCCTTCAAAAAGGCCATTCGTATCTTCACGATCGCCCAGGAAATCCTGGTGGATAACGGCAGCTATCCGGACAGGGCCATCACGATCAATAGCCATCGGTTCCGGCCGCTGGGGCTGGGATACGCCAACTTGGGCTCGCTGATCATGAGTCTGGCCCTGCCTTATGATTCCGACCAGGCGAGAGCGTTGGCTTCGGCCATCAGCGCGATTCTGACGGGCACGGCCTACGCCGCCAGTGCGGAAATTGCACAGCTCAAAGGTCCCTTCGACGAATTGGAGAAGAACAAGGACCCGATGCTGAAGGTCATCGCGATGCACCGTCAGCACGCCTATAATCTTCCGGAGACGCACTGCCCGGACTACTTGAAAAATGCCGCCAAGGACGCCTGGGATGAGGCCTTGGATGCCGGCACGAAGGTCGGCTTCCGCAACACCCAGACGACTGTCCTGGCGCCGACCGGCACGATTGGCTTCCTGATGGACTGCGATACGACCGGCATCGAGCCGGACATTGCCCTCATCAAATACAAGCTGCTGGCGGGCGGCGGGATGCTCAAGCTTGTCAATAAGACCGTTCCGATGGCCCTGGAGCGGCTCGGCTACACGCCCGAAGACATCAGGGCCATCTGCGATTACGTCGACGAGCACGAGACGATTGAGGGCGCCCCCAAGCTCAGTCCGGACCACCTGCCGGTATTCGACTGTGCCTTCAAGCCGCGGAATGGCAAGCGGTTCATTCACTACATGGCCCATCTAAGGATGATGGCAGCGGTTCAGCCGTTTATCTCCGGGGCGATCAGCAAGACGATCAACATGCCCAAAGAAAGCACGACCGAAGAGATCATGGCGGCCTACATGGAAGGATGGAAGCTCGGACTCAAAGCGGTCGCGATCTACCGGGATGGGTCGAAGCGGCTCCAACCCGTCTCCACGGACAAGTACAAGGACGAGAAGGCGAAGGCCGGCGCCGAAGCTGCGGCTCCCGTTGCGGCCAGGCCGTTCCGAAGAAGGCTGCCGGACACGCGGCACAGCATTACGCACAAATTTTCTGTTGCAGGACATGAAGGCTACCTGACGGTGGGGCTATACGAGGATGGTCAGCCTGGTGAGCTTTTTATCACCATGGCCAAGGAGGGCAGCACCGTCGGGGGCCTCATGGATGTGATCGGCACGTGCACGTCGATGGCTCTTCAATACGGCGTGCCGCTGATTACCCTGGTGGATAAGTTCCGGCACGCGCGATTTGAGCCTTCCGGCATGACCTCCAACCGGGAAATCCCGTTTGCCAAGAGCCTGATCGACTACATCTTCTGCTGGCTCGGCTGTCAGTTCATTCCGGGCTACGCCGATAAGAACCTGCCCAACCGGTCCGGCATGGTCGGCACGACCCAGAATAAGACCGCGGCCACGGCCCGGGAGCTGGTCGAGAAGACCAAGGACCTCGCCCAGAAAATCGCCGAAGCGAAAGCCTCCGGCAACAACGGCAAGAAAGGCTCCAAGGCGGACACCTCCAAGTCCCGGGAAAGCACCCCTGCCGCCCGGCCGACACCCGCCTCACCGGCAGACCCGCCCGGCGGCCGGACGGACAGGATAGGAGCGCTCATCCCAGCCCCTGTGAACCCGTCCGACGAGGACTTGCAGGCGGAAGCCGCCCTCATGCAGCAGTTCAACGCCCAATTCGAGCATTTCGGCGACGATGCCCCCGCCTGTGACATCTGCGGCTCCATCACCGTCCGCAACGGAACCTGCTACAAATGCTTCAACTGCGGCAACTCCATGGGATGCTCCTGAGATTTACCATTGATGATTGACAATTGATTCGGGCGGACGACTCACCCTCGCCCGCCCGATTGTTTTGGGTTGGGCCAGTACGTCTGCCCATAATATTGTAAGTTCATTGCCAGCGAGGGAATGCGTAAAGAAGCTTCAGTTATACTATCTTTGTTTCCTTGGGGGACAAACGCATGATTTACAGCGCACAGCGTGCGAGAGAACTTCTCCGTCTTGGCACGCGCTTGCCCGCGGCCAGATTCCGCGAAGGGCAGGAGGAGGCTATCCGCCATGTCGTGGAGGGGCGAGGACGATTACTGGTGGTGCAGAAAACCGGCTGGGGCAAAAGCTTCGTTTACTTCATTGCTACCAAACTACTCCGGGAAGAGCGTGACGGGCCAACGCTCCTCATATCCCCGCTGCTGGCTCTGATGCGTAATCAGATCGCGGCGGCGGAACGGATGGGCGTGAAGGCAGAGACTATCAATTCCGACAACCAGGACGAGTGGACAGAGGTTGAGGCAAGGATTCGGCGGAACGAGGTGGACATCCTGCTGATCTCCCCCGAACGCCTCGCAAACGAGCGCTTCCGCTCGGAGGTCCTTGCCAGCATCGCTCAGCGCGTCGCACTGTTGGTCATCGACGAAGCGCACTGCATATCGGACTGGGGGCACGACTTCCGCCCACGCTACCGACTCATTGAGCGCATCGCGCGCACGTTGCCGCGTAACTTACGCCTACTGGCTACCACAGCGACAGCAAACAACCGGGTAATGAAAGACCTGCAGGCTGTGCTTGGCCCAAACCTTGTTGTTTCGCGCGGTGATCTAAACCGACCGTCGCTCAGACTCCAGACAATCCGACTGCCCAGCCAATCAGAACGCCTGGCTTGGCTTGCCTCTCAGGTGCCTACCCTCCGCGGTAATGGCGTCATTTACACGCTGACAGTACGCGATGCCGTCCTAGTGGCCGATTGGCTCAAGTCACGTGGCTTGACCGTGGAGCCCTACACGGGTGAGACAGGCGAGGGACGCTCCCAATTGGAACAGGCGTTGCTGGAGAACCGAGTCAAGGCGCTGGTGGCTACCACGGCACTGGGGATGGGCTTCGATAAGCCGGATCTTGCCTTTGTAATCCACTACCAGACGCCGGGCTCGGTAGTAGCTTATTACCAGCAGGTTGGCCGTGCAGGACGAGCGATTGACGCGGCTTATGGGGTGTTGCTCAGTGGTGACGAAGAGACAGACATCACGGACTACTTCATCAAGACTGCGTTCCCGACACGAGATGAGGTGCAAGAAGTTCTTGACGCTCTAAACAGCGAACCTCATGGTCTGTCGGTTCCCGAACTGATGGCAAAGGTCAACCTCAGCAAAAGTCGGATCGAGAAGACAATTGAGTTGCTATCGCTGGAATCTCCGGCGCCTGTCGTCAAACAGGGCTCGAAGTGGCAATTGACGGCAACCAATCTGAGCGAGGAGTTCTGGCGCCGAGCGGAGCGGCTGACTGATCTGCGCCGCAAAGAGCAGCGGCAGATGCAAGACTATGTGGACCTGACATCTGGGCACATGGAGTTCTTGATTCAGGCGCTCGACGGTGATCCCGGAACAATCCGCCCACCTGCGCTGCCGTTGCTGCCAACGACAACCGACCCGTCCATAGTCCGCCAAGCCGTGGCTTTCCTTCGTCGAACGAGCCTTCCGATTGAGCCTCGCAAGAAATGGCCGGACGGGGGAATGCCCCAATATCAGCTCAAAGGAAAGATCCCTCCTTCGCATCAGGCACAGCCCGGCAAGGCACTCTGTATCTGGCGGGATGCTGGATGGGGTGCCCTGGTGCAGGAGGGCAAGTATCGGGACGGGCGTTTCTCCGACGAATTAGTGGAAGCCTGTGTGCGTCTGGTGCAAGAATGGAACCCGCAACCGGCACCTGCCTGGGTAACGGGCATCCCGTCGCTTCGCCATCCCGATCTCGTGGCATGCTTTGTCCGGCGTCTGGCGGCGGGACTGAACCTTCCGTTCCACATGGTGATAGAGAAGATAGAAGATCGGCCTGAGCAAAAAACCATGGAGAACAGCACACAGCAGGCACGCAACATTGACGGCGCTCTGGCAATCAGTGTCCGACAGGTGCCCGCTGGCCCCGTCCTACTGGTGGATGATATGGTGGATTCGCGTTGGACCTTGACTGTTGCGGCTTGGCTGTTACGATCATATGGAAGCGGCGAAGTATGGCCTCTAGCACTTGCGTTTACCGGGCATGACAAATGAGCATGACGCTTTCACAGAACACCCAGGCAATTCTGCTGTTAACGGCGCCATTGATCGCCGGACGTGGCGAATCCTCATCGGAGACGCTAACCATCGCGGAGTACAAGCGACTGGCGCGTCTCCTTCGTGATAGGCAGCAACAGCCAGCCGATCTGCTCTCTCCTGATGCAGGTGAATTGCTTCATGGATGCCAAGAGTTGCTCAGCAGCGAGCGGCTCGCGCGATTACTCGGACGCGGATTCCTCCTAAGCCAAGCAATTGAACGTTGGCAAGCACGCGCGATATGGGTGATTAGCCGCGCCGATGCTGTTTATCCCAAACGGTTAAAGACACGGCTTGGGGAAGAAGCACCACCAATCCTTTATGGCTGTGGGGATGTGGCGAGTCTGGACGCAGGTGGGCTGGCAGTCGTTGGCTCAAGGCATGTGGATGACGTGCTTGTTCATTATACTGAAGGCATTGGTCGACTTGTCGCCACGGCTCGGTGTACCTTGGTTTCGGGCGGCGCTCGTGGTATTGATCAAGCCGCAATGCGGGGCGCGTTGGAAGCTGGTGGTAGAGTGGCTGGAGTTCTGGCCGACAGTCTCGAACGGGCAGTCTTGTGCCGAGAGCATCGTGAAGTGTTGATGGATGAACGACTGGTCCTGATCTCACCTTACGATCCAGCGGCCGGGTTCAACGTAGGGCATGCCATGCAGCGCAATAAATTGATCTATGCGTTGGCAGATGCAGCTCTTGTTGTCAGCTCAGATTACCAAAAGGGTGGCACTTGGGCCGGGGCAGTTGAGCAACTGGACGAGCTAAGGTTTGTACCAGTCTATATTCGCTCGAATGGTGAAACCGAAAAGGGTCTGGAATCGCTCCGAGAAAAAGGTGCACTGCGCTGGCCGAATCCGGCGACTCCGCAAGCATTTTTGGAAATGCTTGCGACCCAGGCGGCAGTGAATGTTCGAGCTCCCAAACAAGCATGTCTGCCGCTTGACGCACCGGACACAGTGGATGATAGGACAAATGATAAGCAGCAGGGACATTCCACGGCAGAGGTCTGTGAGCCCGGCTGGAATGTTATGGATAGTTCATCGCCAGCAGAGAAACTATTCGCCAAGGTGAGGGAGTTGCTCATGCGAATGGACACGCCCAAGACAGAGGCCGAGGTGGCGGAGGAACTGCAAGTCTCAAAGAGCCAAGCCAAGGAGTGGTTACAGCGCTTAGTCCATGAACGGGTACTAGAAAGACTCCCCAGACCGGTTCGATACCGTTCTGCTTCGTCACCCGGACCTCTATTCGATGAGCACCAATGAAATCCGCGAGTTGCAGGCTTGCTGTTCCCCGAAGTTCCTGATCTCTTGGCTTCGCTATCCAACTAATATGATCTGGTCCGCCGCCGTTCGGACGACTCGGATGGGGAGCTTTCGGCTCAAGCTTGATCTCGGAGCCTGTCCATAAGCTGTTCGCCGGTAATCGTTTCGCCACGGTCAGCCTCGGCCATCGCGGCGAGCAGCGAGGCTTCGGCCTCCGCGTCAAGCACGAATGCCTCATCTCGCTCAGGAGCAAGCACGGTGACAGTGCTACCCTCTTCCAAGGGCTCACCTTCGATCACGATCCTGCCGGCAACCACCTTACCTGTGACAACCTTCATATTCTTTTCCTGCCTTGCGCCGGTGCCGAAACCAAGCGGCCGTCAGTATGCATCGTCTCTTATCAAACTGTCCTATCTCGTTTCTCTTCCGGCTTTCGGACCTCTGCGGCCATCCCACTTATTTCGATTCGGCACATCTGTCCGGCCCACGCACAACTCCAACTCATTCGTCGCAGCCTCATCAGATATTATCGCGACCGTGCGGGGAATGGGCAAGCGGAAAGCCCCTGAAGGGGGTTCGGGAAGCGTGAAGCGAGCCGGAATTTTCACTTGACGCCGGGCGGCCGGAGGGTATGATAGATACAAAACGAATTGGTCGGAATCAGGCAGGAAGAGCGAGTCATGGCCAGCGAAATGCGAATCGTAATGACAAGAGCGAGCATGTTCCCTCCGACCGAAGAAAGACATGCTTACGCGAGCGCAAGCATGGCACCTGTATCCACCGTTCCATCGTTCCAATATTCCAGCGTCCGCCTATTCCACCATTCCCTTCGCCGTTCCATCCGGGCTCCCACTGGGCGGAAGTCGAGGACCAATCGTGCAAAACAAAGCCAATTTGCAGGAGGCCAAACGAACGATAAGCCCTGTTTGTATGGAGAGTTATGGGAGAAGACGCCAGGCTGTGCCTCTGCGAAAACAAAGCCAATTTGTCGTGGCGGGGGATGGTGGGCACAGCCAACCCTGCATGAAGGACTGAGGAGGCACTGTGCAAAACAAAGCCAATTTGCAGAGCCGGGATTGCTTCGGCGCTGCGCTTCTCGCAATGACAGGAAGGGGCGAGGGGCCCGTCGTGCAAAACAAAGCCAATTTGCGGCTGGACGAATTGACGCTAACTGCTTTTAAGAAATAGTGTTATGAGCAAATATGTGGATTGTACACAGGCGAGAAACAAAGCCAATTTGTCGTGGCGGAGGATGGTGGGCATAGCCCACCCTACACGAAGGACTGGGCGGAACCCAAGAACCGATTGCGCAAAACAAAGCCAATTTGCTGGGTTCGGACCTCAAGTGGATGGCACGTTGTGGGGCATCGTATGGGCGATCTGAGGGGAGAGGCCTGCGGCGGGACGCCGGCCAAGGCCGGACGGGTGGACCATTGGCAAGGCGATGGTGGCCGTTGTCGGGCGAAGCGGCGGCGATTGTGGCCTGCTGGCGCGAAATGGGGCTGTATGCGAACAAGAAGCGACGAAATCGGTAGAAAATCGGTTGACAGGGGGGATGCGGGTGTTAGAATGTGTGGTTTCTAATTCTAAACAGAAGAGAGT
>Ga0315281_10000994_pt1 | contig 41001 bp, 39 predicted proteins | sample YL17G07_0_MG_FD_204540 | JGI IMG/M metagenome (GOLD analysis project Ga0315281, IMG submission 204540) | Sediment microbial communities from Yellowstone Lake, YNP, Wyoming, USA - YL17G07_0 | ecosystem: Environmental > Aquatic > Freshwater > Lake > Sediment | place: USA: Wyoming | collected...
GCGCCGCATCGGTGATCTCGACCACGCCGCCGGGAAATCCGAGGTCGGCCATCAGCTCCACCAGTTGCTTGAGCTTCGCCAGTTGCTCGGCGCGATCGTCGCCGGCGAATTCGACCAGCAGAATCGCGTCCGGGTCGCCCTTGAGAAAGCGGTTGACGATGGGTTTGAACGCGGCATTGCCGCGCGCAAGTTCGATCATGGTGCGATCCACCAGTTCCACCGCCGTGGGCACGAGTTTGACGATGTGCTGCGGCGCCTGCATCGATTGATGGAACGTCGGGAAATGACACACGCCCAGGCTCTTGTGCAACGGCAGCGGAGAAAGCGCGAGATGGATGCGCCGCGAATAGGCGAGCGTGCCCTCCGATCCGACCAGGAGGTGCGCGAGGTTGTGCGCGCGCATACCGCCTACCGCGCCCGGCTGCACCATGTCGATGTTATAGCCCTGCACCCGGCGCAACACCTTGGGCCAGCGCGCCTCGATCTCCGCCTGTTCGCGTCGCACCACGGCGTGCACGCGCTCGACAAGCACCTGATAGGCCCGGGGCGCGCCGGCGATATCGTCGCTCCTGCCAAAGTGGAATTCGGAACCGTCGGCGAGCAGCGCGTCGATGCCGAGCACGTTGTGCACCATGTTGCCATAACGAATCGAGCGCGAGCCGCAGGAGTTGTTTCCCGCCATGCCGCCCAGGGTCGCCTGGGCGCTGGTCGAAACATCCACCGGGAACCAGAGGCCGTGCGGCTTGAGATAAGCGTTCAACCCATCGAGCACCATGCCCGGCTGCACCACGGCCGAGCGCGCGTCCTTGTCGAAAGCGACGACTTGGTTCAGGTATTTCGAATTGTCGATAATCAGGGCGGCACCCACGCTCTGGCCGCACTGCGAGGTACCGGCGCCCCGCGGCAGAATAGGCACGCCCTGGTCGGCGGCGATTTGGATGGCGATGCGCGCATCATCTTCGGTCCGCGGCACCACCACGCCGACGGGCTCGATCTGGTAAATGGAGGCGTCGGTGGAATAGCGGCCGCGGCTGGCCGCATCGAACAGGACCTCGCCCCGGAGTTCGCGCCGCAGCCGCGCCGCGAGCGCGCCGTCGCCGGCGTGTGGATGCGGCGCAATCGTGGCGACTTGCTTGGATGCGCGGTCCATGGGATCTTGAATGCCGGTGAATCGCGCTACTTACGCGACCGCGGTTTCAGCCTGGAGCATAGCGTCGAGTAGCGCTTCGGCCCCCTGCGCGCCGGAGACCGCCAGCTTGCCATTGAAAATAAAAAAAGGCACGCCTTCCACGCCGATGGCACGCGCGCGCTGGTCTTCCTCGCCCACCGCCTGCCGCGACCGCGGATCGGCCAGGCATTGCTCCACCTTGGCCCGGTCCAGGCCCGCGCCGGCGGCGACTGCGACCAGGTTTTCCGTTCTTGTCAGGTCGACGCCATCGAGAAAGTAGGCGCGCAGGAAAGCTTCCTTGACCCTGTCTTGCAAGTCCTCGGCTTGCGGCCCCGCTGTAGCGGCCAGCGCAATCAGGCTGTGCACGGCGACGGTATTGGGTTGGCGCGCGATTTTGTCGAACGCGAACGCGATGCCATGCTCGACGCCGACCGCGGCCACGCGGGCATAGATGTCCTTGCTGCGCGCGGCGCCGAATTTCTGCACCACATAATCCTGCCGGCTCATGCCCTCGGCGGGCAGTTGGGGATTAAGCTGAAACGGGCGCCAGGTAACGTGCGGCTTGTCCGCGCCGGGGTTTTGCCGCGCGTACAAGACCAGCGCCGCCTCGATCTGGCGCTTGCCGATGTAGCACCAGGGACAGACTACGTCGGAAATGATGTCGATGTTCAAAACGAACTCCTCATGATTAGCCATGCAAACGGGATAGGGGGCACGATCGCTTGCGCCGGCGCCGCGTGCCACGCTGTATTATTACATTACTTGTGCGGAATGCCGGGCAACCCCTTCCATTACCACAGCCATATTGCATAATGTAGGCCCGGCCGCGATGTTTTGGCTCAAGGAGTTCTCCTATGGCGTTTAGAAGCGGTCGTCATTTCCTGCAAATTCCGGGGCCCACCAATGTGCCGGATCGCATCCTGCGCGCCATCGACTACCCCACCATGGACCACCGTGGACCGGAGTTCGGCCACCTGGGCCTGGAGATCATCGAAGGCCTGAAGTACGTATTTCAGACGCAGCAGCCGGTGGTGATTTACCCGGCCTCCGGTACCGGCGCCTGGGAAGCGGCGCTGGTCAACTGTTTTTCCCCCGGCGACAGGGTGCTGATGGTCGAGACCGGGCATTTCGCCAGTCTGTGGCAGAAAATGGCGGGCAAGCTCGGCCTACAAGTGGAACTAGTCGCCACCGACTGGCGCCGCGGCGCCGATCCGGCTGTCATCGAAGCGAAACTGAAGGAAGACAAAGCGCACGCCATCAAAGCAGTGTGCGTGGTGCACAACGAAACCTCCACCGGCGCCACCAGCCGCGTTCCTCTTATCCGCAAGGCCATCGACGCGGCGGGCCATCCGGCGCTGTTCATGGTGGACACGATTTCCTCGCTCGCATCGATCGACTACCGTCACGACGAATGGGGCGTGGACGTGACCGTGGCCGGCTCGCAGAAGGGACTGATGCTGCCGCCGGGTCTGTCTTTCAACGCGGTCAGCGAAAAAGCGCGCAAGACAGCGCAGTCGGCCAAGCTGCCCAAATCCTACTGGGCCTGGGATGAGATGATTGCGGCCAACAAGACCGGCTATTTTCCCTATACGCCGGCGACCAACCTGCTCTATGGCTTGCGCGAGTCCATCGACATGCTGCAGGAAGAAGGCCTGCACGGCGTGTTCGCGCGCCACGCGCGCCATGCCGAAGCGACACGGTGCGCGGTGCGCGCCTGGGGCCTGGAAATCCTGTGCGCCAACGCCGAGGAATACAGCAACACCCTCACCGCGGTGATGATGCCCGCCGGCCACGACGCGGACGCGCTCAGAAGGCGCATACTCGAAGCCTACGATATGTCCCTCGGCACCGGACTGGGAAAGCTCGCGGGCAAGGTGTTCCGTATCGGCCACCTGGGCGACTTTAATGATCTCACGCTGATGGGCACGCTCGCCGGCGTCGAAATGGGGCTGGCTCTGGCCGGCGTGCCGCACAAACGGGCGGGTGTGGCGGTGGCGATGGCTTATCTCACCGAAGCTGCGGGAAGGCACGCCGGCACGAACATGAAATAGATCCGCGCTGCACCATCGAGACAATCATCCTAGGAGGAATAATCCATGAAACTACTGAGCACAGCCTTTATTGCGGTTCTGGCTGCTTTGCCGTCCCTCGCGTCGGCGCAAACCGAACTCAAGCTCGGCCACGTGGGCGAGCCCGGTTCATTGGTCGGCGCGGCCGCGGATGAGTTCGCCAAGCGCGCGAACGCCAAGCTCGGAGGCAAGTACAAGGTTGTGGTCTACGGTTCGAGCCAGCTCGGCGGCGACAAGGAAATGCTGCAGAAGATCAAGCTGGGAACTATCGACATGGCGGAACCTTCGACGGTCATGTCCTCGGAAGCGGACATCTTCGGCGTGTTCGAGATGCCCTATCTGGTCAAGGATCGCAATCACATGAAACGCATCGAGAAGGAGCTGTTCTGGTCGAAGTTCGAACCCGAGGCTGAGAAGAAGGGCGTTAAGGTGCTTGCCGTGTGGGAGAACGGCTACAGGCACATCACCAATAACAAACACCCGATCAACGTTCCGGGAGACCTGAAGGGCATCAAACTGCGCGTACCCGAAGGCAAATGGCGCGTGAGAATGTTTCAGGCTTACGGTGCCAATCCCAGTCCGATGAAATACTCCGAGGTATTCACCGCGTTGCAGACCGGTGTCATGGACGGCCAGGAAAATCCTTACGCGCAGATCGCTAGCGCCAAGTTCTACGAGGTGCAGAAATACCTGTCGATCACCGGCCATGTCTACTCGCCCGCCTATCTGGTCGTGGGCACGAAGAAATGGCCCACGTTGCCGGCCGACGTGCGCAAGATCCTCGAGGACACGGCCAAAGAGACGCAGGCGTTCGTCTATGACAAGGCCGAGAAGGACGACGAAGAGCTGCTGGCGAAGATGAAAGCCGCCGGCATCCAGGTCAACACCGCCAACAAGGACGCCTTCATCGCCGCTTCCAAGGCCGTGTACGACGAATACGCCAAGGAAGTGCCCGCGGCGAAGGAAGTGATCGAACGCGCCATCGCGTTGGGCAAATAAGGCGGGCATAACCGGGGATAAGTCATGGCGCGTCTGCGTGCCGGGTTCGAGTTGTTGCTCGAATGGGTAGTCATTGTGCTGATGGTTGCGCTCTCGGTCGAAGTGACGGTGGGTGTGTTCTTCCGCACCATCGGCCTGTCGCTGTCCTGGTATGACGAGATAGCCTCGGTGATGCTCGCGTGGCTCACTTTCTATGGCTCGGCGCTGGCCGCACTCAAGCGCGCCCACATCGGTTTCCCCGGCCTGGTTAACGGCATGCCGCCGGCCTGGCGGCTTGCCTTCGTCCTCGTTACCGAGGCGCTGGTAGTCGGCTTTTTCGCGCTCCTTGGCTGGACCGGCTATAGTGTGCTGGAGGTGCTCGCCACCGACAACTTGGTCAGCCTGCCCTGGATCACTGTCGCCTGGACCCAGTCCGTTATCCCGGTGAGCGCGGCGCTTATCATCATGGCAGAGTTGATCAACCTGCCGCAGGTGATGCGGGAGGCGCGCGGGCTCGCCCCTTCCGGCGCGAGCGATCTTGCCGAAATGACGCACTGAGGCCCCCATGGCCATCGTCGTCCTTTTCGCCTGCGTCCTCTCCCTGGTACTGATCAACGTACCCATCGCCGTGGCGCTGGGCATCGTCGCGATCGCGGCGCTGCTCATCACCCAGGGCCTGGGCAGCCTGCCCAACCTTCCGATCGTGCTCTACAACGGCGCCACCAACTTTCCGCTGCTGGCGATTCCCCTGTTCATCCTCGCCGGTTCGATCATGAATGCCTCGGGCATTTCGCGCCGGCTGATCGCGTTCGCCTCGTCCCTGCTCGGATGGATGCGCGGCGGACTGGCGATGGTCAGCATCGGCACATCGCTGTTCTTCGCCGAGATCTCCGGTTCAGCGGTGGCCGACGTGGCCGCGCTCGGCTCGGTGCTGATCCCAGCGATGAAAAGCCGCGGCTATTCCAAGGAATTCGCCGCCGCGGTGATGTCCTCGGCGGCGACCCTGGCGGTGATTATCCCGCCCTCCATCCCGATGGTGCTGTACGCGGTGATGGCCGATACCTCGGTCGTGCAATTGTTTGTCGCCGGCGTCGTGCCGGGCCTGCTCGGCGGTCTTGGGTTGATGGGCATGGCCTACTGGTTCGCGCGCCGCTACAAATTCCCGGTGGAGGAGTCGTTTGCGCTTAAGCGTGTCAAAGAGACTTTCAAGGACGCGTTCTGGGCCTTCTTCCTGCCGGTCATCATCCTCGGCTCGATTTTCGGCGGCGTGGTCACCGCCACCGAAGGCGCGGCGATGGCGGTGCTGGCGGCGCTGTTCATCGGCATTTTCGTCTACCGCGAACTCGATATGCAGCACCTCAGGAGCGCGATGATCGACGGCGGGGTGCAAACCGCGGTCGTGATGCTGCTGGTGGCGACCAGCGGACTGCTCGGCGTGTACCTCACCGAGTCGCAGGTGCCGCAGCGTCTGGCCGCCGGCATCATGGATTTCACCAGTAACAAATACGTGGTGCTTGCGATCCTCAACGTCCTGTTCCTGGTGCTCGGCCTGTTTCTGCATTCCGCGGCGGCGATCATCCTTACCGTGCCGATCGTGCTGCCCCTGGTGAAGGCGGTGGGCATCGACCCGGTGCACTTCGGTCTCATCGTCACCATCAACCTGGGCATAGGGCAGCAGACGCCGCCGGTGGCCTCGGTGCTGATGACCGCCTGCGCCATCGCCAAGGCCGACATGTGGGAAGTCACCAAGGTCAATATATATTTTATCGGCGTGCTGCTCGCGGTACTCTTGCTCGTTACCTACGTACCGGTCACCGGCATGGGGCTGGTGGATTTTTTCTACAGATAACTTTCGCCGCGCGCGTGCCCCCCCGGCGTCGATGAATTTTCCAGAGGCTGAACATGTCTGATCCTGTCTATTCCGAGCGCGACGGTTCCATCGCGACCGTGGTGCTGAACAACCCGGAAAAACTGAACGCGCTCAGTTTTCCCATGTGGATGCGCCTGGGCGAGATCATGCGCGAACTCGAAGCCGACGAAGGCGTGCGCTGTATCGTGCTGCGGGGCGCGGGCGAGCAGGCTTTCGCCGCCGGCGCCGATATTTCCGAATTCGAGCAAGTGCGCGGCAACGCCAGAGTGGCGAAGGACTACGGTTCCAAGATCGAAGGCACGATGCGCGCAGTAAAGGAATGCCGTCATCCCACCGTGGCGATGATCCATGGCGTGTGCATCGGCGGAGGGCTGGAAGTGGCCTCGCAATGCGACCTGCGCATCTGCGGCGCATCGAGCCGTTTCGGCATCCCCATCAACAAGCTCGGCCTAGTGGTCGGTTACGGCGAAATGCAGGCGCTCATCGACCTGGTCGGCCGCGCCACCGCGCTGGAAATTCTGCTCGAGGGCCGGGTGTTCGGCGCCGCCGAAGCGAAGGAAAAAGGGCTGGTCAATCGCGTCGTCGCCGACGGCGAGGTCGAGGCGGAAGCGCTCGCCGCGGCCGGGCGCATCGCCGCGGGCGCCCCGCTGGTGGCGCGTTGGCACAAGAAATTCGCGCGCCGCCTGACCGATCCGCGCCCACTCAGCGAAGCCGAGCGCGACGAAGGTTACGCCTGCTTCGACACCGAAGACTACCGCATCGGCTTCAAGGCGTTTCTGACGAAGCAGAAACCGCAGTTCAAGGGCAAGTAAGAATCGTGCCGCTGATGAAAGGGACGCAGTCCACCCCAGCTTAAATTTTTTCGGCGACTGTGGCACACTGACAGCCATACCCGCAACACGATAACCAGATCGGGCACTACTCGGAGGAGACATCATGAAACTTACATCCAAATTGGCCGCGCTGCTGTCGGTGCTGGCACTGGTCAGCGGTGCGGCGCCTGCTCAAGCCCAGGCCTGGCCGACGAAACCGATCCGCATCATCAACCCCTTTCCGGCGGGCGGCGGCACCGATACCTTCGCCCGGCCGCTGGGGGCAAAACTAACCCAGGCCCTGGGCCAGACCGTATACATCGAGAACCAGGGCGGCGCGGGTGGCACCGTCGGCGCGACCAACGCCTCGCGCGCGACGCCGGACGGCTACACCTTCTTCATGGGCGCGATCCACCACACTATCGCCGAGAGCGTCTACGCCAAGCTGCCCTACAACATTGAAAGGGACTTCATTCCGATCACCGTGGTGGCCTACGTACCGCAGGTGATGGTGGTACACCCCAAGCACCCGTTCAAGACCATCAAGGAACTGGTCGATTACGCCAAGGCCAACCCGGGAAAACTCAACGCCGGCTCCCCCGGCAGCGGCACCGCACACCATCTCGCCATGGAGTTGTTCGCGGGCGTCACCGGCACGAAGGTGGTCCATATTCCCTACCGCGGCGCGGGCCCGATGATGCAGGACTTCATCGCCGGTCAGATCGACCTCGTGTTCGACGGCATGGGCACCTCCGCGTCGCAGATCAAGGGCGGCAAGCTGCGCGCCTTGGCCGTGGCGACGCCGAAGCGCCTGCCGGGCTTTCCCGACGTACCCACCATGGATGAAGCCGGGGTGCCGGGTATGGTTGTGAGCACCTGGTACGCGCTGTGGGCGGTGAAAGGCACGCCCAAGGAAATCGTGGATCGCATGTACCGCGAGATAGTGAAAGTCCTGGAGCAAAAAGACATCAAGGACATTTGGACCGCGGCGGCCTCCGACCCGGGCGGCATGCCGCCGGAGCAGTTCGGCGCTTTCGTCCACAGCGAAATCGCGCGCTGGGCCAAGGTGGTGAAAGACGCGGGCGTAAAACTCGAGCTCTGAGCTTCAGCATCAACGACGACACGCATGGCGCGCCTGTGCGCCATGCGTGAATCAACCCTTATAGAAATTTTGATCACATGGCCGGCCCTCTTTCGCATATCCGCGTACTCGATCTCTCGCGCGTGCTCGCCGGCCCCTGGGCCGGCCAGAACCTGGCCGACCTCGGCGCCGAAGTGATCAAGGTCGAGCGCCCAAAATTCGGCGACGACTCGCGCACCTACGGCCCGCCCTGGGTGAAGGACCGTGAAGGCCGCGACACCAAGGACTCGGCCTATTTCACCTCCGCCAACCGCGGCAAGAAATCGATCACGCTCAACATCTCCGCGCCCGAGGGCCAGAAACTCGCGCGCGAGTTGGCGCGCGTCTCCGACGTTCTGATCGAGAACTACAAGTACGGCGACCTGGCGCGCTACGGCCTCTCCTACGACGACCTGAAGCAAATCAACCCGCGCTTGATTTATTGCTCGGTTACCGGCTTCGGCCAGACCGGCCCCTACCGGGAGCATCCGGGCTACGACTTCATGATCCAAGGCATGGGCGGGATGATGAGCGTCACCGGCGAACCCGATGCCGCGCCGGGCGGAGGCCCGCAGCGGGCCGGCGTGCCGGTGGCCGACATCATCACCGGTATGTACGCCAGCATCGCCATCTGCGCAGCAATCGCCCATCGCGCCGAGACCGGCATCGGCCAGCACCTGGATCTCGCGCTGCTCGACTCGCAGATCGCGCTGCTGGCCTATCAGAACACCAACTACTTCGCCACCGGCTCGCCGCCCAAGCGCATCGGCAACCTGCATCCGAACATCGTGCCCTACCAGCCATTCAAAACCGCCGACGGCGAAGTGATCCTCGCCTGCGGCAACGACAACCTGTTCCGCAAGTTCTGTGAAGCGGCCGGATGCGCGGAGCTTGGCGACGACCCGCGCTTCGCCGGCAACGGCAAGCGCGTGGAGAACCGCGCCGAACTCACGCGGCTGCTGCAGGCGGTGTTCGCCAGACGCAGCACCAAGGAATGGGTCGAATTGCTCGAAGCCGCCGGCGTGCCCAACGGCCCAATCAACGACGTGGCGCAGGTGTTCGAGGAGCCTCAGGTGAAAGCGCGCGGCATCAAGGTGGAACTCGACCATCCAGTCGCGGGCAAGCTGCCGACAGTGGCGAGCCCGATGCGCTTCTCCGCCACGCCGGTGGAGTACAAGCTCGCGCCGCCCGTGCTTGGCCAGCATACCGAAGAAATCCTGCGCGGCCTGCTGCACCTGGACGACGCCGCCATCGCCAAACTGCGCGCGGAAGGCACAGTTTAGGCAGAGCGGCAATCCGTTGCCGCTATTTCTTCTACCAGAGACTAACCAGCATTCTCGCCGCCAGCCCGTACAGCAGCAGCGCGAATACCTGTTTCAGGCGCCTGGTCGGCAGGCGGTGCGCGGCGGCGGCGCCCAAGGGTGCGGTCAGAACGCTCGCGAGCGTGATTCCGAGCACGGCCGGCAGATACACATAACCGATGCTGTGCGGCGGCAAGCCGCTTTGCCCCCAACCCGACACGATGAAACCGATGCCGCCCGCAAGCGCTATCGGAAAGCCGACGATCGCCGCAGTGCCGATCGCCTGCAACATCGGCACGTTGCAGTAGAGCGCGAAGGGAATCGTGAGAAACGCGCCTCCCAAAGCGGCGAGGGTCGAGAAAAAGCTGATAACCACGCCCACCAGCATTGATCCCAGCGCACCCGGCAGCGCTCGCGAAGGACTGGGCTTGCGATCGACCAGGATGCTGGTCGCGGCGAAAAAAACGACGCCGGTAAACAAGCTGGCGAACACCTGGGTGGAAATCCAGGCGGTGATGGCCGAACCGAGCAGTCCGCCGACGAGTATGCCCGGTGTCAGCGCCAGCGCCAGGTCCCAGCGCACCACGCCGCGCACGGCATGGGCGCGCATGCTCGAGAGCGAGGTAAACAGGATGCTGACCATGCCGGTGCCGACGGCGAGGTGCAGAATGTGCGCCTTCGGCAGCCCCTGTGCCTCGAACAGCATGACCAGCAGCGGCACCATGATGGCGCCGCCGCCTATGCCCAGCAGACCGGCGAAGAATCCTACCGCCGCACCGACCGCGGCATAGCCGAGCCACCATTCCATGATCTACCCGTTTCTTTCAGCCGCTAAGGCCGCATGGGAATGCCGCCCAGCAACAGTTCGGCGACCTCGACGAAACCCTCGCCGCTGCGCCGGCTGGTTACGTACGCCGGCGCGTCGGTGACGCGCGCGCCGAAATCGGCCACATTGGCCACGCCGACCGAATTGGAAAAGAACCTGAACAGCGGCGCATCGTTGGGCGAGTCGCCGACGAACAGGTACCCGGACTGGTCGCACGCGAGATCCACAGCGTAGCGTTCCTGCATCAAGGTGCGCGTCATGCCCAGCTTGTCGTAGTCGCCGAACCAGCCGTTGACGTGGATGGAGCTGATCTTCGCCGTCATGCCGGCCGCGCGCATCAGAGCGACGATCCGGTCCACCTCGGCGTCGGCCAAGCGCGGCACGTCTTCGCAGAAATCGATCGCCAGATCGGCCTCGCGGTAGAGCTGATCGGAGGCCAGAGCGCAGCCCGGCACTTCGCGCAGGATGCGCTCCCGCACGGCGATCATTCTTTCGCGGTTGGCGGCGCGCGTCGCTGCGTCGAACAGGAAGCGCCGGGCCAGTTTCTTGCGCTCCCCATCGTAATAGAAATAGAAAGCCCCGTTCTCGCCCACCACCGCGTCCACCGGCCACATGCGCGCGATATGGTCGCACCAGCCGGCCGGCCGGCCGGTGATCGGGATCACCAACTTGCCGCCCGAGCGCAGCCGCTCCAGCGCGGCATAGGCGCGGGCGGTGAGCTTGCCCTCGCTGGTAAGCGTGTCGTCGATATCGCAGAACACGCCGCGGATGGCTTTCACTGCCGCGGCGGGGAGGGTGGCGAGCTGTTTCATCGCCCCCCTTCCATGCGGACGGCGACACGCCGGCGCTGCGCCTCACTCATGTGCAGGCCACACTTGGTGCGCCGCCAGAGCACGTCGTCGCCCGTGCGCGCCCATTCGTGTTCGATAAGCCAGGTGAGTTCGCACTCGTACAGTCCGCCGCCAAAGTTTTCGCCCAGATCAGCCTCGATGTTCGCGCTGTCGAGAATCTGCCCGGCGCGTGTGCCGTGGCGCCGCAGCAGACGCGCCAGCCAATGCGGATCGAGCCTTGGATAACGCGAGCGGAACTCGCCCAGCAGAGTCAGGAAATCGCGCCCGCCGAAATCACCGCCGGGCAGCGTCTCGGCATGCGTCCATGGCCGGCGCGCCGGGATCCAGCGCGCGAGCTTTTCCATCACGTGCTCGGCCAGCTTGCGATAGGTGGTGATCTTGCCGCCGAAAATGGATACCAGCGGCGGACCCTGCTCATCGAGCTGCAGCACGTAGTCGCGGGTAATAGCCGATGGGTCTTCCTTGCCGTCGTCGTACAGGGGGCGCACGCCGCTGTAGCTCCACACCACCTGGTCGGCGGTGACTGCTCGCGCGCTGTAGCGGCTCGCCGCCGCGCACAGGTAGGCAACCTCCTCGGGCGAGATCGCCGGCGGGAGATCCTCGCCCGTGACCTGCACGTCGGTGGTGCCGATAAGGGTGAACTCGCGCTCGTAGGGAATCATGAAAATCACCCGCCGGTCCGGGTTCTGCAGGATGTAGGCATAGCGTTTGTCATGGATGCGCGGCACTACGATGTGGCTGCCTTTCACCAGGCGCACTTGGCCGGGCGAGTCGATTTTCAGTTCGCGATCGAGCAGGCTTTTCACCCAAGGGCCGGCCGCATTCACCAGAATGCGCGCGTGCACTTCGGTCTCCTTGCCGTTCGCCTGGTCCCGCAGCGTCACGCACCAGGCATCGCCCTCGCGCCGCGCGCCGACGCAACGCGTGCGCGCGAGCACGGTCGCGCCATGCGCGCGCGCCGAACAAAGGGTCAGCACCACCAGCCGGGCGTCATCCACCCACGCGTCGTAGTAAGCGAAACCCCGGGTGAAGGCGGGCTTCAGACCCGCGCCGTGCCCATCCGGCGCGAGCTTGACGCCGCGCGACTTGGGCAGGCTGGTGCGGCCGCCGCCGAGCGTGAATACGCGCGTACCCAGATTGTCATAGAGAAACAGCCCGGCGCGAATCATCCACGCTGGGCGCAGGTGCTTTTCGTGCGGCAACACGAATTCCAGCGGCCAGATGATGTGCGGCGCGATGCGCAGCATCACTTCGCGCTCGGCAAGAGACTCGGCCACCAGGCGGAACTCGTAGTATTCGAGGTAGCGCAGCCCGCCGTGGATCAGCTTGGTGCTGGCCGAGGAAGTCGCCGAGGCGAAATCGTCCTGCTCGGCGAGCAGCACCTTGAGGCCGCGGCCCGCGGCATCGCGCGCGACGCCCGCGCCGTTGATGCCGCCGCCGATGACGGCGATGTCGTAGAGTTCCATTGAGCCAGGTATTCAAGTGCCGCGTTCGCATCGGGTTCGGCGATAGCAGCGGAGCGTTGAATTATAGCAGTGCCATGCACCCGGCCCTGCGCCGGTAATGGCGGAAAACAGGACACGCAACGGGCTTGGCACTACAATGGCGGCTCTTTTTTACTTGACTCGAGGCCGCCATGCCGACTATCCAGACCCCCAGCGGTTTGACCATTGAAGACCTCGCCCTCGGCGAGGGCGAAGCCGCGGCCGCCGGCCAGAGCGTCACCGTGCACTACACCGGCTGGCTCACGAGCGGCAGCAAATTCGACTCGAGCAAGGACCGCAACGATCCCTTCGTCTTCCACTTGGGCGCGGGCCAGGTCATCCGCGGCTGGGACGAGGGCGTGCAGGGCATGCTGGTGGGCGGCACCAGGAAACTGACCATCCCGCCAGAACTGGGCTACGGTACGCGCGGCGCCGGTGGCGTGATCCCGCCGAATGCGACCCTGGTGTTCGAGGTGGAGTTACTCGGCGTCGGCTGATCCGGCGCTGGCGCTCTTCTGAGAGGCAGGTCAGGGCTCATCGCAGCATGAGGGAAGACATCCCTTCATGTTTCCCTAAGGGTCCCTAACAATACGATAAGACACGTCCCCTTGTGCTCCACTAAGTCGGGAACCTGACGGCAATCTTATTAGACGCTCCAAGTCAGGCGCCGTTTCGGTAAATCTGAAACGGCCTCTTAAACGTCTTTCGCCCGGGGTTTGTCTGCCTCGAACTGTGAAGGCGTAACCCTGGCGCGCGCCAGGTACTCGCGCAGAATCTTGACCGCGGAGCGGTCTAGCGTGTTGCCGTGATGCGGGCGGTGCAGGACGTCCTCATGGCCATGCAGCTTCACGCGCAGGCGCGCACCAGAGAGAGATTCGATCTCGGCTCCCAGATGATGCAACAGGGACTCGACCTCCCGCCAGTGGATATTGGCGCTGATCGGATCGCGGAAGATGGACTGGATCAGGTGCTCGTGCTTGTGGCTCATGGCGGACGCCCCCGTGCAAGAATCGGCCAGCGGACATGATAGCCGAGCTTGCCCAAGCGTGTTCGCGGCGGTGGTGCCACCCCCGGCCGGAGCTGCTCCACGAAACCAAAGTACCCCCTCTGCGGGTGGTCCCGACCTTCGGTCTCCCGCCTTTCGGGATCGCTGCTCCAACTCCGCCTGCGGCGAGACGAATCCCTCCGAGCGAACGGTCAAGATATGGATCGACGCCCGCGCTATCTAGCAAAGATGCGGCAACAGCTGGTTCAGTTGCCAACCAACCCCTTCTGGATTGCATAGGCGGTCAGCGCGGCTGTGTTGCGCATGTTCAGCTTTACCATCAGTTTGGCGCGATGTTTCTCGACGGTTTTTGTGCTTAAGAAAAGAAATTGCGCCATGTCCTTGTTCGATTTGCCTTCGGCCACCAGTTTGAGTACCTGGCGCTCGCGCTGTGTCAGCGTGTCCCACACGCCACTTGTGGCCGCAGAGCTGCCGCGACTCGGATTTTCGCTAACCACTTTGCCCAAGACGTCCTGGCTGAGGTAGGTCTTTCCGCTCGCCACGGTATGGACCGCCAGGCGTAATTCGCGCGGCGTAGCCTCCTTTAGGATATAGCCGTCTGCGCCGGCGCGCAGACTTGCGAGAACGAATTCTTCCGTCTTATGCAGCGTCAATACCACGACGCGCACCCCCGGATGCCGGTGCTTAATATCCAAAATCGCCTCCATGCCGTTCATGCCCGGCATGGAAAGATCCATGAGGACGACATGCGGCTTCAGTTCGCCAACGGCGCGCACGGCATCACGACCGTTATCCGCTTCGCCAACAATTTCGAATTCCGGGTCCTGCGACAACAACGCGTGCAATCCCGCCCTTACCAAAGCGTGATCTTCAGCAATCAGAATGCGCAAAAGCTGCCCGGTTTCAGTCACGATTGCTTATCCTCCTGATACAAGCAGCGCAAGCAGACAGGCTGTCCAGCATCTCCGAATCTTGCGAAGCGTCGGAATCGGAAGAAAAAGCCTGGTCTTGGATGCCCTGGGCCCCGGGCTCCGCCGCTGTGGCGTAACCGAGGCGGATGCCGCTCCGGGAAACAGGCCACCTCACACGGATCTGCATTCCCTTTCCCGGTGCGGATTCTATTTCCAGAATGCCGCAAGTGAGCTCCGCGCGTTCCCTCATGCTCTGCAACCCAAGACCGCGGTTGAGTTTCTTGATGCCGGGCAATGCACTTGGATCGAATCCCTTGCCGTTGTCCTTGATGGAAAGATCGAGCGCGCCGCGCGTTTTGCTCAGACACACCGTGATCCGATCGGCCTCGCCGTGGTTAATTGCGTTGCTGCCCGCCTCCTGCAGGATTCGAAAAATTGGAGTCCTGAGATTTTTTGGCACGTCGGTTTCCTCGACACTGAACCTGCGCTCGATTCTTATGCCCGGACAGGCCACTTCGATTTCGCGCAGATGCCAGGACAAGGTAGCGAGGATGCCAAGGCTGTCGAGCGTCGCGGGACGCAGGTTCATCGCGATACGGCGCAATTCGTCCAGAGTGTCGCGAACTTTTGGGTTCAGCAGCTCCAGGCACTCGGCGGCTTTCTCCGGCTCGCCTTGGCTCAGCAGAATCGCGACATTCTCAAGCGAGGCAATTACCAGCCCCAGCGATTGGCCCAGCCCGTCATGCAAATCGGCCGCTATCCGTCGCCGCTCGTTTTCCTGAATTGTGAGGTGCTCGGCGGAACGCTGCAGTATCTCGTTACGTGCAATGCGTAGCGCCGGCACGGTACTGGTCCGTGCGCTCATCTCCTGCGCCAACAGCGATAGGCCCTCGAGCCGCCCCTGGTCATCGCGGTGAGCCATAATCTGCAGCGAAACTTCGATTTGACGCCTCTCGCGGGCCAGCAAAACGCAATCTCCGGACCACGCGCCGCTACTCAGGGCGGCCGGAATTGCCGTTCCAGCGAAACGGGTCCGGACGCTTGGCGCCACGCAGTCGATCAGCGTAATGCCGGATATATCGTCGTCGCGCGCCAAACCCAGGATTGCGCGGCCCGCCGGGTTGACGTAAAACAGCGTGCCGCCATGGTCGGCCATGGCGACCAGAGCCGCTGTCTTGTCGTGTATGGCGAGTGCGCGATCCTGCGCCCTTGCCTCCGGAATCCGCTTCTCCGATTGTCGCGTGAGCCCTTGATGAAGCAATTGCTCAACGCTGCCGCTGGAATGTATTGCACGCCCCCGTCGCTTCGCAGGCGACTCCGCTGGTGCACCGATTCGGTCGCGGCGTGCCCGTCTTGTGTCCGCCGCTTTGTCGTCTGCCAATTCATCCTGAAACAGTGCGCCGCCGCCGGTTAGCGGGACTCGGGGTGTGGTGATCATGCCCTCATGCTATGCAAGCGCCGTGCCAGGCGTGTGTATGTCTTAGATTCAGCGACTTATAGCTCTTGCCGGTTATTTGGCGGATTAAGATTGTCGTGTCGAAACGACAGCTTTGATGCCTTTGTCAGGTACGCTGTTGATTTGAAAGCAGATGCCTTGTCTGCTCCAAGCGACAGATCGCTCCGTCGCCCGGTGTTCTAGGTGCTGTGGACACAGTCACAGGATGAACAATTCGATCGTCCGGGACAAAGCGCAAGCGATGCGATGTTGGCGGTTTTTTTTGCCGTGCCGCATGGCGCGATCGACACACGCTTCGTACTCAGATCGAACACCGTAGCATTCAAATTGGCGAGTGCCGCACGCTAATAGCTCTTTGGGTTGTGGTCCTGGCCATGGCAGACGAGGTAGCACGTTCCGTGGTTGGTGCTGGTCGAAATGAACTGCAACCTTCCACCAGTAGTAGGTCTGACGATAGCCGTGTCGAAATTGATCAGCTTACTGTTGTTGCTGGGGGTGCCCTGGGTGGAACTGATCCCGTGCGGATCGTGGCAGATATTGCAAGGTGTGCTTTGTTCCACCACGTGTTTCCGATGTCCGCTGTCCGTTCCAAACGGCGATGCGCCGTTGGTGGCCGTGGTAAATACGGTGCGGTTGTGGCACTTGTAGCAAAGTGCGTAGTTGGCGGCACTCTCGGCGGTGCGGTCAGTGGTAACGTACTGACGTTCGAGCAGGCTGGGATAGATCGAGCCATGCGGTCCCTTTGGGCCGGTGCCGCCGGCGCCGGCCCCGCTGTTGTTGTTATGGCAATCCCCGCACCTGATCACACTTGCGATCGTCCAGGGGGCGAGCAAGCTCGGCACGTTGGTGTTCTTCCCCGGCCCTGCGAGCGGATGATAGGAAGGATTGCCCAAGCTGAATTCGAGCCGGGTGTTGGTCTGCGCAATCTGGCGTGTCGTGCGCGGCGCGGGCTTGTTCGTGCTGTCCGCGTGACAGCGAAAACAGATCTGATACTCGGCCGAGGAGGGGTTGACCGCAGCCCCGTTGATGTCGACGCCGCGCACGCCGATGAGAGAGCCCGAAAGCGTACCGGTGCTCGCGTTGCTCGCGTGCGGGTTATGGCAGTCGACACACTCCACGTGGCGCGTTTGCACCACGGCGGATTCAGCCGGGTCGTGCACCCCGGTGTAGGTCGCCACTGGATGGATCGAACTCTTATTGAACTCCGATTGGATGTTCTTCGCCGCCACGTTGGCGTTATGACAGGGATAGCAATTGCCCTCTTCGGTCGCCGCATTTTGCAACCACTTCTTGCCTGGTGCCGTGTGCGGCCGATGGCAATTCTCGCAGGCGTTGGCGGCAACCGTAGTGTCGCTCGTATGCGGCCAGGGGTTGGGTGCGACGCCGTTCCAGGTTTTGCCGGACAGCCGATGGTCGCTCAGGTTCCAGTAGTTTTTCAGATGGCACACCTGGCACAGCGCCGACGCCTGATTGGGCATGACAAGGAATTTTCCGTAGCGATCGTTGTGCGCGTCGTGGCAAGCGCTACACTGCATTTGTCCCGTAAAGTCGAGCCGCACCGCACCGGTGAGCGTGCTCGGGTCCGCCAACTCGCCCCGCGTCGCGGCGAGTGCCGAAGTGTAGGCGATGGAGATCGGGTGGTCGCCGGACAGGTCGGTTCCCAGGCGGCTAGGCGAGCCGACGGGCATCGTGGTCACCCCTCCCGCCATGGCGATAGGGGTGGTTCGGCTCAACACGTTGCCAAGCGCGATCGTGCCGTCGTGGCAGCTCAGGCACAGAAGCGAGCTGCCCGTGGGCTGGCCGGCGCTGGCCTTTGCCGTGGAGCTGGTATAGGGCGTATAGGTGCTTGCCTGGGCTTGCCGGTTCCACAGAGGCGCGCTGGGCGCGCTATTGTGGGGCGCGTGGCAGAACACGCAGATCTGGGCCTCGGTTGCCGCTTTCACCGTGCCCGGCCCGCTCGCCGACAAGTTGTGTTTGGTGGTGGTGATGTCGGCCCGGACCGGCCAGGCGTACAAGAACGCGGCTGCGAGTGCCAGAGCGCCTATCCATCTGTCGCGGCGGCGTCTCATGTCGGGCCTCCGATATAGCGCAGCACCTGTACGCGTTGGTTATACGAGTCGGCAACGTAAATTCTGTCGTCCTCGCCGATGAACAGGCCGGTAGGCAGCCAGAATTCGCCGCGCTCGCGCCCCATCCCGCCCAGCGACAGCAGAAACCTGCCGCTGCCGTCGAATATCTGGACCGCGTGGAACAGCGAGTCAATGACATAGACATGCCCGTAGCGATCCGTGGCGACACCCTTTTGCCGCGGCAGATCGCCGGTGCCATCGCCCAGCCCTCCAAACTTGGTTAGAAACCGGCCGTTCTCGTCGAAACTCTGGATGCGAAAATTGAGCGAATCCGTCACGTACAGACGACCCTCGCGCGTACGCCAGATGAGGGTCGGGTAGTTGAACTCGCCCTCGGCCGTGCCGCGCTTCCCAAAACTCGATTCGAGCGCCCCGTCGCGCTTGAACACGTGCACGCGGTGCGCCTTGGTGTCCACCACGAACAGGCGGCCGCTGGCCGCATCGAATGCGATCCCGGTGGGCTGGCCAAGGCGCGCGCCCAATGTCAGCGGCGATGCCTCCTTCGCGTCCGGCCGAATGACAAACACTTTGGCCAACGCCGAATCGCTGACATAGACCTCGCCCGCATCCCCCAGAGCAAGACCGACCGGGGATACAAGCGGTGCACCGCCAGCGGCGCGAATCAAAGCATAGCTGCCTTCCTTCTGGTTGAAACGGTGCACCCCCTTCGCGCCGGGATCGGCCACGTACAGGACATTGCCGGCCGCGACCACCGCCATTGGCCTGACCAGCTGTGATTCGTCGCGTCCGAACAGCAGATCGGCAACGCGCTGCAGGAATCCCCTGCTGATGCCCAGGTCCTCGGGCCGTGAGAACGCCTTCACGAATGCAATGCGTGGCGCGTCGGGCGCGGCAGGCCATACCAGCGGCGCCTGACTCTGCACCGTCTGCACCGGCGGGGCGCAGCCCGACAGCACATGCCAGACGATGAGCGCCGCCGCGGCGCGAGCATAGGCTGCCATGGTCAGAAATCCCGACGCAACAGGACCTGCGCCAGCGCGCGCGCGCGTCTGAAATCGCCCTGCATCTCGAGCGTGCGTCCCAGGTCGAAACTGAGACTCATCTTGCGATAGAGCCACTGCGCCTTTACCGACGTAATCGTGCGCCGCCGCGACATCAGTCCGCCGATATCGTTCTCGTAGCTCACATTTGCCGACAGATCCACGCCAAGCCAGAAGCGCGCCCAATATCTCAGATCATAGCCTTGGAGATTGACGTTCTGCGCCGAATTCTCGTACTCGACCCGGTTGCGCCGCGCCGAAACCCGGATGTTGCCCAGACCGAAGAACGGGTCCTCCGCCTGCGCATATAGTTCCGCCGCTTCGCGCCGGTACGAAGAAATGGTCTCGCGCCGACGCTCCCGCTCCACGCTTCCGCCCAGAAGCAGGTCCATAGGCAGTTTGAACGGCACGTCGGCTCGGGCGCCGTACAGACTGCTATGCACTACGTTTAACGGGAAAGCCGGAGTGCCAGAGCCAAGGCGCGGTTCCGAATCGAGGTAGCGAAAATACGCATTGACATAGCTGCGCAGCCCCCAATTGAGATTCAGCGTCTGGTCGGTCTGGCTGTAGGCGAAAGTTCCGCCAACGTCGTAGGAATAATCGACCAGCAAATCCTGCCCATCGACGATCGCCCCGCCGATCAGGCGCTGCACGCGCGTCTCCGCACCGACCAAAGAAAGCAGGTAATCGCTCCCCTCGACGAAGCTCTGCGTGCGCGTGGCATTGTTGACCGCCACACTGCCGGCGATCACGTGCTGGCGTCCAAGCGCGACCAGCGCGGTTCCCGCCAGGGTTACGCGTTCGCCGATTACGCCGGCTTGCGCGGCCGCCGCCCGCTGGTCGCGCTGGTCGTAGCGCAGGCCGTAGCTCATCTGCGCCACGCCTACCGGCAGCTCCATCTGGTAGCTCAGCGAACCGTCCACCCCGCGCGAACTCGTCGACAGCTGCCTGGTCCGGTTGTCGTCGCCATGCACGCCGGCGCCAGCCCTGAACTCGGGCCGCGGCGTGTAGTTCAGCCCTGCCGCCGCCGAATTCACGATCGAACTCAACTCACCTTGATCGCTGAAGCCGTAGTTGTAGAAACCGAAGCTTTGCAATTCCTTCGAATGCCTGCCGCGCAGATCGACGAACATCCGGCCATCGGTCCGATCCGGAATCGGATTCTGGCCCTGCAGCGAGTAAGCCTGCGTGTTGAGCGCGACCAGATTGGTCAGGTCATATTGCCGCTCCGCCCCGAATTGAAAGCGCGAATCGACGCTGAGCGCCTGGTTTCTCGAATTGCTCGCCTGGATCGGGAGATTCGGACTCCCGCTCGTCGACGCCTGCTGCGTCGCCTGGTACTGCACCTGGGTCGAGCCGAGCGCGCTGTAGCTGCGGCTTGCCCTAAAATTCAATCGATCGATCTGGTCGTCGATGATCCGGTCGGTTCCGCGTCCCTGGAGATGCGACCGCGTCGCTTCGACGTACAGAGGCACCGTAGTAAACGGCGCCAACAGGGAAAAATCCCCGCCGTAGCGCGTATTCTCCTGCGTCATCACCTGCGCCGGCGCGACATTCAGGGTCGGGTTCAGGTGCTCGAAAAAAACCGACCCTTGATACGGCTTGTCGCGCAGAAACGTCGCGCGGCCGGTGAAATTGTAGAGTGCGCCACGAGCCTGCGTTTGTTCCGAGTCGGAAACGAAGCTTCCGCGTTGCAAGATCGGACCACCCCCGATGTCGAGAGATAACAAATTCGGGTGATAGACATAGCTGTGGGTCATGACGAACAGCTCTTCGCGCCATTCCGATTGCCCTTGGCGCGCGCTAGCGCCCGGCGCGGACCCGGATCCCGGTTCGGCGGTTGTCAATTTGTCCCCTAAATAGCGCAGCGTATTGTGGCCTTCCACCGCCGTCATGCGGAACGGTGTTATTTCCTGCGCCACGCTAACCCCGCAGATGCCGCACAGCAGCGCCACCCGCAACGCCACTGCAACCCAGCCGGACACACAAGTGCGCCGCGGCGGACGCAAACCTAATGCCGGATGGGCTGCCGGGGAAGCACGCCTCTCCTGCACACCTAATACCACGCCCGGGATGCGCCTTGGTTGTCGAGCGCTCGGCCGATGCGCCGTCAGCGCTCCACCTTGGCGCCAGGCTTGGCAACTGGACCTCCTTCGGGCGGATAGTCCATCCCGGCCATTTTTCCATAGCCGAATACATCCACCTTGTTCGGCCCGAACTGGCTCACCACGAAAATCAGGTATTCGATGTTGAAGCGCGGGTCGGCGTAGGATTGGAAATACTGCACGTTATCGTAGTCGATCGTCACGCCCGCAGGCAGATTGAGCCCCTCGATATTGTCCCCGGGCTGGCCAAAGAACAGCAACAGCCGGCCGTCGTTGTCGAATATCTGCACGTTCTGAAACGCCGCGTCCCCAACGTACAGCCGCCCGTTCCGATCGATCGCGATCCCCTTGGGCCGGGTGAAGTTGCCGCGGTCGGTTCCTGCCTCGCCGTATATCCGTACCGGATTGCCCTCCGCGGTGAATCGCTGGACGCGAAAGTTGCTGGTCTCGACCACATACACGTCGCCGTCGGCGCCAATTGCGATATTGGTCGGATGAAACAATTCACCGACGTTGGAGCCGGCGCGCCCGAACTTGAACAGCGGTTTGCCCGTGCGCTTGTCCAACACCTGCACCTGATGGTGCTGGATGTCGACCACGTAGAGCCGCTCTCTTTCAATCGCCGTATCCACTGGTTTGAACTGGCCCTCTGTGCCGTAGGCCGAGACAAAACGATCGTCCCGGTCGAATACCAGCACTTGATTGCGCCCAGTATCGGTAACGTACTTGGTCCCGTCGCCGTCTATGGTTATGTTGATCGGGCGTTTCATGCGCCCGTTCGGAGCGCCAGTCATCAGCGTGAAGCGCTGCTGCACCAGATCGAATACGGCAACGCCCGGCGCCCGGCTGTCGACGACGTAGAGTTTGCCCTTGAACATGCCGACTCCATAGGGCTGCTTGAGTTGCTGCGTCTTGATATCGTCACCCACGACGAACTGTGCGAATTTGCTCGCCGCCACCCCCAGATCGCGCTCGCCTGTCAAGGTCCTCAAATGCTGAATGCGCGGCGGATTGGGCAACGGCGGATAGAACGCCGGCGCTTGTGCCTGCGGCGCATGGCTGGGCGCGCTGGCACATCCCGCAAGCACCGCGGCAGCCAGCGTTGCCGCTATGCCGTCCCGGACCTTATCGATAAAATCTTGCATCGGCTCTTTTTCGCTCATTCTGAAAATATCCATGCGAGGCATCGCTCGCGCGGTGCACACAATCCCCGATGGCTGCTGCGCGGGATAGGCTCAACGCGAGTCTGCATTTGCGCCGCCCGAGCTTTTCCCTTGGTTAGAAGAATGCCCTTACTACCATGGTCCGGAGCGCGCAATGCCTGGCTTCGCACTACCGTCAGCAGAAACTCTTTCCACCAGCCCGGCAGGGGCGAAATCGTCCCGCGTTCGCGAAAATGCCGCCGCAATCCGCCCCCTCGGGATCGGTGCTACTTAGTATGACAAGCTCGGCAAATCGCACTCGCGCCCGTGCTTATCTTCACCATCCCCGTTCCGTTCGCACCCACGGTGAAGGTGTTATGCACGTCGTGGCAGGACGAGCACTCCATCTTTCCGTTGTAGAGCATCGTCGCGGTAATAGTCCCTGTCTTGCTGGGAGCGGATCCGATAGTGACGTTCGTCGTAGTAGGATTGACCAGCGAGCCGTCAGTGGTGGCCAACGTCGCGTCATAGGTGAAACCGATTGGATGGTCGTCCTTCAGCGTGGTTCCGACGCTGTTCTTAGCGCTGATCATTGTTGTCCCGGTGGCACCGCCGAAGCTGTCAACGGCCACCGTACCGTCGTGGCAGGACAGGCACAGCTTCGAGTTACCCCCTGGTTGCCCGGCGACCGCGTTGAACGTCGGGCTGGTGTACAGCGTGTAGGTAGCGGCCGAGAGCGCATGGTTCCATAACGGGGCGTCGGCGACGGTCGTATTGCTGTTGTGCGTCGTGTGGCAGGCAACGCAGATCTTTCCTCCGCTCCAGTTCAAGGTCGAAAAATCATGCGCCGATCCCGCCAATGTCCCGGCTACACCGGCCCGCCCCGCGATCAACAGCAGCGCCCCTAGCATCCATTTGCCTGCAATATTCATCTTCATGTCATTGGTCCTTTCGCTGGTCTGGAAGCGGTGTTTTCCGCATCTGTCCTGCCCTCTTCACCGAACACGCAATTCTTCGAGGACGGTCGGACTGTACGAAAATCCGCGCATCGCCGGAAGTAGCAGGTATACCCATTACGCGCGATGCTCCGCGGAAGTAGTACGTATACCCATTTCGCGCAATGTCCGATCGCCGTGATAATTCGGCGAAATACATATATCAGCCACACCGCGATCGGTGTTGGCGCCCGGTTGCGATTGCAAACCCCCAAATCCCGAGGTATCCAGACCATGAATGCACACGCGACGATCACCTCCCCAGCAATCGCGTCGTCTCGGCCTCGGCTCCTGGAACGCGCGCGCAACCTGGCCCTGGGCATCGTGTCAGCCGTGATTCTGATAGCGCTCACGCTGGCAGGATGGGAGGTGCGCCAAGGCGGGCTCTACAAATCGGGCACCGGATTCGGCTACGCGCTCGGACTGGCAGGCGGTCTGCTATTGCTCGGATTGCTGCTGTACCCGATGCGCAAGCGGTTTCGCTTCATGTACGAATGGGGCGCGCTCAAGCATTGGTTCTGGTTCCACATGGCGGGTGGGATTCTGGGCCCGTTGCTGGTCCTATATCATTCGACTTTTCATGTGGGCTCCTTGAATGCTGCGGTGGCCCTTTGCTGCATGCTGCTGGTGGTCGCAAGCGGCCTGGTCGGGCGGTTTATCTACCGCAAGATCCACCACGGGCTATACGGCAGCCACGCGACCCTGATGGAATTGGAGCGGGCGCTGGACCAGGAGAGTAAGGCGCTCGAGCCGGTGCTATGCAGAATGCCGCTGGTGAAGCAGGAGGTGGAGCGCTTCGTCGCGCTGGTTTCGCACTGCCCCGTGAACCGCAGTGAGCATGCCCTGCACTTTCTCTCACTCGGAGCCAAGCGCCTGCTCGCGGCCAGGCGCGTGCGGCGCGCGCTCGCCGCATACGCCGCGGCGGGGGCGGGCAGCCTGGTCGCATCGAACGCCAATCTGCGCAATCTGCTGCAGACGATCGACACCACTCTGCAAGCCGCGCAGCGCCGCGCCCAGTTCTCGACCTATGAGCGGTTGTTCTCGCTTTGGCATGTCATACACATTCCGTTTCTGTGCATGCTCATGATTACAGCGCTTCTTCATGTCGTGGCTGTCCACATCTATTAGGAATCTTGCGTCTGCCGCAGCCTTCGTCACCGTAGTCGTGTTGTGCCTATGCGCACAGACGGCGCGCGCGCAGAGCCTGGAATCGGCGATCATGCCGGGCGCGGTCGTCCAAGGCCATATCAAGCAGGAATCCGACTGCAAGAACTGCCACATACGCTTCGAGCGCTCGGCGCAGCCGCGGCTATGCCTTGATTGCCACAAGGACGTGGCAGCCGACGTGCGCACCAAGAATGGCTATCACGGCCGCCTGAAGGAACGCGAGTGCAGGACCTGCCACACCGAGCACAAGGGGCGCGACGCGAAGATCGCGGCGTTCGATGAGAAAACCTTCGACCATGCGCAAACCGATTACGCGCTGCAAGGCAAGCACAGGCGCGTCGTCTGCTCGAATTGCCACCGGGGGAAATCCAAGTACAGCGCGGCGCCTTCGGCCTGCAACGGCTGCCACCGCAAGGACGACAAGCACAAGGACACGCTGGGCGGAAAGTGCGAGAACTGCCACAACGAGAGCAACTGGAAGGAGACGCGCCTCGATCACACCAAGACACAATTCCCGCTGCTGCTGCGCCATGACAAGATCAAATGCGCCGAATGCCACGCCGATCCCATGCGCTACGCCAAGACGCCGCTCGACTGCCTCTCCTGCCACCGTAAAGACGACAAGCACAAGGACACGCTGGGCCCCAAATGCGGCAACTGCCACAACGCGGGCAACTGGAAGGAGACGCGCTTCGATCATGCGAAGACGCGCTTTCCGCTGCTCCAGCGCCACGCCAAGGTCAAGTGCCTCGAATGCCATGCCGATCTGCCGCGCTACGCGAACACCCCGCTGAAGTGCCTGTCCTGCCATCGCAAGGACGATACTCACAAGGGCGCGCTGGGCTACAAGTGCGAGGTTTGCCACAGCGACAAGGCGTGGAAGGAGATCGCGCGCTTCGACCACGATCGCGATTCGCGTTACCCGCTGCGCGAGGCGCACCGCAAGGCGAAATGCAACGTCTGCCACAAGGACCCGCGCTTTCGCGACAAGGTGCCTTCGACCTGCTTTGCCTGCCACGAACGTGACGACAACACGAAAGGCCACAAAGGGCGCTACGGCGAAAAATGCGAGAGCTGCCACACGGAGAAGACCTTCAAGACGGTAAATTTCGAGCATGAGCGCGATGCGCGCTACGCTCTTCGCGGCAAGCACCGGCAGGTGAAGTGCGATGACTGTCACAAGGGCATGCCCTATCGCGACAAATTAGCAACCCGGTGTTTCGCCTGTCACCAACGCGATGACAAGCACAAGGGGCAAATTGGCAGCGATTGCGCTCGTTGCCACGGTGAAACCAGCTGGCGCGAAAGCTCCTTTGATCACGCCCGGTCCGAGTATCCGCTGCGCGACCGGCACGCCGGCGTCGACTGCAAGAAATGCCACTCCAGCATCATGTACAAGGATGCCAAGACCGATTGCGCCTCCTGTCATGCGAAGGACGATATCCACAAACAGCGGCTCGGCCCGCGGTGCGAATCCTGCCACAGCACGCGCGGATGGAAGAATTGGGAGTACGACCACAATCTGCGCTCGCGCTTCAAGCTCGTCGACAAACACGCCAGGATCAAGTGTCTTGCCTGTCATCTCAAGCCGGTCCTGGATAAATTTGCGCTCGCAACCGAGTGCCTGAGCTGTCATCGGCAGGACGACATTCACTTCGGGACCAGCGGTCCGCAGTGCGAGCGTTGCCACGTGCCGGACAATTGGCGCAGGGTAATCAACCAGGAAGGCAACAAGAAGGGCAAATGAACGAGCTATTGTTACCGCTTGCTTATCTGGGTCCGCTCGCCGCGGTACTGTCGGTGTACATCTATCGCTGGCGCACGGGCGAGGCGCGTGCCGCCGCCATCTTGCAGCGTTCGGTCAAAACCGGACTGACTGACCCTCCCAGCCTGCACCCGGTGATCGATCCGGGCATTTGCATCGGCTCGGGCGGCTGCACCAGGGCTTGTCCGGAAGGCACCCTGGGTATCGTAAAAGGCAAGGCGCACCTGGTGAACCCGACGGTTTGCATCGGACATGGCGCCTGCGCGGCCGCCTGTCCGCTGGGGGCGATAAAGCTTGTGTTCGGCACCGAGCGCAGAGGAGTGGACATTCCCTACGTCACGCAGACCTTCGAGACCAACGTCGCCGGAATCTACATCGCGGGCGAACTCGGCGGCATGGGAATGATCCGCAACGCCGCTGAACAGGGGCGTCAGGCGATTGCGTCAATCGCGCGCAATCGCGCCCAACCAGGACAGCTCGATGCGATCATCGTCGGGGCGGGTCCGGCCGGGCTCTCGGCAACGCTCGCGGCGATGGAGAGCAAGCTGCGTTTCGTCACCATCGAGCAGGAGGAATCGCTCGGGGGCTGCGTCTATCATTATCCGCGCAACAAGATCGTCTCCACCCATCCGGTCACGCTTCCGCTCGTGGGCAAGGTCAAGTTGGGGCAAATATCGAAGGAGAAGTTGCTTACCTTTTGGCAGGGAATAATCAATCGGGTAAAAGTGCCTATCAGTTTCGGTGAGCGGCTGGAGTCGATCACCCCGGTAGATCGCGGCTTCGTAGTGAAAACGGGGCGCAAAGAGTACCACTGCAGATCGATTCTGCTTGCTATCGGCCGGCGCGGCTCCCCGCGCAAACTCGGCGTACCCGGGGAGGAACTGTCAAAGGTCGTCTATCGCCTGGTCGATCCCGAGCAGTATCAAGGCAAGCGCGTGCTCGTGGTTGGCGGCGGCAACGCCGCAATCGAGGCGGCGGTCGCAGTCGCGGCAGAGCCCGGCTCGCGCGTGACCTTGTCGTACCGGAGCGACAGCTTCGGCCGCGTCACCGAAAAGAACCGGGAGCGGCTGCGCGAGGCGGAAATCTCCGGTCAACTGGCGCTGGCGCTGTCCACGACCGTAATGCAGATCGCCGAGCAACAGGTTCTGCTTGATCGAGACGGAGAATCCATTTCCATCGACAACGACACGGTCATCGTTTGCGTCGGCGGCGTGTTGCCGACGCCCATGCTGAAGGAACTGGGTATCCTCGTTGAAACCAAGTATGGAACCGCCTAGCCATACGCCGAAGCCGCCCGAGCCTGTCGTCTGAATTTTGACTGCGCAGGCTGGCCACAGCGATGACACCGCCCCGCGGCCGACGCAGCGCCACGGAGCCGAAGTACCACCTCTTCGGGGGTTCCGAGCTTCGGTCTCCGGCCGTTGTAACGCTTACCTCTTCATCTCGTCCTTGGCCATGGCGCCTTGCTTCATGCCGTCTTTGGCCATGGCGTCCTTCTTCATGCCTTCCTTCGACATCGCACCTTTCTTCACACCATCCTTGGCCATGTCGTCTTTGCCCATCGCGTCCTTCTTCATACCATCCTTCGCCATCGCGTCTTTCTTCATGCCGCCTTTGGTCATCGGGTCCTTACCCATGGTGTCCTTCTTCATTGCATCTTGCGCGAGAGCGCTGCCGCCGGCCAGCAGAAGACCGATGGAAAGCAGGGCTGAGGTGATCTTGATCATGGTGTACTCCTCGGTAAGTGAGAAAAAAAGCGAGCGGCAGTGCTGCCGGTGTTTCAGGGCGACTGATTTGTACTCAGCTGCCGCCGAACCAGTTGTACCCCTGGTCTTCCCAGTAGCCCCCGGGGTAGGTGTTGGTGACAAAAATCGCGTTGATGTGCTTCGGATTCTTGTAGCCGAGCTTGGTCGGCATGCGCAGCTTCATCGGGAAGCCGTAGCGCGGGGGCAGCGGCTGGCCGTCATAACTGAGGGTCAGCAGCGTCTGTGGGTGCAGCGCGGTCGGCATGTCGATACTGGTGTAATAGTCGTCGGCGCACTTGAAGCCGATGTACTTGGCGCTAGTGTCCGCGCCGACGCGGGAGAGAAAGCTGGCGAAGTTCACACCGCCCCATTTGCCGATGGCGCTCCATCCCTCGACGCAGATGTGGCGCGTGACCTGGTTAGTCTGCGGCAATGCCCGCAGCTCGGGGAGCGTCCACGCATGCTTGTCGGTCACCATGCCGGTAATTTCGAGCCGGTAGCTGTCCGCATCAACCTTCCGTATTTCGTCCTCGCCGTAGTAGGCGTTGAACGGGAACGGCCGCGTGATCATCGATTCGGGATAGGTGGGCGCGAGCTGCTTGGGGTCGAACAACCAGCCCTGCACCTTGTCGTTGAAGCGCGACACCTTCATCAGCGCATGCTCGACACTGTCCTCGTCGACGATCGCACAGCCGGTCAGCAGCGACAGTCCGCCCAGCGTGAGCGAACGCTGCAGAAACATGCGGCGCGAGGGCTGTTCGATGCGGCGCAGCGCTTCCTTCACCACGGCATCGCCGTCGATCGCGACCAGTCTGGGGAATTTCTTCATCACCGCATTGACTCCTTATCGGCCGCGGATCATGGCCAACAATGTGCGCGGCACCAGCGCGGTCATTGCCAGATGCACCATGACAAACGCAACCATCGCGGCCATGGCGAAGAAATGGACCAGACGCGCAGCCTCGTAGCCCCCCAGCAGTTCGCGCAGCAGCGGAAACTGCACCGATTTCCACAGCACCAGGCCCGACAGCACCAGCAGCACCGCGTCGGCAATCACGAACAGATAGCTTGCGCGCTGCATCGCGTTGTACTGGCGCAGATCCGCATGCGACAGTTGGCCGCGGAATGCGGCGAGCAGGTCGGCGACGATGGCGCGCGGCGACAGCGGGAAGAACTTGCGCACGATGCGCCCGGTGCCAACGTTGCACAGCAGGTACACCAAGCCATTGGCGGCGAGCAACCACATCGCCGCAAAGTGCCACTGGATCGCGCCGCCGAGCCAGCCGCCGAGCGTGATCGCCTTGGCGAACTTGAAGTCGAACAGGGGCGATGCGTTGTAGATGCGCCAGCCGCTCATGGTCATGATCACCACCGCGAGCGCATTGAGCCAGTGCGTCGCGCGCAGCCATACCGGGTGGATGGTGAGGGTAGAGTCGATCACAGCGACTTCCATCTCAAATCAGGAGCCGGCGCACTGCTGTGCGCTCAATGCCTGGAGTACACCGCCAGTGCGCTCGTTCTGCACGAAAGCGATCACCTCCAGCCGTGCGCGGTTCCAGGCAGCCGGCAGGGCGATGTCGCGTTGCACCCGTGCTGCGCCTTCGGTCAGGCGGACCGGCCCAATCCATTCGCGCACCACATGATCGTGCGCTAGCGTCACGCCGCTGTTTTCGCCTCGTGTCACCTTCGACACGAGACCGCTTTCGGCGAGCGCCAGGTACAGCCCCGCCGGCTCGGCCCAGGCGCGCGTCGTCGCCTCAGCCTTGAGCGCCAGCGCCCCGTTCGGCGCGATGCTCGCACGCACGCGAATGGCCGCCGTCGCCGGCCGGGCATTCAACTGCCGCACCTCGTCCCGCAGCCCGCCCTGCCATGCGCGCAGTTCGGTGCCGCCGACGAAGAACTGGGGCGTGTACACCGCGTTGCGCTGGTTCGCGCGGACCATCCAGCTTTGGCGTTCGCCGAATCTATCCTGCGCGTACGGGTCTTTCCAGCCGATGTAGTCCCAATAGCCCACGTGTAGCGCTATGGGAACCACCTCGGCTGCCGGATCCAGCGCCTGGCGCAGGCGGCTGAACTGCTGGTCGGCAGGCGGACAACTGGAGCATCCCTCGGACGTGTAGAGCTCGACCAGTGCGGCCGTGTTCGGCCCGCTGCGCGCGTCGCAGGCCGCGAAAGCAGTCAGCGGCAGGGCCGCCGAGGACGCGGCGGCGAGGACGCAGAGGGTGAATCCACGCGAATTCATGGGTAAGGCGCCTTTCAAGGTAATTGGGCCAGCCGCGCATTGCGCCCCGGGAACGGCGCATTTGATGCGCTCTGAGAGTTAGTTCGCCGGTAAGCGGCGGCGGGTTACACCGGCGCGCACAATTCAAAACCAAGCCGCAGGTGCCAGTCGTCTAGGTCGCCTACTTGCCGCCCCAGATCTCCTGCACCCGGGCATCCCTGCCGCAGCCATTGCGGTAGTAGGCGTAGCGGATCGGATTTTTCGTGTAGTAGTCCTGGTGATATTCCTCGGCAGGGTAGAACGCCGAGGCGGCGGCAATTTCCGTAAACACCTGCTTCAGCTTGCCGCTTTTCAGCAAGGCGTCGCGGCTGGCTTCGGCGATCTTGCGTTCGGCCTCGTTCTGCCAGTAGATGCCGCTGCGATACTGCGTGCCGACGTCGCAGAACTGCCGATCCTTCACCGTCGGGTCGATATGGCGCCAGAAGTAGTCGACCAGCTGCTGATAACTCACTTTCGCCGGGTCGTAGCTTACGCGGACCGCCTCGGTGTGCCCGGTACCGCCGGCGCTGACCTGATGGTAGGTGGGATTCTTGGTCTTCCCGGCGGTGTATCCGGATTCCGTCGCGATTACCCCCGGCAGCTTGTCGAAATCTGCCTCCAAGCACCAGAAGCAGCCGCCCGCGAAAACGGCAGTCGCAGCGGCCATCGTCGTACTGTCCGCGGGTTTTGCCGACTGTGCGCCGGCCGTGAAATCGACACTGCCCAGCAGCAGCAAGACAATCGCGGCGAGACCGGCTAATCCCAAGCTGGTCTTCATGTCCGCAGCTCCGGCAGCTTGTCGGCGCGCGGCACGAACCGTAGCGCGACGCCGTTGTTGCAGTAGCGTTTGCCCGTCGGTTGCGGGCCGTCGTCGAAAATATGGCCCTGATGACCGCCGCAACGCGTGCAGTGGTACTCCGTGCGCGGGTAAATCAATTTGAAATCGGTCGTGGTGGCCACTGCCTCCGGCAGCGACTGCCAAAAGCTCGGCCAGCCGGTGCCACTCTCATATTTCTTGCTGCTGTCGAACAGGGGTAGATTACAGGCGGCGCAGACGAAGGTGCCGTCACGTTTCTCCTGGTTCAAGGGGCTCGTGCCGGCGCGTTCCGTATCCTCTTCAAACAATACGCGATACGCGGGAGGCGACAGCAGCGAAGCCCATTCGGCTTTCGACTTGCGCAGCACCGCGCCAGCACGGTCTTTCGCCCGCGCCAGGCCGGCGCCGAGAACGGGCAATGCGGATAAGCCCAACAGCCATTTCAGTGAGCGACGACGATCCATAACATTCTCCGAAAGTTAGCGCGCGTGACATTACCACATCAGCCACATCGCTGACGCCGGCCCCGACGCGGACGGGTACCCCCGTTCACGCGACGATGCGTTCGGCGCGCTGTGACAGGTAGTTCGGTGGCAACTGGCGCACGGTTACACGCTGGTGCACAATTCGTCAGCGGCTGGAAACGTTGGAACTAATTCCCGCGCAACTGTAACCAAAGGCTTCGATGCAACGAATGCAAGAAACAGGCCGGCTGAACGCGAGCGAGGAGAGGCTCAAAAATCTGCTCGTACTCGGACTCGGTGGCGACGAGCTGGCCTACCATGCGTTTCTGCAGGAGCTGAGCGCGCATTTGCGCGCCTTCCTGAGGAAACGTCTCGCCCGCTTGCCGGACGAGGTGGAGGACCTGGTGCAGGAATCGCTGCTGGCCATACACAACCAACGTCATACCTACGACGCCGGACAGCCGTTGACGGCGTGGATACACGCGATCGCGAAGTACAAGCTCATCGATTTGCTGCGCCGGCGCGCGCGGCGTGACTTGCTCACCGATCCGCTGGACGACGAGCTCGGCTTGGCGTCCGCAGCGGACACCGAGGCCGCAGAGGCGCGCCGCGATCTGGGCAAGCTGCTGGAGCGATTGCCCGAGCGGCAGCGCCTGCCCATCGTGCACATGAAGCTGGGGGGCCTGTCGGTGGCGGAAACCGCCAGGCTCACGGGCATGTCGGAGTCAGCGGTCAAGGTGGGCGTGCACCGCGGCCTGAAAGCACTGGCGGCAATAATAAGGGGCGACGACGCATGAGGACCGACGATCTGGTGACCCTGCTGGCGACCGGCGCCGGCGCGGTGCAGCCGCACCAGGTGGCACGCCGCTATGCGGTTGCGATTGGCTGGGGCGCCCTGGGTGCGGCACTGCTGATGGCCGCCCTGCTCGGCCCCCGTCATGATCTTGCTGCGGCGGCCCTGCTGCCGACGTTCTGGATCAAAGCCGCGTTTGTCACCAGCTTTGCCGCAGCCAGTTTGCTTGCAGCCTTGCGCCTGTCGCGGCCGGGACTGAGCCTTGCTTGGCTGCCGGGCGTCCTCGGCGCGCCGGTACTCGGGATCTGGCTGCTCGCGGCAGCCATACTCTTACGCGCAGACGAGGCGCAGCGTAAGGTACTGTTCTTCGGTGATACCTGGAACTCCTGCCCATTCCTGATCGCTCTGTTGTCCGCGCCGGTGTTTGTCGCGGTGGTGTGGGCGATGAGGGGGCTTGCGCCGACGCGCTTGCGCCTCGCCGGCGCGGCTGCAGGGCTGCTTTCCGGAGCCGTTGGCACAATGGTGTATAGCGTGCACTGTCCGGAACTGGCGGCGCCTTTCATCGGTTTCTGGTATCTGCTCGGCATGCTGATCCCCACTGCCGCCGGCACTCTGCTCGGCCCGCGCCTGTTGCGCTGGTAGCTTCGAGCATCCGCATTACACAAAGGAGTCAACATGGCCATTAAAGCACTGACCTTGGACACCGGCGGCACCATCCTCGACTGGCACAGCGGCATCAGCCGCGCATTCGCCGCTGCTGGAGCACGACGCGGTCTGCAGGCGGATTGGCACGAGGTTACCAACGAGTACCGTCGCCGCTCGCTAAAGGGCATCGTCGGACAGGTCCATCCCGAGTTCAACTTCGATGATGTCCACCGCCGGATGCTCGACGAGGTGATCACGCAGTTCGGGCTCGATGCGCTTACCGCGGAGGATCGGGATATCATCTGGCGCACTTGGCACGCACTCGACGCCTGGCCGGATTTCCCTGCGGTGCAAACACGACTGCGGCGCAAGTACGTCGTCGCCTCTCTTACCCTGCTGACAACCTCGCTCGTGATCAATGTCTCGAAGAAGAACGGCTTCGACTGGGACGCAGTCATTTCCTGCGAGATGATCGGTATCTACAAGACACGGCCCGAGTGCTATCTCACGGCGGCGAAGTGGCTGCAGCTCGATCCGTCCGAAATCATGATGGTCGCGTGCCACAACTTCGATTTGAACGCCGCGCGCGAATGCGGCTACAAGAGCGCATTCGTGAAGCGCCCCGCCGAGTGGGGGCCGTCAGGGCCTCCCGACCCGACACCCAACCCGGCGCATGACCTGATTGTCGAGGACTTCGCGGAACTGGCGACGCGGCTGGGCGCGTAGTCGGCAAGAACAGCTGGCTGCAAACCCTCACTTGACTGCGGGGCAGAGCCCATCACCTTTCCGGGTTAAACTTGCGCGGTCTAATCTTCGGAATCCGCGATGAACTTGCGCATTACCTCGCTTTTGCTGAACCTCGCCCATGCGCTCGATCATCTGATGCTGCTTGTGTTTGCGACGGCAGTGGCCTCCATCGCGCACGAATTCGGCGTCGGGCGGTGGGAAGACCTGATGCCTTACACCACGGGCGCCTTCGTGATGTTCGGCATCGGATCGTTACCATCGGGGCGCTTGGGGGATCTCTGGGGCCGCCGCGCGATGATGCTCATCTATTTTTTCGGCATCGGCGCGTCGGCCCTGGTGATTGCGCTCGTCCAGAACGTTTGGCAGTTGGCCTTGGCGCTGGGCGTGATGGGCGCCTTTGCATCGATCTACCACCCGGTGGGTATCCCGATGCTGCTGCGGCACGCGAGCAAGCCCGGCATCACCATAGGCATCAACGGTATGGCGGGCAATCTGGGCATTGCAGCGGCCGCGATATCGACGGGTTTTTTCATTCAGTACGCCAACTGGAGGACCGCTTTCATCGTGCCGGGCCTCGTATCGATTGCCTGTGGCCTGTTGTTCATGAAGTTCGCACCGATCGAGGACGGCGCGCCGGCGAAAAGAAGCGTCAGGCAGATCGAGCTCCCTCCGGCCACCCGAAACAAGGTGTTCCTGGTGATGACCATGCTCGCCATCACCAGCAGCATCCTGTTCAACTTCACCACCAACGGCAACGGCGAACTGCTCAAAGCCCGGTTGCCGGTTCTGCTGGAACAGCCCGCCCTGCTCGGGACGCTGCTCGCGGTTGTCTACGGACTGTCGTCGCTATCCCAACTGGCGGTGGGGCGCCTGATCGATCGCTTTCCGATTCGCAACGTGATGCTCGCCATCATCGCCTGCCAAGGCCCTGTCTTCGTACTGGCCGCCTTCAGCCAGGGCTGGGCGCTGTATCTGGCAATGGTCATGTTCATGGTGTTGGTATTCGGCGCGATCCCATTTACCGACGCCATCATTGCGCGTTTCGTCGATGACAGTATTCGTTCTCGTGTAAGCGGGATGCGTCTGGCTGTTTCCTTCGGCGTGAGCTCGATGGCCGTCTGGGCGCTGGGGCCCGCGGTCAAGGCGGCCGGTTTTGACTCCGCCCTGCTCGTGCTAGCAGTCATCGCCATCTGCTCGCTATTGATCATCTGGCAATTGCCCGACGAGCGGAGCATCCGCAGCGCTTCCGCGGCGCATAGCTCCCAAACTGCCTGAACCGCGGATCGGTCGATCCGCGCCGCCTCCGCCCTTTGCGGCAACGGACCGGCAGGCGATGTGGTGCCCGATCGCAAGTTCCGCGCCAGACCCAGTAGTAAGGCAAAGCTGATATTTATCAATACCCTCGTCTGGAAACCGGATCAAAGTCCAAAAAGAGAGAAAAGAGACTTTGTATAGTGTTCAGCGTTCCCGCGGAAATACTCCGGAAGACGACCCAGTGTCGGCACAACTTTTCGTGCTTGGAGACCGGTCAATGCGGCGACAGTCCGATGTGCACCGTGGAGACGGCACACGGCGAGAATGTGCTGTGCGTCCGCGCCGCGGATTGGCCCGATTGTCCCTACCACCTGGATTTCGGCGGAGGCAAATTTTGCGTCTGCCCGGTCCGTAGTGCGATTCATAAACAACTGAGGTCGTAACCGCCGCGACCGGGCGTCCATGGGTTTAAATTCTTAGCCGCGGCTAACGGCCGGTTTTGGCATCGTGGGACTGTCATGGTTCGGCACTGTCCGCAGCGCAGCCCGGCGTGCAGTAAAATGGCGCTAGCTGCGAAAGAAGGAGTACGCCACATGCGAGGCACCGTCATCGTATCGTTTGCCCGGGGTCGCGAGTATGAGTTGAGGATTACCGCGGGCGACAAGCCGCTGCCGACGGCACAGGAAGGCGAACTGTGGTTGTCGCAACAGTTCGAGGAATTGGGCTGCACACCCAGAAGCATGGTCGGCAAGGTACTAGCGCTCGACAGAGTTCTCGAAGTCGCGCGCGACGCGGGCGAGAAACGTTTCGCCGGTGACATTGCTTGGACCGAACAGTACGCCCGCGCCGTACTCGCCACCCTCAACCGCCCCATCGTGCGCGTCGACATCGCGGAGAACACGGTAGGCTGAGAACGATGCCGCGGTAAGGAACGCAAGGGCTCCCGCGCTCCCCGCGCGGATGCGCTACCGGGCGTCAGGCCTGCAACTGGGCAACCTTCTGCGCGAGCTGTTGCATGCGTATGGCGATTGATTTCAGCAGCGAAGCGCCGAACGCGGGCTTCGCCTTGATCAGCTTGATGAAGTCGTTGCGGTTGATCGCCAGCAGTTTGCAGTCGGTCTCCGCGGTTGCCGAGGCCGCTCGCGCCGAGCGGTCCACCAGCGCCATCTCGCCGAACATCCCGCCCGGCCCCACGCGCTCGACCACGCTTCCGCCCGCCGAGATGGTGACGCGGCCCTCCAATACGACATACATGAATGCGCCGACCGCGCCTGCGCTCATGATCACTTTGCCCGCCGGGAAACCTGCGGGCTCTTGCGTCGTGAGCTCCTTTTGCAGGCCGGCGAGCGTCTTGCGGTCGAGGATGTCGCTGCGCTCGCTGGGAGTTCCCGCGGCTTGGCGGGAAGTGCCCAGTTTCGCGATACTCTGGCGCAGTCGCTGCACCATGATGCTCATCAGCATCAGCGCGAATTCGGGTTTCTTTTCCAGGGCGGCGTGAAACTCCTTTTCGTCCTGCGACAGCACGCGGCAGTTGATCTTGGCCACTGCCGTCGCGCTTCGCGGCAGCCCGCCGATTACTGCCAACTCGCCGAAAATGTCGCCCGGCTTCACCACCCCGAAAAACTTGTTCCGGATCATCAGGCCGATTTCACCCTCGAGCAGGAGGTACATCCGGGCGCCCTTGGAAAACAAACCACCTGCCTTCTCGTTTTCGGAGAAGATGGGCTTGCCGGCCGGTTTCTCTTCCAGCGTTCCCACTGAGCGAAAGAATTCCAGCGCGACAGCGGGCTGGTAAAGCGGGCTCTGCGCGGCAACCTGGGCCGGTGCGCGCGCGGCCGCCTCCGGGCGGGGTGCGGCTTTCGCCGAGAAATCGAGATCGTCCATGGGCATGGGTATTTTAGTCCTTAATTCAACTGTGGGCCTGAGAACGAGACAGGACGCAGCACTAGGTACGCGACGAAGCCTAGGTTTTGACCGGCCTGTTTTCGGGGTGGCACTCTGTGGCCGGATCGATATGCATCCAGGGTCGGGCGCTATTGGTCCAGATGTTCATCACCAGCTCCATTTCGCCCGGCGCATCCAGTGTGCCGACTTTGAGCACCATCATTTCCGGCAAGTTCGCTCGCTGGCTGTAGATGGGCGAGCCGCAGTCGGCACAGAAATAGCGTTTCAGGGTATTTCCACTCTGGGCGGTGTCCGCGAACAGCTTGGGTTTGCCGGCGGTAAAAGTCACCGCGCTCGCCGGAATCACGGCGTTATGGCTGGCGCCAGCACCCGACGCTTTCTGGCAATGAGTGCAGTGACAGGCGATGATTTTTTCGACGGGCGCGCTGACACTATAGCGGATGTTTCCGCACAGACAGCCGCCGGTGATTGCATTCGACATGGGGTTCTCCTTGATCGGGTCGACTCGGTGATTTTTGCTTGGCGCCAATGATACCGCGATCCACGCACCTTACGCCGGTCGCGATCCACGCTAACACGCGGGAGCGCGCAGCGTCTGGAATCGATTAGCTCTCACTGGCTTGTCTGCGAATTACCATTTGCGCAGACTTTGATGTGGCTTGCTCAAGACTTCGGCGTGAAATCCATATCATCCCCAGCCGTCGAGGACGCAGCAGCAGCAGCAACCGGCGCCGCCCCCGGCACCCTGGCCGCAGCCCGCAACGCCGCCGGCGAAAGATTCGCGCCTGGCTCCGCCGACGCGCCGGGCGCGACACCATGTGAAGCGAACGCCGCCTCCAGGTCCTGCTGGATCTGCGCCACGTCGAACGCGGCGCGTCCCTGCATGCGCAGCAATATGCGCGCTGGCAGGTCCTGGATACGCGGTACGGCGGCGCGTACGTTGGCGGCGGTGGTGAGGATGGGCACGGCGTGGTTGTTCTTGAAGCCGGGGTTGGCGCGCTCGATGGCGTCGATCACGGCGTTCTGGGCCTTGGCGATGCCCATGAGCAGTTCGGCGAGTTGGGTGTTGTCCATGGCGGTGTCCTCTCTTCCGGTTCGGCGAGCCGGCGTGAGATTGCCGGCTGGCGTGTTTTGATTTGCGTAAGGATACAGCAGGAGCCCGGTGGAGGGCAGTGGGCCGAACGGCCGGGAATGCCGCCGGTGGGGCGCGCCTGCTCGGAGAAGCGCATGGATACCGGTCCTCCAGCCTATTGCTGCCACAAAAAAAGACGGCCGGGGCCGCCTTTTTTTATTCGCGAGCGAGCTCGCTCCCTCAACTTCTCGGCCGCAGCGGCTACTTGCGCTGGCGCAGTTTGCGGATGGCGGCGATTTGGGCCGTGGCTTCGGCGAGTTCGGATATCGCCTTGGCGTATTCCATTTTGCCGGTCCGGTCGGCTAGGTTTTCCTTTGCGCGCTTCTCCGCTTCGAGTGCCTTGGCTTCGTCCAGGTCGTGGCCGCGAATGGCGGTGTCGGCGAGCACGGTAATCAGGTTCGGCTGCACTTCGAGAATACCGCCGGCGACAAAAATCAGCTCTTCCTCGCCGCCGTTCGCGGGCTTGATACGCACCGTGCCCGGTTTGATGCGGGTGATCAGTGGTGTGTGCTTGGGGTAGATCCCCAGTTCGCCCTCTTCGCCGGGCAGCACCACGAACTCCGCTTCGCCGGAGTAGATGGATTCCTCGGCGCTGACGACGTCTACGTGAATTGTGTGTGTCATGTTTGCCTTTGCCCCTCGCCCCGGCCCTCTCCCCGCGAGCGGGGAGAGGGAATCAGGGAGGTTTGCCCGACGTGGGGCAAACCGATGTTGTTACTGCAGCGTCTTCGCCTTCTCGACCGCTTCCTCGATGGCGCCGACCATGTAGAACGCCTGCTCAGGCAGGTGATCGTAGTCGCCCGCGACGATACCCTTGAAGCCTTTGATGGTTTCTTTCAACGGCACGTACTTGCCTTCCTGGCCGGTGAAGTTCTTGGCCACGTCGAACGGCTGCGACAGAAAGCGCTGGATCTTGCGCGCGCGCGCTACCGCCAGCTTGTCTTCGGGCGAGAGCTCGTCCATGCCCAGAATGGCGATGATGTCGCGCAGCTCCTTGTAGCGCTGCAGCGTCTGCTGCACCGCGCGCGCGGTGGTGTAATGCTCTTCGCCCACCACGTGCGGGTCCATCTGGCGCGAAGTCGAGTCGAGCGGGTCCACCGCGGGGTAGATGCCAAGCGAGGCGATGTCGCGCGACAGCACCACGGTCGAATCGAGGTGGCCGAAGGTGGTCGCGGGGGAGGGATCGGTCAGGTCGTCGGCGGGCACGTACACCGCCTGGATCGAGGTGATCGAGCCGGTCTTGGTGGAGGTGATGCGCTCCTGCAGGCGGCCCATCTCCTCGGCCAGGGTCGGCTGGTAGCCCACTGCTGAAGGCATGCGCCCGAGGAGCGCAGACACTTCAGTGCCGGCGAGGGTGAAGCGGTAGATGTTGTCGACGAAGAACAGCACGTCGCGGCCTTCGTCGCGGAAGTATTCGGCCATGGTGAGGCCGGTCAGCGCCACGCGCAGGCGGTTGCCGGGCGGCTCGTTCATCTGGCCGTAGACCAGGGCCACCTTGTCGAGCACGCCGCCGTCTTTCATCTCGTGGTAGAAGTCGTTGCCCTCGCGCGTGCGCTCGCCCACGCCGGCGAACACCGACAGGCCGCTGTGTTTCTTCGCGATGTTGTTGATCAGTTCCATCATGTTCACGGTCTTGCCCACACCGGCGCCGCCGAACAGGCCGACCTTGCCGCCCTTGGCAAAGGGACACACGAGGTCGATCACCTTGATGCCGGTCTCGAGCAATTCCTGGCTGGGGGAAAGCTCGTCGTACTTGGGCGCCATGCGGTGGATCGAGGCGACTTTTTCGGCGCCGATCGGGCCGGCTTCGTCGATCGGGCGGCCGAGCACGTCCATGATGCGGCCGAGCGTCTTCGGACCCACCGGCACCGAGATCGGCGCGTTGGTGTTGACCACTTTCATACCGCGGCGCAGGCCGTCGGAGGATCCCAGCGCGATGGTGCGCACAATGCCGTCGCCGAGCTGCTGCTCGACTTCGAGCGTCAGCCCGATTTCATCCATCTTCAGCGCGTCATAGATATGCGGCATCTGGTCGCGCGGGAATTCCACGTCCACCACGGCGCCGATGCACTGTACGATTGTTCCTTCTTGGCTCATCGTCTTTTCCTAAAGTTCAATTAACTTTTAAACTGCCGCCGCTTGAGCGATCTGGTCTCGCCATAACGGGCGTTGCGCACCCATTAGTCTCGCCCGATCGTTCAAGTCATCGCTTCAAACCGCCGCCGCGCCCGCTACGATCTCCGACAATTCCTTGGTGATCGCCGCTTGACGGGACTTGTTGTAGATCAGGGTCAACTCGTCGATAACGCTGCCCGCGTTATCGCTCGCCGCCTTCATCGCCACCATGCGCGCGCTTTGCTCGGAGGCCATGTTCTCGGTCACCGACTGGTAGATCAGCGCTTCGATATAGCGGGTGAGGGTCTGGTCGAGCACGGATTTGGCGTCCGGTTCGTAAATGTAGTCCCAGGAGCCCTCGGGCGCGCCGAGCCTTTCGCCCGATAGCGGCAGGAGTTGCTCCATCACCGGCTCCTGCTTCATGGTGTTGACGAATTTGGTGTAAAAAATTTCCAGCCGGTCGAAGCGGTCCTCGGTATAGCCGTCGAGCATGATCTTCAGCGCGCCGATCAGGCGTTCCATGTGCGGCTTGTCCCCCAGACCGACCACGTGCGACACCACGTTGGCGCCCAGACGCTGCATGAAGCCCAGGCCTTTGTTGCCGATGCAGCATACTTCGAAACTCTCCCCCTGCGACTCCCACTCGCGCATCTTCGACAGCGCCATGCGCAGGACGTTGGTGTTCAGGCCGCCGCACAGGCCTTTGTCCGCGGTGACGACGATGATGCCGACTTTCTTGGAGGTGTCGCGCGTTACCAAGTAGGGATGACGGTACTCGGGGTTGGCGTGAGAGAGATGAGCCGCTACGTTGCGGATCTTCTCGGCGTAAGGACGGGCCGCACGCGTGCGCTCCTGCGCCTTGCGCATCTTGGAAGCCGCGACCATCTCCATCGCCTTGGTGATCTTGCGCGTGTTTTGCACGCTCTTGATCTTGGTCTTGATTTCCTTTGAACCTGCCATTGCCTGTC
>Ga0315281_10000995_pt1 | contig 40977 bp, 27 predicted proteins | sample YL17G07_0_MG_FD_204540 | JGI IMG/M metagenome (GOLD analysis project Ga0315281, IMG submission 204540) | Sediment microbial communities from Yellowstone Lake, YNP, Wyoming, USA - YL17G07_0 | ecosystem: Environmental > Aquatic > Freshwater > Lake > Sediment | place: USA: Wyoming | collected...
TATGAAGTTTTCTTATCCTCCTTTTGTTTCGCGGTTTTTACGCTTGTTACAAAAATCGAAATAAGCTCATTATTCTCATGAATCAGGGGTTCAAGCTTTGACGCCGGCTTTATGAGATTGGCTTTTACCATCATCAATAACCATATCCTTGTTTCACGCAACTCCTTAAGGCAGACTTTCATCTTGTGTATACAGTCAGAACGAGATTCCGCACTTTGAGCTTCACCATAATTGGGAGCAGGCGACGTACCGCAGCGAATGAGTTGGCCGGCAATGTGATTTCCCACCCTTGTTTTTGGCAAGGATTCTGCCGCACGAATAATTCTTACGACAAACTCTATTAGGCGTTCTTCAATATCGAATATCCTCTTATCCCTCGACATTCGATATTGGATTCCTTGCAAAAAATATCAAAATAACTTAGCGCTTATGGGTACCCCCCCCGCTACATCCTGTCGCCCTTTCATGCCTAACTTTAAATTTCCTACTGCAATATACAACAATATACAACATTCTCCTCAACTAGTTGTGATGTTCCTATCAAATGTTGTTCCAATATCGACTTTATCACAACACAAACACATCGTTAATTATTGCCTTGTATATAGTTATGTTGTTATATTTTCAAGAATACGCATCGAAATGCCATAATGGGCAAAAGGTGTTTTTTATTTCACAAATGAAATGATTTTTACAATGTGCATCATTTTGCTCCTGTTTTCTCCTAACCCGAACGAGTCGGAAGATACAAAATCTGAAGCACGAAATTTGTGCGTCAACCCTGTCAGGTTCAATTTAATGTATAGGAATTTCAAACCAACTTTGTAGTGGCAATTCATGAATTACCACTACACATTATGAAAAGCCGCCGAAGGCATAATTCAATTAGGCTGGCACTTTGAGATAGTTTTTAGCTTTTGAAGGAATGCCTCTGCCACACTTTGCGATTTTATGAGGACGGAGGCCTCGTGGTTCTTTTTTAACGCGCTGTACGTCCAGTTTGTACTGCCTACGATGGTGATATAGTTATCAATAACCAATATCTTATCGTGGGTAATCCGTTCCTTATCGTCGTAATATACCGGAACGCCCTTTTTCCTGAGGAGTTCGTAAGCCTCGCTGCTTTTTCTCTCCACCTCTTTGCCCTTGCTACCCTCCTCCCCAAAGGTTACATTTTGATCGAGAATGACCGTTACGAACACCCCGCGTAGGTGGGCGTCGATAAGATCGTTTACCAGGTTGTATTCCCATCCACGCACATACCTGGGGTTTATGTCGGCGAGGAACATGACACAAAAGATAGACTTTTTTGCGGCAACCAGCGCATTATGCGCCTGAGGATAATATTCATCGTCTACCAGCGGCACGACGTCATCGGCAGGCAGACCCAACGCAGACGGGATGCAAAAGGTGCAAAAGAACAAGGCGGTGGCAATAAAGAGATTACATAATATATGAGGAGAAGTGTTGCATATAGCCAAACAAATAAGGTTTTCGAAGAAGCTCAAACATTATTTTCCAAACTTACCTCAGCTATCGTAGAATTGATTATAGAGCATTTTTTTAGAAACTTAGATGCTTTTGACTGTAGACCGTAATTTCAACTTTTCCGAGAGAACCGGCAACAATCGTCGTAAGGTCATTTGCGCGGAGAAACGCATCAACAATTATGGGGTCGAATTGTGTCATCGAATTTTTCTTCAGTTCTTCCAGAGCAATCTTATGATGCATCGCGTTCCGATATGGCCTGTTTGACGTCATTGCGTCAAATGCATCCGCAACAGCAATTATCCTGGCAATCACGTCTATTGAGTCCCCCTTTAATCCTTCAGGATAGCCTTTCCCGTCATACCTCTCATGGTGGTGCTTTATTCCAGGAATACTCTCTTTCAAATATTTAATGGGAAGTAATATCTCTTCCCCGTAAAGAGGATGTTTTTTTATAGCCTCAAACTCTTCGTCGGTCAGTTTTCTTTGGCACAACAAGATGTCATCTCTTATACCAATCTTTCCGATATCGTGCAATATGGCAGCAAGCTTCAACCTGGATAAGTCTTTTTCAGGAAGGTTCAACGATCTGGCAATGATAAGGCTATAATCCATGACACGTTTGGTATGTCCGGCGGTGTATGGATCACGCTTTTCTATCGTTTCAGCAAGCGCGTGAACGGTATTTATAAATGTTTCTTTTAAATGATCGTAGAGCCGTGCATTTTCAATGGCTATTCCCGCCTGGGACGCAAGGGCTGTAAACATCTTAAGGTCGCCCGACGTATAAATCTTAGGCTCCATGCTGCTGATGTTGATTACTCCGATGATATTATTCTTCGTCTTCAACGGGGCGCACATAAGGGAGCTCACCTTGTTTTTACCGATTTTGTAACGGCGTTCCGCAACAACATCATTCACAATCTCTGATATTCCGGTACTGTAAACAGTCCCCGCAATGCCTTCACCAGGTTTTATGGTCATTTTCGGCTCATATTCAGTCCCACGTGCGTTGATAACTTCGAGCGCGTTTTTTCCATCGTTAAAAAGCATGATAGAAACGTTGTTTGAGTTCGTTATCTTCATTGCTTCATTAAGAGTCAAACATTCTACCTCTGCAAGATCCAAACACGTGGTAATTTTTTCGGCGACTTCATAGTGGAATGCGATTTCCTGATATTTATCCAACGTTTCGCCGGCAAGAGACTTTTTTTCAATCTCCGTGCGCAGAAGGTATTTAAGAAAGGAGACTATCGGCGCGCCCCTTTCTCCACACGTTACCCAGCCAAATGTTTGTCCTTCATAGTCTATGGGGTAACAATCTGCGCTGTCTTCAACTTTGTTCCCCAATAACGGATTCTTGTCAACGTCTAAGATAGCCACCGGAGATTTTGTAACGTTAATAATGTCATGAATGACGGCAGACACGTCACTTCTGGCAATAAGTTTTTTAAGGTTGATCTTAGCCATAGTTTTTTTGATCTGATAAGTGGTATTTCAAGTAGTTAAAACAAACATATAATAATGCATAGTATATCATACATTTTCCGCTTTTCATTTCAAAATATTCAGAATTCCAGGAACTGTGAATACGCCAGAGAAAGGGATAGTCTCCGTTAATTACAGAAAAAGAACGCGAGTGAGGTATTATTCTTCCTGGAATTGGATAAAAACATACAAGCCCCAAAGGGGAAAAAGGGCATTTTGTTTTTCATACCCAATATCTCCGGCAGACCAGATTGCAATCTTAACCCGCTGACCGTTGTAACGGGACGCAGAGAATCCTAATGTCGCGTTCCCACGCTGGACAGACTGTGCCAAATGAGCAACTCCTCCCTTTTTCGAGATGCTTCATCCCTCCTTTTAGCATAACAAAGTCGATAATCAAGTACGGTGTCCACGGAATGCCTGAAATTGCCTTGACGCTGTCTGGTTTAAACGGTATATTGGCAAAAAAACATGCTCAGGAGGAAAAAATTATGGGGAAAAATATACGGCAATAGTTCGTAAAAGCAAGCTTGAATAGGTAGCGGTCGCCTAAGGTACCTTCCATGTTAAGCAAGGAGTTGATAGATGAACACACCCATAAGTATTCATGATCGAGACAGGCACCGCTCGGGCTATGCCTTTATCCTGATTTTTTCCCTTATGACAATAGGCATTGTCCTGACTGGCTACCTCTACTACCGGAATTTCCGCGCCAAGATGGAGAGCGAGCTTTCCAGTATTGCGCATTTGAAGGAGGGAGAGCTTGCGCTGTGGCGCAAGGAGCGATTGGGAGATGGCGCCATCCTGTTCAGGAACATAACCTTTTCCTCCCTGGTTCGGCGCTTTTTGGAAAAGCCGGGGGACGTGGATGCACAGAGGCAACTTCAAGACTGGATGGGCAGATACCTTACGGCCTATCAGTATACGCAGGTTTATCTGGTCGATACCCAGGACAGAATGAGGATATCGATGCCCCAGACACCGGAGCCGCATGTTTCGCCCGTAGCCAAAAATGTCACCAATATCCTGTGTTCAGGTCCGGTTGGCATTGAAGACTTTCACCGAAATACGCCCGATGGCCCTGTCTCTCTGGCCGTCGTAGTTCCCGTCTTCGATGATTTGGACGACGGGCGGCCTCTGGGCGTTCTTTCCCTGCGCATTGATCCCAAAATCTATCTCTATTCCTTTATCAGCCATTGGCCCGCGCCCAGCCAAACAGGCGAGACACTGCTCGTCCACAGGGAGGCGATGACGTGCTGTTTCTGAACGAACTCAGATTCCGGGAGAATGCCCCTCTCAACCTGCGGATACCGCTGACGAAAACAGAAGTACCCGCCGTCAGGGCGGGGCTTGGACAGACAGGGATGTTTGAAGGGGTGGACTATCGTGGCGCGCCGGTGATCGCCGCCGTGCGCTCCGTGCCCGATTCGCCATGGTCTTTGGTCGCCCGTATGAACACCTTGGAAGTATACGCACCGGCAAGAGAACGGCTGTGGCTGATGGCCACGTTTGCCGGTTTTCTGCTCTTCGGCTCCGCCGTCGCCATGAGTTTCATCTGGCGGCAGAGGAGCGCGCAATATCGGGAAAGCATGCTGCCGGAGCAATATCGGATAGAAGAACTCCTGCGTTCCAACGTCGAACTGGAACAGTTCAGCTACGCCGTTTCTCACGACATGCGCCAGCCTTTGCGCGTGATATCAAGCTATTTACAACTGCTCGAAATAAGTCTGGCCGATCAACTTGATAGCGGGAAGCGCGGCTACTTCAACTTCGCCATCGACGGCGCCAAGGCCAGGGCAGCAAGTTTTGTGTCGTGCTACCTGTGCCGCAGGAGAAGACAATATCCGCAATAGGAGAAACCACATGAACACTGCTCCGCAAGCCGTTTTTATTCTGGTAACCGAGGATGACCCCAAATGAATTTTGATGTTGAACTGGAAACCCTGCGCGCGCTTGTTACCGCACTTATTGTGTTGTATCTGTGGCGCGCGGGGCGGCGTGAACAACTGCACCAGCACAAAGGTTGGAGACTGATCCTCGCCGGTTTTTCGCTCATCCTGTTTGCCTCATTGCTGGACATCACCGACAACTTTCCCAGCCTCAACCAGTATCTCGTCATCGGCAAGACGCCCACCGAGGCCTTTCTGGAAAAACTGGTGGGTTACCTGGGTGGTTTCATCGTGTTGTTTATCGGCCTTACCCAATGGTTTCCCATCATTTCCCGGCTGCGCAGCGCCGAAATCGAATTGCGAAACAAGGCTGCTGAACTGGAGTCGATGGTCTTGAGCAGAACAGCTAACCTGCTGCAAAAAACCGAGGAACTAGAGCAGGAGTTGAAGTTGCGCACCGAGGCCGAGCAGCATGCACAAGCTATAGGTATTGCCTTGCATGAAAACCAGCAACATTTGCAGGAAAGCAAAAACCACTTGCGGGCAATCTTCGATACGGAGCCGGAATGCGTAAAGGTCGTTGACCGCAACGGCCAACTCCTGGACATGAACGCAGCGGGCCTCGCCATGCTCGAAGCAGATTCGGTAGGCGAAGCGCAGCAGCACACTATCATCAACTTTATTCTTCCCGAATACCGCGCTCCTTTTGTTGCCTTGCATGAGCGTGTGATGAGCGGCGAAAGCGGTATTTTGGAGTTCGAAGTCACGGGACTCAGAGGCACGCGGCGCTGGCTCGAGACTCATGCTGCACCCATGCGTGATGCGACCGGCAAAGTTGCGATGTTGCTTGGTATCGCCCGCGACATCACCGGGCGCAAGCGGACGGAGATGGCGTTAAGAGAGAGCGAGGCCCGGTTCCGTAATCTTGTAGAGACAACAAGCGATTGGATTTGGGAAGTTGACGAAAATATCGTCTTTACCTATGTGAGTCCGAAAATACACGACATTCTCGGCTATGAGGCTGCGGAAATTATCGGGAAGACACCTTTCGATCTTATGCTTCCCGATGAAGCCAAACGGGTCGCGGATATTGCCGGCACGATAGCGGCAACGAGAAAACCCTTCATAAACCTCGAAAATACAAGCCTTCATAAAAATGGTCATCCGGTAGTCATTGAGACAAGCGGTGTCCCGGTTATCGATACTGAAGGAAAATTCCACGGCTATCGCGGCATAAACAGGGATATCACCGAGCGCAAAGAGTACGAAGAAGAACTCAAGCGTTCCAACACCGAACTGGAGCAATTCAGCTACGCCGTTTCTCACGACATGCGCCAGCCGTTGCGCATGATCTCAAGCTATCTGCAACTGATCGAGATGAGCCTGGCCGATCAGCTCGACGGCAAGAAGCGCGGCTACTTCAACATCGCCACCGAAGGCGCCAAGCGCATCGACCAGATGCTGGGGGCACTTCTCGAATACTCGCGGGTGGGCAGGATGGGCGATCCGCCAACGTGGATCGAGAGCCGCGCAGTGCTCGACGAGGCGTTGCAATTCATCCAGCCGGCCATCGCCGAAGCACAGGCCAGGTTGAATATCACCGGCGACTGGCCGCGCATTCTGGTCCGCCACGATGAGATACAGAGGCTCATCCAAAACCTCATTGGCAATGCCGCCAAGTATCGCATCGCCGGGCGGATACCGGAAATTACCGTCTCTAGCGGGATGGTCAGGAATGAATGGCACTTGTGCGTCGCCGACAATGGTGTTGGCATCATCCCCGATCAAATCAACCGATTGTTCAAGATGTTCCAGCGCCTGCAGACGCGCACCGCTTATGAAGGCACCGGCATCGGGCTGGCACTGTGCCGCAAGATTGCCGAACATCACAAAGGGCGCATCTGGGCGGAGTCGGCAGGCGAAGGCCGGGGCAGCAAATTTTGTATTGTGCTGCCTGTGCCGCAGGAGAGTAACTACTCAGGTAGATAGACTGAAGGCATTTAATCTTCAGCCAAAAACATGAATAGTTAAGGGTAAAGGCAGTGGGAAGGATGAGGCGAAGGGTGAGATGCGAAAAAAAATCCCGAAGGGATGGCATGATTATAGAAACAATCACCACAAAAAAACCTTCCGAGAGAAGTACATTGCCTTTTTGGAAAAATTTGAAATTAACTATAATGAAAAATATTTGTTTGAGTCCGTGGATTAATATTTCCACCACTGAATGATTTGCGAAGAATTAAAAAGGAATCACATGAAGAGGGAAAAAGCAGATTTCTCTATACGCATGGCGAACCACAGAGTTAGCCGCCTGGTATACCTACTGAAGTTGCTTGGTATAGCCACGCTCTATGCGCTGCTTGCCAAAATCGTTCTCACCTTTTTTTCGGCCAACGGTGTCGTCAGTATCGTCTGGCCTCCGAGTGGGCTGGCCTTGGCGGTGCTGCTGATGGGCGGGAGGCGGTATTTTCCGGGCATATTCCTTGGGGCATTCCTGGCAAACGCAATGACGGGTCTTGCCCTGGGAGTGGCTGCCGCCATTGCCATAGGCAATACCCTGGAGGCACTTCTGGGTGCATGGCTGCTCACCCGCGACGGCAGATTTGATTCAAACCTTCGGACCTTGCGCGACTATCTGCGGCTGGTTGTCCTGGCCGGATTCGTTGCCTGTAGCGTTGCCGCCTTGAATGGCAGCACGACCCTGCTGGTTTCCGGATTCATCACCACCGGGGCCTATTTTCAGAACCTGCTTAACTGGTGGATGGGCGATGCGATCGGCATTATGCTGGTTACACCGCTCATACTGGCCTGGCGACGGATGCCGAATGGCTGGCTTGAGCCGAAACGGATGACTGAGGCCGTGCTGGTGCTCGGCCTGACGCTGCTGGTTGGCCAGATAGTTTTCCTTAGCTGGTTTCACAATACCGTTGGCCAGGTAGCCCTGGGTTATTGGATGTTCCTATTCGTTACCTGGGCAGCGGCTCGTCTGGGAATACACGGAGTGGTGACGATACTGTCCATGACGGCAATTCAGGGACTGCTGGGCGCAGTTCAGGGCGTTGGTTTCTTCGCCCACGACATTGCCAAAACCGGGCTGGTCAATTACTGGTTTTACATAATGGCTCTGTCCGTAGTCGGCATGGCGCTGTCCACCCACTTCACCGAGCGCAAGCAGATTGAGGCGGCGCTACGGAAGAGCGAGGCGCGTTTCCGCAACATCCTGGAGCATGCACCGATTGGTATGGCGGTTGCTTCGCTGGATGGGCGGTTAATGCAGGTCAATCAGGCTCTTTGCATCATCCTGGGTTATGAAAAGGAGGAACTCGAAAAGCTGACCATCCGGAAAATCACCCACCCGGAAGATGTAGCTTCCAGTTTTGCCAACATAAAGCGGCTGCTGGACGGGGAACTTGATTATTACCAGTTGGAAAAACGCTATATCCGCAAGGATGGACAGACCGTGTGGGCACAGCTTGCCGCATCCATCGGGAAGGATGACTCTGGAGCGCCACTGTATTTCATTGGTCAAATTGAAGATATCACCGAGCGCAAACGAGCCGAGGAGTTGCTGCGTAAATCATCTGAAGAAATTGAAGACCTTTACAACCACGCCCCCTGCGGTTACCACTCGCTTGACAAGGACGGCATCATCCTCCGAATCAACGATACCGAACTCGCATGGCTGGGTTATACGCGGGATGAGGTGATCGGGAGAATGAAGTGGACAGATTTAATTACATCCGCAGGCCTGCCAACCTTCCGGGAAAATTATCCGCGATTAAAGAAGCAGGGATTTGTCCATGACCTTGAGTTCGAACTAATCCGCAAGGACGGCACGATGTTCACCGGGGTCATAAATGCAACGGCTATTTATGATGCCAGCGGCAATTACGTGATGAGCCGGTCAACGTTATTCGACATCACCAAGCGTAAGCAGGTAGAAGATGCTCTGCACCGTAGCAAAGAAAACCTCAATCGCGCCCAAGCCGTTGGACAAATCGGCAGTTGGTTCCTCAACATCCCCGCCAACCGGCTGGAGTGGTCGGCGGAAACCTATCGCATGTTTGGTATCCCACAGCAGGAGGCCATCGATCTGGAAACTTTCGTCGCGACCATTCACCCCGAGGACCGTGACTTTGTGCTCAAGGCCTGGGGCGAGGCGATGGCGGGAGCACCCTACGACATTGAGCATCGCATCGTGGTCGATGGGCAGGCGCGCTGGGTAAGGGAACGCGCCCAGATTGAACGTGATGCGGAAGGTCGGCCACTTGCCGGTATTGGCACGGTGCAGGACATCACCGAGCGCAAGCAGATAGAGGAACTCATCAAGATAAACCAGGCCCGGTTTAGCACAATTTTTAACCAGGCGCCATCGGGCATTGCGTTAATTGACTCGTTTACAGGGACATTCTATGAGGTCAACCCACGATATGCAGAGATCGCTGGCAGAACCATCGAAGAAATGACAACCATTGATTGGATGAGCATTACCCATCCCGACGACGTGCAGGAAGATTTAGATAACATGGCCTTGTTGAATGCCGGGAAGATTCCTGGTTTCAGGATGGATAAACGATACATACGCCCGGATGGCTCAATTGTTTGGATCAATATGACGATTGCTCCACTAAAGATGGAAAAAGATATTTCACCGCGTCATCTCGCCATGATAGATGACATCACCGAGCGTAAAGAATTCGAAGAAGAACTCAAGCGTTCCAACACCGATCTGGAACAGTTCAGCTACGCTGTTTCCCACGACATACGCCAGCCGTTGCGCATGATCTCAAGCTACTTGCAACTGATCGAGATGGGCCTGGCTGGCCAACTGGACAGCGAAAAGCGCGACTACTTCAACTTCGCCATTGACGGTGCCAAGCGCATCGACCAGATGCTGGTGGCATTGCTCGAATACTCGCGGGTGGGCAAGATGGGCGAACCGCCAACGTGGATTGAGAGCCGCGCAGTGCTCGACGAGGCGCTGCAATTCATCCAGCCGGCCATCGCCGAAGCACAGGCCAGGTTGAATATCACCGGTGAATGGCCGCGCATTCTGGTTAGCCACGATGAGATACTGAGGCTCCTCCAAAACCTCATTGGCAATGCCGCCAAGTACCGCATCGCCGGGCGGATACCGGAAATCACCGTCTCCAGCGGGATGGTCAGGAATGAATGGCATCTGTGCGTCGCCGACAATGGCGTCGGCATCATCCCCAATCAGATCAAACGATTGTTCCAGGTGTTCCAGCGCCTGCAGTCACGCGCTGCTTATGAAGGCACCGGCATCGGGCTGGCACTGTGCCGCAAGATTGCCGAACATCACAAAGGACGCATCTGGGCGGAGTCGGCAGGCGAAGGCCTGGGCAGCAAGTTTTGTGTCGTGCTGCCTGTACCGTGGGAGAGTAACTACTCAGGTAGATAGACTGAAGACTAAAGGTCTTGAATGGCTTGATTCGTGCTTTGCGAAATAATTTAATTGTATAGGAATTTCAATCTTGTAGTGACAATTCATGAATTGCCATTACAATCAAATAAAAATAGTCGCCGAAGGCCTGATTTATTTGTGTGTGTGTGTGGAATGCTAAACCCCAGACCTGCCGGAGACGAACGAATGTAGCCCCAGCGGGGCGGCCTGTTTGTAGAATAGAGAATCCAAACACCGCAAAAGCTCCGTAAGAGCAACCTGTGGTTGTTGGTAGGTATCATGTCCCGCTTGACAATAAAAAACACAGGTCGCTCCTACGGAGCTAAATAGCTTAATTTGCATAAAATGCTACAAACAGGCCGCCCCTATGGGGCTGAAAGAAAGGCAAACAGCCTTGCAGTTGCAAGGCAGAGTCCGCCCGAAGGGCGTTAAGTTCTAGCCTTCAGCCTAAATACCTGAGTAGTTACGAATAATGAGCTTATTTCGATTTTTGTAACAAGCGTAAAAACCGCGAGACAAAAGGAGGATAAGAAAACTTCATAATTCGAAATTCCTTGTTCGATATTATTCATTACACGGTTAAACTAATCCGTAATTTTAACTTAGCGCTTATGGGACACTATCTGCAGTAGGAGTAACCACATGAACACTGCAACTCAGCCTTTTGTCATTCTGCTGGTCGAAGATGAGGATACGGATACCTACCTCATTCAATGGGCACTGAAAAAAAACCGGATATCGGTCGATTTACGCCAAGTCTTTGATGGTTACGAGGCGCTGGGATTCCTGCGTCGGCTTGGCCCGCGCTTCCTGGATGTGCCACGTCCCGATTTAATCCTGCTCGATCTCAACATACCGCGCATGGGCGGATTGGAATGTCTGGCCGCCATCAAACAGTATCCGGCTCTGTGTGATATTCCAGTAGTGATACTATCCACTTCGTATGCCCAGAGCGACGTGGCCGCTTCCCGCAATCTCGGCGCCGCCGACTACTTCACCAAGCCAATGGATATTCATCAACTCGTGGAAACTATCCGCGTTCTGGGCGAGCGCTGGATAACTCCCCGTGCAACGGCCCCAAAACACCTTAACGAGGAAAGCACATGATAAAAAAGTGTATGAGTGAAACTTCCCCACAATCTATTTCGATTCTGGTGATCGAGGACGAACCCGGTGATTTAGGATTGATCCGGGCGCATGTGCGGTTGTCAGGTCTTGTGCATGGTGGCAACAAGGATCCGGTGGTATGGGCGAAAACGCTTGCCTCGGGTATAGCCGCAGCCCAATGCAACAAGCCCGACGTCGTGCTGCTCGACCTGTCACTTCCTGATTCTGTGGGGCTATCCACGGTGCAGGCAATGCGCGCCACCTTGCCGGGTGTGCCTGTCGTGGTGCTGACGGGGCACGACGACCGTGTTCTCGCCATCGCCGCTTTACAAGCCGGTGCCCAGGATTATCTGGTCAAGGGGCAATTTGATCACGATGCGCTGGGTCGCGCGGTGCGTAATGCACTGATGCGTGAGGCGCTTAAATCACGCTTGCATCTGTTCGAGGTGGCACTGAATTCGGTCGCCAACGGTATCGTCATCACCGACATCAATGCGCATATCCAGTGGGTCAATCCGGCCTTTACGCAATTGACGGGGTTTTCGCTGGAACAAGCGCTGGGACGTAAGCCGGGCGAGTTGACAAAGTCCGGTAAGCATAACCCGGCGTTCTACCAGAACATGTGGAAAACCATCCTGTCCGGCCAGAGATGGCACGGCGAGATCGTCAATCGGCACAAGGATGGCTCCCTCCATGACGAGGCATTAGCCATAGCCCCGGTAACCGGCGGAGATGGAACGATTCGGCATTTTGTCGCCATCCTGCAGGACATCACCGAACGCAAGCAGGCCGAGGAGCAAATTCGCACGCTGGCTTTCTATGACGCATTAACACAACTCCCCAATCGCCGCCTGTTAAACGACCGACTGGGCCAAACAATGGCCGCCAGCAAGCGTAGCGGCCATTACGGCGCGCTGATGTTTCTGGATATGGATAACTTCAAACCGCTTAATGATACGTATGGTCATAGTGTGGGCGACTTGCTGTTGATCGAGGTAGCGCATCGACTCACCGGTTGCGTGCGTGAGGTTGATACCATCGCGCGTTTCGGCGGCGACGAGTTCGTAGTGATGCTCAGTGATCTGGATGAGGATAAAGCCGGATCCACCGCACAAGCCGGTATCGTTGCAGAAAAAATCCGCACCGCTTTGGCCGAACCCTATTTGCTGACATTCAGACACGAAGGTGAAGCTGAAACGACAATCGGGCATCATTGCACGTCGAGTATCGGCGTGGTGTTGTTCATCAATCACGAAGCAAGCCAGGAAGACCTCCTCAAGTGGGCCGATATGGCGATGTATCAAGCGAAAAATAGCGGGCGCAACCGGATTTGCATTTATGAATGATGGCACCCTGTTAGTCTTCAGTCATGGAAAGGGGGGGCAGGTAAAAACTCCTATACTATAAATTCGACCTGTTATAATAAAACCGCAAGAAATATTCTTTAAAAAACAAATTTTTACCGAGTACTACCATAATGCTATCCGTTAAGATTGGACAATACCACCCAGCCCTTGAAGACTCGTTTGTGGAAACCGTCCATGTAATCAAAAAGGGTGATCCTTTAGCGCCCATTGCCGTTGTAACGCCATCAAACCTGATGTTGCAGCAGCTTCAGAAGCGACTTGTCCTGGGAACCAAAACCACTTCAGCCCCGCCACAGCATGAGACCTGTTTTATGAATGTCTCTTTTATGGACTTCTTTACCCTTGCAAGCGAGATAAATAAGTGGGCTGGAATTGAGCCAGGGAGGCTTATCCGGCAATCGTTTGTTTACGAAAGTATTATTGAGGGATTGTTGAGGCAGGATGCGCTTGCAGGGACGCCCTTTAATCAGGCGCAATCGCCGCATGCACTTGCCAGGGCATTGTTCCAGGTGGTGCAAGACCTGGATGACGCGAACGTTCACGTTGACGACCTCAAGGCAATTATCAAGGAGGGGTTTGTTGACGGCCCTGAGGCACAAAAAATCTACGGCATTGCGCACTTGTATGACCTGTACCGTCAGCGGTTGAGGAACTTACAGATATCCCATTACCCGGACGTTTACCTTACCGCCACCGCGTGCGCGCCGCAATCGCCATTTCTTGAGGGCTTTACCGCTATTCTGGCTTATGGATTTTATGACCTTACCGGTGTGGAAGAAGATTTTTTCCGGGAGATATTCAGGTCGCATCCATCCACACTCTTCTTGCCTTACCAGAAGGGCAATCCATCCTTTTTGTATGTAAAACCTTTTTTTGAGTCCTTTGTGTTGGGCTTGGCGCATGATGTGGAAGAGATATCGGCCGATACCACCGCAAGGTTCACGACTCTCATGGATTCCAAATTAGGAAACAACCCTGCTGCTGAAGGCGGCAACGACGCGGCCACGCGGGACACAACACCTGACGCACCATGCAAATTAAACGTGCAGATGATTAATGCATCGGGTAAAAAGGACGAGGTCTGGACTGTTGCAAAAGAGATTCTCCACCTGATTGAGGAAGGTTACGCACTGGACGAGATCGGGGTGATTGCAAGGACACTCGACCCATACAGGGATACCATCAGAAGGATATTCCAGGAAAACCACATACCATTTTCAACCACCATGAAGGAACCCCTGGAAAGATACCCGATGGTAAAGGTCATCCGCCAGTTGCTCTTGTTGAAGCGAGATGATTATTACCGTCCTGACGTTATCACCTTGCTAAGCTCCCCCTATTTTAAAATGCCTGCGTCTGTAGAAGTCGCCTTGTCCCCCCGTCCCGACTTATGGGACGCACTGAGCAGGAAATTGGGCATTCGCGGCGGCATCCAGCGCTGGTTATCACGGCTTCACCAGGCACAGGAGGGATTATCCGGATCGACTCCTCCTGATTATGAAGCATTTCCAACGGGTGAAAACGTAGAGAATGCCGGAGAACATCCCCCTTCTCATGAAACCGAAAATGGCGACCATGCACATGACGAGGTGTCGGCAAGGCACATTCCATCAGGGCAAATTTTATTGCTTGAAAACATCATGAAGGTGCTGTCAAACGACCTCTCTTCCCTGCCCGAAAGGGCGTCATGGTCGGTTATGGGCCGGCAAGTTGCGCGCCTCCTTCAAAGCTACATTCATATTCCACCGGAAGAGGAAGAGCGTGACCGCGCCTTGATAGACAAGATACTGGGTTTGCTAAACACGCTACGCGCCCTTGACTATGGGGATGAGAGAGTAACGCAGGAACTGTTTATTGACACATTTCTGGAGGCCTGCCGCCAGGAAGGAATGCCTTTGGGGTTGAACAACGGCGGGGGCGTGCAAGTCATCGACGCCATGTCGTCGCGCGGCCTTTCTTTCCGCGTCTTGTTTGTGTTAGGGCTTAACGAGAAGGTGTTTCCCCGTTCCATTTCCGAAGAGCCTTTTTTAAGGGATCATGTCCGCCGCAGGCTCTCTGAAGTCCTCGGCAACCACATACCAGAAAAACTTCGGGGCTTTGAGGAAGAACGGCTGCTTTTTTATCTCTTGCTCAATGCAGCGGAGGAACACCTCTACCTCCTCTACGAGCGTTCAGATGAATCGGGCAAGCCGAAGGTGCTCTCTCACTACTTGATGGACATTATCCAAAAGATTGAGGGGGCGCCTGTGTCAGCGGCGGGTAGTATGGAAAGGCAAAAACAAAAGACCTATGTCCCACGAGGCATTAAGGAAAAGCTTTGTAATAAAGAATCACGGCTGCTTACCCCGAAAGAGGCGGGCATTCGCATGGCCTTTGACCGGATAAATCCTACCGGTTTCATGAAGGCGCTGGGGATGGAATACGAAGCCTTTGAGCGCGCGCAACGGGCGCAGCGGTCTCTCGAAGGGTACCACCCCACCCTGACGGCATACGACGGCATCGTCGGCGACGTTTCCCTGTGGTGGAACAAGCAGGCGTCGCGCGGTTTAAGCCCAACCGCCCTGGAAATATTCGGTAATTGCCCGTTTCAATTTTTTGTAAAAAAAGTGCTGGGACTGGAACCCCTGGAAGAACCGGAGCATGACGAGGTAATAGCGGCCGTAGACATCGGCAATCTCTGCCACAGCATACTGAGGGACTTTCATCAATACCTGATAAGGGAAAAATATTTCACCACACGGTCGCCAGAAATCAACCCGGAAGGGCTTTTGCACCGTGTCGCACAGAAAAATTTTCACGATATGGAACAACGACTACCCATGCCCTATCCCATTCTTTGGGAAACGAAAAAAGAAGAAATACTCACCCTGTTAAAAAGATTTGTCGCATGGGACATGCTCCATCTGGAGCAAACAGGGTATATCCCCACTTACCTGGAAAAGGCGGTAAGGCTCCCCCTTGCAGATATTACATTCGGACACGCACCGACCTTCGGCGTGGAGGAAGGCGCTTCGGCGATAACCTTTAAGGGGAAGATCGACCGCATAGATATAAAATGCGAGAAGGAGGGCGGCGATATTTATTTCCGCGTGATTGACTACAAAACGGGCAAGCCGCCCCAGGATAATCTCGCGAAATCCGCAATTCGCGGCCAAAGGCTGCAAATCCCTTTTTACATTGCCATGACAAAACGTTTGCTGGCAGAAGAGATTGGCCGAAAACTCCTCCATCAAGGCGCAACGAAGTTGGAAGAGGCCGTTTTCCTTTACCTTATACAGCAAACAGATGCGGGGGCGGGGCAGGAAACTATTTTGAAAAAAGCTATTAAAGGTGATGAGTGGGAAAAAATTGAAAAACATGTTTGGGAAACCGTAAAGTCATTCCTTCACGATATCCTCAACGGCATATTTCCCATTTCGCCCACGGATGACGCGCAGAAGTGCGCCTGGTGCGATTTCTCCACCGCCTGCCGGAGGGGTTTTCAGCCGCTCCAATTCAGGCTGGAACGTGACGGCAGATTGGAAAAATATCGGGAAATTATTGCGCAAAATATTAAGTGGAAATAGGAGGCATTAAGGGGTAATATTAAAGCAGGGTGACCCTTTAGGGTTGCAATCCCTGGTACGTATTCAGACAGTTGCAAGGCTAAAGCCTTGCCCTACGTACAAAAACGAGTTGGTTTTCGCAAAACAATACGTATCGTTTGATTTTAAATAGAGGAGTTTTTCTATGCAATACAGCGCAAAAGTTATGGATCATTTCGCTAACCCACGTAACGTGGGGGAGTTTTCCGACGCCGATGGGGTGGGAGAGGTTGGGAATCCCGCTTGCGGCGATATCATGAAGATGTCGATTATCGTCAAGGATAATGTAATTGTCGATGTAAAGTTTAAAACCTTTGGCTGCGGCGCCGCTATTGCGACCAGCAGCATTTCCACCGAGATGATTAAGGGGAAGACACTCGAAGAAGCCCTGAAACTCACGAACAAGGCGGTTGCAGAGGCGCTGGATGGACTGCCTCCGGCAAAGATGCACTGCTCGGTACTTGCCGAAGAGGCTATCGAAGCAGCTATAGACGATTATCTCAAGAAAAAAACGGGTAAGGGTCTTGAGAAAAAGAAGGAACATGCCCACGATGAGCATCATGAACATTAACGCATGGGTCTACTGAATAATGAAATGCGAGGCATGCCCGTTTTTGTGTATGAACGGAGTGCGCAGATCGGTACGGGTGCATTACCAATTTTTTGTAAAATGTTGTTTTGTAGCTCAACCCTTCAGGTTTGATGGCTGTTGCGCTTGATACTGGCGGGTATTTTGTGTACGGTTTCCTGCCGTGCAGTACAATGCTGGACTCCATCAGGGCTGAAGCCCTGAACTACAGGGTGCATAGTATTTACAAAAAACTGGAAATGCACCCGATTGGTACCGCCAGGTTGCACCTGTCAATTGCGCCTTCAGGCCTTTTTTGTGCAGAAAGAGCTTTGGCCTTGCCAGCCTGTGTAAAAGCAATCAAGAGTTGTCTGAAGTGCGCCCTGTTTGAAGAAATGTGAAATTGAATATGCTTGTGCATCTTTATTCGTAGTTTCTTCCCTTCCCGTTCAACTTGCGCTGTCCCCGGTAACACAAAAAACCCTTGCAATTTCCATTCATTTTTGTTCCACTAGCAGTGTTACGTGAAGGGGAATCACCCCACAACTTCCTACCCATTAACAAATACAATTGGTAAGACTATGTCTAATGCGGACGAAGAACTGAAAATATTCAAAATTCTTTTTTCAGAAATAAGAGACCTTGCTTATGTTACCGATACACAAGGCAATATTACCTTTGTAAACAAGGCCTTTGCACAGCTTACTGGTCATAAACCTGAAGAATTTTACGGCAAACCCTTTACGCCTCTCTTCGATGAGGAAAATCTGAAAAAAGCGATAGACGTCTATACAAGGACGTTGCAGGGTGGGTCTTTGGAGTTTGAGCTCCGTTTTAAGGATACGGGCGTAATCTGTGAATACAGAAGCCGTCCTTTAAAAAATGAAACAGGGGTTGTTGTTGGAACTATTGGCATTGCCAGAGACGTCACCGAGCGCAAAAAAAACCAGGCTATTGAGCGTTTGTTCCATGAAATAGACCAATTGGCGCTGCATGGACAGCCGCTTGACTATATTCTACCTTACGTATGTATACGCCATGTTGACATTTTTTCATACCCGCTGGTTTGGATCGGCATGAAGGCGCCGGATGGCACGGTAAGCATTTCAGCCCAGGCCGGCAACCATACGGACTATCTCAAAGGACTGGCGGTACGCTGGGACGACCCCGGCATAGAACAGTGCTTAACCAGCCGCGCCATCAGAAGCGGGAAGACACAGAAATGTGATTTTAACGACCCCTCCTGCCGTCAGTGCCGGGAACGGGCTAATGAACACGGATTGCAGTCCTTTATTGCCGTTCCTTTGTGCGCCCAGGGCAAGGTGCTTGGCTCGCTGAACCTGTATGCGCAAAGCCCCGGCGTTTTTGATGACGAAACCGTTCGCACCTTTGAGAATCTGGCCACCCGCATAAGCGTCACCGCGCTGATAGCGCTTGACCAACAGCAATTGCGTTTACAGGGCACGGCAATGGCGTCGGTCGCAAACGCCGTATTTATTACCGACAGTGACGGTAATATCGATTGGGCCAATGATGCGTTCACCAAACTAAGCGGATATACCCTTGAGGAAGTCTGTGGCAAAACGCCGCGGGTGTTTAAATCGGGAAAGCATGAGAACTCTTACTATCAGAAGGTCTGGCAGGAAATACTTGCAGGAAATGTATGGCGAGGAGAAGTTGTCAACCGGCATAAAAACGGCCGCTTGTATACCGTAAACCAGACCATAACCCCGCTTCGGGACACACAGGGGAAGGTAAGCCATTTTGTTGCCATCCACGAAGACATCACCGCTCAAAAGGAGGCTGAAGAACGTATCCGCCACATGGCCCATTACGACGCCTTAACCAATCTGCCCAATCGTACACTGTTTATCGACCGGTTGCAGCAGGAACTGGTGCGCGCTTACCGCAGCAAGCGGCTGGTGGCTGTTTTGTTCTTAGACCTCGACCGGTTTAAAATTATCAACGACACGATGGGGCACGCCTTTGGAGACCTATTGCTCAAGGCGTTAGCGGAACGGCTAAGAAACTGCATACGGGAAAGCGACACCGTATCGCGTCGCGGAGGAGATGAATTTACTTTTATCATTCCTGATTTAACCAATCCACAGGACGTTGCTCCCCTTGCGCAGAAGATTGTTGAAACCGTCTCGCCTCCATTTCATATTGAGAATCACGAAATCCATGTAACCTGCAGCATAGGTATTGCCTTCTATCCCCTGGACTCAAGCAATGCGGAAGACCTAATCAAAAAGGCCGATATCGCCATGTACCATACGAAAGAACAGGGCAGAAACAACTTTAAATTTTATCGCGATGAAATAAACGCAAACAGTCTGGAAAGGATGGAACTGGGGAATGCAATGCAAAAGGCCTTGAACAAAGGAGAACTGTTGGTGTATTACCAACCACAGATAGATTCGATATCCGGAAAAATCATTGGCATGGAGGCGTTGGCCCGCTGGCAGCACCCTGATCTTGGCATGATCTATCCTTCTAAATTTATTCCCATTGCGGAGGAATTTGGACTAATTTCAATGATTGGTGAATGGGTATTGATGATGGCCTGCACACAAACCAGGAAATGGCAGCACGCAGGTTTTCCCCAGTTGCGCGTTACCGTAAACCTCTCTGCGCGCCAATTTGAACAAAAAGATTTTACTAAAACGGTTTTTAAAACACTGGAAAAAACCAACCTGGATCCACACTATTTGGAATTAGAAATTACCGAGGGAAATATCTTACAAAACATCGATACGGTCATCGCCGTACTTGAAGAACTAAAGACATTGGGAATAAGATTTTCCATAGATGATTTTGGCACGAAGTATTCTTCACTGAGCTACCTGAGGAGAATCCCCTTCAACACCCTTAAAATAGACCGATCTTTTCTGGAAAACATTACGACGAATCCCGAAGATGTAGCTATTATTTCCGCCATTGTTACCATTGCGGAAAGTTTAAGATTAACCGTGGTTGCCGAAGGCGTTGAAAACAAAGAGCAGGTTACCTTGTTGCATAAACTCCGCTGTGACAAGATACAAGGATACGTTCACAGCCCTCCCTTATCCGTGGATGAGATGGAAAAATATTTGGTGAAAGGTTGCTGGTGATTACTGCTATACGTGATATAAAACAGAAAATCAAGGATTTTAGGACAAACTCCCTCACCATAGGTTTTGTCCCTACTATGGGTGCGTTGCATGAAGGCCATCTGAGTCTTGTGCATCAGGCAAAAAAGGAAAACGACAGGGTGGTGGTCAGCATATTTGTGAATCCTTTACAGTTCGGACGGAATGAGGATTTTAGTAAATATCCGAGAACCCTGGAGCGCGATTGCGAACTCCTTTCGGGCGTGGGGGCAGACGTGGTGTTCCAGCCGGAACCGTCGGAGATGTACCCCCCTGGATTTTGCACCACGGTTGCCGTGGAACGCCTTGAAGAGAAATTGTGCGGCAAATCGCGCCCCGGCCATTTCCGTGGTGTTGCCGTGGTGGTATTAAAATTATTGCATCTCGTTTCGCCGGATATCGCCTATTTTGGGCAAAAAGACTTCCAGCAGACGGTCGTCATCAAACGGATGGTTTCCGACCTCTGTGTGGACGTTGCAATAAAGGTACTCCCCATCATAAGGGATGCACGGGGGCTTGCACTGAGTTCCCGAAACGCATATCTCAGTGAAACGGAAAAGGTTGATGCCCTTTGCTTATACCAATCGCTGACAAAGGCTCAATCTATGGTAAAGTCCGGTGTTTTCAATGCAAGAAAGATTATCATGGAAATGGAAAAGATTATTTGTGCCGGGAGGAGCGCGAGCATTGATTATATTTCAATTGTCCATCCGGAGACCCTTGAGGATACACCTGAGGCGCGCAGCGGCAACGTTGTAGCCGTAGCGGTCAGGATAGGCAAGACACGGCTTATTGATAATATCATACTGTCATAACCCGAACGAGTCGGAAGAGGAACCGGAAGACGTCTTTCCCATTCCTTAATTCTTTGTACTATAATCTATCAACTTCTTGTTTTTTATGCTCGTTTTTCAAAATGCATAACTGTAGGGCATTGATTAGATGGGGCTTACGTAAAATTTGTGGCATTAAGTTTTTTGTCATTTGAAAATGGGTAACACCTTAGTGTTTTGAAAAACGTATTACCGATAAGCTCCGTAGGAGCAACCTGTCTGCCGGTCAATCATAAACAGGCCGCTCCTACGGAGCTGTTTACCCTATTGAATTTTATTGCGCTACAAACAGATCACCCCTAACGGGGCTATAGTGTTTTTTTATGTCCCCCTGGATTTTTCAAAAAACTAAAGTGTTACGAAAATTGTTTCGTGTTTCGATATTCGGATTTCGAATTTGGTTGCGGCCAGAGGCCGCGCCAGGTAATCTGTGGTTCCAAATGTTTCTTTAAAAGACGGATACAAAAATTTCATGAGAGGAAATACCTAATGGAGTTGATAAAATATGGCTTTGACTTTGTCATGCATTTGGATAAACACCTGCTTACCCTGGTCAGCGACTATGGTATGTGGGTGAACCTGCTGTTGTTTGTGATTGTATTTGCTGAGACGGGCTTCGTAGCAACACCCTTTCTGCCGGGGGACTCGCTGTTGTTTGCCGCCGGCGCCATTGCCGCCACCGGGGCGTTGAACGTCTACGTAATCATTGCCATCCTTATAATAGCCGCGATTGCCGGCGACACGGTAAACTACTGGGTCGGCCACTATATCGGCTCAAAGGTCTTCAAAAAACAGAAATCCTTGTTTTTTAACCCCGATTACCTCGACAGGACCAATAAATTCTTCGAAAAGTACGGCGGGAAGACAATTATCATCGCCCGTTTTGTCCCCATTATTCGCACCTTTGCCCCATTTATCGCGGGCGTCGGACGCATGTCCTACCTGCGCTTCGCCATATATAACGTCATCGGCGCATGCTGCTGGGTTCCCCTCCTTTCATTCATGGGTTATTTCCTGGGGAACCTGTCCTTTGTTAAACACAACTTTAGTTTTATGGTCATTGCAATCATTGTTATATCTCTCATCCCCGTCGTTGTTGAATATTTCAAGTATAGTAAAGAGAAAAACACCACGGCAAACGCGCAGAACAGCGGGGAATAACGACGGCAGTTGTCCCCAAAATAGCCGTTTGTGAAAGAGATACGGTACGAAAGTTACAGGAGGCGTGACAGACCTTAATCCCCCGCCAGCGGGGGACATGCAAGATGCAACATTCACAAAGGTTTCATAGTGACTATTGATTCCTTACTTCTCCGCGTCATCCATGGTGAACGTTTACGATAAAAAAACACGCAACACATTGGTATCATCTAACACTATGAAAAAATCCACCCTTGCCCTCATCATCCTTGCAATTAGCGGCGCATTTGCACTTAGCGTCGTCACCCAGGCAATCAGACCCGCTGAAAAGGTCAATGCCCTCTGGTTGGTAGTAGCCGCAGCGTGCATCTTTATCATCGCGTACCGCCTTTACGGTTCGCTCCTCACGGCAAAGGTATTGTGCCTCGACGATTCAAGAACGACGCCATCACGAAGATTAAGAGACGGACGGGACTACCATCCCACCCACAAATGGGTGCTCTTTGGCCATCACTTTGCCGCAATCGCAGGTGCAGGGCCGTTGATAGGCCCGGTGCTTGCGGCGCAGTTCGGCTACCTCCCCGGTTTTTTGTGGATAGTAATCGGGGCGTCGCTGGGTGGCGCCGTGCATGACACGGTTATCCTCGCGGCGTCGGTGCGGCGAAACGGCAAATCACTGGCGCAGATCGCCCGTGACGAGGTCGGCCCGGTTGCAGGAACCACCGCAGCGATAGCCATCCTGTTCATCATCATCGTCGCCCTGGCAGGGTTAGGCCTGGCCGTCGTCAACGCCCTCTCGCACAGCGCCTGGGGGACATTTACCATTGCCGCAACCATACCCATAGCGTTGTTTATGGGATTGTACCTTTATAAGATCAGGCTTGGAAAGGTCATGGAGGTCAGCATCATCGGCGTCATCCTCCTGATACTGGCCGTTTTTTTCGGCGGCTACATCCCCGGTTCCGCGCTCGAACCGTATTTTAACCTGGACAGAAATCTCCTGATCTTTCTCATGGCCGTATATGGCTTCATTGCGTCCGTCCTCCCCGTTTGGATGCTCCTTTGCCCCCGCGACTATCTTTCCACCTACATGAAAATAGGCACGGTCATACTCCTGGCGCTCGGGGTAATATGCATGGCGCCCAATATCAACATGCCCGCCTTCACACCATTTGTTCACGGCAACGGCCCGGTCATACCCGGCGCACTGTTCCCCTTTATGTTTATCACCATCGCGTGCGGCGCCATATCCGGTTTCCACGCCCTCGTCTCTTCGGGTACCACCCCAAAGATGATTGAAAACGAATCGGAGATAAAGATAATCGGTTTCGGCGCGATGCTTGCCGAGGGGTTTGTTTCCGTAATCGCCGTAATTGCCGCAACGATATTGATTCCGGGCGACTATTTTGCGATAAATACCCATCTCGCCGCCGAGCGCCTGGCACAACTGGGCTTTCCCGTAAGGCATATCGCAGAACTATCGGCGGAGGTAGGCGTTGACGTTGCAGGAAGACCCGGCGGCGCCGTTTCGCTTGCCGTTGGGATGGCTTCGATATTTTCAAATCTGCCCGGTATGAAGACGCTCATGCCGTATTGGTACAACTTTGCACTCATGTTTGAGGCTCTTTTTATCCTTACTACCGTGGATACGGGGACACGGGTCGCCCGCTTTATTGTCCAGGAATTGGGCAGTTATTGGTATAAACCGCTGGGGAAGACGGGCTGGATACCCGGCACCATACTGTCGAGCCTCCTCGTTGTCGGCGCGTGGAGTTATCTTATTTACTCAGGGAGCGTCTCCACGATATGGCCGATGTTTGGCGTTGCCAACCAACTCCTGGCGGCCATCGCCTTTTGCGTAGGCACCACTATCATCATAAAGATGGACAAGCTCAAATACGCCTGGATGACCTTCATCCCCATGATATTTATGTTTGTAACAACCCTAACGGCCTCTTACCAACTCTTCATTATCTTCCTCAACAAATCGTCATCAGCAAAGGCGACAGGCGATTCGTTTACCTTCATCCTTGACGCAACCCTCGTGGCTGCCATGGCAATCCTCGCCATAATTACGCTGCTCGACTCAATGTACAAGTGGTACGGCTTTTTATCAGGGAAAACAAACACCATGCAGCAATCCCGCGTATGACAAACACGGCTTATCCGTAGTATCTGTAGGTGAATTAAGCCCTTTTTTTCGGCAACATTCACATCCCCCCCACAGGCGTGAGATTAAGGGGTGAACCAGCATGTGTGGGAATTCTGGTGTGCTTATAACCTAAATGTCTCTATCCTTCAATTTTCCTATGATTTTCGATATTTTCTTATGACAACCTCTTCAGGCCTAATCACCTTATCATTCCAGCGAAAACCGGTCTTGCGGATGGCATCGACCTTGTTGTTTTCTCCTTCAACGCCGGTGGTGACAGTGCCTACGGTTTTATGCAATTTATAGTCGAGCGCTTCAGGATGCTCAACGAAGGGCGTGACGTCTCTACGATAAAGGATTTCAAGAAGTTCTTCTTTTATGTTGCGGAGATTATTTTTTACCGTCAGGCAGGTATCGGCGGTGGGCGCCTGGCTGCCTTCGAGGAGATTTAACGTCTGCTCCAAATTATCGTAGAGCATAATAAGCTCTACAAAGACGGGTTTTTGCGATTGAAATATGAAGTTATCACGATACAGCTTTAGCTCCTCACTCAGCTTATCAATGGCCTTCTCCTTCGCCGCATCGTACGACAACTTGGACGCCATCTCTGCTTTTATGTCCTTAAGGATTGTATTTTGAGCAGAAAGCGCCTCGGCCAGGCCTTGTAATTGTTCATTAGATGTCTGCCGGTATTCTGATGTGCCGGCTACATCATTCGCCGGTTGCGGAGGGTTTACTTGCAACACTTCTACCCTTTCTTCAGGTCTTTCGTTCGATGGCGACCCTTGTGACTCGTTATTTTCCATGTGAGACGTCCTTTTTGTAACAGTCCCGCCCGCATCAAAAAAGTCGGAGAGACAACCCTCATTTTTCCCTTAGGTTGTTAGATGTTGAATTGCTTTTTATGCTCAATACTTCCGGCAGATCAGGTTTCAATCTTAATCCACTGGCCGTTGTCGCGGGACGCTGAGCGCTTAACACGGCGTTCCCACGCTGTAGCGTATGCAGGGACACGGTGCCCGTGTCCCTGCGTGTAAACACGAAAAAAGCCGCTTATCTCAACTTAATCTCCATCTTCCTTTTAATCTCCGCGTCGTCTTTCATCCTTTGCGCCTCGGCCTTAATGTCGCTCAGACACATTTGGAGTTTCATCCACCCCTGCAAATGGGTATAGGCCGGGTTGCTGTGATATGCCCCCTTCCAGACAACGGTGGCGTTATTCACCAATCTTGCAAAGAGTAGTTCAATTTCCGGCACGGTCTCTACGTTGGGAACAAGGGTGTGTCCAAGGAGAGACGCGCCTGCCGTTTTGTCCGTAAGGGAAATAGCGTGTCCATCCTTTCCCAAACTAGCAATAATTCCAAAGGCCTCCTTTATCACATCCTCCGCGCTTTTATGAAGCGCGTCTGCCGTTTCCAACGACTTCTTTGAAAAATGTGGCGAATGGCAGGCATTGCAGATCGACAACATGTCACCCCGCCTTTTGCTCAATGCCGCCTCGTCTGCACGGTCGCCGTTTTTATCGATATACGACGCCCCGCTCCCTACCGGTCCATAAGCAAGGCCAAAGCTCATATCGTGTGACCCCTGCGGCATGTGGCAGGTAACACAGACAGGCGACCGCATCGATTCGACAGACCGGGAGTCCCTCAGTATAAACGACTGGCTTGCAGAATAAACAGCCCCATGTTTGGAAGCAAGATAGATTTCATATTGCGAGTTATCTGTTCCCGAATGACACGTCCTGCATGCCTCGGGAGTCTTGGCCTCGAGGGTGCTGAAGGTATGCCTGGTGTGACACGAATCGCACTTAAATTGAATGTTGTGACACTGTTCACACTGTGCGGAACGGGCATTGAGAGAAGGCGCAAGGGATTTAGTGCAATCCAGCATCCTTTTCCATCCGAGCGAATGGCGGCTTTTCATGAATTCATGGTACTGCTTCAGATGGCATTTCCCGCAGTTACCCGCAACAACGCGGCGGCTTACCCGTATGTCTTCACACGCGCACGCTTCGGCGCTCAGGTACGCAAGCTCCTGCGCCTCCTTAACAGCCGGTTCGGTATCCGTATTAATATGGCACACCTCACACCCAACACCCTTCCTGGCGTGTGCGCTGCCTTCCCAATCTGCAACCCAGCCGTGCGCTACCCCTCGTTCTTCGTGGCAGTTAATGCAACGTAACGATTCCCCGGTAATTCCCCTTTCCGTTTTCGGAGCCGGAGCCGCAACCGCTTCAGTCGCAGGAATGACGACCACTTCCTTTTGTGTGGCGCAGCCTCCAGTCAAAAGCGACCAAGCAAGAAACAACACGGCGGCGAAAAGGTTAGTAGATGTATTTGCATATCGTAGTGAATTGGACATTGGTTTTCTCCTCCAGGAAATATCGGAATGAGCCAGTTTTGGGACGACTTGGGAATGTGAACGTGCGTAACAGTTTAAGTGGAATTCTTAACAACAGCAGAAGAAAACCCTCCGTTTATTCCTTATTTCAAGGAACCTTCAAAAACCCCCGTTGTTATTGAATACCATCCGAACAATTGTCCCGAAAACACCCTCATGTATTATATCCGGTAAACAGTAAAAAAAAAGGTAATAGTTTATGTTCTGCCGGTAATGGAGGCAGCGCAATGTTGCAGTGTTGACAATCTTGTCCACGCCTGTGTAAGCGATAGTTTTAGAGAAATCCAGGCTTGATTTTTATGTCTTTAACGGTTTCTGTATAGAAAACCCGACTTGCTTGGTTATGAATCGCAACTTATTCACGGCGTCGTTGTTCCACATCTCAACACCTACAGGTTTGTCGTTATAGAATTCACGGGAGAAATACCACAATATACGCTATGGAGGATTAACGTAAAATTCAGGTGGTATTATTTAAGTTAAAAATAAAGATCCCTTTCCCCGTGTTTGATCCTTTCCAATCTCTCTTCCGTCCGTTTCCTGATGGTGCCGTTATCTATTTCCGCGAGGGATTTTTTTATCATGTCCAGCCCAATTGCCCTGCTTTCCAGGGAGGCGTTGTCCTCCAGGTATTCCATTAGCGTAAGGATACTGTTGGGTTGGCAGAACTCTTTGATATCGCCCGGTTTTGCCAGGTCCATGAAGGCGTTGCCCGTCCTGCTTTTGCGGTAGCAGGCGGTGCAGAAGCTGGGGGTAAAGCCCTGGTTCATAACGCTGACCGCTATCTCGTCAAGGGTTCTCTTGTCTGCAAGCTCAAACTGTTGCGACTCCTTCGGGCGCTTGTTTCCAAATCCTCCCGGCGCCGTGGATGATGCGGCGCTGGCCTGGGTGACGCCGGTTCTGAAGGCGATTCCCCTTATCTCCGGCCTCTCCCTGGTGGTTATAATTATGCCGGTGTAAGGAATGGCGATCCGCAGTATGGCTATTAATCTTAAAAAATCATCGTCGCTTACCGGATGGGCAGGCGGCATTTCTACGGTAGACGCAGGCCGGAACCTCGGCACGGAGATGGTATGGGGGCCGACTCCGAAGGTGTTTGCAAGAAACCTTGCGTGGGTAATGAGGGCAAGCGCCTCAAAACGCCAGTCATAGAGGCCGAAGAGTGCGCCCAGACCCACGTCGTCTATTCCGGCTTCAAAGGCATTGTTCATGGCGTTGAGCTGCCGCTCGTAGCTGCTTTTCGGTCCCTTGTGGATGGCTTCGTAGGTCTCCCGATGATAGGTTTCCTGGAAGAGCTGGTAGGTGCCGATCCCTTTGCTTTTAAGCAGCTTGTAGTTCTCAACCGTCGTCGCGGCAATGTTTACGTTAACCCGCCGGATCCCTCCCTTCCCGCTTTTTACGGAGTAGATAGCGTCTATCGCTTCAAGGAGGTAATCTATGGAATTATTATCCGGGTCCTCGCCAAGTTCCAAAAGAAGCCGCTTGTGCCCCATGTCTATGAGAAAACCGGCCTGTTCTCTTATCTCATCCATGGTCAGCTTTTTGCGAGGGGACTTATTGCTTGCATGAAAACCGCAGTAGTCGCAGTAGTTTACACAATAATTGCTGAGATAGAATGGCGCGAAGAATACGAGCCTGTCGCCATAAATTGCGTTCTTGATGTAAGACGCCGTCTCCACAATCGCCTTGGCGGCGTCCTGGTCAACGGTATTTATGAGCAAAAACGCCTCTTCAGGAGAAAGGCCTTCCAGCCTGCGCCCTTTTTCAAGTATCCCGGCAACGGCGCTTGCTGATGGGTTGGCGGTATTCCCGAGTATTGCGTGGAGCTTATTCTCTTCTATAAAGGTCATTGGCAACGCCCCCTTCCTCAAATACCTCAAACATCTTTTTTTCAAGCATCTTGTAGCTCAGCGCCTCCTTAAAGAGGCCGTACTTTTCCCACATCTCTTCTTTACCGTGGTATTTATTGGGGTAAATTCTGTAAGAATCCCTGTACCTTTCAGGCGTCAGGTTGAACATCAATGAGTTGGCGCCTGATGAAAGGCCGAGTCTTCGGCCTTCCTCGCTTTCAATGGTTTCAAGGGCTGTGGTCACCGGTATCTTCGCTTTGGGCATTAAGAGCCTTGCGATGGCGATTACCTTCAGTGTCGTTATCGCATCACCTGCCGGACGTTCCGACATCGGGGTGTTTGCGCTTGGGATAAAGGGGCCGACCGTAACCATGTTTATTCCAAGGGACTTCATGGTTATTATATCATCCGCTATCCCTTCCAGTGTCTGGCCGGGAAGGCCTATGAGAAATCCGGAGGCAACGTAATACCCCATCTCCTTCATCCCTTTAAGATATGTAATCCGTTCATCGTAAGATTGGCCGGGGTGGATTGAATTATATATCTCACGGTTGGAGGTCTCGAATCTAAAAAGGACCCCGCTGGCGCCCACAGCCTTCATCTTTTTGTAGCTTTCAAGGCTGCGCTCTCCGACGCTCATAAAGATAAAGACCTTGCACCTTTCCTTTATCCTCCTGATGATATCAACCAGCATATCGTCCGTATAGTAAAAGTCATCGCCGGATTGAAGGACGACCAATTTGTATCCGCGCCTGTTCACGGCGTCTTCCACCGTACTAACGATATCGCTCACAGACATCCTGTAGCGCCCAACATCTCCAGAATCTCTCCTTAACCCGCAGTAATGGCAGTTTCTTACACAATAGCTTGAAAACTCCACAATCCCGTGAATGCAAAAGAAATCCTTGAGATTTGCTTGTCTTATCGTGTTTGCCTCTGAGAAGAGCGCCTCTAACTCTGTTTGATCTTCCGTCTCAAGGAGCCGGATAATCTCACCTCTTTCAAGACCCCTTGTGTGACAGGCCTTGAGTATATCAAAAAACTCCTTATCCAGCAACGAGAGGTCTATGTGGCTCTTGGGTTCCAGCAGCGCCAATATCTCCCTTGCATCAACCTCGCTTACCTTGTGAACGGCAATGTTTGAGGCGTAAAGGATCCAGTCACCCACCTTAAGATCGGGTATCATCATAGCGTTTATCTCCTTTTCGCCTCTGGAATCCTTAACCATGACGACCCTTATCGGGGAGTCAGGCTGGAACTCTTGAATGGAGATTACTTTTGCCGGGATTGTTAGACACATAGATTTTCTATGCAATCATAAGAGGAAATAATACACACAGGGGGAAATTACGCCTGATATCCCGCTACCTATCCTTATCCAAAAGGAATTGAACCAGGCTGTTGAGTTCTGCGTCCGTCCCTTCGAATTTTGGCATTACGTCACTCGTTGGATTTCTGAGAAATTGTGGCAGGCTTCCGGAAGTATATTTGTCTACCGTCCCATCCAAAGTCGGCCCGAAGGTACCACCGCAGCCCTTTAATTTGTGGCAGGTTGCACAGCCAAATGCTTCATAGACCGCACGCCCTGGATCTATTAGCTTGCTTTCTGCCGCACCAGCAACGGTCTTCATGTTCATGTACATGTAGCTGTGAATCAAGTACGGCTTGCGTGCCCTTTCACGTGTATAGGCGCCCATGAAGAAAGCAACACAAAGCGCAAGGCTCGTAATGATCAAAAACTTACGCCCTTTGGTGTGTCCGAGCGTACGATAAGGAATTGTCGCGAAAACCGCAATGGCCGCCAGGCTGATCATAGAGTAAAAGAATGGCGTTGCCACCCCATCTATAATTTGATCATACGGTTTCGGCGAACCCAGGTAGTGTTCGCCGGCGCGCCTTACTTTTAATAAAAACGAGACGCCCGATATGGGCTGGATGATTACCAAATTGGCCAGCATATTGGCAAACAGGGCATTAAGCTTCTGATAAGAACCGTCTTTCGCTTTGCGTTCCTTGTATAACGTCCAGAGAAATAAAAAGACCAGGGCGTTTAACAAACACGGCACGATCAGGTGGATGGACGATTCCACCATTATCGGGTTGAAAAAGGCGTCCCATCGGCTTTTTGTCACCAGCCATTTTCCCGGCATGAGCATGAATGCCCAAATGACATTGATAAAAAATGCGCTGATCACCGCGGCAAATACGGCCAGGAAGCCGTAGAAGAAATGTAAAGAACGGTTGCGGTGCTCATAGCTGCGCCGATAGGCAACGCTGAAGATCATCAGGAACAAAAACCCCATCCCTTCAGCAACAAACGTCCAAAACGTAATGCTGTATAATTCGACGGTAAATTTCCCCCAAAGCCCTATGAGCAGGACGATGATAGTCACCCCAAGCACGCCGTTGATCTTCATCATATCGGCCAGGAAATGATTCAGCCGTTTGCTGAAGGCAACGTATACCGGTTCTGACTTTCTAATCCCAAACCATTCCAGGAATACCGCCATCGTTAGCCCGCCAACGGCAAAAAAGGCAAAAAACACGTGGACGCTGATCACCAGTGCCATGATCTTCGAATTACCCAGGTATGGAAATGAAATATTACCCATAAAACGCATTCTCCTCTATTTCCGCATCTCCCTAGCATGAAATACGGAAAAACAAAACATTATACCGTCTCTAAAAACCGTTTCAAAGATGTGGTGGTTTTGTATTACACGGTAAATAATCCGTGTAACAAAAAAACCAAAATGATTATATTCTACAAAAGTCGTAAACTACAATAAAATTTAAGTAATCTATTCATGCTACGTCTCAAAAATGGCGTAAAATTAATGAGATAATCAGGAGGGCAAATATATACGCTGAGATGTTACGGGATGGAAAAGTGTCGAAAAAAAAGTAACCGACAAACAAGTGGAAAATTTTAAGCAACATACCTACAGCCATTTTTGCTGCTGTGTTGAATCATTCAAATCCAGTGTCAGGCTCTGTGATATGGCAATGTTCTCAGACGCCGGTTCCTTTTGCTCCAGGTCAGTTCTTCCCTGTGCGAGGAACTGTATCTCAAATAGTCTTTTATACAGGCCTCCCTGCGCCAGGAGGGTGTGGTGTTTTCCCATCTCCACAACGCGTCCACCTTCCAGAACAACGATTGAATCCGCATGCAAAATCGTTGAGAGCCGGTGTGCGATAACGAAGGTTGTGCGGTCTTTTACCAGATGATAAATGGCGTTCTGGATAAGTTGCTCGGTTTCCGTGTCAACGGAGGAGGTCGCCTCATCCAGAATGAGCAGTCGTGGATTGGCAAGGATGGCGCGGGCAATTGCAACACGCTGTTTTTGCCCGCCGGAAAGTTTTACACCACGCTCGCCTATCACTGATTCATATCCGTTAACCAGGTCTTTAATAAACACATGGGCATTCGCGGCACGCGCTGCGTCCTCAATTTCCTGAATTGAAGCGCCGGTGCGTCCATAAGCGATATTGGCACGAACGGTATCGTTGAAGAGGAACGGTTCCTGAAGAACCATCGCCATTTGTTTCCGGAGTGAATGGAGCTTGACGTCTCTTATATTATGGCCGTCAACCAGGATTTCCCCCTTTGTCGGGTCGTAAAATCGCGGTATTAAATTTATAAGCGTAGTTTTGCCGCCACCGCTGGGGCCGACAAAGGCAATCATCTGTCCCGGCAGCGCCTTTAAATTTATATCCCTCAGGACATCCACGTCTTTGACGTATGAAAAGTGGACGTGTCTGAATTCCACCGTTCCTTTCACCGGAGGCAAATTGATTGCCATAGGGGCGTCTTTCAATTCATGGGGCGTATCAAGCGTCTCAAAGACCCGTTCAGTGGAGGCAATGGCACGCTGCACCATGCTGTAAAAGCGGGTTAAACCGGTAATGGGGCTGTACATCATTTGTAAATAGGGGAAGAATATGACAAAGGAACCTGCTGAAAGTTGCCCCTGCAGCACCTTGTAGCCCCCCAGACAAATGACGGCCATTGCCCCCACCTCGGTTATAAGATCGGCGATAGGCCGTAATGTCGCCACAATCCTTAACGTCTTGACGTAGAGGGCATAATTTTCAAAATTCTTTTTCCGGAAACGTTCCAACTCCTCGGCTTCTTTTGCAAATCCTGCAATAATCCTGATGCCGGAGACGTTATCCTGAATGAGCGCGTTGAGTTCACCGGTTGTGTCTCTCACGGAGCGAAAGATGCTCCTTATCTTCTTACCAAAATTGTAGGTGCAGAGGGAAATAAATGGACAGACGAACAGGGCGATACTGGTGAGTTGCCAATCAAGCCGGAAGCAGAAATAAAGTATCCACCCGAACTTGAGCATGTCGGTAAGAAAGGTAATGGCCGGCCCTACAATCGCCTGCTCCAGTGAGTTCACGTCATTCATAAGACGGCTCATGATATCGCCGGTCTTGTTATTTTCAAAATATTTGACCGGGAAATACTGAATGTGGCTATACAGTTGGTTCCTCATGTCGTAGATAAGCCGCTGTCCCAATTCTGAGGTCATAAAACCGTGCACCAGGGTAATGCCGCTGCCGGTGGTGTGCATAATCATAAAGCTTGCGGCGAGAAAAACAAGGGTTACGAAGGGGGCGCTGTACTGCTCAAACCAGCGGTTGTGCACGTAATGGGCAACGGTGGTCAGGGGTTTTGAGAGTGGAATGGAGCTCTTTTGCCTGGAATCATGGGTCTCCACGGGTGATGACGTGTCATTCCAGTCGATGCGCGTATTTTTCGAAAACTTGTCCGCTACCCTGATTTCGTCAACAGCAATACCCAATATCTGTGTTGGTAAAACGCTTATACAGGCGCCGATTGCCGATAGGACGAGTATGATAGTCGCCTTTCGCCAATATGGCTTCAAATAGCTCAAGAGTCTGATGTAGGAAGTAACGGAAGATGTATTCATTTTATTATTCATATCTGAGCGCCTCAATGGGATTGAGGCGGGATGCCTTTCTCGCCGGATAATAACCAAAAAAGATACCGACCATGTTTGAAAATAAGAATGCAATAACTATCGAAGGGGTGGATAATAGTGAAGGCCATCCTCCGAAATAGGAGACTGCCTTTGACAAAACAATGCCGAAAATTACGCCAATTACCCCTCCGAGAGAGCTTAAAACTGTTGCCTCTGTCAAAAACTGAAAGAGGATGTCCTTCTCCCTGGCGCCAACCGCCATCCGTATGCCAATTTCCCTGGTCCTTTCGGTGGTTGACACCAGCATGATATTCATAATGCCAATGCCGCCCACGATCAAAGACACCGATGCGATGCTGCCGAGGAGTATAGTCATCGTGCGGCTTGTTTCCATGATGGTTGCAGCAAATTCAATCTGGCTGACAACGGTAAAATCATTTTCTTCCTTCGGCCTCAACCGGTGACGTTGTCTCAAAAGGGTGGTCATTTGCTTTATCGCCTCAAACCGGTCGTTAGCCGAAACCGAGGAGGCAAAGACGATACCGACATACGTTACCCCCATAACCTTTCTTTGAACGGTTGTGTACGGCATAAGGATTACGTCGTCCTGATCCTGTCCCATGGCGGACTCCCCTTTGGCGCTCAACACCCCGACAACCTTAAAGGGTATATTTTTGACACGAATCCACTTATCGATAGGATTCAAATTTCCAAACAGGTTAGCTACAACGGTTTGTCCCAGGACGCACACCTTTGTCATTGCCGTTACGTCCTTCTGTGCAATAAATCTCCCCAAATCCATCGGCCAATTGCGGATGATCTGATAATCGGCGCCTACCCCCGAAACATACGTTGTCCAGTTTTGATTGCCGTAAACGGCCTGGGCGGTTGTTCTGACCCCCGGGGAGACGTAACTGACGGCGCTGCATTCCTTCTCTATAGCCAGGGCGTCTTCCACCGTTAGCGTAATGGTACCCGTCGTGCCTTTTGTGGCGGTGTGTGTGGTGCTAATGGGAATGACAAGGAGTACATTCGTTCCCATGCTTTCTATCTGTTTTTCAACCATCAGCTTGGCACCTTGGCCTATGCTCACCATGACAATTACGGCTCCTACGCCGATAACGATGCCTAGCATTGTTAAAGAGGAACGTAGTTTATTTCTGGTAATTGCGCGCAACGCTATTTTTAAAAGCACCGTCATAGGAACGAAAATCCTTTTTACAAAATGTAGTTGTAGCTCAGACCTTCAGGTCTGATGCGCGCAGCATCTCGAACGTCAGCCAAACACTTGGCAGTAGTTTCCATCGCATCGTACTCGTGCAATATCCATCAAGGCTGAAACCTTGAGCTACAGGTACCCCTCATGATGACGTCCCCAGCGCCCGTTCGCGCCAACGGCGCACGCTCATCACGTCGAACCGCCCGCCCATGTCCCCACGTATTGGCAAAACGGTTGTGGGGATATAGCACCCATGTCCTCGCGTGTGTCTGTTGTAGGGACACGGTGCCCGTGTCCCTGCGTGAATGCAGAAATGACGTTGGCCTTTGTACCTTCCGGCGGACGCAGGTTTACAACCTAAACCCGCTCTTGTTCATTGATCGGCTTGAGCAGGTAGTCATAACGCACAAGTTTGTCTGTATGCGATGCTTGCGTTGGTTGAGAATGGGGGGACGCGGGCGCCGTGTTCCTACATCAACGTGTTCCCACGCTCCAGCGTGGGAGTATCTTTTAATATCTTGCCGTCTTTGAAAACAACAACCCTGCGCGCGTATCTTGCAATGTCTTCTTCATGGGTAACAAGCAGGACGGTGATGCCCATTTTTTGATTTAGGGACAGGAAGACATCCATCACCTCCTTGCTGGTAACACTATCAAGGTTTCCGGTAGGTTCGTCTGCAAGGAGTAGGGCTGGATTGTTGACAACAGCGCGGGCAATGGCAACCCGTTGTTGCTGCCCGCCGGACAATTGATTGGGATAGTTTTTTTCACGTTTGTCCAGCCCTAAGGTAGTCATTATCTGGCGTATCCTGTCCAGGTATGTCTTTGGCGCGCCCTTATGGTAAATGAGAGGCAGTTCAATATTTTCCAGCACCGTAGTCCGACTTAACAGGTTAAAGTTCTGGAACACGAAACCTATTTTTTCCCCGCGAATTTCCGCCAATTTGTTCTTTGAAAAGCGCGACACATCGACGCCTTCCAAATAGTATGCCCCTTTTGTAGGGCTATCGAGACATCCGATAATGTTCATAAGGGTTGATTTACCGGAGCCAGACGGCCCCATAATGGCCACAAATTCGCCTTTTCTAATAGCCAAAGAAACACCGCTCAGGGCGGCTATCTCAACCTCACCCATGGAATACGTCTTATAAACCGCATCTATTAATACGATATCATCACCCATACGTTATTAATTGTTGTTTCACACCTAATATTGCCCCTTCAGAGCTAGCAATACAAATATGATATGTTGTAGGGACACGGGGCACCGTGCCTCTACCCGTATTGTTCAAAAAATACTTTATTCAAAAATTGTTTACGCAAACAGCCCCTCTTTAAAAACGTGTGCTGCGTCCCCAGGGCGCCTTTTGCTGGGTTTTTGTGGTTGTGCCTGAAGACGTCTCGGCAACGACAACCTCCATCCCTTCTTTTACCTCGTCCGATGAAATTTCAGTAAAATTATCGTCAGCAATTCCCGGTTTTACCACAACCTGCTTTAGTTTACCCCGGTCGAGCAACCATATATGCGTGCCTGCCTTTTCCAACGGCTTTTTACTCTCTGGCACTTTTTTGCCCGAATCGCTTTTTAAAATACTTGAAGGCGTGAAGCGGAGCGCTGCATTGGGGACCTTCATTATCTGCTCTTTCGAGGCAACGAGAATAGAGGTGTTTGCCGTCATTCCCGGCTTGAGTTTGAGTGCAGAATTGTTGACGCTGACGATGGTATCGTAGGTTACGACCATTTGAAATATAATAGGCGACATGCGTATCTCGGTCACCTTGCCCTCAAAAACGTCGTCAGGAAAGGCGTCAACCGTGAATTTTACCTCCTGGCCTACTGCAACCATGCCGATGTCCGCCTCATCAACGTTGGTATCTATCTGCATGTGAACAAGGTCTTCGGCAATATTAAAGAGGGTTGGCGTTTGAAAACTGGCTACCACGGTTTGACCCACGTCCACGTTTCTGGATATGACAATACCGTTCAATGGGGAGACGATGGACGTGTGTTCCAAGTCCGTCTTTGCGACCTCACGGGATGCCGTCGCCTGCATTACCTGTGCCTCTGACAGTTTTACATCAGCCCGGCTGACGTGGTAAGTCGTCCTGGCCGTGTCAAGGTCGTTTATGGAGATGATCTTTTTTGCGAATAACTTCCGTTGGCGGAGGTAGCTTTTTCTGTTGTTTCCGGCATTTACCTTTGCTTTTTCAAGAGAAGCCGTAGCGGTGGCAAGAGCAGCCTCCGCCATTCTCACCTTATGTTGAAAAGGGACAGGGTCGATTTGTGCCATAATCTGACCCACCTTAACGACGGAATTGAAATCGGCATAGAGCTTGGACACGAGACCTGAAACCTGGCTGCCGATCAATACGGTTCTTACCGGATTAATAGTGCCCGTTGCGGTAACATATTTGCCAATGGCGCCAACGTTTATCTTTGCCGTTTTATATTGAACCGTTTCGCCCTTGCGAAAAAATATGATATACGTTGCTATAATGGCCGCGAGGCAGATTAATCCAATAATGACATATCTTTTCAAATATTTTTCCTTAATATTTCTCTGCATGCTTTCTGCGACCGCTGCGGTAGACTATTGCCATTAAACTATTTAAAAATCCCCTTAAATAGTTTGTTGATAGTGCCTTCCTCTTTCTTCTGGGGTTCTTGCTGTTGCTGGGGTTGCTGTTGCTGGGAACTCTTGTCCGTCTGTAGTTTTGGGAGACCTAGTTTTTCGCCGTACTTTTCGAGTTCTTTTTTACCGTAATATTGCGCAGTTGCCTTGGTAACGTACTTAGCGTCAAGGAGGGGTTTCGGTTTACTCATATTGCCGGTTATCGTTATCGGCAGCACCATGCGTTTGTCCGCATCGATAAGGGCGTTGAGCGGTTCGGCCTTTTTTGCCAGTTTTGCAGAATATTCCGGCGAAAACATAACCTTTCCTTTCAGGGCAAGGTCTCCGGTATCGCAGGCGACCTGTCCTTCTATAAAAGCATCAGAGCCGGTAATTTCTGCAGTGCGGATATTATGCATGGTGAGGTCGTTTATGTTGACCTTGCTGCTTGCCATGACGAAATGACTGTCCATAGAATCGAAATAGGTCGATTGTTGCTTCTCTAATTTCCCACCCTCTCCCCCTAAATACGCGGATATCCCCTGCATGCCACAGAGCGATTCGAGGATGGTGTCCACAAGGGTTAAGTTCAACAGCTCTCCCTTATCAATCTGGAATGACCCGCTGGCGCTTATAGAGCTTTTTTTCTCGCCCTCTTCGACGCTGTTTGCCGAAATGGTGCCGGAAAATAACCCTTTAAATATGCCCTTGTAGGACGTAAAGTTGTCCATTGCCTCGGATACCTGTATACCCTTAATAACCGGCTTGGCACTCCAGTGGAATTTTTTCGTGTCTATAGTGCTGTCCATGGAGATATCCCCCTGGAAGATGTGGACTTGCAGTCCGCGTACATTGAGGGTGTCGTTTTGGAAATCAAACTGCGCCTGCATTTTCTCAAAAGGAGATGCCTGCACCACACCCTTTTTAACTGCCAGGCTGCCGTTTGCCTTGATGGCGTCATCCTTCTTCTCCGCCTGTACCTTCATTTCCATAGCCTCGATAACACTTTTCTGAGCGGACGTTCCCTGGGCATTCTCCCCCGGTTTAGCCATCGTGAGCGCAATCTTTGGAACGGAGAATTGCAGGTTGATGGATGCGTCGTTCAGGGGACCTTTTATCAACGTCTTGAAGGCAAAATTTCCTTCTGCATCATACTCTTTGAGCGCCGGCACCATAGCACCCCAGCCTTGAAGCTCAGAATTATTGGCGTCAATCAAAAGATCGAACTGCGGGTTGGAGAAACCGTTAACACGCCCGGAAGTTTTGAGAGACATGGTATGGATGGTAAGGGCAAAGGGGTTCAACTGAATATCTTCTCCCGACTTGGTTACGTTGAAGGAGATTTGGCAAGGCGTCTGCTTAGGCTTATGAAAAGTCTTTCCATACTGGAGATCAACATCTTTCATTTCAATGGTGCCGGTGGCCTTGAGATCGTCCATATTTCCCTTCGACGCCACGTCCATGCCCATCATGCCAGAAAATGCCGTGTCCTTTGGCAACGTTTTCCTGATGGAAGGATAGAAGGCAAAGGCGTAATTGGTGTCGAAACCCTTCGTCTGAAAGGTTATGTCCCATTGTGGTTTTGTGCTAAGCCCTTCCACCCGTCCCGACATTGAAATGACGTTTTCGTTTAGTTTTACATCCATCTGATGGATGTCCAAAGCGCCTTTTTCCTGGGCAAAGCTTATCTTCTCCCGTAGGGTAAGGCTTGTTTTGTCAAGAATGTTAACTCCATCGGCGCCTGCGAGTGTCAAATCATCACACTGTATGTCTCCCTCGACGTTTATGCCGGTGGACATGTTTCCTTTAAGAGAAACGTCCAGGGCAACCGTTCCATTTACCGGGGTTATGGACATTCCTGCGGGAATGAAGCGTTTACAATCACCCAGGTTAAATTCGTGCAGGGACAGGGTAACATTGGTAGAGAACCGTTTCGTATCCAGGGTGTCACCCAAAGGTCCCAGACTGCCCTTTATCGTGAGATTCTGCTTCGTGCCGCCGGGTAGCCGGCAGGCGATGAAGGTGTTAATAGGATTGTTTAATGATATATCCGTAAATTTCAAGTCCAGCATGTCAATGGTGGTGTTTGTTGCTCCCTGTGGAGAGGATTCATCAATAAAAACAATTTGTCCCTGGTTTAAGGTAAAGGCGGAGACCAGTAATCCTGCAAGGGGAGAAGCGCCGCCTTTTTGCTCTTTTTCTCCCGTTTTCTCACCTTTATTTTCCGGCTTTGCTGGGCTGGTTGCCTGTGAACCGGCAATATCTTTAAAATTAAATTCCCCTTTCTGGTTTTTAATCAACTGTATGCGTGGTTTTTCAAGAACCAGTTCACTGACCTGTACCTGCTTTTTCAGCAGGGGAAATAGTTTTACCTTTATCAGCAGACGCTCCAAATTTACAAAATCTCCTTTTCCAAATTCAGGATTCTCGGCAATACGGAGACCACGAATCTCTGCGCCGAGTCCGGAAAACACGGAAATCTCGATGTTGTCGAAATCCATGTCTCTTCCTAAATTGGATTTGGCGATATTTACGATTTTTCCTTTGTAGTTGTTTAAGTTAATAACGAATGGCGCTGCAATTACACAGGCAAGGAGGGGAAGGATTACGCATAAGGCAATGATAATAATTTTCTTCGTTTTTTTCATGTTTTACACTCGTTTTAAAGTTTCCTCTGTTTTCTTGTAGAGCTTTACTGTTAAAGGTTGAAAAATAAATGTAGCAAAAGTATGTGACTTTATCAAGAAGATTGCAATAACGAACGAAGTGGTAATTTGTTCTGCAACCGTTTCTTTTCATGGAAGGCGAAGAACCTCTTCGCTTTGCAGTATGTCTGAAGGAGGGAATGAAAAAGATGCTTAGCCTCTTTCAACTTATTTCCAGCCTTGTCAGCCACAAACCTGGGATCATCGGCAGCCAGAGGGTAAAGCCTCTCAGGAGTAACGTTGCGGCGAACGCCAATTCCGAGCATGCTCAACAGGGCGACACACGTAACCTCAAAAGTCCCTAACCCAAGAGGAATAGGGCTCAGGGTAGCAACCACCGATGCAACTACAAAACTGGGGAAGGCCACGAGAAATGATACATCCTGGCCGACGGCATTGAGCATCACCGCCAAGGTTATCGATAACAAATGGTCATTGGCAGGGTTTAAGACGGAGGTGACAAAACAGGAAAAAGGCGTTTTAGAGAAAATGGAAGAGTTCTTTCTACAAGGGGGCGTTACTCCTCCTTCGAAGGAAGAGGGATTTACAAAATTTAGCGTTTCCGGCAAGAACGCCTTTGCCATGCTGGTTGAGCAAAAGAGGCTCATTGCGGTAGATAAGGAGCTTTATTATCATACCCTGACGCTTGATAAGGTAAAGGAGCTTGTCCGTGAACACATCAAGAAACTTGGCCCCATTACAGCGGCACAGTTCCGGGACATAACAAAAACCTCACGGAAATTTGCCATACCGCTCCTGGAATATTTCGATGCAATCCACTTTACCAAACGGACGGGTGACGTGCAGATACTATTCTGATTTTTCGTAAATCTCCACCGGGCATTCCAATCGCCGTCGGGAGACAGCTCCCGGTACGAGCCAACTCCTGTTGGCGACAGGGCACTCGCACGCCGTTGTGCATTGCCCATTTCATCGGGCACTCCAATCGCCGTCGGGAGACGGCTCCCGGTACGAGCCAACTCCTGTTGGCGACAGGGCGCTCGCACGCCGTTGTGCATTGCCCATTTCATTGGGCACTCCAATCGCCGTCGGGAGACGGCTCC